>Ga0256406_1000076_pt1 | contig 174094 bp, 139 predicted proteins | sample RumenRJG_03DNA_FD_185986 | JGI IMG/M metagenome (GOLD analysis project Ga0256406, IMG submission 185986) | Bovine rumen microbial communities from Lethbridge, Alberta, Canada - RJG_03 | ecosystem: Host-associated > Mammals > Digestive system > Stomach > Rumen | place: Canada: Alberta... | reverse complement strand
CTAAAATATTCGTGAAGAATTTCTAAACAAAATATTAACACAAAATGATACGTTTGTTAATAGGAATTTTAGATTTTTTTGTACAGTTTACAATACATTGTTATTAAAATTAAGAAAATGCTGTCATTGCTTATGTTCATTCTCTGACTCCCGCACCCTTTTTCTGGCTCTTACCAGTGTAGTCTTAGAAATCCCGGTCTCAATAGCCACCTGACGAAATGACTTGGTCTCAAGGAGAGCAAGCGCATGTCTGATCTTATCCTCCGGGATTGGCGGACGTCCGCCCAGATGTCCGGAGGCTATCCGTCCTTCCATTGTACGCTGGATGATCATATCCCTTTCGAATTCTGCGAATGACAGAAAGATATGTACGATAAGCTTTCCTGCCGGCGTATTGTCCATGGCGATATCGCCAATCGAGAGGATCTTGATTCGGATTCCTTTGTCTATTAGTCTTTGTATCAGCTCCGCGCCATCAGCTACTGATCTGGATATCCGATCGAGCTTTGTCACGATAAGTGTATCGCCTGTCTGCAGTATCTCAATCAGGCGGTTGAGCTGCGGTCTGTCCGTTGTCGCTCCGGTATATACGTCCTTGTAGATATGTCTTTTATGCACCCCATGTTCCATCAGCTGCGCCTGCTGTTCCGACAGGCTGTTTCCCTTGATTGCCTGTGTCGCCGTACTGACCCGGATATATCCGAACTGCACCGGCTTTCTTTCTCTTGTGTTCTCTGCCATGGTTCGTCCTTTCTTTTCCTATATCATAGTACGAATATCAGGCAGCAGGAAGAGATGCCTTGTCTCATCTGCCGGACATACATGAGAAAAGGAAACCACGCAGGCCTGGCATAGGTTTAGGGGAAGACTCGAAGCCGATGGAAATGATTATGCACTTGCTACGGCTATCTTCCAGTCTGATATATTTCTCTTCTCAGATCCATGAACATATACCGGAGCGATGTAGGATTCTCAGCATTCCTTGAGCCAAGTACATACGGCACAAGTGAATTCAGAAAACCGTATTTCACTTCATCATTAGGGAATTTCAGAGCATAGAGACCAAATTCCCTATCATATCCGCATATAGTCAGGTAACCGGTCTGATAGAAGAGAGGTATCGGATTGTCGTTTTCAGCAGTGTAATTTTCAATCTCATCTTTCGTGGCGTCGACTCCTTCACCGATACGAACAAGTGATATATCAGAATTCTGCAGCTTCTTGATCAGAATCTCCGGGGTGCCTGAACCAAACCAGTATGTTCCGAAATCTCTGTTGAAAAATGCATTGAGCAGACTATATGGATTATAAACTCCAACCCCCTTTTTAGAAAAATGATATCCGTCATACATTTTCTGAAGTTCAGAGAGACATTCATCGAAGCTTAAGTCTTCCTCTACGGCCAGTGACGTGATCTCAGGCTGAAAATCACTCTCGAGTTCTTCCTGCGTAATACCACATATACTGCAGAAGTCATTTGACAGAGATATATCGGTCAACTGGTTCAGATCAGAGAATATAGAGACTTTAGTGAATTTAGTGATACCTGTAAAAAATACGAACCGCAGGTAACCATCCATGTCTTTGAGAACAGAAAAAAAGCTCTTATATAAATCACGATTTTTCTTTTCCTGTTCAGGGTAATCATACATTGTATCCAGCAGGGGCTTGTCATATTCGTCAACAAGTACGACTACTTTCCTGTTAGTCTTCCTCTGAAGATTCATGATGACATTACGAAACCTCACCGACAGTGTCTCACCAGAAATGGCATATCTTCCGGTAAGATCATATTCCTGTATTACATTTTCCAGAACACTGTTAAGCATATCCGACAGACCATCGGGATTTTTGTATTCGCCACTTGATAAAGAGAATGTAATAACCGGATACACCGTCCAGGCATCCTCGCCGCGTGCATTTTCCTTATCATATATGTAGAGTCCTTTAAACAGATCCTTCTTACCTCTGAAATAACACTCAAGCGTGGAAGTGAAGAGGCTCTTGCCAAAACGTCTCGGACGTGACAGGAAATAAGGAATACTGGTACTGGCCAGATTCCATACGTACTGTGTCTTGTCTACATACATCATGCCTTCCTGTCTGATCTCTTCAAAATTCTGTTTGCCAACAGGCAACACACGTCTATCCATAAAAGCCTCCATATCGGACAGTCACACCCACAAATCTGCATGACTGACGACACTACTATGATACCATGACATGTATCTTTTATCAAGAATAAAAGTTAAATATATTTAAGTACAATAAACCATGATAAGAACAAAGAAATCCCCAGAGATGTGACATACATCTCTGGGGATAAATCGTATATAGTGGAGTAGGCGGGAGTCGAACGCTTAATATCAAATAGAAAGGTTGAAATATAAGGCTTTGCACGGTAGACACTATGCAAAGGACGCACAAAGGGACGCACATTACTTATTCCTATAATCATACAGGTCACACTTCCAGCTCTGTTCCTTATATCCATTTTGGTCTGGGTAAATATTCATCCAATTAGGAATACTTGTAGTTAGCTGGATGTGTTGGGCATTACTACCTTTGGTATTAATATTTATTATAGCAACGATTGATCCACCATAATCTGACGTTTCATCTGTGTATTGGTACTTATCAATCATTTTGTATGAAATAATATAATATGTCCCCTCGTTGTTTTTATTGTCTTTTTTAGGAACGAGAATTTCTGACATATTAAATTCATAGTATTTTTTAAGTATTTCAAAAGGGATGTATTCTGCTGTTACATGAAGAGCTTCATCCAATGAAACTGAACCGATGTTATTTGAATTTGAAAAATATATTTCTATTTCATTAATTACATCAGATGTGCTCAATGCGTCCATGCTAATGATATTTTGGTCACTATATGACGATCCTGAATCCGCAAATAGTATTTTATCATCGCCTGTGTTGTCCCAAACCTTATGTGATGCTTTAACACTTCCAAACAGGGTTGGGTGACCTGACTTAAGGATTATATCCATATCGTTATCAGTAGTTTTACTATCTTTTGTTTCAGTTTTACTACTTGCATCCAAAGTATTAGAAGAAGATGACGTTGTATCGGGGCTAATAAAAGAACCGCCCGAAAGTGCTCTGACTGTACTTCGAATAAGCCCGATACATATAAGGATAATAAAAATAATCAACACTGTTATTAGTACTTTTTTATGATTCTTTTTTTGCTCCATGAATTAATCTCCTTGTGAATGTATGACTTTGTAACATTATATGCTATTTCAGATAAGAATAAAAGTGGAAAATTAATTACATTCAAAAAAGGTGTGCTCTTCGTGGTTAAGCTCCTCTGTTTGACTATCCCAGTCGCGCCCCTGATATATGCCAAGATAGTAGCGTTCAGGATGCTCTCGTCGCATATCATCGGCAGCGCCCATGTCAGAAGGCGATAATTCTATACCGTGGGCTTTTGCCTTCGCTTCTGCAATTATGTTCTCTGCTTCATTATGAGCTTGCATAATAATTTTGTCTTTTTTAATGTCTGCTTCGGCTTCTTCTCGGCGCAGCTTTTCGCGAAGTGACTGCAGAACAGCAGTAAAGCCTTGCCAAGTGACAAAGACAGCCGCCATTTTCTCAAACATGGTTTTATCAACTACAACTTTATCTTTGGCTATTTTACTGTGTCTTGCTTTGGGTTTGAATCCGGGGGTTATTGTTGCAAGAATGTCAAGCTCCTCTTTCTTGTTTTCAAGTTTCGTGTTAATTTCGGAGAGTTTTAATTCTGCTTTACCGACGTTAGCTATAATCTGTTTCTGCTCTACTGACAGGCTACGCGACTGGAGTTCCTCTACTGTGCACTGTTTGCCGCGGCTTTCGCCAGTAAGAAAATGCACGCCCAGTTCTGCTATGCACCTTGTGTCTATATCCTTGTTTAGCTTGCTCATGCGTGAGCGAGTCTCGAACTTGCTACCGTTGATCCCTTTGCCCTCAACGAACGGAACGCCAAAAATGTGCATATGAGCACGTGACATAACCTCTTTTCCTGTTACCGCATCTCGATACGGGTGTATCTCGTCAAGATGGACAATACCTGCGGATATGTTATCGAAGCCGCCGCTAAATTTAGCAAGCTCGTCATACACGATAGCGAAAAATTGCCGTTGCTGCTTGTCGGTCATACCGTCTGGCGCGGCTATCGTGTATGACATCATAGTGACTCTGTCCTTGCGTATTCGCTGCGGCGGCAGAACAGCGTCTATATCTTTGATGCGTTGTTTGAGCCGTGAATATATCTCGCCCGTCTTAGGCATAGTATCAGCACCCACGGCATAATTGCGTTGGCTATCATCGTAGGGGTACTTTGCCTCAAGGTTTTTGATATATTTGTTGGCGTACGTTACGCCGTCCTTGTCATCGTGCCGCGTGGCGTGGGCAATCATAGCATATGCTTCGCTCCCGTGGCACTTGTGAAAATTTACACTACTCATGCAATCACCTCCACTACTAATATGAGTGGAGTTTGTGGCGAGCTTATTCTAAGCTCTTGCACATAAGAGCTAACTGCGTTAGCTCACGCGGCTGCGCCGCTTTATGTGGTCTCATAGGGGCTTTGCCCCCGCGCGACGCGCTGCCCCCACAAAGGGCTACGCGCCCTTTTGAAACCCCAAAAAAAAAGGCGGTGTTGTGCACACCGTCTTAGTCGATTACCACCACACAATGGTGTTGTCCTCTACGCTGTAATGGTACCATTGGCCGTCTGCGTAACGGACGCATAGATGGCCGTCGTCGTCTACCCAGTTGGCGGCTACGTCACCATGCGGCCACACGTCATAAGCCTGTTTGTGGGCCTGTACGGCCTGTTGCAATGTTATAAGCATAATAGGTTCTCCTTTCTTTTGTATGGGATAAGTTACACCTCTAATATGATGACTTATCGAAATGGGAACTCTAACTCGTCTATATACTCTAGCGCGACTTTTAGCAAGTCGGGATTCTCGGCGCACATAAACTGATATGTAGTCTTGATATCCTCTGGTCGATCTCCTCGGTAATACCGCCTATCTATGTCCTCTTTTATTTTTTGCTCAGGCGATTTCGCCGCTTCGTCCTCCGCGAGCACCACGGACGCTTCCCGTCCGTAATTGGCAAAGGCGGATAGGTCCTTTTTGTCTTCTTCTGCTTCGACTGCGGGGCGGTATTTTATGATTGCGTCCATAATCGGCTTGCTAGTCTTGTCCAGCACTTGCGGTCTTTGGCTCTCCGGCAGTTCACGATATATGCGTCCAAAGTTACCGACTATGCTTGCATAAGTTATATATTGCCCGTACTCTCGCGTATTGGTCGCATAGCCTCGGTTAATCAATATGCTAAAGTCGTTTTCGTGCAAACACATGATTAGCGGTATGCGCCGCCTTATCTGCTCCTTGTTCTCGGCGGTATGGGCTACGCCGTCGCGGTCTATGTATGCGCCGCTTATGCCGTCGAGAAAATCTTCGTACGGTTGAGCTCCGTTGATTATATTGACCGCGTTTACTAGCGATATGCTCCCGAATTTTATGTTAAAGTCCTGCGATGCTGTAGGGTGCGTGTCTAGTATGTTGTACAGTGTGCCTACGTTATAGTCGCATATTTTCAACATGTCGACCGCGCGGCGGTCAGACCATATGACAACCGGCTGCCCGTCATAGCCGTCGAATGGCACGCGGTTATCGCCGACAACAAAGTACACCTCATCATCTGGAAGGTCGGGGTACAACGACCGCGCAAGTAGGCGTGACAGTATATCCTTGCCTTGTCCGCCACTGCCCTCAATATAGAAATTCAGACGGTTTGCCGGCGGAGTCTGCGTTAATAGATACCGTCCGCGCAGCTGCTTTAGCCTTGGTAAGTCCTCAGCGAATAGCAGCGGTTTTTGCTGCTGTGCCTGCTTCAGCGTCATACCGCGCTCCAGTACGTCCATGCGCAGCTGCTCCTTTGGCGTAAGGTCTTTTTTGCCGTATTTCAACTTGCGTTCGTCCATTGCGACGATTGCGCCTCGAAAATCGAAGTTCGCCGTTACTTCGGTGTCGTCATACATGTGCTTGCCCATTGCCTGCTGCTTAGCGGTCTCATGCGTGCCGTACTGGCAGCACTCGATGAAAGCGTCTCTGCCGCGCTTTACCTCTACGCACTGGGTAGGTACGCCGAACCACTTAGATACATGGTCAAGAGCGACCGGCGTTGATAGCTCTATATATACGTGCCAGTGCGGCGTTTTAAGCTCGCCGATTTTCCACGGCGGTTCAGCGCCATCGTTCTGTTGCACGTATTTGTCGTACTGCTGCTGCGTGTAAGGATCTTTGTCGTGCTTTACGACAAAGTAGCGGTTTATCGTCTTATGCTTTAATCCGGCTTCTATGTTATCCGGTCCGAAATTGAAACTTTCGCCCGTCCGTGGGTTTGTCGCATACTGCATAATCTCGTATATACGGCAGCGCGGATATGCTACCTTGTCCTCCACGGCAGTCGTCGCCGTGTCCGCGGTGATAGTAGCGGTTTCTGCCGTTTTAGCGGTGGCATTGTTAGTGGTTTTCGTCTGTGTTTTTGGTTTTGTCCGTTTTCTGCGTGACATAAGGTTTGCGTCCTTCCTGCCGTTTTGCGGCGACCGCTCGCCGCCCGTTGGACGGCTCGCGGATAAGCTAGTTTTTATTTACTATGCTCCTAATATGAAAGGCAAAAACACATTTATATTTTCCGTTGCTCGTGATTTGATGTGTACGGCTACGGTTTTCCGTTCACATGTGTCAAGGGACAGGTAGGACACAAAATTACCTTTATATAATATTATTAAATTTTCAAAAAGCTAGAGAATCCGGCTAAACTGTGCATTTCATGCACAGTTTGCACAGCCGGATTCCGGCACCACACAAGCCCATAGTGGTGCCGGAAAATGTCGTATTTATAAGGGTTTGAGGGGTGTCATGCACAGTTTGCACAGTAATTTTTGGGTTTTTTGAGTTAAATTGCACGCAATCTAATTTTGGGAATATATTCGATTTTTTCCATGAACACATTAAAAATAAAAAAGGACTTTATTTTTATGTGTTCACAACTCGACGAAAAAATGCTATTATCGTACTTGTCTACCGCAGGCGAGGCCGAAAAAAATAGGCTTATGAATAATGCGAAACGGGACTATGTAGACAAGCACCGCGACCATGCCATCATTGGCAGTGATGACAAAGGGTACAAGTACCAGGTCGGGAAAGGCAGGCAGGACAGACGATACATAAAAAGTAAAACGCTTGACGGCATGTATGACCGCTTGTATAAGCTCTTCAAGGCAGCCGAGAGACCGACAGTAAAGCAGGTATTCGAGTTGTCGCAACAGGACGCACGTGACAATAAGGGCAATAGCCTTAACACTATTGACCGCAAAAGGCAATTTTATGAGCAATGGATTACCGATGATTTTGGCAGTATGGCAGTCGAGGACGTAGACGAAGAGTACATCGGGCACTTTATCATTACACAGATAAAGGCACTTTCTGCGAAACAAAAAGCGCTTGAAGGCTGCAAAGGCGTATTAAATCAGATTTTCAACTACGCCTTCAGACATCATATGATTGGCGTTAATCCTATGCTTTACGTTGACTTAACCAATTATTACAAGTACTGCGCCCCAAGTACAAAGACCGCAGATGATGAGATTTACTCTCCGAAGCAATATAAGCAGCTTAAAGACTACTTTGCGGACGACCAAGGCAAAACATACCAGCCACAACGCTTAGCAGTACAAATGACTTGCATAATAGGCGACCGCGTGGGCGAGTTACCGGCATTACGTTGGGATGACGTTGACTTTGAGCGTGGCTATATCCATGAGCATCGGCAGCAGCGGAGAGAGCGCCTTAAAGGCACACCGGCGCAGACTTACGACCTAGAATATACGAAGAACGAACGTCAGCACCCAAAGGACGGCAGATACATTCCTCTAACAGCAGAGCTTAGAGCCATCGTGACAGATATCAAATCAAGGCAGCAAGCCGCCGGTATAACAAGTGATTATCTGTTTTGCAACGAGGATGGCACACCGATTACAAAAGGTTCACTTAATGCGTACTACCGCCGCAGCTGTAATAAGCTTGGCATAGTACCAACAGGATTACATGCTATGCGCAAGACGTATAACAGCCTTGTACTCCTTAGGGTAGATATATCGCCAGCCGAAAGGGCTTATCTTCTCGGCCATAGTCTACGCACAAACGAAGAGCACTATACATACACACGACGTGAGCAAGTAGATGACATCAGGCGCAAGCTTAACCAGTTCGAGGATGCACAACAGGACGCACAAGGACGCACAGCAAGTGATAATATCGTATCTTTTGAGAACAAGAAAAAAGCCATCGAATCGACTATATCCAATGGCTTAAAGCAAGATAATTAAAATAGTTAAAGTATGGAGTAGGCGGGAGTCGAACCCGCGTCCAAAAACCTATTCACTCTCCTTCTACGAGCGTAGTGATCTGTTTAGGATTCCCTCTGCCGGACGGGAGAGCACGCCCTTCCGGTGTTGGTAGCTTCATGATACGTACATCAGCTCAAAGCTTTGCAGATGCCGTGTCCCATGTGTTTGAAGCCGGTGACTGAATGCATGGGGACATTCAGGCGACTCGTTGCCCTTAGGCAGCGTATGCTAAATCGTTATCTTCAGCGTTTAAATTTAATTTGAGATTTGACGCATCATCCTGCGGCTCGCTTCTAAAGCTTCAAGATCCCTGTCGAGACCTTTACTACCCCTAAAGCTATATATACTATAGCACGCTGTCAATAATCAGTCAAGCGGGCTCACCTCAGATTCCTGACCTTGAAATCCCTTGCGGCCTCCCTTTCCTGATCCCGCTTTGCTATATCAGCGCGCTTGTCATAGAGCTTCTTGCCTCGTGCAAGAGCTATCTCGATCTTGACTCTTGAATCCTTGAAATATGCCTCGACCGGAACCAGGGTATAGCCCTTTTCCTTGATCTTCTGCTCGAGCTTTCTGATCTCGCTCTTATGCATCAACAGCTTTCTCGGGCGAAGCGGATCCTTGTTCATGATATTGCCCTTCTCATACGGAGCTATATGCATCTGGTAGATCCAGACCTCTCCGTTCTGGATCCTGACCCATGCTTCCTTCAGTGAACAGCCACCATTACGAAGGCTTTTCACCTCCGTTCCCACAAGTGCTATACCGCATTCAAAATATTCGTCCAGGAAATAATCATGCCTCGCCTTACGGTTAGTGGCGATTATTTTTCTTCCTGTTTTTTCCTTTGCCATATCTGCCTTTACCTCCTGATATTCTCTTCAGGGCCTTCTCCGCCTGCCTTGACAGCTTTCCCTTGTGGCCTACAGGTGCATAGCTGCGTGGCTTTTCGGCCTTCTTATTCCCGTGGAAATCATCTATCAACTCGAAATCGATAGTCCTGGCCACTGGATTGGCATCCACAAGCTTCACCCTGAGAGGCATACCAAGGGTATAGTGCCTGTTAAAGCTCTTTCCAATGAGCTCATAGGTCTCTTCTGAAAACTCATAGAAGTCATCCGTCAACGTGCGTACCGGTATCATGCCCTCAATAGAGTTGGGTAAAGCCACATAAAGTCCCCATGAGGTGACTCCTGAGATCCTGCCTGTGTATTCCTCTCCAATGTGAGGCATCATGTACTGGACCTTCTTCAGCTTTATTGCATCTCTCTCGGCATCGTCTGCTCTTCTCTCAAGAGACGATGTACGGTCAGCTATATCTGGAAGAGCTGCATTCAGCTCTGTCTTCTTTTTCCTTTTCAGCTTCTTATGGATCTCAAGCTTCAGCACCCGGTGAATGAACAGGTCAGGATATCTCCTGATAGGCGAGGTGAAGTGACAGTAGTACCCGGCTGCAAGTCCGAAATGCCCACTGCAGTCAGTCGTGTATCTGGCCTGCTGCATGCTTCTGAGTGTAAGCGTCTGTATCAGACTTTCTTCCGGACTTCCCGCTACCCTGTCAAGAAGCCTCTGCAGCTCCTTCGGATGGATCTGGTTCACATTTCCTTCGAGAGTATATCCGAATCCTCCGATAAACGACTTCAGGGTATTAAGCTTCTCAGGATCAGGGAATCCGTGCGTCCTGTACAGGAATGGCAGCTTGTGGTCATAAGCATGCTTCGCGACAGTCTCATTGGCTGCAAGCATGAAATCCTCAATGATATGCTGTGCAACGCCTCTGTAATACGGATGGATCTCCTTCGGCTGGCCGTTCTCATCGAGCTCTACAACAGTCTCCGGGAAATCAAAATCGAGCGACCCTCTGTATGTCCTTCTGCCACGCAGGATAATGGCAAGCTCCTCCATCTGGCGAAACATCGGTACCACATCTGCATACCTATCTATTTCTGCCTCATCATCCTCCTCGAGAATCTTATTCACGGAGGTGTATGTCATCCTGTGAGCAGACCTGATGACCGACTCCACAATCCTGTGATCCTTGATCTCTCCTGTATCATCAATCCTCATGATACAGCTCATTGCAAGCCTGTCTTCACCCTCATTCAGTGAGCAGATTCCATTCGACAGCTCGACAGGAAGCATAGGGATCACACGGTCAGGCAGATACACCGATGTAGAACGCTTCAGAGCCTCTTCGTCAAGCGCTGAGCCCTCAGTCACATAGTTTGACACATCGGCTATATGAACGCCCAGGATATAATCCTTTCCATCCATATGCAGTGATACAGCATCATCGAGATCCTTCGAATCTTCGCCATCAATAGTGACCATGAGCTCACTTCTCAGGTCTTCACGGCCTCTCAGCTCAGACTTTCTCACCTTGCCACGTCCGGCAACCTTCTTTGCCTCGTCAAGCACAGCCTGTGGGAAATCTGTAGGGATATCATTCTCCTTTACAATGGATAAAATATCTACACCAGGCTGTCCCTTGATTCCGATGACCTCCTTTATCTCACCTGAAGGCTTCTTATTTGCACTGCCATAATCGGTGATATGACAGACTACCTTTGCATTATCGGGAGTCCCTGCTGCATTCTGTGCGGCAATGAAAATATCGCTCGTCAGATGCCTGTCATCCGGCACAACGAATCCGAAATTCGCTGACTTCTCGAAAGTGCCGACCACATCCGTATACTCATGCTCGAGAATCTCTACAACCCTGGCCTCGTCACGGCCATTGCCGCCCTTACCGAGCGGCTCGATACGGACGGTATCCTTGTGGAATGCCATCTGGGTATATCTCTCAGGAATGAAAAAGTCCTCATCACATCCCTCTACAGTCACGAACCCGAAGCCCTTGGTGTTGCTTGAAAAGACACCTGTCAGATATTTGTCAGCAGTGCTACGAGCGGTCCTGTCCGGCTCCTCTGAGACTTCCGGAACTTCTTTTTCCTGTTCCGGTGCGGCCTCATACGAACCATCATTATTTTTCTTTACCTTCTTATCTGCTACAAGAGATGACAGGGCATTGGCAAGCTCTGTGTCATCTTCTACCAGAAGGAGCTCTTTCAGCTCATCTTCTGTCATGGGCGTGTAATTCTCATCTGAAAACAGCTGTAGCAGTGCTGCCTTCTGGTCCGCCCATCGTTCTTTCTTTGTCATAAAAATATCACTTCCTTCTATAACGAAAAAAGGCCACCGCCGAAGCGATGACCTTCATTCTCAAATCTTAAATGAACTCATATTAAGCAGTACTGCCAATACGAAAAATACTGCCACAAGAATAGCTGTCACTCTGATGATGACTCCTTCACGGGAACGTCCCTTATTCTTGCTCCAGTATGTATCAAGACTCTGTCCACTGAGTGAACCAAGACCAGCATCCTCTCCCTCCTGCATCATGATGATGATCGTGAGGACGATGGATACGATGATGAACAGAACCATGAACAGATACTTTAATGCTGTCATCGTGTATATACCTCCGAAAAATATATGTCATGTCGTAAGTCACAACTCAATAATTATAAAGCTTTTATTCAGAAAATGCAAGCATTACTTTTTATTTTTAAAGTATGAGTCAATGCCCTTTGCTGCAGCCTTTCCTGCGCCCATAGCGAGAATTACTGTAGCAGCGCCTGTCACAGCGTCTCCACCGGCGTAAACAGCGGTCTTCGATGTCTCGCCATCATCTTCCTTTGCAATGATGCAGCCTCTCTGGTTTGTATCAAGTCCCTTTGTGGTTGATGCGATGAGAGGATTCGGAGAGGTACCAAGTGCCATTATGACTGTATCACACTCGATCTCGTACTCACTGCCCTCGATAGGTACAGGTCTCCTACGTCCTGATGCATCAGGCTCGCCAAGCTCCATCTTGATCACGCGGATGCCCTTGACCCAGCCCTTGTCATCTGCAAGGATCTCAACAGGATTCTGGAGAAGGTCAAACCTGATACCCTCTTCCTTGGCATGATGTACTTCTTCTGCTCTTGCAGGAAGCTCCTTCTCGCTACGTCTGTATACGATATGTACCTCAGCTCCGAGACGGAGTGCAGTACGTGCAGCATCCATTGCTACATTTCCACCGCCGACTACTACGACTTTCTTGCCGCGAACGATAGGAGTATCTCCATCTTCATAGGCCTTCATGAGGTTCGATCTCGTGAGTACCTCATTGGCAGAGAATACGCCATTGCTCTGCTCACCAGGGATTCCCATGAATCTCGGAAGTCCTGCGCCTGAACCGATGAATACAGCCTCATATCCGTACTCTTCCATCAGATCATCGATGGTGAGTGACTTTCCGATGACTACGTTGGTCTCGATATCTACGCCGAGTCCCTTTACATTGTCGACCTCGGCAGCTACTACCTTGTCCTTCGGGAGACGGAACTCAGGAATACCATATACGAGTACTCCGCCGGCCTTCTGAAGAGCTTCAAAGATTGTGACATCATATCCCATCTTTGCGAGGTCTCCGGCGCAAGTGAGTCCTGAAGGGCCTGAACCGATGACAGCAACCTTGTGGCCGTTCTTTTCCTTCGGAGGCTGTGGATGGATTCCGTTCTCGCGGGCCCAGTCAGCTACGAATCTCTCCAGCTTTCCGATTGCTACTGCATCGCCCTTGATTCCTCTGATACACTGACCCTCGCACTGTGTCTCCTGCGGGCAGACACGTCCGCAGACTGCAGGCAGTGATGAGCTTTCACTTATTATCTCGTATGCTCTCTTGAAATCTCTCTCGGTCACTGCATGGATAAATGCTGGAATATTGATAGATACAGGGCATCCGCCTACGCAGCGCGGATTCTTACAGTTGAGACATCTCTTTGCCTCTTCTACTGCTTCATCCTCTGTATATCCTAAGCATACTTCGTCAAAATTATGTGCTCTTACCGCTGGCTCCTGCTCTGCGATAGGCACTCTCTTCATCATATCTGCCATTACTTGTCACCTCCGCATAAACCACAGCCGCCATGATGGGTATCTCCCTCTTCGAACTCAAGCTTCTTACGGCCTTCCTCGGTCTTGTACTGCTGCATTCTCTCCATTGCCTTGTCAAAGTCCACGAGATGTCCGTCGAACTCAGGTCCGTCTACGCAGGCAAACTTTACTTTTCCATCGACAAGGAGACGGCAGGCACCGCACATACCTGTACCATCAACCATGATAGGGTTCATTGAAACGACAGTATGTATGCCGAGCTTCTCAGTGAGCTTGCAGACGAATTTCATCATGATCATTGGTCCGATGGCTACGCACCAGTCATATCTCCTGCCCTCATCCCAGAGTGCCTGAAGCTTGTCTGTACCCATTCCATGGAAACCATATGTACCATCATCCGTACAGATATAATGATTCTTTGCTACCTGGCTGACCTTGTCAGCATAGAACAGAAGATCCTTTGATCTCGATCCCTGGATCACATCTGCATCGATTCCGTGCTCATGGAGCCACTTGACCTGTGGATACACAGGAGCAGTTCCTACACCACCTGAGATAAATACGATATGCTTCTTCCTTGTCTCCTCGAGATTCTCCTCACGGCAGAGCTCTGAAGGCTGGCCAAGAGGTCCCACGAAGTCGTGGAAGCTGTCACCCTCATTAAGGGCTGCCATCTTCTCAGTTGATGCTCCGATTGGCTGGAACACGATTGTGACTGTCTGTGCTTCTCTGTCGTAATCACAAATGGTAAGAGGAATTCTCTCGCCATCCTCCTCTGCGATTGCGATCACGAACTGTCCCGGCAGGCACGAATGTGTGACCATAGGCGCCTTGACATCCATCTGGTAGATGTTGGCCGCAAGCTGTTCTTTCTTTACGATCTCATACATACTTTTTTCCGTTTCCTTTCGTTTTTTAGTTGTTAGTTTCGAGTTCTGAGTTCTGAGTTCTTAGTAAAGTTTAACTCTTAACTTAGAACTCTTAACTTAGAACTTAATTAAAATACACCAGCTCTTCTTCCTGTGTTGCGGGCTTCTCGGCCTTCTCTATCTTCGTCGGATAGAGCACAGGTCCCTTTCCCCTGTATTCTCTGGCGAACTCATTCTTAACCTTCGCTGTCACATGAACCCAGCTCTTGTGAGTGATCTCGCAAGCCTTGTCATATCTGCATGGCATTCCTAGATACTGGATATCCTGTACACAGCATGTCATTGCAAAACGTCCTGCAACGAAGGTACCTTTTCTGAGCTTTCCTTTGCCTTCTGTCGGATTGTAGGCGAGGCCCAGGAAGTCAACTGTCTTGCCATCGTACTTCTTCGGATTGTCCATGCAGTCCATGAACCAGAGTGCATAGTCAGCATCTGTGATATGGAGCTCATCCGCATTGATATCGAATGGCAGCTCGTCAGGTCTGTTGTCGATTGATCCGTCTTTTCTCTCATAGACGATCTGTGCACGGCGGTTCAGGCCCTTGACATTCGCACGGAACTTGGCCTTCGGTGTAGAGTCATCACATCTGTTGAAAATGATGACATCTGCACGGAACATCTGCTCCTTGATCATCGTGCCCATATTCTTCATGTACATCTCGAAGGTAGTGGCATCGACGGTACACAGGCTCTGCACGATGACCCAGTCATCAGGTCCGTCCATCTCATAGAGAAGACTCGACTCCCAGGTACCATTATACTCTATAAAAATGGCCTGCGGGTCATATTCTTCCTGAAGAGACTTACATTTCTCAAGAGTAAAATCGTTCTTGTCATCGATCTCGACGAAATCAATTCCTGCGTTCTTCAGTTCATCCTCATCATACTCTTCATCTCCGTCTTCACAGGCGATGAGAAGACATCTGTCAAAATCATCTGCAAAACCATTGTCGAAAAGTGTCTCTTTCACGAGTGTGGTCTTGCCTGAATCCATGAAGCCGAAGAAAACGTATACGGGGATCTCACCGTCTGTTTCTTCTGTATTCATTATATCTCCTGTAAGGGACTGGGGACTAGGGACTAGGGGCAAGGGACCAGTGACAGCCCTATACCCTATCCCCTATACCCTATCCCCTATATCCTATATCCTTAAAGTCCAAACAACTCCTCTACTTTATCCTCTTTCACATCAGTTCCAATAACTACGAGCTTTCCTGTGACATCAGGATCACCTGTACGGATCTCATACTCGCCGTCTACAAGGTCGAAGTAGATCCAGGTGCCGTCCTCTGCTGGAACGATGCCCTTGGAACGGACGATATATCCGTAGTCATCACTGTCTGCAAGAGTCTTAAGAGCGTTCTCGATTGTCTCCTTCGTGAACTTGTGAGGAGTCTCGCGTCCCCATGTAGTGAAGATATCATCTGCATGATGGTGATGATGGTGCTCATGACCCTCGTGATCATGATCATGCTCGTGTGCGTCTGCGTCGTGATGATGCTCATGTTCATGCTCATCGTGATCATCATGATCGTGGTCATGGTGATGATGATGGTGACAAGCCTCTTCCTCTTCATGATGCTTTGTAGCAAGCTCGAATACCTCGAGATTGTCCTTGCCCATGATTGCATCAAGGATCTGCTTTCCAGAGAGATCATCCCAAGGAGTAGTGATCACAACAGCCTTGTCATTAAGGGCCTTGATCTCTTTTACTACATCCTCCAGCTTGTCCTGATCCATCTTCTGTGTTCTTGAAAGAACTACGGCTGTAGCATGCTCGATCTGGTCCTTGAAGAATTCGCCGAATGCCTTCATCTGCTTCTTTGCCTTCAGGGCATTTACGATAGTGACGAGTGCACCGATCTTTATATCCTCCGACTTTCCTACATCAAGAACTGAAACCTCGATATCAGACAGCTTTGCAACACCTGATGGCTCAACGAGGATCCTGTCTGGATGATATGTCCTTATCACCTCGTGCAGATTCTTTGTGAAATCTCCTACTAGTGTGCAGCATACGCATCCACCATTGATCTCTGATACCTGAATTCCTGTATCCTTGAGAAATCCTGAATCGATTCCGATCTCACCAAACTCATTTTCTACGATGACTACTTTCTCGTTAGCAAAAGCTTCGGCAACTAATTTTTTCATGAAAGTCGTCTTACCGGCTCCAAGGAATCCGGATATAATATCTACTTCAGTCATGTTACCTCCTTGTATGTAAGTTCTAAGTTCAGAGTTCAGAGTTCAGAGTTTGAGCTTAGAACTTAGAACTTAGAACTTAAAACTTTGAACTATAAACTCCACTACATTCTCTCTGGTGCTTCGAATCCCAAGAGATGAGTACCAGTCTCTAAGACATTAAGCGTCAGTGAAAGAAGAGACATATAGCTCTTCTGTTTATCGCTATCTTCGCATGAGAGAATCTTTGTCTCATGGTAAAAGTGATTGAACGCATTTGATAATTCGTAAATATACTGGCAGATACGGTTCGGCATATTGTCTTCATATGCTAAACGTACCGAATCCTGGAATGGAGCCAGAGCAAGCAGCAGGCTTCTCTCACTCTCAGTCTCAGGCGGAAGAATATTTACAGAATCAAGCTTCTTCCCGGCTGCCTCATATTTACGTATAATAGACTTCATACGGACGACGGTATAGAGTATATATGGCCCGGTATTGCCCTCGAATGAAGTGAATTTGTCTATGTCAAAAATATAGTCCTTCGACGGCTGATTCGACAGATCGCCATACTTAATGGCTGCAAGGGCTACAATATTGGCTGTCTTCTTAGCCTCGTCTTCTGGGAGCTCATTATTTTCCCTGATCTTCTCATACATCTTCTCATCGACATCAGCAATGAGTGTAGACAGACGCATGACTCCGCCCTCACGGGTCTTGAATGGCTTGCCATCCTTGCCGTTCATCGTACCGAATCCGATGAAATCGAGATCGCATGAATCAGGGACTATATCACACTTGCGTGCACAGCGGAAACACTGGATGAAATGAAGCTCCTGACGCTTGTCTACGATGTAGGCTATCTTATCAGGATTATAATCCTTCACACGCCAGATCATAGTGGCAAGATCTGTCGTATTGTAAAGAGCAGCACCATCAGACTTCAGGATCATGCATGGAGGAATCTCCTTCTTATCAGAGTCTTCCTTCACATCGACTACGAGTGCTCCATCACTCTCATATGCATAGCCCCTGGCCTTCATATCAGCTACCATATCAGGAATATATGGTGCTGCATCTGACTCACCCTTCCACAGGTCGAATGAGACATTGAGCTTCTCATAATTCTTCTTCAGGTCGGTGACACTCACATTCATGATATGCTTCAGGAGAGCTCTGTATCCGCGTCTGCCCTTCTGCAGCTCATTCGTAGCCTCAAGGGCCTTCTCATGATAGCTCTCATCCTCTTTGCTCTTTCCTGAAGCGCATGGGTAAATCTCCTCAAGCTCTGAAATAGTAAAAGGAGGCTCTTCCGGATACTCACCCGTATAGCTCTCATCGAAATAAATAAGATCAGGCTTTCTCTCATGAAGCTCTGTAATGATGAGTCCCATCTGCAGGCCCCAGTCTCCGAGATGCACATCACCATATACGGTGTGTCCCATGTAGCGGGAAATCCTCTTGATTGACTCGCCGATGACTGCTGAGCGGAGATGACCTACATGGAGTGGCTTTGCCACATTCGGGCCACCATAATCGAGAATTATGGTAAGCGGCTTCTCCGGAGCATCAAGTCCGAACTTCTCACTTGAAGCCATCTCATTGGCGTATTCAGATAAAAATGACGGATTCAGGTCAAAGTTGAGAAATCCAGGCTTTACAGCCTCGACCTTTGAAAATACCCTGCCCTCCTGCAGCTGCTGCGCAACTGCCTCTGCCATGATGATAGGTGCCTTGTGGTACTGCTTGGCAGCGGCCATGGCGCCATTACACTGGTATTCACAGAGATCAGGACGGTTACTTACCGTCACTTTTCCATAAGACGAGTCTAAGCCGGCCTTTTCAAAGCCGGCTCTAACCTCGTCAGTTATTAGTTCTATCAGTTCTTTCATTTATCAGTAATCCTTTGTGTCTCTTTCACGGGAAAGAGTGTATTTCTATATCTTCCGAGAATTTTCTTCAGTGCGAAACCGAAGCCGAATACAGATATGGCTTCACCCGCTCCTACTGTAAGCACAAGGAAGGGATATGCTGTACCTACTCCGTATGCCAGTATCAGAATAGCCGGTACTCCAAGAGCATTAAAAAGTACAGGCGGTACTGTATAGATGAACTTTCTGTTGCGAAGCAGCCTTGTGACTACTGCTGCCGCAAGTGTGATCAGGCTGCCGAATACTACATCGTAGATAGCTGAACCTGTGATCAGATTCGCAATCAGACATCCGATGAAAAGTCCCGGAACTGCAGCAGGCGTGAACACAGGAAGAACCGTGAGTGCCTCCGAAATACGTACCTGCACTGCCCCGCTCGCCAGGTCAAATCCTGCTGCAAATACCGTCAGCACCACATAAAGCGCTGCGATAATACCTGCCTGAGCTACAAAAAGCGCACTACCATTTCTCTTTGTTGACATAATTAACCTCCAGTTTTCTTCGATGCAGAAGCTATGTCACCTTGCTTCTGTTTAACGTGTGGGTGGTCTTCGACCACACGATGCTATAAATAATGTTACAGTGCCTTATTCTAACATAGATTGCGTACAATTTAAAGTTGTGCTATGTACTTAATTCAATACAGATTCGATTACATCAACCATCTGGTCAACGTACTTGGCACACAGCTCCTTGGTATCAGCCTCTGCCATAACCCTGATCACAGGCTCTGTACCACTGGCACGTAAGAGTATGCGTCCGTTGCCCAGAAGCTCTGCTTCGATCTCATCCTTGCACTTCTGTACCTTTTCATTATTGAGGATGGCATCCTTGTCATCAACCTTCACATTCTTCAGGAGCTGTGGATACTTCTTCATGCCGCTCGCAAGTGTATGAAGTGAGGTCTTCTCTTCCATGATGACTTCCATGATCATGATGGCTGTCAGGATTCCGTCACCGGTCGTAGCATGCTTTGAAAAAATAATATGACCCGACTGCTCGCCACCAAGCACATAGCCATGAGAGACCATATCCTCATTCACATACTTATCACCGACGGTCGTCACATCGTACTCGATGTCATTTTTCTCAAGAGCCTTGAACAGGCCGAGATTAGCCATGATCGTAGCTACGACATGGTTGCCGTCGAGCCTTCCATGCTTCTTTAGATATGTGCCACAGATATAGATGATATAGTCGCCATCGATTACCTGTCCGGTCTCATCTACAGCAATACATCTGTCTGCATCACCGTCGAAGGCAAATCCGCAGTCAAGCTCTTTTTCCTTTACCAGATTCACGAGATTGTCGATGTGGGTGGAACCGCAGTTCAGATTGATATTGAGTCCGTTCGGCTCATTTCCTACCACATAGGTCTTGGCACCGAGCGCATCAAATACGCTCTTCGCGATATTGAATGTAGAACCATTGGCGCAGTCGAGGCCGATTCTCTTGCCCTTGTATGAACGGGTGGCAAGGGAGATCAGATAGCCGATGTATCTGTTTCTTCCAATAGCATAATCGATAGCAACGCCAATATTTTCTCCGATGGCGAAAGGCACATCATCTACCTTGCCATCCAGGTAATCCTCAATCTGGCTCTCAACAGCAGCTGACATCTTGTGGCCATTGCCATCCATCAGCTTGATGCCGTTGTCTGAATATGGATTGTGGCTCGCGCTTACCATGACTCCGCAGTCGAAGTCCTCGGTACGTACCACATACGCAACAGACGGAGTCGTCGTCACATGCAGCAGATACGCATCAGACCCTGATGAAATGATTCCTGCAACGAGAGCATACTCAAACATATAGCTCGAACGTCTCGTATCTTTTCCAATGACTATTCTGCCACGCTTCTCCCTGCCATAGTACCAGCCGAGATAACGGCCGATCCTGTACGCATGATCTGAAGTCAGGACCTTGCCTGCTTCTCCTCTGAATCCGTCTGTTCCGAAATACTTCATTTGTCCTCTTTTTCCTCCTTGGTGCTCTCTGACCTCGTGTCAGCCTGTGTCGATGTGGATGATGTGTTTTCTTTCTGCTCAGAAGCTTTCTTATCAGCTTCCTGCTCCATCCTGATTATATCCAGATCGTCCTGAATGGCGTTCTTGATCATCTTCGCATACTGCTTCTGTCCATCCGGTTTCAGATGGATTCCATCGTGATAGAACCAGCTGTCATGACCCTTGGCATATTCATGCCAGTTGATCAGAGTCACGTTCTCATTCTTGTCACACAGCTTCTTGATCACCTTATTTGAATCGTCTTCCCACTGGATGGAATCTCCGAATACATTGACCCAGTAGATGTGACGATCCTCGCCTATCATATCGATAAGCTCCTGGCCGGCATCTTCTCTGAACACACCATTGGTTCCCAGGGCGATGACTACGATCTTGCCAAGCTTATTTTTCTTCTTATAATCCTTTATTATATCCTTTGCATCCCACAGCTGCCGTGACTCATGAGCATTCACTATCGACTTGTCAGGAAGGACCTTCAGCAGCTCAGGTGAAGCACCGAGCATTACTGAATCACCTATAGCCGTTACAGGAACCTTAGTCTCTGCCGTGAGCTCATCCTGCTTTTCAGTGTCCTCAGTCGAGGATGATGATGTAGCGGATGTTGATGAAGTTGCAGCAGAGGTCGATGCAGATGAACTGCTTGTAACCGATGATGTCTGGGACGACGACTTACTCTCCTGCTGTTCAAGCATCTTCTGGTTTGCAGCCAGCTGCTGTTCCAGCTCCTTCGTATCGGTATTCTTTTTCCCGGAGAAAATAGTCGCAATGATTCCAACTACGATAAATACTGTAGCAGCCACTGTTGCTATAAAGAAAAGTGTGGCCTTCCACTTCCTGGTGATGTTCAGTTTTCTCTTTACTATCCAGCCGACCATCTCATGCTCCCATACAGCAAGAAGCATGATAATAGCAAGCTGTATCAGCGGTGAGCATGGAATCCTGGTCCACTTCTTCACATTGAAAAGAAAGATGACCGGATACATGAACAGATACATCTCATAGCTTCTCTTACCGATGAAATCGAGCACAGGATTCTCAAGGATCCGTCCAAACGGAAGAGACGGCTCTGCCGTGATGATGACAAGCACAGAGATGACAACCGTGACTATCTGCATGAGTCCTGTGTATGTAGGATCTGCCATCCCGTCTACAAATATAAACGAAATGACAAGAAAGATCATGCTTATGACAAATACCGGCAGTGATGCCTTCCTGGCATTTTCATTTTTGAAAAGCCTGAACTCCGGCGTTCCTACTCCTGCAAATCCGAGCATGACTCCGAGCGTCAGTGCATAGAGCCTCGTATCAGTACCATAGTATACTCTCGTCGCATCAGTACCATAAGGGAGCAGAACCCCCATCAGGATAGCTGAGATAGCCGATATGATAAGGAAGAACAGAAGTCCTCTCTTTTTTCTGCCACGATTTGCAAGAATCAGATATATAAGATACAGCAATGGCCAGATCACATAGAACTGCAGCTCGACAGCAAGCGACCAGATATGTGTGAATGGAGTCGCATTGGCTATCTTCGTAAAATATGACGAATTCTGCGCGATCTGCCACCAGTTATTATATCCCAGAAGAATCGAGATGACCTCGTTCCTGACACCTTCCACTGCCTTCGGATAGATGAAATGAAAAGCTCCGACAGTGACAAATACAGTGAGGATCACCGGCGGATATATCCTTGTAAGTCTCTTCAGATAGAAACCACCGACAGAAAAGTCTCCCCTGCGCCTGCTCTTCTCACTCGTAAGCGCAATGAGATATCCTGATAACACGAAAAAGAGAGAGACTCCTAAGAATCCTCCCTTGATCGTGTATGGAAACATATGGTAAAAAATGACCCCTATTATAGCAATGGCTCTAAGCCCGTCGAGGCCATAAACGTGTCCTTTATTGTCTGCTGCGCCTGTCGTACTTCTATTAACAGTCAATTTTAATACTCCTTCTACATAGTCCTGTAATAGTTAAACATTTTTCGGGCGCAGTTTCAAGTTCTTTCTTTCGAAATATATGAAACATTATATTAACAACTCACTTGACCTTTACACTCTTAACCCCTGACCAGGAGCTATACACTTTCTTTCCATTTGTGCCTGTGTAGTAGGTCCTGACCTTGAAGTAATATCTCTTACCCTTCTTAAGTGACTTCATGGTGTATGAGGTCTTTGTAGTATTCTTCGTCTTCGTACCCTTCGTCACGGCCTTGTTCGTTCCGGCCTTCACCTGATAACCACTGATACCTGAGACTTTCTTGTACTTCACAGTGGCCTTGCGCTTACCGGCAGTCACCTTCGTGATTGATGTCTTCTTAGGATTGATCTTGTAGGTAGCTGTGATGGTACCGGTATAATTGCCCTTGAATGTCAGGGTGACTGAAGCTGTACCAGGAGTCTTGTTATTCGAATCTGTCCTGGTGTAATCAGTATCTGCTACGAGCTCTCTTCCCAGGGCATCGTCAGTCACTGTGATCGCCGGCTTACGTGACTTGCCATTGTAGGTAAGAGTCAAAAGCCCTGATACAGATATACCATTGTCCTTCTTATACAGGCTGGATGCATCCTTTGGATCGATTGTATAGCTCTCGGTCCTGATGCCGGTATTAGTATTGGCAGTAGTCGTTGTAGTACCTGTTGTACCGGTAGTACCTGTCGTGCCTGTAGTGCCGGTCGATGTAGATGTACCCCTGAAATTATTGATACCTGTGATCGTGAAATTATAGGTACCTGCATTCACTGAATCAGGGAATGCTGATATCGTATAGTCTGTTCCCTGAATAAGTGTATTATTACCCATCTGTACCACTACCACTGTAGGGTACTGCTTCTGTCCATTGTAGGTATATGGTGAAGCTGGAGTGAGTGTCACCGTAGCCTTGGAAATATTTCCCTGAGTAATCTCGAAATTATGTGATGCAGTTCCGGCATAATTTCCCTTGCCGGTCACAGTCACCTGAGCGCCTGTGCCAATGGCTCTGTTATTCGCATAGGAATATGTATAGTCCCTACCTGCTACAAGAGTGGTATTACCGACCTTGATCTCCGGCTGCGGGGTGATATTTCCGCCTGTATATGAATATGTCGGATTGGCTGTACTAGTCGTAGTAGTAGTCGTTCCCGTGCTGCTCTCAGAATCCTTGAAGGTAAAGGTTGCTGTAGAGAGATCTGCCGGTGTGATGTCAAAGGTAGTCCTTGCGCTTCCGGAATACTGCTTCACTGTCCCTGAGCCTGTATTGCCACTGGCTGCAACCGTCTTCGCTGTTACTATGACGGTCATCTTTCCTGCATTAGTATTATTGGAATATGCAACATCATATGCACTTGAAGGGACCTCATTATCCTTGTAGGTAACAACTACCTTCGGCTTCTTTTCCTTGCCATCGTACACGATAGGAGTCTTCTCTGACGGATCAAGAGCGATCTTCGTTGCTCCCGCCTCAGAGAGATTACCACCGGTGGATGGCATTATTGTAAAATTAAGAGTCTTCGTGCCTGAATAATTTCCGGTTCCCGTAGCCGTGATAGTAGCTGTCTGATTGGCTGTGATCGTAGGCTGGGCGGTATTATTCGCATAGCTGAGTGTGTAGTCAGTTCCTTCTGTCAGATCCCTCGTGGAGCCTCCGATATTCATTGTGATTCTGACCTTCGGAGTGATAGCCCTGCCCGTTGCATAGTACTTCGCATCCGGCTGTGCGAGTGTCATTGTGGAATCACTCAGGCTGCCCTTAGTCACCTCGACAGGAACGGTGAAGGTCTTCTGCTCATTTGCTATGGTGGCAGTATATGTAAGAGATGAAGTGCCTACTGCCCTTGCCGAAACATTCGAACCTGAAACAGAAATCGTTGAATCGTTTGTCGGTCTCAGGGTTCCTGTAGCTCCGGCAATGGTAAACATATTGTCACCACCACTGCTCGTTTTAACGCCATACGTCACAGCAGGTACCTGTCGTGTCGTGCCAAGAGACATGGTCATTTTCTTGTCACATGCAGCATTATTTCCGGTAAAAACGGTATTTCCTGACTGACCGGAGCCATCGTTGAAATTGTAGACTGCGTAGATACCGGTAGTTCTGTTCCTTGTTATTCCCCTGGATACGCTTACATCACCAGTCTGCGTAAGATCAGGCGCACCGCTATCATCATTTGATTCACCAAGAGCCAGACAGTAATAATCTTTATTATTAAAAATGACATGACCTATCCCGCATGAATGATAGGTATTGTAGTCAGATGCATCGAGTTTCCATGAAGGTGCTGAATCAGCAATCATCTGCTTCCCAATAGTCTGAGCGTCGCCCGTCTGACCATCAGATGTTATAAGAGCTCCTGATTTACCGTCAGGCCGTTGCTCATTATAATAAAGTGCCAGGTCCTTTGCTCTCTCAATTGCCAGCTTCTCAAGAGCGCTGCTATACTTAAGCGTTGTGCCAGATCCCTGATTGTCTGTATATGTCTTTACTGAATCATAAATTGAAGCTACATCATCCTGCCTGACAGTAACAGTATATGTAACAGGAATCGTATCCGTATCAGCTGCTTCCGCCTCTACTCTTCCTGTATTCCCTGCTATATATGGTATCGAAGTAAATGCAAAAGCACATCCTAGTGCAAATGCCGCTATTCTTTTCGCCAGTCTTATCCTCATAATATATTCTCCATGACTTATAAAAAACAGAGTGATCCTTGTATTTTTCACACAATCAGCGGCACGAGCTGCCTCATGACGCTACCTTTAGTATAACACAAACCACTTGATTATGGAAACAGATTTTCTTACAATATACTCATGAAAAAAATAACACAGAGCCTTTCGATCAGCGAAAGGATTAAATATCAGGATATATTTCTTAGATACGCCAGGGGCGGCGACTGCTATGTGACTATTGAGACCACCGGACTGTCTCCTGAGCGTCATCGCATCATCTCATTCTCCCTGACAACAGTTACAGATGAAGCTATTGCTGTCACCACCTTTTTCTCAGACAATAAGGATGATGAACTGACGATTATCGAGAACGGACTGGATGCAATCGGGGATGCAGGACGCATCATTACCTGGAACGGTGATTCATTTGACCTCCGCTTCCTTTCTGCCCGTGGCGAGGAATACGGCATCAAATCACCAGTCCAGGCCTCATACGATCTGAAGAAAATTTTTTCTCCACTGAAGAGATTCATCGCATCCGGCAGTCTCTCGCTTTATGATACTCTCGAGGAGATGGGCATTTCAGATGATTCAGTTCCCGATGGAAAGACACTCGTGACGTTGTATAAAACCTTCATAGAGACAGGTGAAAAGCGTTACTCAGAACCGGTATTACAGCATAGCGTATATAAGCTGACCGGCATCATGAATCTGATGTGCCTTCACAGCTGCCTGAATATAAATAAGGCAGTACCGACCATCAATGAAAGCTCGGTCACAGATGAGACGCTCATTGTGAGTGGAAGCACTGATCTGTTTTTCCCGACAAATCTTCATATAGGAATGGATGGAATTGATCTTTTCTATAGTGAGAACAGATTCAATGCCAGATTCACTCTGTATGATGGCAGAATACGGATGTATTTCCCTGATCCGGCCTCATACGTCCGTCTGAAGTCCGATGGCTCGCTGATCCCGAAGGAACTATCAAGGTCCATGTCGAAGGACAGCTATGAAAGGGTATCAAAAGAAAGCTGCTTCTCTCTCGTGAAAATCCCACAGGAGAAAAAGCAGCTTGAAAACTATATTATGAGTCTTGAGAAAATGTGATCATACCTTCTCGTAGAAGAATGAGCTTCTGCGCTTGTATCCGAGATCACGGTAATTCATTATCTGCTCGGTGCTTCCGATAAAGAGAAGTCCGCCCTGCTTCAATGAATTATTGAACTTGCTATAGATCTGATCCTTTGCCTCATCGGTAAAATAAATTACTACATTCCGGCAGAGTATCAGGTCAAGATTCGTAGGATAAGGGTCCTTCAGGAGATTACTCTCGCGGAACTCAACACGCCTCTTGATATCCTCAGATATCTGGTATGATGAACCGACCTTCCTGAAATACCTGGTCTTCAGATCGTCAGGCACACCCTTGATACTCTTTTCATTGTACAGACCGACCTTTGCCTTGGCAATGACCTGCTTGTCGAGATCCGTTGCTATGATATGTATCCGATCAAGCGGCACATGCTTCGATAAGCACATCACAAGTGAATACGGCTCATCACCTGTAGAGCAGGCTGCACTCCAGATATTAAGCTTCTGACCGAACTTATCTATCAGATACGGGAAATATTCTTCATCAAGCAGCTTCCACTGATCAGGATTCCTGTAGAATTCTGATACGTTTATTGTCAGAAAATTGACAAACTCATCAAATGCCTCATGGTCATCACGCAGCAGATGCACATACGCATCATATGATGTGAGCTTGTGCTTCGTGATCAGTGAATCGATCCTCCTGCGCATCTGCTTCTCCTTGTAGGAAGACAGATCGATCTTCGTCAGGGCATATACCTGTGTCTTGAACTGTTCATATCCTTCCATGCTAAATCTCCATAAAAAAAGATAAAAAAAGGGACAGGTCCCTTTTTCATCTTTTAAGTAATCCATTAAAAGATGAAATCAGAACCCGTCCCTGTTTTCATCTAATTACTCAGCATCTGAATCGTTGTTTCTGCCGTCATCCATTGCCTTGATCGAAAGGCTTATCTTGTGATCAGCTTCTCTGAACTCAACGACCTTTGCGTCGATCTCCTGACCAACCTTCAGTACGTCTGATGGCTTGTCCACATGATCCTTGGAGATCTGTGATACATGAAGAAGTGCATCTACTCCAGGAGCAAGCTCGATGAATGCGCCGAAGTCTGTCATACGTGCTACCTTGCCGTGAACGATATTGCCGACAGCGTACTTCTCTGATGCGTTATTCCAAGGGTTCTCATCCGGGAACTTCATTGAAAGAGCGATCTTGTGATCGTGGATATCCTTGATGAATACCTTTGCCTTGTCGCCAACCTTCAGCAGCTTGCTTGGATTGTCGATCCTGCCCCAGCTCATCTCTGAGATATGAAGAAGTCCGTCTATTCCGCCGAGATCGATGAATGCTCCGAAATTAGTCACGTTCTTGACTGTTCCCTCGATCACATCGCCAACCTTGAGATTAGCGAGAAGCTCTTCCTGCTTCTTCTGCTTCTCTTCTACAAGGAGAACCTTTCTATTTCCGATGATACGTCTCTTGTGAGGATTGAACTCTGTGATGATGAACTCAATCTCCTGACCATTATACCTGCCAAGATCCTTCTCGTAAGTATCTGATACAAGGCTTGCAGGGATGAATACTCTGGCCTCGTCTACTACTACTGAGAGTCCGCCGTTCAGTACCTTGACTACCTTGCCCTTCAGTACCTCGTTGTTGTTGAAAGCCTCTTCGAGCTTCTTGTTGCCTCTCTCCTGTGCGAGACGCTTATATGACAGTGTAACCTGTCCCTCTGTCTCGCTGTATTTGACTACTACAGCCTCCATTGTGGAACCAACAGAAGTAACTGTGGTGAGATCGAGATTCGAATCATTTGAATACTCGTTCCTTGTGATCACTCCATCAGCCTTCGTACCGATATTGAGGATAATCTCGTCCGGCTTAACGGCAATGACCGTTCCTTCTACCACATCTCCTGCGCGGACCGTCTTGAATGACGCATCCAGCATTTCGTCAAAACTCATTTCTGACATCTACCAATGACCTCCTGAATAATATTCGCTGGGGTGGATGCTCCGGCTGTAACACCTACAACATCAGCATCGCTGATCATCTCAGGATCCAGGTCATCCGCAGTCTCAATGAAGTGTGTCCTCTCACACCTCTCACTGCATATATCATACAGCTTGCGCGTATTCGAACTGTTCCTGCCGCCAATCACCAGGCACACGTCCACTTCCCCAGCGATACGTGCTGCCTCCTCCTGACGTTCCTCTGTTGCATTACAGATCGTATTCAGAGCATTAATATCATACCCTTTTTTATCAAGGATTTCAACTATATCCTGAAATTTCTTGTAATTAAATGTCGTCTGTGAAAGGATGAGGATTTTTTTCTCATTGTTATTCAGGGAAAAATTATTCGCTTCACCGGGAGTCTGTATCACAGTGTAGTCATGGCCCTCGATCCAACCCGTAATCCCCTGTATTTCGGGGTGTTCCGGGTCTCCTATGATGATTATGTACTCACCCTTCTCAGAGGCCTCTCTGGCAAGATTATGGATTTTCTTTACAAAGGGGCAGGTTGCATCGATCGTGGCATGTCCTGCAGCCTCGATGGCATCTTGCACTTTTTTTGATACACCATGAGAACGCAGTATCACAGTGCCCTTCGTATATGAAGACGGGTCATCATTTTCACCCATCACCTGCACACCCATTTCAGCGAGAGCATTGACCACTGACTCATTATGTATGATGGGACCATAGGTGTATATCTGTGTTTCGTTATTTTTCTTAATCTGCTCTTCTACCAGCGAAATGGCTCTCTTCACGCCGAAGCAGAAGCCGGCGTTTTCAGCTAATACGATCTTCAATAGCCTTCACTACCTCATCAATTGTCATCTCAGATGAATCGATCTCTACAGCATCATCTGCCTTCTTAAGCGGTGAAATCTCACGGGTCATGTCCGCCTGATCACGCTTCCTGATATCCTCGATTATCTCATTCAGATCAGGATTCTCTCCTTTTTCCACAAGCTCCAGAAATCTCCTCCTGCCCCTTACCTCCGGAGAAGCCGTAAGATAAATCTTCAGGAAAGCATCCGGCAACACACAGGTCCCGATGTCACGGCCATCCATGACCACATTCTCAGTCTCTGCCAGCTTCTTCTGAAGTGCTGTGAGATTTTTCCTGACCTGTGGATACGCACTGACAACACTTGCTGCCTTGCCCACTTCTTCTTCTCGAATCTGTGTCGAGACATCCTCTCCATTCAGCAGTACATGCTGAGTTCCATCGATATACGAAAGCCTCACATCTGCATCCTGCGATGCCTTCTCCACAGCATCCTTGTCATGGATATCAATTCCATTTTTCAGCATATACAGGCCTATACTCCTGTACATTGCCCCTGTATCTACATATACGAATGACAGATCCTTTGCCACTCTCTTTGCGATTGTTGACTTGCCAGCCCCGGCAGGCCCGTCAATAGCTATCTGTTTACTCATGCTGTCGTTTACTCCTTAATCTACCTTAAATCTACGCCATATTCACTTCTGACTCTTAACTGAGAACTTAGAACTCAGAACTCATAGCTGCGCTATATCCTGCCAGTGCCCCCATTGAGAATGCGCTCTGAAGATTGAATCCGCCTGTGAGTGCATCCACATCGAGCATCTCTCCACATGTATAGAGTCCCGGATATTTCTTTACCTGCATTGTCTTCGGATCCACCTCCTTCACCGACAGGCCTCCGCCAGTAATGATTGCCTCATTGAAGCCTCTGGTCCCTGTGATCGTCATTGGAAAATGCCTCAGCAGTTCAAGTACATGCTCACGTTCCTGCTTAGTCACTGAATTGAGCTTCCTGTCTGGCTCTATGCCTGACAGCTCTGTCATAACCGGGATCATCTTCGATGGCAGAAGGTCATCAAAGAAATGTGAAAAGCTCCTGTTCGGATTCTCCTCCACAATCCTGATCAGTCGATTCCTCAGCTTCTCCTCTGACAGATGCGGCTTCAGATCGATCTCAGCTTTCATCCTGCCTTCACGCTGCAGCTGCCTTGCAATGACGGATGATGCCGAAAGCACTATCGGTCCTGATACTCCGAAATGTGTAAAAAGCATCTCGCCGAATTCTGAATAGACCGGTTTTTTCTTCTTCGAAGAAAAAACCGATAGCTGTACATTCTTAAGCGATAGTCCCTGCATCTGCGGAATGTAGTCCTCTTCGGTCACGAGCGGTACAAGCGCCGGATAGCAGGGCTTCACCAGGAGTCCGAGATCCTCGAGGATCGGGAGCATATTGCCGTCAGAGCCTGTAGAAGGATACGCCTTTCCTCCACATGCCAGGATCACGGCATCAGCCCTGTATTCCTGCTGTGAAGCCATATGGTCCTCCTGTCTGGCCCTCACACCGACAACTCTGCCATCCTCTATGATGAATCCACTCACACGGGTGTTGTACTGTATTTTCACTCCGAGTTCATGAATCTTATCAGTAAAGGCTCTCGTAATATCCGATGCATGATCAGATTCAGGGAAAAGCCTGCCGCCTCTTTCGACCTTTGTCGGAAGGCCTTCATCCTCTACGAACCTGATCATGTCCTGATTGTTGAAGAAGGAAAAAGCAGAATACATGAACTTCGGGTTCGTCACTATATTCTGATAGAAATCCTCGATCGGAGCCGCATTAGTGAAATTGCATCTTCCCTTGCCGGTGATATATATCTTTTTCCCGGCCTTTTCATTTCGTTCTAAAATCAGGGTATCGGCTCCGTTTCCAGCAGCGCTTACAGCCGCAGACAGTCCGGCAGCGCCGGCACCTACAATTATTATATTCATAGTTTTTAGTTATGAGTTATGAGTTATGAGTTATTAGTTTTTAGTTTTAAATTCTGAATCTGATCATAAACTAATTGAGAGCTGTATAATGTAAATCTACATAATACAACTCTCAACTTTAAACTTTGAACTTAAAACTCTTACTGCTTGTCCTTTGGCACATCCTTGATTGAGAAGGACATACGACCTGTCTTGTCCTTGCCAAGGCAGATGACTGTGACCTTGTCACCAAGTGTGAGAAGGTCCTCTACATGATCGATACGCTCTGGAGCGATCTTAGAGATATGAACCATGCCTTCCTTGCCAGGAGCGAACTCTACGAAAGCACCGAATTCCTTGATAGATACGACAGTCCCCTTTAGGATCTGTCCCTTGTGGAAATCGGTCGTGATGATCTTTATCATCTCGATAGCCTTCTGATTGGCTTCCTCATCAAGTGAGCTTACTGATACACGGCCGTCATCATCGATATCGACCTTGGCACCAGTACGGGCAATGATCTCGTTGATCGTCTTACCTCTCTGACCTACTACATCACCGATCTTCTCAACAGGGATCTGGATGAAGCTGATCTTCGGAGCAAGTGCTGCCACATGATCTCTCGGAGCTGCAATTGCCTTGCTCATGCAGGTATCCATGATGAAGTTACGTGCTTCATGAGCTCTGTGGATAGCCTCTTCTACGATAGGTCTTGTGAGACCGTGGATCTTGATATCCATCTGGATAGCTGAGATTCCGTCGTGAGTTCCTGTCACCTTGAAGTCCATGTCTCCGAAGAAATCCTCGAGACCCTGGATATCGGTAAGTACGATGTAATCATCATCCGTATCCCCTGTCACAAGTCCGCATGAAATTCCTGCTACCATATCCTTGATAGGAACTCCAGCAGCCATTAAGGACATACATGATGCACAGGTACTTGCCATTGAGGTAGAACCATTAGACTCGAATGTCTCTGATACGGCACGGATAGCATATGGGAACTCCTCGATTGAAGGAAGTACCGGCTTCAAAGCTCTCTCTGCAAGAGCTCCGTGTCCGATCTCACGACGTCCCGGTCCTCTTGATGGCTTCGTCTCACCAACTGAGTATGATGGGAAGTTGTACTGATGGATATATCTCTTCTCTGTGATATTAGGATCGAGTCCCTCAACTTTCTGTGCCTCTGAAAGAGGTGCAAGAGTCACGATATCACAGATCTGTGTCTGTCCTCTTGTAAACATTGAAGAACCGTGTACTCTTGGAATCAGGTCAACCTCTGCTGAGAGTGGTCTGATCTGCTTGATCTCACGGCCGTCAGGTCTCTTGTGATCCTTCAGGATCATCTTCCTGACTGTCTTCTTCTGATAGAGATATACTGCGTCATCAAGAAGATTCAGATAGTCTTCGTTGTCTGCAAATGCCTCTGCAAGCTTCTCTGTGACTTCCTTTATATTCGCCTCACGGGTCTGCTTGTCATCGGTAAATACTGCCTCTTCCATCTCTTCAGGTGGAACAATCTTCTTGATATCTTCAAGCATCTCATCAGGTACTGCGCAGCTCTCATAGGTAAACTTCTCTTTGCCTACCTCTGCCACCATCTGATCGATGAGCTTTATGATCTGCTGGTTCACATCATGAGCTGTATAGATAGCCTCAATCATCTTCTCATCGGAAATGAGATTGGCTCCGGCCTCGATCATGATGACCTTGTCTCTTGTAGACGCTACTGTGAGTTCGAGATCTCCGAAATCCCAGTCAGCCTGTGACGGATTGATGATGAACTGTCCGTCCTTCATGCCGACCTGAGTCATGGCACACGGGCCATCGAACGGGATATCTGAAATGCAGGTAGCCATTGCTGTACCGATCATTGCGACAAGCTCCGGTCTGCACTCAGGATCTACTGAAAGAACGAGGTTATTCAGCGTGACATCATTTCTGAAATCCTTTGGGAAAAGTGGTCTCATAGGACGGTCGATAACTCGCGCTGTGAGCACTGAATTCTCGGAGGCCTTTCCTTCACGCTTGTTGAAGCCTCCAGGGATCTTGCCGATCGAGTAATATTTCTCCTCGAACTCCACTGACAGTGGGAAGAAATCAATTCCTTCCCTTGGCTTGTCACTTGCTGTGGCCGTTGAGAGAACTGTGGTATCTCCATAGGAGATGAGCACTGCTCCATTGGCCTGTGCTGCTACCTTGCCGACCTCTACTTTGAGAGGCTTGCCGGCAAGATCCATTGTGTATGTTTTTCTCTCCATGATTATTTCCTCAGACCAAGGCTTGCGATAAGTGTACGATAACGATCGATATCCTTGTTCTTGAGGTATGTAAGAAGATTTCTTCTCTTACCAACCATCTTCAGCAGTCCACGATTGCTGTGATGATCCTTCGGGTTCTGCTTCATGTGCTCGGTCAGCTCACGAATACGCTCTGTAAGGATGGCAACCTGCACCTCTGGTGATCCTGTATCACCCTCTGTACGGGCATACTTGTTGATGAGTTCCTGCTTCTTCTCTTTTGTGATCATTATTAGATCCTCCTATAAAAATAATTTACATCTCACACGAAGCCCTCGTCGAGGTCTCGAAAAGACTGCGTGCAGAAAACAACTCATGTATGTTAGCATACAATGCCTTCTGAGTCAAGGGGAGGAAGTTTAAAGTTGTGAGTTGTGAGTTATGAGTTATGAGTTACGAGTTATGAGTTACGAGTTATGAGTTACGAGCTATGATGGTTGAAATAGTCTCTTGCCTGGGAAATATTTCTACGGATTTCTGTTGTCAGATCATCCAGGCTGTCAAACTTTTTCTCAGGGCGGAGATATTCGTGGAAGATCACTGTTGCCCGCTCTTCATAGAGATTGCCGGTTGCATCGAGAATATTTGTCTCGATGGTGACAGGATTGTCATCTGAAACGGTAGGGTTGTTACCGACATTGGTGATCCCATGATACACTCTTCCCTCAATCTCAACAGTAGTAATATATACACCGAATGGCGGAAGGAGCTTGTTCTCCGCTGGTCTCAGATTGATCGTAGGAATCCCCATACCTGTGCCTAAGTGTCTGCCATGAACCACAGGTCCTGCAATGATATAAGGATGTCCGAGAAGCTTTCCGGCCTCGCCTACATTTCCCTGCGATATAAGCTCACGGATTCTGGTGGAGCTGATATCACGGCCGCCATCCTGAACCTTATCGATTACATTCAGCTCGAAGCCGGCTGAGTCTGACAGCTTACGGAGCAGATTGGCATTTCCTGCTCCCTTATAGCCGAAGGTGAAATCACTTCCGACTGCCAGATATCTCATATTGATCCTGTCAGAAAGCATCTGTATGAAATCCTCCGGCGACTGGTGCATCAGAGCCTCATCGAAATCAAGCACGAGAAGCACGTCGACACCATTTTTCTCAAGGATGATGTTTCTCTCTTCCTCAGTAATGATATACTTCATATCAGGGTCGAAAAGCACCTTCTTCGGTGACTTGCCGAATGTGACCATGACGCTCTTCAGACCAGCCTGAGACGTAATGAGCGACACAAGTGCCTCGTGTCCAAGATGAATTCCGTCGAACTTTCCTACAGTCACAGCAGTCGGGAATTTATGAAGATAATTGTCTATTCCTTTAATAATTTCCATGATCATAATTCAGGTACCGGGCGAAGCAGTGTCCAGGGGTCATCGGCCGCCTCAAGATCCTCGAAGGTCACCGCATCCTCTATGGAAAACTGCCCGTTTCTCATTCTCCTGAGGCGCTCCATAGTGGCGACAGTACCAATGCTTTCAGCTATATCCTCGATCAGAGTCCTGATATATGTGCCTTTCGAGCAGTGAATCCTGATCACGGCATGCGGATAGTCAAAGCTCAGAAGTTCTATCGAAAAAATATGAATCTGCTCCGGCTCTCTCTCGACTTCAATTCCCTCACGGGCATACTCGTAGAGCTTCTTCCCATTCACCTTCTTCGCAGAATACATAGGCGGAATCTGCAGTATATCTCCGGTGAACTGCGCAAATGCCTTTTCATATTCATCAGAGGTAATTACCTTGTCAGAGGTCTGAATAAGCTTTCCGGTGATATCCCCTGTGTCGTATTTTTCACCGAAAAGGACACCGGCCTCATACACCTTATCCTCCGCTGTAAGCCTCGATACTGCCTTTGTTGCAGAACCTACGCATACCACAAGCACTCCTGTAGCCATTGGATCGAGAGTCCCGGTATGTCCTATCTTTCTGATGTGCATGATACCGCGAAGCTTCGCCACGACATCGAAAGAAGTGAATCCCTCGGGCTTATCCATTATGAGAATTCCGCCGTCCATCACTTGTCTCCTGTGAAAAAAGGTGTCACCCTTTCGATCAGTTCATTTATCATGGCACACGGGTCATCACCGTCCATTGAGAATCCGGCTGCTCTCTTGTGTCCGCCTCCGCCATACTGACTTGCAAGAGCCGCAAGGTCTACAGTATCTGTAGCTGATCTCGCTGACACCTTGTAGCAGCCATCCTCGGTCGGATACATGAAGAATGCATCTTCGACTCCTTCGACTGAGCGGAGTGTACCCACAACCCCCTCCATATTCTTCGGAGCTGCGTCATATTTTTTCATTTCATCAGATGTGACGAAGCTTGCAATGACTTTTCCATCAAGAAATGTCTTTGCATTCGTGATCGCAAGGCCAAGCATCTGGAGCTGCTTCAGGCTCTTCGTGAAAAATACATGATCTACAATATATGAGTAGTCGATTCCGAGGTCCATCAGGTACCCGGCGAAATTCATCGTGCTCGAATGGGTACAGTTGTACTGGAACACTCCGGTGTCCGTCACTATACCGGTGTAGAGACATTCCGCAATGTCCTTGTCAATCCTGTCTCTGTCGATCACTTCACCAATGAGTTCACAGGTGCTTGATGCCTCCGGAAATACATAATTCACATCAGCAAAGGAACCATTCGTCTCATGATGATCTATACATATAGTCTTCTTCGCATGCTCAAAATAGACTGCTGAATCTCCAAGCCTGCTCAGGTCTCCGCAGTCACAGCAGATAAATAGGTCATACGAGGTATTGTCATATTTATTAGCTCTTTTCAGTTTATCCGAATTCGGCAGGAATTCGAAATCAAACGGAATCGGCTCCAGATACGCAATGATCCGGATCTCAGGGTGATATTTCCTCACATAATTATATACGCCAAGCACTGAACCAATACAGTCACCATCAGGCCTGATATGCCCAGAGACTGCCATAGTCTTAATATCCTGTAAATAATCTTCTAATCTCATAACTTTTTAACTATTAACTCACAACTCACAACTCACAACTCACAACTCACAACTCGTAACTCGTAACTCGCAGCTTACAATTCTCATTCTCCCCGATCCCTCTCCACCTCTTCATCATGCTCCATGACCTCATCAATCTTATGTGACATATCCACGCCGTACGCAATAGACTTGTCCCAGATGAAATCAAGTACCGGTGTGTTGCGGAGATTCAGCCTTACTGCGAGCTGATGCCTGATGTAGCCGGCAGATGACTTAATGCCCTCCATAGTGCGTTCGCCGTCCTCCTCGCTTCCAAGGACCGAGATAAAGATCTTCGCAGTCTTCAGATCAGGCGCGACGATAGCATCCGTCACCGATACTATAGGTGAGATACGCGGATCCTTCACATCCTCTCTGATGATCTCAGAGATGGCCCGCTGGACATCCTCATTTATTCTGTTATTTTTTACACTGTTTTTTCTCATATAATCATTCTCCAATGATGAAAAAGGGGACAGTCCTGTTTTTCACCTTTTGAAAAAACGGATCTGTCCCATCTCATCTTATTTTCTTTCTACCTCTACCATCTTGTAGGCCTCTATGGTATCGCCCTCCTGATAGCCGGTGAAGCCTTCCACTACGAGTCCGCATTCATAGCCGGCCTTGACGGTCTTAGCATCGTCCTTGAATCGCTTAAGGGAGATGAGCTTGCCTTCGTAGATCTGCTCATCGCCACGATGGATGCGGACTGTACTGTCACGCTCCATGTAGCCGTCGTCTACGATACATCCGGCAATGATTCCGGCCTCTGAAGACTTGAATGTCATGCGTACTGTTGCATGTCCGATGACCTGCTCCTCATATACAGGCTCGAGCATTCCCTTCATTGCACTCTCTACATCTGCTATAGCATTGTAGATGACCTTGTACAGACGGATATCAACGCCCTCGTGATCAGCAATGCCCTTTGCGACATTGTCAGGCTTGACATTGAACCCGATGATGATAGCATTGGATGCTGCAGCCAGGTTTACATCAGACTCGGTGATCGCACCGACTCCGCCGTGGATGACCTTTACCACCACCTCGTCATTAGACAGCTTCTCGAGAGAAGACCTGACAGCCTCGACAGAGCCCTGTACATCGGCCTTTACGATGATATCAAGCTCCTTGACATTACCCGCCTGGATCTGGCTGAACAGATCATCAAGGCTTACGCCTCTCCTCGTCTCCTCGATCAGATTCTCCTTGCCGACAGATACGAATGTCGAAGCATAGTCTCTTGCTTCCTTCTCAGAATCGAATCCGTTCAGGATCTCACCTGCATTAGGAACCTCTGAAAGACCGAGAATCTCAACAGGTGTGGAAGGTCCCGCCTTCTTTACTCTCTTGCCGTTCTCATCAAGCATGGCTCTTACCTTACCGAATGAAGAACCGGCAGCTACGGGATCTCCTACATGGAGAGTTCCCTTCTGAACGAGAACCGTAGCTACAACTCCACGTCCCTTATCAAGCTCTGCCTCTATCACAAGGCCTCTTGCATTTCTCTTAGGATTAGCCTTCAGCTCCATCACGTCAGCCGTGAGAAGAACCATCTCCAGCAGCTGGTCAATACCCTCGCCTGTGTGTGCAGATACAGGTACGAAGATCGTGCTTCCGCCCCAGTCCTCAGGGATCAGCTCGTATTCTGACAGCTCCTGCTTTACTCTCTCTACATTTGCATTCGGCTTATCTATCTTATTGACTGCAACAATAATTTCGACTCCGGCTGCCTTTGCGTGGTTTATAGCCTCTACTGTCTGAGGCATCACTCCATCATCTGCTGCTACAACAAGGATTGCGATATCAGTAGAATTGGCTCCACGCATACGCATGGCTGTGAACGCCTCGTGACCAGGAGTATCGAGGAAGGTGATCTTTCTTCCATTTATGCTTACTACATACGCACCGATCTTCTGTGTGATTCCGCCGGCCTCCTTATCAGATACATGTGTATGTCTGATCTTGTCGAGAAGTGATGTCTTACCATGATCGACATGTCCCATAACGCAGACTACTGGAGGTCTTGGAACAAGTGTAGACGGATCGTCCTCGTCATCCTTGACGAGCTCTGCGATGACATCGACCTTCTCCTCGTGCTCACAGATGCAGTTGAACTCGGCCGCTATATTCTCTGCCTCGTCGAAATCCACCTCTGAATTCAGTGTATATACCTTGCCTTCAAGGAACAGCTTCTTGATGATCTCAGAAGGCTTGACCTTCATCTTATCAGCCAGGTCACGTAGAGAAATACGATCCGCTACCTCAATCGTGATGATCTCATCCGGATCACGCTTCTCGACCTTATTATTGTTATTATTCTTTGACTTCTTCTTGCCACCGTTCTTCTCGAGATTGATATAATGCTCTTCCTTCTTTCCTAAAGCATCATGATCACCTCTGCCCTTGCGGTTGTGCGGTCTGCCATTATGATGACCCTTGTCACCATTTGGCATCTCCTGTGGACCATTGCCGCCTCTGTCAGGACGGCCGCCACCGAATGAGGAGTCGTTCTTTCTGCGGTCATTGTCACGTTCGCCTCTTCCGCCACGGCCATTGCCTGACCCGGTACCGTTTCTTCTCTCACGCCTCTCAGCAGCTGCCTCCTTCTTTCTCTCGGCATTTCTCTTCTTCTGCTGCTGGAGCTCTTCCATGATATTCCCGAGCTTTACAGGGCCATTTCCCGCCTTCTTCTCTGGACGGTTCTCCTTGGCCTTCTGCTCCTGTGGCTTCTGCTGCGGAGCCTGCTCTGCCGGCTTCCGGTTCTGCTCGGCTGTATTCTTCCTGTCAGCAAAATGCTCCTCAGGGTAGGCATCGAGACCACGAGGTCTGACTCTGTCACTGCCCGTACGAGGCTTTATCGGGCCACGTCTCTCAGGTGCCGGATTGCGGTTTCCTCTATTGGAACCACGGCCGTCCCTTCTTCCATTACCGCCATGATCCTTGGAATTCTCTGAATGAAATACAGCAGTGATATTTCTCTTCTTTTTCTGCGGAACAGCCTGTGGCTTCTTCTGTGCCTGTGGCTTATCTGTAGTCTTCTTCACTCTGGTCGCATCCTGCCTTGCAGGCTTTTCCTGTTTCTTTTCTTCCACAGGCTTCTTCTCCTCGAGAGTCTTCTCAGGTTTCTTTTCGGGCTTATTCTCTGCCTTCCTCGCAGGTGCAGGTGCAGGAGCGCTTCCCTTGCTGAAGGCTTTCTTTACCTCACTCACCTGTTCATCGGTCAGTCCGCTCGACGCGGTCATATTCTGTCCGGAAGCAGCAAAGTGTGCAATAATTTCCTTATTTGAAACATTTATCTCTTTTGAGAGATCATAAATTCTGATTTTTGCCATCTGTGTTCCTCCTTGCTGCTTCCTGTTTCTCTATCTTTTCCTGTAGTGCCTTTGCGAAGCCGCTGTCACATATTGCCAGAGACATACGGAACTCAAGTCCCATTGCCCTGCCCAGTGACACTGAATCGCTGTATATTATAAAAGGTATCTTCCTGTAATCACACATATCCCTGAAATGCTTCTTCGTATTATCAGAAGCATCCGAGGCAACGATCACAAGAGCGGCCCTGTCCTTCTTTACCGCCTCTTCGGTGGAAAACTCTCCACCCTTTACCCTGCCTGCCTTTCTCGCCAGAGAAATAAATGATAGGACCTGGTCATTACTCATTCTTCAAGGACCTCCTCAGACTGTCATATATATCTGTGCTGAGCTTCTGTCCGAAGGAACGCTCCAGGCCGTGATTCTTCTCGGCCCTCTCAAGACAAGCTGTATCTCTGCAGATATAAGCGCCCCTTCCTGATGCCTTGCCGGATGTATCCACAATGAAGCCTCCTTCAGGTGTGCGCACAATCCTTACCAGGCTGCTCTTCGGTTTCATCAGCCCACAGCCGATGCATTTTCTCTCTGGTATCTTCTTCGGCAAATTAACTCCTTAATCACTCTTCAGTGCTGTCATCAGAGGACTCATCTGCATCGATATCTGCGATATCATCAGCCTCTTCTGCATCATCAATATCCTCTACATCCCCGATATTGTCAGCTTCCTCTAAATCCTCTGCTTCTTCGATATCGTCAATACCATCCTCATCCTCTTCCGGTCCATATATATCATCGAAATTCATGAATCCCGGATCCTCTTCGTTCTGGGTCTCACTCTTGATATCGATCTTGAATCCGGTGAGTCTGGCTGCAAGCCGGGCATTCTGTCCTTCGCGGCCGATAGCCAGTGAAAGCTGATAATCAGGTACTACTACCCTTGCCTGCTTCAGATCTGCATCAGCCACTACTCCGATTACCTTCGCCGGAGCAAGGGCATTCTCAATAAGCTGTGCAGGCTGATCTGACCACTCAATGATATCTATCTTCTCATTACCGATCTCAGATACTACTGCATTTACACGGCTGCCGTTCATGCCTACACAGGCACCGACCGGGTCCACATCAGGATCATTGGAGTAAACGGCAATCTTCGTTCTGTTGCCGGCCTCTCTTGATACTGCCTTTATCTCTACGATTCCGTCCCTGATCTCAGAAACCTCTTCTGTGAAAAGGCACTTGATGAAATCAGGATGAGAACGTGACAGGCGGATACGAGGTCCGTTATCCCTTCTTTTCTTCTTCTCACTGCCATTCCTTGGCTGCTTATCTTCCTTCGTGTCATCCTTCACATCGAGGACGAGGACCCTGATACGGTCTGTTGGCTTGTAATGCTCACCCCTGATCTGCTCGCTCTCCATCAGAAGCGCATCACACCTGCCCAGATTGATGCTGATATTCTTGCCGACGTAGCGCTCAACGATACCGGTGACAATAGTCCCGACCTTATGCTTGAACTCCTCAATTACTGAAATCTTCTCGAATTCCTTGATCTTCTGGACGATAGCCTCCTTCGCGGTCTTTACTGCAACACGGCTGAAATCAAGTGAATCGACCTCTGTCACCACATCGTCGCCAGGCTTGTATGCACCATCATACTTAGTCTGCGCTTCCTCAAGGGAAATCTCTGTATCAGGGTCATTAACCTCTTCAACGACAGTCCTGTGCTCTAAGATATGGTACTCACAGGTATCATGATCGATCACGACCTCGATATTGTCCACATTCACATTCTCAGGCTTTGAACCCCTTCTATTGGCGATCTGCTGCCTGCAGGCCAGCTTCAGCCCTTCTGCGATCGCATCAATAATCTCATCCTTCGGGATGCCCTTGTCCTTCTCGAGCTGGTCAAGTCCTGCACTCAGTTCACTAAAGTCTGCCATCTTATCCTCCTAATGTGTATATCAAAAATCAAATGCAAGCCTTATCAGGGAAATATCCTTCCGTGAAAAGGTCTGCTCCTTATCTCCTGTATCGATCGTGACCGAATCCTTATCGTATCCCTTAAGGATCCCTCTGAACTCCTTCATGCCGTCAATAGCCTTGTAGGTCCGCAGCTCGACATCCCTGCCGACTGAATTCATGAAATCCCTCTCGCGCTTCAGCGGTCTGTCAAGCCCCGGTGAGCTCACGACAAAGGTGTACGGTTCTTTTATATAATCCTCTCTATCGAGAATCTCATTCATCCGGGAGCTCACGGCCTCACAGTCCTCTACATTGACTCCGCCTGGCTTGTCAATAAAGGCTGAAAGGTAATATTCCTTTCCTTCCTTGCTGAAGACGACATCCCAGAGCTTAAGCCCCAGCTCATCGAGGATAGGCTGTAGGAAGCCTATCGTCTTCTCTTCGTATTCTTTTGCACTCATATACTATCCTTATACAAACAAGAGAGCGGACCCGAAGGCCCGCCCTCTTCTTCAAGAGTTATGGAAAATAGTTCCTAGGAGAATCGAACTCCTGATTCCGCCGTGAGAGGGCGGCGTCTTAACCGCTTGACCAAGGAACCATATCTGTTATCGCTCACGCGCAACAATAATTATTATACTCATTTCAAAGTAGAAGTCAATAGTGAAATTGTATTTATTTAAGTTCATAGATGATTAAGTTCTTGGTTCAAAGTTCAGAGTTCAGAGCTATAAGAACTCAGAACCTTGAACTTAGAACTTTAATCGCTCAATTCTGATCAGTCTTTAAACCCATTCGGATTCTTCTGCTGCCAGTTCCATGAGTCACGGCACATTTCCTTAATGTCGTACTTTGCCTCCCAGCCAAGCTCCTTCCTTGCCTTCTCAGCAGATGAATAGCACTGAGGCACATCACCGTCACGACGAGGCTTGAAGGAATAAGGGATCTTCACGCCGGTAGCCTCCATGAAATTATTTACCACATCAAGCACCGAGTATCCCTTGCCGGTTCCGAGATTGTAGATGCCTACACCTACATTCTCCTGAATCTTCTTCAGTGCAGCCACATGTCCTGTAGCCAGGTCACATACATGGATATAATCCCTTACGCAGGTACCGTCCGGCGTATCATAATCATTTCCGAAGATGCCAAGCTCCGGGAGCTTTCCGATAGCCACCTGGGTAATGTAAGGCATGAGGTTGTTCGGGATGCCGTTCGGGTCCTCTCCGATGAGTCCTGACGGATGAGCTCCGATAGGATTGAAATAGCGAAGCAGGATCACATTCCACTCAGGATCAGCAGTATGCATATCAGTAAAGATCTGCTCGAGCATCCACTTCGTCCAGCCATACGGATTCGTACAGGTTCCCTTCGGGCAGTTCTCTGTGATAGGAATCTCAGCAGGATTGCCATATACTGTAGCCGATGATGAGAAGATCAGGTTCTTGCATCCTGCCTTCCTCATCGCATCGATCAGAGTCAGTGACCCTGTGATATTATTATTGTAATACTCCCAAGGCTTGTGAACAGACTCGCCTACGGCCTTGAGTCCTGCAAAATGGATCACGCAGTCAATATCATTTTCCCTGAAAATCTTATCGAGACAGTCGTGATCAAGAATATCCCCTTTGTAGAATTTCAGATCCTTTCCGGTGATCTCCTTCACACGTTCAAGTGACTTCTCACTTGAATTGTACAGGTTATCGATGACCACCACATCATAACCATTGTTCAGAAGCTCTACGCAGGTGTGGCTTCCGATAAAGCCCGCACCACCAGTTACAAGAATCGTCATAGCTTACCTCCTTCATTAAACTGAGCCAAACGAATTCAACAATTTATTAGTCATCAGGTACAGATCGTATCTGGTGTCTGCCTTGAAAACTACGGTGATGATCTGCTGGTTCGTCTTCTTATTCTTCGACAGAAGCACCAGACAGTAGCCGGCAGCATCTGTCGTGCCGGTCTTGCCACCGAGAACCTGTATTCCGTCCGGAGCCTTGATATCCCCGGTGAAATACAGATTAGTGGACTTATATGTCACTACATCTGTATTGCCATCCCTGTCAGTGATGGTAGCATCAAGCTTCTTTGCCTTGATGATACTGCGGAATGTCTTCTCCTTCAGTGCATTATGAAAAATAATATACATATCATACGCACAGGTATAATGATTCTCATCCGGCAGACCATCAGCATTCACGAAATTGGAATGTGAGGCTCCGATCTCCTTTGCCTTCTGATTCATCATCTGAGCGAACTTATCCTCGCTTCCGGCCACAGAACGTGCGACAGCCTTTGCTGCATCATTACCGCTTACGAGAAGCATTCCCTTCAGCAGATCCTCGAGAGAAAGCTTATCTCCCTCCTTCAGATCCGCAACCGATGAGCCTGCCGGCAGGTCAAGATCCGATGCCTCCACCGTACATATCTGCTTCAGATTGCCGTTCTGTATAGCTACGAGAGCCGTGAGGATCTTCGTAGTGGAGGCCGGATATATTTTCTCAAGGAGATTCTGACTGTACTTCGTCTCTCCTGTAGACTCATTGAAGGCACCTGCTGCATAGACTGACTTATTATCAGAAGCGCCGGATGAATCCTTCACATACGGACACAGGTCAGATGCCATCAGCGTAGACTTATCCTCCTTGATGAAATCATACTGCTCTGCCCTGCTGACCAGTGAATACTGCTGCTTCACCTCTGATTGGCATCCTGAAAGGATGAAAGAGGCTGACAGCAGCACGGATAGCAGGATGCTTATTTTCTTCTTACTTGTACATTTCACGCCACTCAAGATCTCCTCTGTCTAATGCCCTGATCAGAAGCTCTGCAGTCGCCAGATTCGTAGCGAGTGGGATATTGTGCGCATCGCACATCCTGATGATCACATTGACATCAGGCTCGTGTGACTTCACCGTCAGCGGGTCACGAAGGAAAATAACGAGATCTATCTCATTATGCTCGATCTGCGCTCCCAGCTGCTGCATCCCGCCGAGATGCCCTGACAGGTATTTATGAACCTTCAGATTCGTCGCCTCCTCGATGAGCCGTCCCGTTGTCCCCGTAGCATACAGCTTATTCCTGGCCAGTATCGATCTGTAGGCAATGCAGAAATTCTGCATCAGTTTCTTTTTCGCATCATGTGCGACAAGCCCTATATTCATATAACCACTCCTTTGTATCATTCCTTCAGGTCGAAGGTGAGATTTCTCTCATCCCCATAGAACTTCTTCGACTGGATCGAGACATTCAGTACGAATCCAATTCCGAAGTACAGCGTCACAAGCGATGTCAGACCGTAGCTTACGAACGGAAGCGTAAGTCCCGTATTCGGCATGAGACCGGTGACAACGCTTATATTAACAAATGCCTGGAATGCCACGAGTGATGCCATTCCGACACATATCAGCTGTCCGGCGAGATCCTTTGCCTTCTTCGCGGTACGGAGACACTCGAAGACTATTCCGAATATCAGCACTATCATCAGTACTGTACCAAGGAACCCGACCTCCTCACCTGTCACCGCAAAGATGAAATCCGTATGAGGCTCAGGAATATAATTTCCGTTCTTTACTGAATCAGCGCCTGTATTGCTGAGTCCCTTTCCGAAAAGCATTCCGCTGCCGACCGCCATGATGGAATTCTGCTGCTGCATTGATGACGAAGGGTACTTATCCGGCTGAAGCCAGGCTGCGATTCGTTCATTCTGGTATCCCTGCAGGACTCCGCTTGAATGAAGCGTCAGAAAAATGACTCCTGCTGTTCCGATTGCTCCGATTCCTACAAGAGCTCCCGTAAGCTTTGCTGAAAGCCCTGCATAGAACAGCATCGTATATATCACAAGGAAGGTCACGACCGTAGTCGACAGATCCGGTTCTATCACGATCAGCATCAGCGGGATCAGAGCCAGTATCACGGTGATAAGGAGCCTCATCCTCGTGTTCAGCGTGTCCGCATACTTCAGCAGATAGGCTGCAAAGAAAAGTATCAGAAATACCTTTGCCATCTCAGATGGCTGGAACTGCAGGCCTCCAATCCTGATCCACCTGGTCGCCTCATGGGATGAGTACCCGAGTGGACTCTTGATCAGGGCCAGGGCAATTACTGCCATAGCGTACAGAAGCCACGAGAACGACAGGATCGTCGAATAATCTATCATCGACACTACCACCATCACGATGACTCCAAGCACCATCCCAATGATCTGCTTGTTCTGATAGTCCTCATTTGCACTGCCGATTATTATTATACCATAAATCGTTAGTGCTACAACAAATGCTACAAGTCTGAAATTGTAATTTTTGAACCTGTAATTCCTAAACATTTAAACTGCCTGTAAATTTCTCCGGACTCAGATGCCCGTCCTCAACTGTCACCATGATCATCTGATTGTCCTTTGCGAACAGCCTGGTCTTATTTCTCACGGAAAAATTCTCCCGGACCGAGCCAATACTCATATCTGCTTCCTGTATGCCGGAGGTAAGCACTCTGGCGCTCTTTCCGATGTCGCGTCCTGCATAGGCCTTGCCTGCGATAGTACCAAGGACTATCAGGCTGCCTCCGCATTCTGCCGTGCCACCAGGCTCTATATCACCGGTCACGAGAAGTCCGTAGCTGCTGATGACCTTCTGTCCGTTTGCGACATTACCGTCATGTATCTTCAGATAATCCCTCGTCTTCTCGAAGAAAAAGGCATCCTTCTTCCTTGCCATCTCCTTCTCGAAGAAACGATCCTTCGTATTCACAATGGATATCGTGACTTCACTGTTTCTCTCTATGGACTGGATCACTGCTTCCAGCTCTTCGTTGCTCAGGCTGCGTCCCTCGATGGTGAGAGACATCGTAGCCTCGCCCCAGAACCTCTTTGACTCGGCGAACTTCACGCACACCGATGTCAGCAGCTGCTCTATAGAAATATCAGGATTCATCACAAGCCTTATGCCATGCGGATATCCCTTGATGATAAGGTCTTCTGTCATTTCAATAGCTCCTTAGTCTACTACTCTTCCATTCGTATTCACATCATTGGCCCCGCCCTTCAGAAGCTTCTCAGATGACTTCACCTTGAAGTAAACACCGAGAATATTCTTCGATACATCGGCTGCATTGTGCGATGTATATCCGAATGGGATTCTCGTGGCGATAGATATCTCTGGCGATGAATACGGAGCATATGCGACAAACAGTGCATGGTTCGCATGACCACTCTGCTGCGCCGTACCAGTCTTACCTGCTACCTCAACAGGGAAATTGTCAAAGGTCTCGAGACCCTCAGCCACCATCCTCATTCCTGAATGGATGGCCGACCATTCACCTGAATTCAGTACATCAATATGCCTCTTCTTATCAGGCTTATAAGTCTTGAGCGTCTTCCCGTCAGGACTCTCCACATGATCAAGAAGAGTATATTTATATACATCACCGCTGCTTGCGACAGCAGTCACATATCGTGAAAGAGCGATCGTCGTGTAGTTATTGTCAGACTGACCGATGGCTGCCATTACCGGGAACTGGGTCGCAATATGAGAGGTATTCTCATTGATCTCTACACCCGTCTTCTCACCGAGTCCGTACAGCTTCGCATACTTCTGAATCCGTCTGATACCGCGGGCATCATTGTAATTATTGTCCCCGCCGGCCAGTCTCCAGCCGACCTCGTAGAAGAAATAGTTACATGAATCCCTGATAGCCTCAGAGACATTGATGACTCCGTGGCTTCCCGGATATATCCAGCACTTAGGCTTGTTCGATACCTTTTCGAAGACTCTCTTGTCCTCGATGGTGGATGATGTCGTGATGACACCCTCTGCGAGTCCTGCTGTGGATGTCACGAGCTTGAAGGTAGAACCAGGTGCAGTCCTCTGCTGCGTCGCGTGATTGTACAGAGGATTCGATGTATTTGCGAGCAGATATGAATAATAGTCATTATCTACTGCATTTGCCAGACGGTTATTATCATATCCCGGATATGACACGAGGGCCAGCAGCTCACCGGTCTTCACATCTGTGATGACAGACGAACCATTAGATGGCTCGAGTCCCAGCATACCAGGAGTGAGCTCAAGACTCTTTATCTTTGACTTCACGAATGAATATGCACTCATGCTGCCATTCACGAGAGCAGTACGGCTTGCATTGTCCTTCTTCAGGACACCCTGGTCATAAAGGATGATGCAGAGACTCCTGCCGGAGATCTCATCATTAAGGATAGCATAATGGAATACTATCTTCTTGAAATCAGAATCCTTAACTATCGTCTTCAGGATATAGTCCACGAGCTCATCATAGAGCTCTGATGAGTCTACAAGCTGGTCCTCGCCAGAGAACTTCGTGTAGTCGATCCAGCCCTTTGACAGGCAGTGTCTCAGGTAGGTATAGACAGATATCTTCTCATCTGACCACTTCTTATAATACGAATCATCCTCATTCTTCGACTGCTCGCCCAGAATATCAGAATTTCTCAGAAGTCTGATGATATAGGTCGAGTAATCCTGCCCCTCCTCGCTCAGGTCCTCGTATGCAGGAGCCTCCGGTGAGAGGATATTCTTCTGCACGTATGACAGTGCCTTTTCCTGATGAGCCTGATAAGCATCGCTTACCTTGTGCTCAGTATCCGTCGATGACTTCTTTGACAGCTCGTCAATATCAATAAGATTATTATTGACAAATGAGAAATATACGCTGTACACCGGTACCACCACATTCGTGCCCGGCTTTCCCTCAGGGACCTTGTACTCCTTGATATTTGCGATCTTCGAATTCAGGATTCCTGCTATCTCCTTCTCCAGAAGATTGTATGTCTTCATCTGCAGATCCCTGTCTATAGACAGATATACATCATTTCCGGCCCTTGCCTTCTTCTCACTAGTGACTGAGATAGGCTTACCCTGTGCAGTAGCATATATCTTGCGATAGCCCTTCCTGCCTGAGAGAGTCGAGTCCATGACCTTCTCGATGCCGGTCTTCCCGACCTGGTCATTCATGGTCACGGTGTCGTCCTTAGCCTTTCTCTTCTCATACTCATCAGAAGAAATGGTGCCTGTATATCCGATGATGCTGGCAAAGGCCTCCGCATCGTTATACTTCCTGATAGAATCCTCCCTGATATCAGCACCGGTCAGGATATCGGTATTCTCCTTCACATACGATACGGTCTCCTGACTCACATTGTACGCGATAGGAGTCGCCATATACTGCTGATAGCGGTTCAGCCAGATCTTGTATCTGACTACAGCGATCTTGAAGCGGAGCGCATCATCATACTTCTTCGAGATACGGAACTTATTGCTGTCATTGTACAGATAGTCCATGATCTGCTCAGGAGTAGCATCTGCTGTATTGTATCCGAGATCTGTATCGAGACCTAAGTCTGTGGTCTTTGCCTTGCCGTAAACATCGGCGCGGAATCTGTTCACCGCGCTTCCGCTGTCACGGAAGGAAAGCTTACCGTCACTGTCACGGACGATACCGAAGTCCAGGTCGATCTCATCACCGTTTTTCTCTATATTCGTGATAAGGTCCGCAATCTCAGCATTGAATTTCTCTGCCTTGTCACTGCTGTCCTTGTAATTGCCATTATCCGTCAGGGTGACGGTATATGCCAGATCATTATATGCGAGAAGCTTGCCGTTCCTGTCGTAGATATTTCCTCTGACAGCATCCACAGGCTCGGTCTTCTCGATCTTCAGATTGTAATTGGATCTGTAGCTTTCTCCCCTGATTATCTGCAGGTAGAAAAGTCTCGCAATGAGGATCACAGCAAACATTGAAAAGAGCGCATATATAATATTTTTTCTTGAAGAAAAGATCCTGCCGAAGGCTTCTTTTATTTCGTCAAGCACTTCTGCGTTCCCTCCTGTTCCTGATTCTTTCTAACAGCTCGTTCAGATGGTAAACCGGAAAATACAGTACCAGCGCACATATGACGGTGATCACCATCTCCGGCATCATGACTCCGATAAAATAATAATAGATATTCGTATGCCCCTTCGTGATGAAAAAAACAAGATATACTATGATCCCGTATATCAGATCCGTAGCTGCTGTCAGAAGCACCGGGAGTCTGATGCTGTCGCCAAAATATATCTTCCTGAAAAATCCATTCAGATAACCGAGGAGCATATAGATAAGTGTATATGTACCGAAAAGCTGCACTGAAAACAGATCAAGCCAGAGTCCGGCCATAAGGCCGGTGAGTGCGCCGGTCTTCCTTCCACGCATGAATCCCATCATTGATACGAATACAAGACACAGATTCGGCGTTGATGAAAGCGAAAGACGCGGCATGACTGCAGTCTGCAATATAAACACAATAACGAGGGCCAGGAATATTATGCCCCCGCGTAACAGATAGTATAAGGTCTTCATGAACCTGATTCCTTCAACTGAGTGATCACAAGCACCTCTGAGAGATGTGTAAAATCAGCTACCGGTGTGATGGTTCCTGACTTCGTCAGATCATCGCTTGAATCATCGATGTCTCCGATGTATCCGATCAGGATTCCCGGCAGATATTTGCTCGAAATGTTGCTCGTGACTACGGCATCACCGGACTTCACCTGATTCTTCTCATCACGAAGCCCACTGAAGGTGATCATGCCGCTCTGCTGCATTCCCTCCAGACTTCCGCTCACTATCAGCTGATCCTCGGTATCTGCAACCTGAGCCGATACATTCGAATCATCATCAATGATGGAGCGGACATTTGCATAATGCTTGCCTGTGGAGACCACGACTCCCACGAGTCCGTTGTCTGCAATGACATTCATATCGCGCTTAATGCCATCGGCGCTTCCCTTATTGATAGTGAAAGTGGAGAACCAGTTGCTCGTGCCCTTGGCTATGATACGGGCACCTGTGGTCTTGTACTTGTCATAGTCCTTGCTCAGGTCGAGAAGCTCCTGAAGCCTGTCAAGCTCGTTCTCACGGAGCTGGGTATTCGTAAGCCGTGACTCGAGCTCTGTGACTCTTGCCTCAAGCCTCTTATTCTGCTCTAAAAGCTTTTTCTTTTCGGTATGCTCCTCTACGGTATGCGAGATACCGGAGCCTGCTGCCGTGAGTCCCTGCTGCATCGGTGCGAATACATAGTCTGCCACCGACTGTAATGGTCCTCCTGTAAATCCTGTCGCATAGCTGAAAAACAGAATGACTATGCACAGAAGCCCCAGGAAAAGGAGTACCACATATCCTGGTATATTGATCCTGTCCTTCTTGTTCATGTCCTTAGCTGAATATCCTTGACTTCATCGTATATCCGAATCTGTCAAACCTGTCCTCCGAAAGCACCTTGCCGAGGCCTCTTGCCACGGTCTGCTCCCCGTCCTCTGCTATATTCATGCTGATATTAGTCATACTCTCGAAAAGCTCGACCAGTCCGCTGATCTGTGAGCTTCCACCAGTGACGTAGATTCCTGAATGAACTATATCCTTTGCGAGCTCAGGCGGAACTTTCTCCAGGATCATCCTGATATTCGAGCCTACGCTCTCGAGCTCATCCTTGATCGCTTCATAGATGATATCGCTTGTAATGTCATACGGTCTCGGGAGACCACTTACGATATCACGTCCTACTATAGATATTTTCTGCGGAGTCTCCTCTTCATTCTTCACGGCAGAACCTATCTTCTCCTTCAGATCCTTCGCCGTCTTCCTGCCGATCACGAGGTTCTTTACTCTCTTCATGTATGTAACGATCGCGTCATCGAGCTTATTGCCGCCGAACGGAAGAAGCTCTGAGAGCACGAGTCCGCCAAGAGAAATGACTGAGATCTCTGTGGTATCAGCACCCATATCTACTACCATGACTCCGGTAGGCTCCGTGATATCCAGTCCGAGTCCTAAGGCATCCGCAAGAGGCTTCTCACAGAGTCTGATGCTCTTTGCCTTGATACGGGTCTTTGCGAACATATCATAGAAGGCCTTCTTCTCTACCTCTGTGATATCGGTAGGTACAGCGATCACTATATCCGAGCCCTTGAGGCGGGCATCTACTTTATCCTTCAGCACCTCGAGAAGCATCGTCTGCAAATTGTCGAAATCAGCAATGACTCCGCCGACTATCGGAAATGATACATCGATATTCTCCGGTGCCTTCTCGTACATCTCGTATGCCTCGTCTCCGTAGGCATACATCTGGTTGCCTTCTACTATGGCTATAGTATTCTTCTCGTTAGTTACTGTATCAGATGCACGGCTGTATATCTTGAGATTGCCTGTGCCCATATCGATTCCGTAACCGTTAGTCATGTTTTCCTCCTGTTTCACAGCTGGGTCGTAATAAGCCCGCTTTCTCTGAAACTATAATACCTGAAGTCTCCGATTATCAGATGGTCAAGAAGCGGTATATCAAGCAGATGCCCTGCCTCCTGTGCCTGTCTGGTGACCGCAATGTCTGCATCGCTCGGACTCGGATCCCCGCTCGGATGATTGTGTACGATGATGACCGAGCTTGCCTTTTTCTTCAGGGCCTCTGCGAAGAGCTCCCTCGTGGAAAAGGTAGCGCTCTCAGCCGTCCCGATAAACATCGTGATACGATCCGTGATCCTCATCCTCACATCGAGTATCAGAAGCACCACATACTCGCGGTGCTCGTAGCGGAGCTCCTGCATCACCACATCTGCTGCATCCTTCGCGCAGGTCAGTGGTACATTAAACTGCTTCCTGTCTGCGCGCGCCCTGATAGCTATCTGCTGTACTGCAAGCAGCAGATATGCTCTGGCCTCACCTATGCCATCGATAGACAAGAGCCCCTCCCGGTCTGCCTGCATCAAGGCATAGAAGCCTTCGTCCTCCTTAAGCACCTCGCCTGCCAGCTCGAGGGCACTCTTCCCCCTCGTACCGTTCCTGATGACGAGCGCTAAAAGCTCAGCATCCGTGAGGCTCGCGATTCCATACCTGGCGGCCTTTGTCTGCGGATCTACCGTTGTGGTCCATTGTCTTGTCTTCTCCATGATGTCTCCTCTCTCCTCTTCAGACATCACATGAAAATACATACGAAATAAAGATACCACATTCCTTTTATTTTTTCAATGAGGTCTCTCCGGCATTTATCAGATACTGAAGTGCCATCAGAATTCCGAGCTTCGCATGCGGATAGGTGAGTCCTCCCTGGAAATATGCTGCATACGGCTCTCTTAATGGTCCGTCCGCTGAAAGTTCTATCGAGGCGCCGCTTACGAAGGTGCCTGCTGCCATGATGACCTGATCCGAGTATCCCGGCATATCCCATGGCTCCGGCTTCACATAGCTGTCTATAGGTGAGGCTGCCTGGATTCCCTCGCAGAATGCGCACAGTGCCTCAGGTGTCACAAGCTCCACGGCCTGTATGATGTCGTGTCTGTCCTCGTCTGCCTTCGGAACGCAGGTATATCCTAATCCTTCGAATATCTTTGCGGCAAAAATGGCACCCTTCTCGGCACTTGCCGTGACTGTAGGCGCAAGGAAGAATCCCTGATAGAAACTCCTCATTGCCTCCAGTGAAGCTCCTACCTCACGACCGAGTCCAGGGGATGTGAGCCTGTTGGCTGCATTCTCGATGCACTCTTCCTTTCCTACGATATATCCGCCGATAGGGGCGAGCCCTCCGCCCGGATTCTTTATCAGGCTTCCTGCCATGAAGTCTGCTCCGACCTCAAGCGGCTCCTTATCCTCTACGAACTCGCCGTAACAGTTATCTACAAACACCAGCACATCAGGCTTGATGCTTTTTACAAAATGAATAGCCTCTCCAATCTCATCTACTGAGAATGATTTTCTCGTGGCATATCCCTTTGAACGCTGGATCTCGACTACTTTTGTCGTATCATCGATCACATTTCTGATGGCATCGTAATCGAATGAACTGTCATCCTTCAGGTCTGCCTGCTTATACTTCACTCCGTACTCTGCGAGCGAACCCCTGCATGGATTGATTCCTATCACATCATCTAAGGTATCATACGGCTTGCCTGCTATCGAGACAAAGGTGTCACCCGGACGCAGGTTCGAGAACAGTGCCAGTGCTATCGCATGGGTTCCACAGGTGATCTGCGGTCTGACCAGTGCATCCTCGCCGTGAAATACATCGGCATATACCTTCTCCAGGGTGTCACGCCCCACATCACCATATCCATATCCCGTAGTGCCATTCAGGCAGTCGTAGGATACGCGGTTCTTGCGCATTGCCTGTATGACCTTTATCTGGTTCAGCTCGGCAAGCTTGTCGATCGCGTTGAAGCGATCTGTCAGTTGTGATTCGATGCTCTCTCCATATTCATATACCTCTCTGCTGATTCCCGCATCAAGGTAGAAATCTGCTAAATTCAAAATATACCTCCGATTAAAGATCACTTTATATTTTTTGATTCCAATACTAATTCAGATAATCTATTTAAAGCCTCCATTGGAGTCATGTTATTGACGTCTATATCTTTTAATTCATTTACCAGTTTTAAAGCCCTGTCATCACGAGGAGCATCTGCAACCATCGTATCGAAAAATGACATCTGTCCTTCTATATTGTCATCCTTCTTATGAGACCTCGACTTGTTCTCAAAGTCCTCACGCTCGAGCTTCTCTGCTATGCGTTTTGCACGGCGGAGTACCGGCTGTGGAACTCCGGCAAGCTTTGCGACTTCGATTCCGTAGCTTCTGTCTGCCTCGCCTGGAACTATTTTTCGAAGGAATGTGACATCTTTTCCCTCCTCCTTTACTGCGACGCAGTAGTTATGGACTCCATCGAGCTTTCCTTCGAGAGAAGTCAGTTCATGATAGTGGGTTGCAAAAAGAGTCTTGGCTCCGATCTTATTTTTATCGGAGACATACTCGACTACGGCCTGTGCTATAGAGAGTCCATCAAAGGTGCTTGTTCCTCTGCCGATCTCATCAAGGATCACAAGGCTCTTCGATGTAGCATTCTTCAGGATATTTGCTACCTCGTTCATCTCCACCATGAAGGTAGACTGTCCGCTGGCCAGATCATCGCTTGCCCCGACTCTCGTGAATATACGGTCACAGATACCGATATCAGCACTGTCTGCCGGCACGAAGAATCCGCACTGTGCCAAAAGCACTATGAGTGCAGTCTGCCTCATATAGGTGGATTTTCCTGCCATATTAGGTCCGGTGATGATTGCTGTCCTGAAGTCCTCGTCATCGAGATAGGTATCATTTGCGATAAATGATCCGTCCGGTATCATTTTTTCAACTACGGGATGACGGCCGCCCTTGATATCTATGACGCCCTGGTCATTGATTGACGGACGCACATAGTGATTCTTCTGCGATACATCAGAGACTCCTGCTAGTACATCGAGCATGCTTACTGCATCTGCTGTCTTCTGGATACGGACCGATGCTTCATTCAGCTTCTCGAGGATCTGGTCAAATATCTCATGTTCCAGTGAATTCAGCTTATCCTGGGCTCCAAGTATCGTATTCTCAAGTTCCTTCAGCTCAGGTGTATAGTACCTCTCACCATTTACAAGGGTCTGCTTTCTGATATAGTCATCAGGTACCTTGTCCTTGTACGAATTGCTGACCTCGATGAAATATCCAAAAACCTTATTATACCTGACCTTGAGCTTCGGAATCCCGCTACGCTCACGCTCCCTGGTCTCAAGATCTGAAAGCCACTGCTTGCCCTCAGTCTTTGCCCTGCGAAGCCTGTCAGCCTCCTCATCGAAGCCCTCCTTCAGGATCCCTGCATCATGAACAGATGCCGGCGCGTCCTCATCAATAGCTGCCACGAGCAGATCATAGAGATCATCCATCGGATCTATCTGGTCACTTATATCGTGAAGCAGCTGAGAATGAAATCCATTCAGAAGGGTCTTTATCGGTCCGAGTGGCTTTATAGAATCCCTGAACGCCAGGAGATCACGCGGGTTCGCGCTATTATATGAGAATCGCATGAGTAGCCTCAGCAAATCATAGACTCCTGACAGATACTCCCTGATCTCCTCACGGTCCACCATATTCGAATTCATCTCTTCTATGGCATCGAGACGCTCCTCTATCTCAGACACATCAAGTAATGGATGCTCTATCAGATTCTTAAGCTTCCTCTGACCCATAGCAGTCTTCGTGCGGTCAAGCACCCAGAACAGCGAGCCACGCTTCTCCTTCTCCCGCATGGTCTCCGTGAGCTCGAGATTCCTGTACGTGGAGTGGTCGATGATGAGATAACGTCCTATCGAATACGGGTGTATCTCATTCATATGTGACAGATCATTCATCTGCGTATCGAGCAGATATGAGGTAAGCGCTCCACTTGCGATAAGAGCCTCCGGATAGCCGTCGAGTCCGAGCGCTGCCGTAGAATAGACCTTGAAATGCCTCTTCAGCACATCACAAGCGTTATCAGGCAGGAAATATGATCTGTCTGCCTCCGAGCACATCTTTTTCTTGTCGGTCTCATCCTTTATGAAGTCAGGCTCTTCCCTCGTAAGAGAACTATTGTAGATAAACTCTGACGGATTGTACTTTGACACCTCATCAGAGACCTTGCTTATGCTGTCTGTCTGAGTCGTATAAAAGTCACCGGTCGATACATCCGCAAACGCGAGTCCTATGCTCCTCTGGTCCTTGTAGTATATGCAGGCTATATAATTATTGCTTCCTTCATTATCCGAAGCGCTTGTGTCCGTTCCCGGAGTCACTATCCTTATGACCCCTCGCTTCACAAGCCCCTTCGCCTGCTTCGGATCCTCGAGCTGCTCGCAGATTGCGACCTTGTGTCCGTTCCTTACGAGCCTCGATATATATGTATCTACTGCATGAAACGGGACACCGCACATCGGCGCCCTTTCCTCAAGCCCGCAGTTCTTTCCGGTGAGCGTGAGTTCTAATTCCTTCGATGCGGTCAGCGCATCATCAAAGAACATCTCATAGAAATCACCGAGCCTGTATAAAAGTATGCAGTCCTTGTATTCTTCCTTAGTCTTCAGATACTCCTGCATCATAGGAGATATTTCCTGAGTTTTTGACATTTTAATTCAATATCCTCTTGAATCGGCGGTCGAGATCTGTCTTCGTGAATCGTATCACAGTCGGCCGTCCATGCGGGCAGTGATATGGCTCATCGGCCTGCATCATTTCCATGAACAGAGCCTCCATCTCCTGCGCCGATATCTTCTGATTGCCCTTGACTGCAGCCTTGCATGACATGGATGCTATCTTCTCCCTTACGATCCCAGGAACCTTCTCAGTGCTCCATTCATCTATTCCCTGCAGCACATTCGTGAACAGCTCTCTCGGGTCGATATCGAAAAGGTTTCCCGGCACTGCCTCGAGTGCTACCTCCTTTTCTCCAAAATCAGAGATACGGAATCCAAGATCCTCAAATGCATCTATATGATCGAACACCGCCTGCTTTTCCTGCTCAGAAAGGCTTATGATGATGGACGGCGAGATCATCTCTGATGTCATCTGATGATCCTCCATGTGCTTCATGAGCCGCTCATAATTCACCTTCTCATGCGCTGCATGCTGATCCACCAGGAAAAGTGCATCATTGTACTCGAAGATCCAGTATGTATCGAAAGCGAGCCCGATAAGCCTGTGATTCTGCACGGAATCTTTCGGAAGGAAGGATGTCTGCTCATAATCGCGGTTCAGGGTCTCCTTCCTCAGAGGATTATCAAAGACAGCATCGTCCTTCGAGGCTTGCGGTGCTGTCTCCTCATACCTGTGTCTCTCATCTCTTTCTGAGAGGAAGCGGTCGACGCTCGACCTATCATACTTTTTCTCATAAGGGGAATCCTTTGCGATCCGGTGGGTGATGGCCTGCTTTATCTTCTCGAGCCTGTTCTTCTCGAATGGCTCGGGTGCTGACCCCGGTGCATTATCAGAGTCCTCAGATACCGTCTGTACCCTAGCCGGTGCTTCAGGAGTCTCCTCGAGATCAGAGGTATCCCTTATGCCATCTCCGCTCACATACGCATCATGAACTGCCTGCTGCACGAGCCTGTACACCAGAGGCTCATCCATGAATCTGACCTCCTGCTTCGACGGGTGCACATTTACATCCACAAGTGCCGGGTCGAAATCAAGGAAAAGAATCGCAAACGGATACTGATGCTTCATCACATAGCCCTCACCTCCGGCCTCGAGAGCCTTCGACAGGATATTGCTCTTCACGAGTCTTTCATTTACGAAAAAAATTTCCATCGTACGGTTGCCACGGTTCAGCTCGCTCTTCCCCAGGAAACCTGTGATGCGGATGCCCTCCTCTGCCCTGTCCACAGTGAGCAGATGATTGGCAATGCTTCTGCCATACACGCAGTAGATGGCATCGAGAAGCTTGCCGTCACCCACGGTAACGAACTTATCTGACTTATTCGATCTGAACTTGAATGCGATATCAGGATGTGAGATGGCCAGCTTCTCTAAGAGATCCCTGATGTAATTGCCCTCTGTAACAGGGCTCTTCAGGAACTTCCGTCTGGCCGGTGTATTATAAAAAAGTGAACGGATAATAAAGGTGGTCCCATCCGGAGCCGCCTTTGATTCCTTCTCTATCTCCCTGCCGCCCTCGATGCGGTAATGGCAGCCTGCCATCTCGTCCTCAGTCTTCGTGAAGACCTCTACCTTCGAGACTGCTGCTATGCTTGAAAGTGCCTCTCCCCTGAATCCGAGCGAGCCTATGGAATGTAGCTCGTCCTCGGTACGAAGCTTGCTCGTTGCATGACGCAGGAAGGCTATCTCTATCTGATCTGCAGGGATGCCGCTTCCATTGTCCGTCACCCTGATCAGGTCAATGCCTCCGCCCTCTATCTCAACAGATACTGCGGTGGCTCCTGCGTCTATTGCATTCTCCACAAGCTCCTTGATCACAGACGCCGGTCTCTCCACGACCTCGCCCGCTGCTATCTTATCTATGACGCTCTGGTCTAATTCCTTTATCTCTCTCATAACGGGAAATATTATATCACCACATCACGAAAAATAGCAATATTTCATAAATGAATACAATCAGGCGAACCGGCCGTGCTTCTCGTAGCGTACGACCTTAGTCGGTGAATTTTTTTCATCTACGAGAACTACTACAGGCTTCTCAATATCCTCTGTATCCGGATCTACCTGGCAGTAACTCATTATGATCACATGGTCTCCCACGGCTGCCTTCCTTGCTGCCGCGCCGTTCAGGCAGATGATGCCGCTTCCACGCTCACCTGCTATGACGTAGGTAGAGAAACGCTCTCCATTCTCGACGTCGGCTATCTCCACCTTCTCGTATTCCCTGATATGTGACTTTTCCATCAGATCCCCGTCTATCGTGATGCTGCCCACATAGTCAAGTGCTGCCTGCGTCACAACGGCACGATGGATCTTGGACTTCAGCATATTGATATACATACCATTACCTCACTATGATATTATCGATCTCTCTGGTCCTGCCGATATATACAGCTATGGCTATGAGAGTCTCTTCTCCGTCAAGCTTCTCCTTCGGCTTTAGGATATTGAAGTCTACAGCATCCACATAGTCGATTTTCGCAAGTGGCTCCGTATTTATCTTGTCAGTGATGATCTGCTTTATTCTATTCAGATCCTTCTCACCTGCATCTATAGCCTTCCTTGCTGCCTTGAGAGAGGCTGACAGGATGACTGCTGCCTTTCTCTCTTCCGGTGAAAGGTAAGTATTTCTCGAGCTCTTGGCAAGACCATCCTCCTCACGCACTATCGGGCAGCCCACGATCTCTATATTATAATTCAGATCATGAACCATGCGGCGTACCACTGCCAGCTGCTGGGCATCCTTCTGTCCGAAATATGCCCTGTCTGCCTCTGCGATATGGAAGAGCTTCGTGACTACCGTGCATACTCCGTCGAAATGCACCGGGCGCACTGCTCCGCAGAGTCCTGCGGTAAGCGTATCCACATGTACCTTCGTATAGTGATCCTTTCCGTACATCTCCTCCGGTGTCGGATGGAAAATGAGATCGGCCCCGAGGCTCTCACACAGCCTGCAGTCCGCGTCAAAATCCCTCGGATACTGCTCGAGATCCTCATTCGGGCCGAACTGTATAGGATTCACAAAATCAGATACCACCACTCTGTCATTCTGCTCACGGGCCTTTCTGATGAGGCTTGCATGACCCTCATGCAGATATCCCATTGTAGGTACGAGTCCTATGGTCTCACCGTTCTTCTTCCACTCTTTCACATATTTCTTTACTTCTGCTATGGTCTCTGCTACTTCCATCATGAATCCTTTCTTACAGCCTCTATGACTGCATCATCAATCTTAAATGTATGCTCTCCGCTTACAGGAAATTCCCGGCTCTTTACCTCCTTAGAATAGTCATTGAAGGCCTCCTTCATTTCCTTTCCGATATGAGCGAAATGCTTTACGAACTTCGGTGCGATACCATCGAACATATCGAGCATATCCTGATATACAAGTATCTGGCCGTCGCAGCCATTGCCTGCGCCAATGCCTATCGTAGGTATAGTAAGCTCCTCTGAGATGAGCCTGGCAAGCTTCTCCGGTAAACATTCGAGTGTCACCATAAATGCTCCGGCCTCCTCTACCTTCTTCGCATCCTCCAGTACTTCCTTCGCACGGGCTTCATTCCTGCCCTGTACCTTGAAGCCGCCGAATGCATTCACCGACTGCGGGGTGAGTCCTATATGCCCTACAACCGGGATCTGTGCATCTACTATTGCTCTGATCCTGGATGCGTACTTTGAGCCGCCCTCGAGCTTCACGGCATTTGCATGACCCTCCTTGATCAGGCGTCCGGCATTCTCTACTGCCTGCTCATCTGAGATATGGTATGACATGAACGGCATATCTGCCACCAGGAAAGTATTCTTCAGTCCTCTCGATACACAGGCCGTATGATGGATCATATCTTCCATTGTGACCGGAAGGGTATCCTCGTATCCCATCACCGTCATGCCAAGTGAATCGCCTACGAGGACTGCCTCTATTGCTGTCTGCTCGATAAGCGTAGCTGTCGTATAATCATAGCAGGTGAGCATTGCGATCTTCTCACCGTCTGTCTTCATCTTCTGGAGTGTATTTACTGTCTGCTTCTTAAGTGCCATTTATTTCTCCTCTTTCAGATATTCCTCGAGCTCATCATAGTCCCTGTCCGGATTCTTCGCTCGTGCTATTCTTATGAGTTCCTGTGACAGGTCTATATATATATCCCTGTACTCAGGCTCTATCACGTCAAGGTGCCGCTCCACTGTCTTAAGGTCTGCCCGTTCTACCGGGCCCGTGAGTGCAGCCTCTGGTCCCTTATCTGCGAGCGCCCTCGCATTCGCCATAAAGAGTGGTCCTGCTATCCGTCCTGCCTCATAGCGGCTGAATCCGGCCTCATGCAGGATATCAAGCGCTGCCTCATACAGTCCGCAGGCCAGATTGCTAGAAAAGACACATGCCAGATGATACAGGCTCTTGCGCTCCTTATCTATCGTAAGCACCGAAAGTCCCGCTCCTTCGAAGTATTCCTTTGCCTTCTGCGTCTCTTCTGCTGATCTACCCTCGATTGTAAATACCGCTGATGGAAATTCCCGGCATGCCTTCTCAGAATCTGAGACTGCCATTGCCGGATGTAGTGAAATGCCGTACGCTCCCCGCATATCTGAAAAAATATCAGATGTAGCTGCGCCGCTTAAGTGTATGACCCACTTGCCCGTGAGGTCCACCGGTGTAGCTGCCAGCTGATCAGAAACACTCCGTATCGCCGCATCGGGAACAGATAAAAAAAGGGCATCGCAAGCTGCTGCGATGTCCTCTATATTCTCGTATGCTGACGTCCCAGTAATCTCTGCTGACGTCTGTGCAGAACCATAGGTCCTGCTATAATACCCTTTCACAGGGTATCCTGCCCTGGACAGATACAGTCCCAGAGCCGTGCCGACCTTCCCGGCACCAATAAAACCAATCTGTCTCATCGCATCACCTCCGTATATCTCTCGCAGCCCATATGGGTCTACGGTACGTCGGAATGCCCGTCAGCTGTCTATTCAGTTCGGTACGGTTTCATCACGAATACCATCCGATGGAAAATAATACTACTTTCGTGAGGCAGTGTCAATAAAAATCGGTATTCTTCTTCACCAGTGCTTCCTTCTTTTAGAAGGCTACGTCATAGCATATTATCTGCCTATAGCCATAGAAGCTTTCATCACGGTGATAGCCTCTGTCTGCAATCTGAGCGAGTGCCCGGTCACAGCAGGCAGCCATCCCTACTCTGGAATCAGCGACCTTTGCCTCAATGATGAATGCCCGACGATTCGGTCTGTCCCGCACCTCTACATCAAGTCTGCCATCGCCCTGATCCTTATTTGATTTCACCTGTGATGATGTCCTTATAACCGCTGCGCTTGTCAGGATCAATTTCAAGATTCTCCATCGCCTCATCAACTGACAATCCCATTTTGCGCATTAGACTCTGAATGTGAGACAGATCCTTATTTTTGTCAGCCTTTTCAGTTGCCTTCTCTGCAGCGATCTCCTCTATAGCATAGCTGTAATCACACATATTGCCTACCTCCTTTCATTATATCAGCTTATGCTGATTTTTAAAGCCACCTTTTCGTCCTTTAAAAACATATGTTTCTTTGATGGAAATATTATATCATGGGTACATATGTTCTGTCAATAAAAAAATAAATCCGAGGTGCTGGGAGGAGCACCCCGGATCAATTGTTTTTCAAGATCCCAGAGAAATTTCAGGGTTCTCTGAAATTTTTTTCTTGTCAAATATGTTGATTGTCTTTGAAGGATTGGGTATTACTTCTTGTCAGTCTTGAAGGTCTTAGCCTTTGTAGCTGCCGGACCCCAGGTTGTCTTACCGTTCTCATCCTTGACATAAGACTTAACCTTTACCTGAACCTTAGCACCCTTCTTTACTGAAAGAGTAGTCTTGCTGCCAGCAACGTTCTTGGCAACCCACTTGCCGTTGCCTACCTTCTTGTAAACACGGTAGTTGATGTTCTTACCCTGTGAAGTCCATGATACAGAAACCTTGGCACCCTTCTTGTTAGCGACCTTGAGGCCAGTAACCTTTGCAGGTTTAACCGGATTAACTGTAACGTTTACTAAAGCTGTAGCACCCTCAAACTTATCAGTCTCTGGAAGTGTTACAACAACAACTGTTGAACCAGCTGCAACTGCTGTAATAGTTCCATCATCAGATACAGTAGCTACTGCTGTGTTATTAGAAGCATATGTAGCCTTTGTTCCTGCAAGGATTGATGTACCTGTTGCAGCAACAGAAGCAGTCTTTCCAACGTCTAATGTAACATCCTTAGAAGCAACAGTAAGTCCAGCAGCTTCCTTTGCAGGCTTGAAGCCCTTTGCTACAACTGTAACCTTACCAGCTTTTGTAGTTGGACGAGTCTTTGATGTACCAAAGATTGTAGCCTTAACAGATGTAACACCAGTCTGACCCTTTGCAGTGATTCTGCTTGTGGTCTGATTGTTGTCGTTGTTGATGCCAAGCTGCTCATTATTTGAAAGTGAATAATAAAGCTCACTTCCAGATACAGAATTCCACTTGATATCATAAGGAGAAGGTGTTCTTACTGTAGCCTTAAGAAGCTGAGAGTCACCAGTCTCAAGAGTGATAGGATCAAGATCGAAATCAGCAGCAGGCAGTGTCCAAACCTTTACAGGAATAGAAACTGATGTACCAGCAATCTTTCTTGCAGAATCTGACTCAGAAGTGATTGTGATATATCCTACTGCAGTAGAAGTAACCCTGTTTGAAGTAATAAGACCTGTTGAAGCATTGAATCCAAAGGCATCGCTTCCAGATGTCTGCTTCATAGAAGTCTTAAGGCTTCCTGCAGAGGTAGGAGTAACAGTTACAGACTTAATAGCATTAGTAGCTGTCTGATCAGCTGTATCAAGGTTGATCTTATCCTCATCGCCTAAGGTAGTAACATCTGTCTTATAATCCAGATGATCTACTGCTGTAGATCTAACAGGTACACTAACAGTTGCTACAAGAGCTTTATTGCTGTTCGTCTGTGGTACAAAAATGTAGATCGCAGCGTTACCTGCTGCAACAACCTTAACATTTCCCTTGTCATCTACAGTAACAACGTTCTCATTGCTTGACTTATAAGTAACATTTTCAGCCTCTGCGGCAACGCTTAACTTACCAGAATTCTGAACCTGTGCATTAAGTCCATCAAGAGTATATGAAGGACCTGACTTAGTCAGAGAAACAAGTGCAGTATCACCGTTGTTCACAGTAGTATCTGTGCTCTTTACAGTAAGCTGTTTACCATACTTAGGTGCAAATGAAAGAGTATCAATAGAGTTGTTGGAACGATCTACTGTATACTTAATATCCTGAGATACATCAAGATAGTTAGTGGCTTTAGCTGTGATAGTAAGTGTCTTGCTCTCAGATGTGTGTCCTGTAGGGATGATCTGCCACTTTCCGGCAGTAGCAGACGCAGTGCCAGCTGCATATACATCATTGATAGAAAGAACAGCATCTGCGTCCGAAGGCTTTACCGCAGCTGCACTAGCAGCTGTGATTCCGTTCCACTCAGTAGCAGTAATGCTGCTAGCATCAAGTACATATCCGTACTTGTTGTCGTTCAGCGAAAGAACGTACTCACCGTTGTTTTTCTGTGTTTCGGCTGCTGCTTTAAACTCAGCAGCATGTGAAGCAGTGGCTGTTAGATCGGCACTATCAGTAATAGTAGTATTCTTAATTGAAATACCAGTAATTCCAGCGCCCTGATACTTTGGTGCGTTGATTGTCAGTGTTGTGGTCTGATAATCTTTCTGTGTAGCTGTCCCTTTATCTTCAAATGTTACTGAAGATGTTCCAGGACCGCTGATCCACAGATCAACAGTAAGTTTTCCGCTAACAGCGTTTATCTCTGTTGGAGTCTTGCTACCTGCCGGCTTCATAGCTGTACTGCTCTTATCGATCTTAACCCAAGTGTTAGCTAAAGCTGCATTAGTGTTTACTGTGCTAATGTCAACGGTGTCTGTACTGTCGTCATGCTTAAATACAGTTACATTTCCTGATGTTGAGAAAAGTCTGTAAGTATCGTTCTCCGATGCCCTGATAACTGCCTTCTCAATCCAGAAACCTGAACCATCCGCAAGAGGGATGATTTTTGAGAATCCGTCGTATTTAGGGGACGTAGTGTTGTCTAACCCTGAGGTCGTATAAGCATCTACCGGAACTGTAAGGTTTGTTATTGGGTTGTCAACAGCAATTGCTGCTTGAGCATCTACTGAGTTCCCAAGATTAGCAACTGGTGCGAATGTGAATGCTGTTGCTGCAGCAAGCACCAGGGCTAAACCTTTTTTAAGATTTAACATAATTTGTATTATTCCTCCTTTTTAGTTGGAATGTTTTTCATTGTGCTAAGTGAACTGGTCCTCCCAAACCGTATCCACATGATACCGAGGCGTTCGCGAATTCACTGCCATGCGTCGGCAGGAATTACGATCTGTGCTCAGCTAGAAAAGCTTTGCACTGGTATCATACTTCTATTCACTTTCCTCAGGACTCATCGCTGGATTCATCCTTTGGACAGTCTCTACTTTACGCAAATACGGGCATTTCCACAAATATGAGGCATCTGTAATCCCTGGCTTATTCCACAGATTTTGCTTTCTCTGTAGGACAAGTCTCAGCTTTCTCTCTCAAAAGAATATTTTTTTCCCACCAGGCTTCAAGGTTTTTTCAATTTGATAAAACTGAGATATGTATGATAGTATAATACAGATGAGGACTACACGGATCCTGACGACATCGCGTTCAATACAATCGATAATGCCGTCTAGGTATTTGATACTGTCCGACGGAATCAGGAAAATGCTGATAACCTTGAATCAGCAATAAATATCACGCTTGATGACATGCCTGAAGATTTCGTTATCAGACCATTTTTAATTGCACACCGTGCGGAGGTGACAGATATGTTTATAACAGAATACGACCAGGAGAAGGTTCTGGAAAAAGGCCGCGAAGAGGCAAAGCAGGAAGGTAAGGAAGAAGGGAAAGAAGAAAGAAATGTTGAGGTAGCATCCGATATGCTGAAGGCTGGCAATCAGCCGGTGTCCTTTATCGCTCAGATCAGCAAGCTGTCAGAGACATCCGTTCGTAAGCTTGCTTCCCAAATGGGAATCACAACCCTCTGAACATGAAATCCGGTGGCCATATCAGTCACCGGATTTTTCTATGCCCCTGATACCATGAAGCATCAGCTGTAATGCGTAGCTAGCGAGTTCTGTGGAGTCGTGTGGATCGTCGCTGCGGGTATTCTCTTCGTAGATATAAATGATGGAGTACAGATAGCCCTCGATCACATCCGGGTCAGCGCCTGTATAATACCTGCTGAATGCACCTGAAGTGAATATCTCGTGCAGGAACCTGTCCCTCGCATCACGCTCTGACGGTGCCTCGAGCAAGGCATATATCCCGCCGTCCATCGAATCGAGAAAGGTATATATCGTCCTGATATCCTGTTCCAGATCTCCTATGAGCCTGCCGGTCAGGTCGGCGGCCGTCATGTCTATCACGTCATTTTTCATATCTTCTATATTCCTGTAATGCAGATAAAAGGTTTTCCTGTCCACTTCCGATTTCTCTGAGAGCCGCAGCACCGAGATCATATCAGCCGGCATGGTATTCAGTAGCTCTATATAACCCTCTCTCAGTCTGTTCACGGTCTTTATGACACGCGGGTCATTCGCATTCTTTGCCGATGTCCGCGGTCCTGGCCTGAAGTTATTCTGCTTCATCTGTCTGTCCTTTCTTCTCTGCACCTTGCAATGCCTGCCAGCACAGATGTATGATCTGCCTGTCTCCGACTCCATCTATGGACTGCACTTCTCTCTCGCTCAATGCGAATACATCACCAGCTGTGTGGAGCCCTTCCCTGTGAAAAGCATCCAGTATCCGTCTGCCGAACCCGAGCTCTGAGAGCGGCGTGTCAGGATATACCCTCATCTGTACTGCCATATCCGCATTATCGAAAAGTGCCGCATACCCCTCCATACTCTCCACCATATCTATAAGCAGCTCCGATGTATCAACCGTCATAAGATCACGCAGCTTTCTCACTCCATGCTCCGTGAGGAATCTCACCTCGGAATCCGTCAGCTCATCATCCGATGCCACATCCCTGTCGAAATCCGTATCTATCTGCTTCATGAAGGAAATAGCTGAATTCATCCATGTAAGCTCATCCTCATGCTGATGATACTGCTGCCGCATCTCAGCAAGACGGGATAAATATTCTTCTCCGAGGACCAGATCTGATCCCCGATCTCGCAGCTTCATCAGTGCCTGGTTCTTCTTCACCCGGACATTTGAATCAACTATGCCAAGCTTCTGCGATATTTCAGCCATACTCTGATGCCTGCGGTAGAATGAATCGATGATCTCTTTCTCTGTCTGATTCAGTTCCTCATCCCCTATCCGTGCAAGAGTCTCATCAAAGTCCCGTGGGACATACGCATACCGCTCTCCGCACAGATCATATATCAGATCATCCTGCCAGGCCGGATGCCGAAGCTGCTCCAGGTCATCTGATGTAGGTAGCTTCACATCCGCACTTCTCCTGAGCCCCTTCACCAGTGTCGTAAACGTAGATACACTCACTCCTGAATCCAGCAGTGCCTGTGATACCGGAATTCCTTCAAGCATCCTGACACAAGCCTCAGACAGCTTCCTTGCAAAATCCTCCGCCAGATGTATATCAGAAGTCCTGAATTGCATGAAAAACCTTCTCCATTCCTAATGTATATTACGATTTCGAATTATAGCACAATTACGATATTCTCGCAAATATTTACGATTATGTCGCATTATATTTTTGTAAATTATTGTATACGGAGGCTATAGGATGATAAAAGGACTTGCTTCGAAATTAAAGAAAAAGAGACAGGAACTTAACCTGTCTCGTAAAATGGTTGCTGAAAACATCGGCGTTTCTGCCTCTGTAATTGCTGATTATGAAAGTGGATATGGTGAACCCTCCCTCAAAGTCCTGATGAAGCTTGCCACCCTCTACAAATGCTCGACCGACTACCTCCTCGGTATCGAGAAAGGCACTCCCACACAGACCATCGATGTCTCCGCCCTGACACCCGACCAGATTCAGGCCTTACAGAGCCTGATAGATACCATGTAATGACATTTATGCAGCCTGTGCTCTGAAACACTGCATATCGCTCATTTCATTAACGACATTCTGAAGCGATTCCTTTGCTGTCTCATAATCGACCTCTCTATACAATAGGAATATGGTAATCGTATTGTAATCTTCTTTGTAAATATCCTGGTCCAGAACTTCCTGAAGCACTTCCACTAGATCATACTCCGGATGTGAAGTCCTGCTGTTCGTAAACTCTGCTCTGACACTACGGACACTGGCTATAAAATCCTCCGGTATATCCTTAATATCCTTCACTTGCGCTATCCTGTACAGATCATACAGATACCTGGAATGACGTGATATATTGTCATCGAGATAATAATCTGCAAAGGCAAACAGCTTGTCAATATATGTGCGCTCTATAGACTGAACCATGATCGAATGTCCGGTAAGTCCGAACTCATCGGCCAGATCTGATCTGTCTATACCGTTCAGATATCTCTCTGCAATAGAGGTGATAGGCCTTCGCTCTATAGGAAACGATGGAGCAAAGAATGCAGTCTCTATCTCTATACGGGATTTGATGCTGTCAAGAGTGAATATCGGATCATAATCATAGTAATATCTGATGAATCTCTTCTTGTCGTGAAGTGGATGATCCGGACCAAAGTTGATTGGCTTAAACCCGAGCTCCTCTGCACACTCGCGAATGGTATGTGAGAACCTGACTCTCATATTCTCGGATGCCCTCTTCTCCCCATTGTCATAATTGAGATCTATATCCTCAGAGAAACGGTCTATAAGACTGTAGCACTTCGACAGAGACGTGCCTCCCTTAAAGATCGTCCTTGGCTCACGTTCACTCAGTATATTCAGCATCAGGGTAACATAGTAGTCCTTCTCTATGATTGCAGGCTCAACTCCCGTAGCTTCTGATATTTCTATAATGCATTCCCTGAATTCATCTCTATCTGAATGTAAATATATCATATCAGATCCTCCTCCATAATAATCTTTGCTGTCCTGGCCGGATAATACTTTATCAGATTTTCTACAATATCAGCATTTCCATCGAATGCTGTCTTAACCAGATCTATATTTTTCATCAGCAGCTCCCTGTCAATATAGGTAATATAATCCATCCATGGCATCACACGCTTATTCTCGGCATTGATCATTGTCCTTGGCTTTCTGAGTATGAACTTGAATTTATTGATGCTGACCGTTCTAACTCTTGCACTGGTATTATTCGTTGTAATCTCCCTGATATTAGGTACCTGTGATGTCAGTCCATTTCCATTCTCAAAGCTCAATCCTGAATAATATCCATTATCTCCATCAATATATACCTTCTCTGCAATCTCGTACGAAGGTATAACCGATCTGGTACCAAGCCTGGTAATCCTTGAGAAATAGTAAACCCCTCTGATGGCTCTGTCTATATCGCCATTCTTCTCTGCATCTGACAGTATCTTCCTGATGCGGGAATTGTCCTCCATTCCCTTCGACAGCTCTTCAAGAAGTATCGGATTGTCATATCCGTACTTCTCCTTAAGTCCTTTAATAAAATCATTCATAGCTGGCCTCCTTAAGTTTTTCTTATCGTACTATCTTTTACTATTTTTGTCAATATTTGTGAGTACATAATCATAAAAATACCGGCCTCATCTCCTGAAGCCGGTCCCTGTATTCATAATCATCTGTACTTTTCAATCACTGCTTCCGCCACCTTTATCCCATCGATTGCGGCTGAGGTGATGCCGCCGGCATAGCCTGCACCCTCGCCACATGGATAGAGGCCGCGGACTGAGGACTGAAGGGTCTCGTCTCGCGGGATACGGACAGGGCTTGACGTACGGCTCTCTACTCCGCTCAGGATCGCATCATATCTGGCGAAGCCATGTATCCTTTTATCAAAAAAGTCCATCCCCTCCATGAACGAATGCTCTATCACCGGAGAATATATGCCACGCAGATTCGCGAAGGCATGCTCTCCCCTCGTAAGCGATTCGAAATCACCGTATGCGGCGCTCTCCCGGTTTTCACAGAAGTCGCCGTACAGCTGCTGAGGAATCCTGCCTGCACACAGATCGTAGGCCTTCCTCTCTATAGATCTCTGGTACTCGACAGCCCCGAGAGGATCATCCATATCATACTCTCCTGCTCCTACAGCGACCACTATCGCCGAATTCGCATTTGCACTGTCACGGCCGTAGTTGCTCATTCCGTTTACTGCCAGATGTCCGGCCTCTGATGACGCATTCACCACATAGCCTCCCGGGCACATGCAGAAGGAATAGACTCCCCTCTCCCCCTTCGAGTAGGCAAGCTTGTAAGGAGCAGCAGGCAGATACAAAGCGGCCTGCGCTCCGTACTGTGATTCATTGATGAATGACTGCGGATGCTCTATGCGGAAGCCCATCGCGAACTGCTTCGCCTGCATCGGTACTCCCTCATCATGAAGCGTATAGAAGGTATCACGGGCGGAATGTCCAATAGCGAGGATGACGGTATCAGTATTGATGACCTCTCTACGCCCATCAGCCCAGGCCTCTATTCCTGAAATCCTGTCATGATGACCTTCCTGATTTCTGAAATATGAAGCTCCGTTATCAGATATGAGTCCTGTCATCCTCGTAGAGAATCTGACTTCACCGCCCTTTTCTACAATAGCCTTCCTGATATTGCTTACAACCTCTATCAGCCTGTCGGTCCCTATATGTGGCTTCGCCTCATAGAGAATCTCAGGCGGAGCCCCGTATTTCACGAAGGTCTCGAGGACGAACCGGTTCCTGCCGTTCTTATCATGCACACCTGTGTTCAGCTTCCCATCTGAAAAGGTGCCTGCTCCGCCCTCTCCGAACTGCACATTCGAATCCGGCACCAGCACACCAGTCCTGAAAAATTCCTCCACATCCTCTCTTCGCTCTGATGCAGGCTTTCCTCTCTCAATAATGAGCGGGCACAGTCCTGCCTCAGCGAGTACGAGTCCTGCAAACAGTCCCGCCGGGCCGAGTCCCACGATCACAGGCCTGCTGCCCTGTGACAGGCTCAGACCATGAACCAGCTGATATGATTTTTTCTCATATTTCGCGATATTTCTGATATGATGATCATTCAGAAGCTTCTGTTCATTGGAAGAGACCGATACCGCCACCTGATACAGAAGAAGGACTTCAGGCTTCTTCCTCGCGTCAATTGATTTCTTCAGAATCGTAAGCCTCTCAATCCGCTCAGGGCTGACGTGAAGCCTCTTTGCAGCCTCTCTTATAAGCGTATCCTGTCCGTCATCCTGCGGACGTATCCTTATATTATCTATCCGTATACTCATTTGATATTTCCTGAAAAGATGAAAAAGGGACCTGTCCCCTTTTTCATCTCTCTGACATGTATTCGACTATTTCTGCTGTGCTTCCGAAATCCCGTCTGTCTATCCAGATCACATCCGGATAGCGGCGGAACCAGGTGAGCTGGCGCTTGGCGAAGTGACGGGAGTCCTGCTTTATCCTTGCTACTGCATCATCAAGCGTGCATTCGCCACGGAAATATGAGAACAGCTCCCGGTAGCCAATGGCCTTCGCTGCCGTACAGTCCTTATCCCCGATTAGATCATAGATATGTTCTGCTTCCTTCAGCAGGCCCTTATCCATCATCTTATCAACTCGCTTATCAATCCTGTCGTACAGGGCCTTCCTGTCATCTGTCAGCACAAAAAAACGAAGGTCGTATGGCGACTTCCGCTTCCTCTCTTCTGCATTGTGCTGTGAAATTTTCTCTCCATGATTCCTGTAATACTCGAGTGCCCTGATGACTCTCTTCACATTGCCTGCAGGAATAGCAGCTGCACTCTCCGGATCTACATTCCGAAGCCTCTCATGAAGGGCCTCATTGCCATACCTCAGAGCGTATGCAGTGAGCTCATCACGGAACCGGGTATCTATTTCTTCCTCGCCGAAATCTATATCATACGCAAGCGCCTGGATATAGAATCCCGTGCCTCCGCAGATGATCGGCACCTGACCATCGGCATAGATCACATCCATAGCCGAATGCGCCATACTGACGAACTCCGTCACATCATAGTTCTCATCAGGCTCCATGATATCTATTCCGAAGTGCCTTACTCCGTCCATCTCACGCCTCGAGATCTTCGCAGTCCCGATATCCATTCCTCGGTACACCTGCATGGAATCGGCAGAGATCACGGACGCATTTATCCTTTTCGCAAGCAGTACCGAGGCCTCGGACTTGCCGACGGCGGTAGGGCCCGCGATTATTATCATTTTTCTCATCAAAGCTTCTTCACTATATCCTCACGCACCTCATCAAACGGCGGGTCTATAAGTCCGAAATCCGCGCCCTTGTAGTTCCATGCTGCACGCCCGATTCCATACTCATCGAAGGCCGATGAAATATCTGCATACCAGCGTATGATATCCTCCATAGGTGCGTATTCACAGACACCGTACTCGCTGCAGTAAACCGGTACATCATACCTCTCAGCCATCTCAATTATCGGAGCAAATATTTTCTCAAAAATATCCTTACCCCTGGTATCGGCCGGAAGCGCTGCCATAGTCCCGAGAAGGCCATCATCAATTCTGCATTCCCTTCCTGTACGGACGTAGCTGCCTGCCGTATCAGGATACGCCATATCGAGATCCATAGGCATATTCTCTACCCAGTATGCCTTCTGATGTGTGAACATCAGTGGCTCGAAGCATTGGAAATTGATGACTGTTTTCCTGTCTGCTTCCCTGCTGAGCGCCGGATATGAGATCTTATTATCGAATCTGATGCCTCCGACTATGATCCAGGCATCAGGCACTATGGCACGGACTCTCTTATAAGCCCGCGTCGCTATCTCATCCCAGGCTACTTCCGTATCATCAGGGTATATTATCTCATTGAGCAGCTCAAATGCCACGATATCAGTATCAGACGCGTATCTCCTGGCTATCCTCTCCCACAGCCTGTAAAACCTCTCCTGCTCTGCTGCATCATAGAAAAAGACCGGCCCGTCTATATACCTGGAATAAGGGGAAAAATCATACCCATGCGTGTTATGGAGATTGAGAACCACATGCAGGCCATACCTCCTGCACCAGTCCAGCGCCCTGTCTATGTACTCATAGCCCTCTTCTATCGGTCTCCCATTCTCCTCCTCGAGTGTCAGATAATCCAGAGGAATCCTGATATGGTCAAGGTGCATTCGTGCAATATTCGCGATATCATTCTCTGTAATAAAGGCATTCACATACTCGCGTCTGTTGCTGTCCTTCTGGGACAGCCATCCTCCGAGATTGATTCCATGCATGAATCCTTCAAACTTCCTCATGTAATCTCCTTTCAGCCACCAGGCTCAGAAAATATATTATCACAAGAAATGCTTATACACAACGCTTAAGAATCGGTTTTTTACGAAACTGCTGCCGAAGCTCCGGCCAGGTGTCCTGATGAAAAGGCCCACTGCAGATTGTAGCCGCCGCATTTACCATCCACGTCCACAAGCTCGCCACAGACGTACAGCCCCGGTACCCTCTTAAGCGACATGTCCTTTTTTATCTCATCGAAAATCACACCGCCTGAGGTAGTCTGGGCATGGCTGAATCCCTTATTTCCACTTATCGGAATTCTATAATGCTTCATCTGCTCTGCGAGCCCCTCTGCATCAGCCTGATACGAGCCGATCGTGCCCTTCCCTGTAAATATTTCTGCAAGCTTCTCAGGGAAAACGCCGGAAAGTATCATTGATGCAGGCTCATCTGAGCTGTAGTTCTCCTTTGCCTGACTGATAAGCCTCTCTAATAGCTCTACGGCCTGGTCATCATCATACCCTGGAAGGAAATCTATACGCATTTCCACCTTATTCCCCGCATCCAGAGCTATTACTGCCGCCGACGACACCTGAAATACCGGGATGCCTGATACCCCGTACTCAGTGATCTGGAGATTTCCGATCGAGCTCTGCCCAAGCTCACCATTTACCAGGATATGCAGTGACACATCGCATCTGACACCTGCGGCCCTCTGTAGCGGGTTGTCACGCACCACTAGCGGTACCAGAGCCGGAAGCGGCTTCTTAATCTCTACACCGAAGCCGGACAGAAGGGTAATGCCATCTCCCGTGCTTCCGGTCTTCGGCGCGGCACTGCCACCGACAGCGAGAATTACCTTCGCGGCCTGATAGTCATAGCCATCCACATACACATCGAAATGATCATCCTGCTTTACCAGATCCGTGACCTTTTTGCCACCCTTCAGCCTCACGCCGAGCCTTTTCGCATGAGCGGTAAGTGCCCTCTGCACAGCGCAGGCCGTTAGACTCCTCGGGTAGTACCATCCGTCCCTTGCTATTGCCGGTATTCCCAGTGAATCAAAAAAAGAGATCAGCCTGTGATTATCGAACTGATCTGTTACCTGCATCACCCTGTCCGGATCGTTCGAATGATAGCAGGACTTATTCATGAAGCTATTCGTGAAATTGCACCTGCCGTTTCCAGTAGCAAGTATCTTCCTTCCACACTCAGGATTCTTCTCGAGAAGCACGACCTGTGCACCCTTCTCTGCGGCGGCGATGGCAGCCATCAGACCGGCCGCCCCGCCACCGATTACGATAATATCATTCATCTGAGCAGATGCATCCTTTCTGCAAGTGCAATAAGTCTGTCGCCATGCGGTATGCGCCCAAGCTCTGCACGGGTGATACCTCCGAGTGAGAGCATCACGAAGAAATATACTATGATTCCGGCTATGATCGATACGAGGGTTCCGAGTGCATTGGATCCGAGCCCCTTGTCAATAACTATATACACCAGATATACAGCGATTCCCATTATCACCGAGCCCAGAAGCGGGATGATAAAGGTCGACTTCACATCCTGATGAGTGCCCGAGTACTTCACGACTGCCCTGCCGTTCAGCAGGCACATAAGGAAGGCGTAGAAGGCATTTGCCAGGATCACTGCATATATATTCAGTCTGAAGAACTGCATAGCGCCAAGCAGGAATCCTGCCTGCAGCACAAGGGCTATAGCTGCGTTCTTTACAGGAATCTTAAGCTTGTCAATTCCCTGCAGCAGACCATTGCTAAGGGTCGAGAGCGAATAGAACAGGACTGAGATGGCTCCTACCATGAGCATGTATGCAGATGTAGGATCTGCATCCGAGAACAGGAGTCTCTGGATCGGTCCTGCAAGCACGAAGATACCTATGGTACATGGAAAGGCTATCACCATGATAAATCTGGTAGCCGCATGTATCTTCGATCTGACATCTGACATATCACCGCTCTTATACGAGGTGATAAGCGCCGGCACTGAAGAAGATGCCATTGATGAAGCTATGGATATCGGGACATTGATAATGACACGGTACTGTCCTGAATACACGCCCCACCACACATCTACTGAATGCTGCTTATATCCCTGGAAAAGCGCGAAGTTCTTGAATATGGACTGATCTATGATCGATGAAATATTATACAGTGTTGTAGACAGAAGCACAGGTACGATTGTCGAGAACAGAAGCCACATAATGCTGCCGTAGCTGTCCATTGATGTGGTCCTGTCACGTCTCATCTTTTTCCTGAAACGCTTCCTGTATAGTACCAGCACAAATATAAGGAACGCGAGCGAGGTGCATGCTCCGAGTGCAGTACCCAGTGTACCTCCGGCTGCTCCCCATGCTGCTGCATATTCCTTCGAATCGCCGAGTACAGCGCCTACCCTGGCTCCGTACTGGTACAGTAAATATGCTGCTATGACAGAGACTATCGCATTGACTATCTGCTCTGCGATCTGCGACAGGGCTGTCGGCATCATGCTGTTGAGTCCCTGGAAGAATCCACGCAGGACTCCTGCTATTGCCACGAGGAAGATAACCGGTGCGAGCACCTTCAGTGCTATTGATGCGAGCGGAGTCGCAAGAAGCTTTGCCGTGAAAAAGTCTGCTTCGAACCATACTATGAGAGCGAAGGCTCCTCCGCTTACTGATGCAAAGATGAGTGAACCCTTCAGGAACTTCCATGCATTCTTTGCCTGGCCCTGTGCCATTCTCGTAGCGACAAGCTTCGATACGGCAAGAGGAATACTGTATGATGAGATCAGCAGTATCAGATTGTAGATCTCGAATGCAGTACCGTAGTAGTTGTTCCCCTCCTTACCAATAATGGCTGTCAGAGGAAGCCTGTAGACTAAGCCTATGATCCTGCTTATGATCGAGGCGATCGCGAGCAGCGATCCCTGCATCAGAAAGTTTGCATCGCTCTTTTTTGCGCGGCTCATGGTATTTAATCCCTTCCGATCCCCAGATTGTCAAGTATCACATCCTGGAGTCTTTCCATCTCTTTCGTCTCGTCGTCCTTCACATGATCATATCCGCACAGATGAAGCATACTGTGTGCTATGAGAAAAGCGTACTCCCTCTTCACGGAATGACCGAATTCATCCGCCTGCTGTATGACTCTCGGCGTGCACAGCACGATATCCCCGAGCATGACCTCCTTCGTATCAGGATCGAGTAGATCCTCATCGTCTCCTATAAAGGAAAAATCACCCGGAGCCGGGTATTCCACCATAGGAAATGACAGCACGTCCGTCACCCTGTCCACATTCCTGAATTCCTGATTCTCGACATGTATCTCCTCCTCCGATACAAGTGACAGCGACACCTGTGCCGGCAGCGGGAATTTCAGTACCCGAAGCGACTCCTCGACCACGTCATTAGCCACTTTCACATAATCAAAGTCGAGTCCATCTGTAATTAAATCATCTATAAGTAATGTCATACAATATCCTCATATCTCATATCTCTTACCTCATAATCAATTACTTTTAACTCACAACTCACAACTCACAACTCACAACTCACAACTAACAACTCATAACTCATAACTCACAACTCACAACTCACAACTCACAACTCCTTCACCAGCACATTCCTGATACGCAGGAACTGGTTTATGGAAATCCCTGAATCATCGTAGATACCCGACAGCGACAGATCATTGAAGGTCTGATAGATAAGCATCTGCTTGTTCCAGCCGCTGTCCATCTGATTGCCCTGCTTCGAGATCGCATCCATTTTTCGCATGACGGAATCACACATATGCACGATTGCGGATTCCTTCGATGTCGGCCTGCGGATGAGGCCCTGGTACTCATACAGGATCGCTGTAAGCTTCTCCGGAAAGCCGTTCTCTGCCGCTATGTCCATTGCACAGTCTATCTCCTTGTCACCACGGATCAGGCCTACCCTGTAGTAGAGTCCGCCTGCTGCCGCGAGATACGGATCTGCTCCTATTTCCTGAGCAGCCAGAAGCGCGAGCACCGACAGCTTTCTCGCCCTCTCGTACTCATCTGCCGAGAACAGCCTGATGTCACCTATCAGCGGATAGTCATTGTCGATTATCGTCTGATAACGGTATATCTTCTCGCTATTCACCCGTGTGTTGATGACAGGCAGTAATATCACTGCAAAGGCCGCCGTCACTACTGCAAGCAATGCAGCATAAATGATTTCATCTGACGTGATAGCAAGCTCTTCAAAATATCTTCCTGCTACCGGAAGCACCATCTGCACCGCAGCTATAAGCACGAACAGTATCGCCCTCTGTCCCTTTGCCGCTTCGAAAATCAGCTCTGAGAGCATGACTGCTATCACGATCTCACAGAGATACAGGCAGACTGTCCTTCCGTTCACGCCGCTCCCCAGGCTGTACGCGCTTACTGCTATGATAGCTGCCACGAGCGACAGAGTCCTGTCCCTGAACGGCGTAATGATAAATACTGACAGCATAACCGGGGCCAGCCAGGCCGGTGTGAGTATGCTTCCTGCAAAAAGCAGTCCGTTCGCCACTGCATACAGTACTATGAGCGACACATAGTCCGTATCCTCGTACCATAGCCTCTTCGACTTCCTCTCATGAAGCAGATAAGCGACGAATATCAGACAGGCCGGCACGATGATCAGTATCTCGCACAGGATACCTCCCGATGCAAGCCTTCCCATCCAGGCGTATGCACATACGAAAATAGTCGTGATAGCAACGAATAGTATTGCCATGACTACCCGCTTAGGATGAAATCTCTCCTCGACCGGTACTATCTTTTTTACTTCAGGGGTCTTAGCGTCTTTCCTTACGCTTTCTTCCGGTCTTTGCTTTATTTTCATATTCTTCATACGCTTTTACAATCTTCTGAACCAGAGGATGTCTCACGACATCTGCTCCTGTGAGCTTTACCACTCCGATCTCATCCACTCTCCGAAGTACCCTGAGCGCCACATCAAGTCCGCTCTGAGTTCCCGGCGCAAGGTCCTTCTGTGTTGCGTCACCTGTGATCACTGCCCTGCTCCCGAATCCGATCCTCGTAAGGAACATCTTCATCTGAGCAGGAGTCGTATTCTGTGCCTCATCGAGTATGATGAAGGCATTGTCAAGGGTACGTCCTCTCATATATGCGAGAGGTGCGACCTCTATCGCTCCCTTCTCCATATTCCTCTGGAAGGTCTCAGCTCCCATGATCTGATACAGTGCATCATAGAGCGGTCTCAGATACGGATCTATCTTCGACTGCAGATCTCCCGGCAGGAAGCCCAGCTTCTCCCCTGCCTCTATTGCAGGTCTCGTCAGGATGATACGCTCTACCTCCTCATGCATGAAGGCCGTGATTCCTATCGCCATAGCAAGATACGTCTTTCCTGTGCCGGCCGGCCCTACTCCGAAGGTGATCATCCTCTTGCGAATAGTATCCACATATTCCTTCTGCCCCAGTGTCTTCGGCTTCACGGGCTTGCCGGATACCGTATGACATATTATATCGCTGTCAAGTGTGACGAGCGGATGCTCGTCAGTATTCTGTGTGCTGTCAAGAGAAAGCGCGTAGCTCACATCCGAATCCGTGATATCGTGCCCGCGCTTCGACAGCTCATAGAGCTCATTGAATACCTTCTGTGCCTTATCCAGCTTCTCGCCATCCCCCTCAAGCTTTACCTCATCGCCTCTCAGCACGAAGTTCACTCCGAGTGTATTCTCGAGAATCTTTACATGTGAATCAAACTCTCCGAAGATATTGCGCAAATCCTTTTCAGGAATAGCCAGACTTATCTCTGCCAACTAAAACTTTTCCTCCAGAATAATATTTCCTGTCTCAGGCTTTTCATCAGAAAAGGTATATGCCCTTCTGATATCGCTCTCCGCATCCATTATCGCATCCCTGCTTCTCGAATACAGACACAGGAGCTCATCGCCCTTTTTCACATAGTCTCCTGCCTTCTTATACAGATATACTCCTGCCGAATAGTCTATTGAGTCCTCCTTCTTAAGCCTTCCGGCTCCGAGGACATTGGCCGCATGTCCGATATATGCTGCGTCCAGTCCGCTCACATATCCCTCATGTTCCGCCGTAACAACTCCCCTGTATCTCGACTTAGGCAGCAGATCAGGCTTCTCCGTGATGTCCTTGCCACCCTGGGCTCTTATCATCTCGCGGAATTTCTGCCTTGCCCTTCCGCTGTCTATCGACCTCTGTAGCAGCCTCTCTGCCTCCGCAGTATCCTTCGCCTTCCCGCCCAGTATCACCATGTGTGATGCCAGGCATATAGTAAGCCTCTTCAGATCCTCAGGTCCTTTTCCATTCAGCACATCCAGTGCTTCCTGTACCTCGAGTGAATTGCCGACTGCATTGCCAAGCGGCTGATTCATATCCGAGATGACAGCTGATATGCGAAGACCTGCCTTCTTTCCAATCTTCACACATAGCTCTGCAAGCTTCCTGGCACTCCTGATATCCTTCATGAAAGCGCCATGTCCGCACTTCACATCAAGTACCACAGCATCCGCGCCCGATGCTATCTTCTTGCTCATCACGGATGAGGCTATAAGCGGAATGCAGTCTACCGTCGCTGTCACATCCCTTATAGCATACAGCTTCTTATCGCACGGATCCAGATTTCTCGCGGTCGTTGCAATCGCGCAGCCTATGCGCTGTATCTGACTGATGAACTGCTCCTCTGACAGATTAGTGTGCATATCAGGAATGGATGCCAGCTTGTCTATCGTACCGCCTGTGAGTCCTAATCCCCTGCCTGAGAATTTCGCCACAGGAATACCAAGAGATGCTACGAGTGGCACGAGAATGAGTGTAGTCTTGTCACCGACTCCGCCTGTTGAGTGCTTATCTACCTTGACTCCCTTCACTGACGAGAGGTCAATCCTGTCTCCGCTCTCTGCCATAGCCATCGTGAGGACCTCAGTCTCCCACTCATCCATCCCACGGAGAACTATGGCCATGAGCATGGCACCGATCTGCTCATTAGATGCAGTACCGTCTACCACGCTTCTGACGAAAAATCTGATCTCTTCATCTGTCAGGGTATTTCCGTTTTTCTTTCTGTCAATGATATCAAATATTCTCATATTCCTCACTTATCCGGGTAATACGAAAATCCCATATGATACACCTTGCTCTTCTTGCCATGCCGGTCAATCGCCACTGCTGAAAGGACATTATATCCCTCAGGTATAGTGACCGGCTCTGTATATACCTTATCTGACGTATCAGGAGTCCTGCTCTTCTTGCTCCATGAATAGTAGATCGTAGTTTCTTCGTCCGCCGTGAGCGTCACTTTTTTCTCTGAAGTAAACTCTCCTCCGTCCGGACTCGCCTTCGGCTCTGATGGAGTCTTGTACCTGATAGTATATGTATGCGATTCTACTTCTCCGAACTTGCCATTCGCATTTCTGCAGACTGCCCTGACCCTCGTCTTTCCTTCTGTCAGATAAATGCTGCCGTCATACAGATGTCCATGAACACCGTTCGGGGCCTTGCCATCAGTCGTGTAGAATATCTCGTAATCATCTCCGCCCTCAGGCGTCGACAGGGTGAGCATGATATCGTCATCATACCTCCCGCCCTTCTGCGAATACACAGGCGGCCTGATCAGATAGTCCCTAAAAACAGCTCTTGCCTCATCGCTCTTCGCATACTGCTGTACCATCTCCATCTTATCATAAGCGCCGTCACTCTCATATATCTGAAGCAGCAGCCGCAATGCTCTCGTATAATTGCCGTCCAGCTTCACTGCTCTCAGGAGATAGTTCTCAGCCAGAACCTTCTGAGAGCCCATCTTATAATAGACATTCCCTATTGCAAAAAGAGTCCTGGTGTCTGTATTATCCTTCTTCAGAGCCTGCTGGTAATGCTGCACGGCAGCATAATAATCCTTTTTCTCTTCTGCCTGCCGTCCGGCTGTATATTGATAAGAGAACGACCTGGTATATTGGTAGTATATGAAGCCCATCAGGGCGATAACTATGACCAGTCCGATCGCGAGTTTCTTCTTCATAGGCGATTACCTGGTGGCTGCCTCTACGCAGTTCTTCATGAGCATTGCTATAGTCATCGGTCCTACGCCTCCTGGCACAGGGGTGATGTATGACGCCTTCTGTGATGCTGAATCGTAATCCACATCTCCGCACAGCTTTCCATTCTCATCCCTGTCCATTCCGACATCAATGACGACAGCACCATCTTTGATATCGTCAGCAGTGAAAAACTCAGGCTTTCCGATAGCCGCAACAAGGATATCAGCCTGTCTTGTGATCTCTCTCAGATTCTTTGTATGTGAGTGGCATACAGTGACAGTACCGTTCTCACGAAGAAGAAGCATGGCCATAGGCTTGCCAACGATATTGCTCCTGCCCACGATTACGCAGTTCTTTCCATCGATAGAGACACCGCTTCGCCTGATCAGTTCTATAATGCCAGCCGGCGTACATGATTTGAAGCCCGGAAGACCAATAGACAGTCTGCCAACAGAAATCGGTGAAAAACCATCCACATCCTTGTCCGGATCGATGGTATTGATCACCTTGTCTTCATCAATCTGCGGCGGTAAAGGAAGCTGAACCAGGATACCATGAACAGATGGATCAGCATTGAGCTCCCTGACCTTCTCAAGAAGCTCACTTTCCTCAGTATCGGCTGGCAGATCAATAGAAACAGACTTGATACCGGTATATTCACAGGCCCTGATCTTGTTCCTCACATACACATGACTAGCCGGATCATCTCCAACCAGCACGACGGCGAGGCATGGATAGATGCCCCTGGCATTAAGCTCAGCAACCTCCACCTTTACCTCGTCTTTTATATCTTGTGAAATTTTCTTACCGTCAATTCTTTCAGCACTCATATTTATCCTCATTATAGACTTAAAACAATCCTGTTATCCTGCCGTCATCCGTTACATCAATATTCTCAGCCGCCGGATGCATCGGCAGTCCAGGCATCGTCATGATATTGCCGAGCACAGCAACCACGAATCCGGCACCTGCAGACGGATACACTTCTCTGACGTTAATCTTAAATCCCGTCGGACGGCCAAGAGCCTTCGCATCATCGGACAGCGAATACTGAGTCTTTGCCATGCAGACAGGCAGATTGTCCATTCCGAGGTCCTTCAGCTTGCCGAGCTGCTTCCTGGCACCGGCAGTATAGTCGACACCGCAAGCACCGTAGATTTCCTTCGCAATAGTCCAGATCTTGTCCTCGAGAGGCATATTGTCAGGATAGAGCACATGGAAGTCACTCTTCTTGTTCTCAAGGGTATCGATGACCTTGTCGGCAAGATCGAGACCGCCTTCGCCACCCTTTGCGAATACCTCAGATACAGCGAACTCAGCACCTCTCTCCTCGCAGAAATTCTTTACGAAATCAATCTCAGCCTGTGTATCTGTATCGAAAGAATTCAGGGTCACGATTACAGGAACACCGTACTTCTGGAGATTCTCAATGTGTTTCTCAAGATTTACGATACCTTTCTTCAGAGCCTCAAGATTCTCTGTCTTCAGGTCATCCTTAGCTACTCCGCCATTATACTTTAAGGCACGCACTGTTGCAACAAGTACGACTGCATCAGGCTTAAGGCCTGCCTTTCTGCACTTGATATCGAAGAACTTCTCAGCGCCGAGGTCAGCACCGAATCCGGCCTCTGTGACAGCGATATCGCCGAGCTTTAATGCTGTACGTGTAGCACGGACAGAGTTGCAGCCATGAGCAATATTTGCAAATGGTCCGCCATGAACAATAGCCATATTGTGTTCAAGTGTCTGTACGATATTAGGCTTTAATGCATCTACAAGAAGGGCAGCCATAGCACCAGTGGCCTTGAGGTCATCAGCCGTTACAGGCTCACCATCATAATTGTAGGCAACGATTATTTTTTTCAGTCTTTCTTTCAGGTCATGAAGGTTCTCGGCCAGGCAGAAGATAGCCATGACTTCGCTTGCCACTGAGATCACGAAATGATCCTCACGAGGCATACCGTCTGACTTCTTACCGAGTCCTACAACGATATTACGGAGTACCCTGTCGTTCATATCCATGCAGCGCTTCCATACTACGCTTCTCGGATCGATGCGAAGCTGGTTGCCCTTCTGGATATGGTTGTCAAGCATTGCTGCAAGAAGGTTATTGGCGCTTGTAATAGCATGGAAATCACCTGTGAAATGGAGATTCAGCTCTTCCATAGGGACAACCTGTGCATATCCGCCGCCTGCTGCTCCTCCTTTTATTCCGAAGCACGGTCCTAGTGAAGGTTCACGAAGTGCAGCTATGGTCTTCCTGCCTCTCTTATTCAGGGCATCTACAAGACCGATTGTGGTCGTAGTCTTTCCTTCTCCTGCCGGAGTAGGATTGATGGCTGTCACAAGGACCAGCTTGCCATCAGGCCTGCCATCAAGCTCTTTCAGATAGTCCTCTGTGAGCTTTGCCTTGTACTTGCCATACAGTTCCAGAGAATCATAAGGGATATCATACTTCTCTGCCACCTTCTCGATACGAAGCTTCTCTGCTTCCTGTGCGATCTCAATGTCTGACTTCATATTGCCTCCTTGGTTTTAATTCTGAGTTCTGAGTTATTAGTTTTAACTTTGAACTTTTAACTTTGAACTTTTAACTTTTAACTTTGAACTCTGTACTTTTAACTTTCCAGATACTGATTGAACTGCTCCAATGTCATCATGACTGTACGCGGCTTCGTGCCTGTCTCGGCTCCGACGACGCCTGCCTCCTCCAGCTGATCCATGATACGCGCCGCACGGTTGAATCCGATCTTGAAATTCCTCTGCAGCATTCCGATGGAGCCCTTCTGCTTGTCTATGATGAGTCGACCGGCATCAGCGAAATACTGGTCTCTCTCATTGAAATCACCGCCTGCATCCGAATCTCCTGATTCTGATGAAGGAGTGCTCTCTTCTATTGATTCCTGGATCTGCGAATCGTACTCCGCTTCTCCACCGTTCTGCTTCTTTATGAAGTCGACTACCTTCGATACATCCTCGTCAGGAACAAAGGCACCCTGGACCCTGAGCGGCTTTGTAAACCCCTGCGGGAAATAGAGCATATCGCCCTTTCCTAAAAGCTTCTCAGCGCCATTCATATCGAGGATGGTCCTCGAATCCACACCGCTCGTCACGGCAAAGGCTATACGGCTTGGCATATTGGCCTTGATGAGTCCGGTAATGACATCGACCGATGGTCTCTGTGTAGCGATCACCAGATGGATTCCGCAGGCTCTTGCCAGCTGTGCCAGTCTGCAGATTGCACCCTCGACTTCTTTCGGACACTGCATCATAAGGTCTGCCAGCTCATCCACGATGACGACTATCTGCGGCATCCTTTCCACATTTACCATCACGGATTCACCGTTCTTATCCCTGATTGCTATCTTACCATTTTTTATTCTGGCATTGTAGCCCTTTATATCACGGACTCCGGTCTCTGCGAACTTCTTGTAGCGGTCGGTCATCTCATTTACCGCCCACTGCAGTGCTCCGGCCGCCTTCTTCGGATCGGTGACCACAGGTGTCATCAGATGTGGTATGCCATTGTACACCGAGAGCTCCACGACCTTCGGATCGATCATTATGAATTTTACTTCAGAAGGCTTTGCCTTGTAAAGTATGGACATGATGATCGTATTGATGCAGACTGACTTTCCTGAGCCTGTAGCTCCTGCTATCAGCAGATGAGGCATCTTCGCAATGTCTGATACAATGACCTTGCCGGCAATATCTCTTCCTGCCGCAAAAGCAATCTTTGACTTCGTGCTCTGGAATTCCTTTGATTCCATCATTTCCCTGAATGGGACTACCATTGTATGCTTATTCGGAACCTCGATTCCTACAGCACTCTTGCCTGGAATCGGTGCCTCGATACGAATATCTGCTGCTGCGAGATTCAGCTTGATATCATCTGCGAGATTAACTATCTTTGATACCTTGACTCCCATCTCCGGGTGAATCTCATATCTCGTGACTGTAGGCCCGCATGTCACGTCTGTCACCTGTGCATCCACCCCGAAGTTTTTGAGCGTGGTAGCGAGCTTGTCAGCTGTCTGCTGCAGGTATTCCTGCGTATTGGCATTGGTGCCCTGCTTCTCCTGCTTCAGAAGAGATACCGGTGGAAATACATATTCTCGCTCCGGCACAGACGGCCTGTCCATAGCAATTGGAGCATTATCAATATCAGGCTTCTTTTCTTCCTGTACCGGCTGCGTCTTCGGCTCGTCATACACATCTTCTGTGATCTCATGAATTCCGTCACTTGCAGCCTTCGGCTGTGCCACATGTATCTGTGGCTTCTGCACTTCTTTGACAGGCTCTGGTACCGGCTGTGGTTCCGGCTCGGGATCCGGTTCATCCACTATATGGATATTCGTCTTTACATCCTGACCGCTTACGAGCCTGACCTCTTCCTTTTCGGCTGCTACAGGGATGTCATCAGGCTTCTTCTGAGTGTTTTCGCAAGCCTCTTTCAGGTCATCCTTTGTCAGCTCCCGAAGTCCATCATGACGCTCCGGCGCACTATCCTCCTTCTCAGGAGATGGGATCAATGTCACACCTGAGAAAACCCTTTTTTTCTTCGCAGGCTTTTTTTCAGGATCATCTGCTATCATGTCGCTTTCACGTCTTTTACGGCGTTCCCTTTTCTCAGGCTCTTTCCTTTCCTCCTTCGGAGTCCTGTCCCTGTCGATAAATCTCGACAGCAGTCCCTTCTCAGTCACGAGCACTATGCAGATGATCATAAATATCACCAGGAGTATTCCTGCGACAAGAGGCCCAAATGCCTTTGCGAACAGGCCTCCGATGATACACCCGAAGAATCCTCCACCGGACTTACCCCTATATGAAATAAGATATGCCCTCGCAGGCGACGGAACTGCCTTCCCGTACATGATCACATCTATGATCCCGTCCAGGAATATCACAAAGAAAAAAGCCGCCCACAGCTTGATCCTCGCTATGGTATTTCCCTTATTCGATACCGCAAAAAAAATCCCGATAAGCAGTCCTATCGGGAGTACGTAATTTACCGCACCAAAAAGCCCGAAGAGGAAGCGGCTTATGGTGTTCCCCGCTTTCCCTCCGAGCCCGAAGCTGCTAAGAAAAAGCAGTATGCAGACTGCAAGGGAAAGCCAGAGGATAACGTCCCTTATCACTCCGGATTCAGGCTGCTTTGCTTCTGCTGCCTTACCTTTCTTTCTCTTCCTCGTATCTGACATACTGCCTTTGTATTATCCTTCCTGTGTATCTCCGCAGAGATAATTGTACAGACCTTCATACTTGAACTTCGAAGCGTTCCATGAGTAGTCTTTCTTCATGTCGCGCTCTGCCATCTTGTTCCAGTCGGTCTTCTTTGTGAAGTAGATCTCCTTCGAATAATTGATGATATTAAGCATCTCATCGCCATTGTAATTCTTGAATGAGAAGCCATCACCTGTCTTGTCATATTCATTGTATGGCTGTACTGTATCCTTGAGTCCGCCTGTCTCTCTCACGATAGGGATGGTTCCATATCTGAAAGCGATAAGCTGGGTCAGTCCGCATGGCTCGAATCTCGATGGCATCAGGAATGCATCTGCTGCTGCATAGAGCTTGCGTGCCATATCCTCTGAATAGTAGATATTTGCTGAAACCCTGTCCGGGTACTTCCATGCATAGTGACGGAACATATTCTCATAACGGTTCTCGCCGGTTCCTACCACTACGAACTGGGTATTGTCATCTGCAATGCCGTCCATTGCGTAATTGATCAGGTCAAGTCCCTTCTGGTCTGTGAGTCTCGATACCAGACCTATGAGATACTTCTTGCCATCTACCGTGAGTCCGAGCTCTTCCTGAAGCTTCTCCTTATTTACCTTCTTATTCCGGCGGAAATTCGATACGTCATACTGCTTGTAGATCGACATATCTGTAGATGGGTCGTAGGTGATATAATCTATACCATTCACTATACCCTGCATGTCGAAATGCCTTGATGCCAGAAGCCCGTCAAGTCCCTCGCCATAGTACGGTGTCTGGATCTCCTCGCAGTAGGTCTGTGATACTGTGGTGATATAATCAGCATACACGAGACCGCCCTTCAGCATATTGCCGCCCTTATTGAACTCCAGCTTGTCCGGAGTGAAAAGGTATGAAGGAAATCCCGACAGGCCCTCCATTGTCTCTATGTCCCAGACTCCCTGGAACTTGAGATTGTGGATAGTCATGATGGTCTTGATGCCCCAGAAGAATTCATTGCCCTGGAACTCATTCTTCAGATATACAGGGATGAATCCGGTCTGCCAGTCATGGCAGTGAATGATGTCCGGCTTGAAATCGATAACCGGAAGCATTGAGAGAACTGCCTTATCGAAAAAGGTGAACTTCTCAATGTCATATCTTGTGTCCCCGTATGGATAGAAGCACTCGAAATACTCGAGATTGTCGATGAAATAATAAGTGATGCCTGCGTATTCATACTCCATAACGCCAACATACTTTTCGCCCATCAGTGATCCGCCTGACATCTGAAAGCTCGTGACGAATCTGAAATTGTCACGGTATCTCGGCGGAATGCAGGTATAATCCGGAATTACTACCCTGATATCCCAGTTCTCCTTGTCGAATTCCTTCGGAAGCGCTCCGACTACATCGGCTAATCCTCCGGTCTTCACGAATGGAAAACATTCACTTGCTGCAAAAAGAATTTTCTTCATGGCCTTACCTCCTCGCTATTAGAATTTAATCCTCGCTATCATTATCCCAGTTATTATATACCTCCTGGACATCGTCATCGTTGTCGAGCCAGTCAAGTATTCTCTGAATATTTGTCTTATCCTCTTCGCTTGAAAGAGTCACATAGGTCTGAGGGATCATTGTCACCTGTGCATCAGCCATAGGAATTCCCTGATCCTCAAGCTTGCCTCTGACCTCTGAGAAGTCCTCCGGTGTAGTAGTGATGACGTAGCTGTCATCCTCTTCCTCGAAGTCATCAGCACCCGCATCAAGAGCAGCCATCATGAGAGAATCAGAGTCCATATCGCACTCTTCCTTGTCTACGATGATCTGTCCCTTTTCGTCGAACATATATGATACACAGCCCTGTGTACCGATATTCCCGTGGCCCTTTGAGAAAGCATTCCTGACATTAGCTGCGGTACGGTTCTTATTATCTGTAAGAGCCTTCACTATAATGGCTGTTCCGCCAGGTCCGTATCCCTCATAGGTAACAGTCTCGTAATTAACACTATTGGCATCTCCTGCTGCCTTCTTGATTCCACGATCAATCGTGTCATTAGGCATATTCGCTGCCTTCGCCTTAGCGATGACATCACGAAGCTTGGAATTATTTGCAGGATCAGGACCTCCCTCCTTTACTGCAACAGCGATCTCACGTCCGATGATCGTGAATACCTTTCCCTTTGCAGCATCATTTTTCTCTTTCTTGTGCTTGATATTAGCAAACTTTGAATGTCCTGACATTTTAAATAAAATCCTTTCCTAGTTTTTTAACTTAATAATTTTACCATTTTATCGATTTTCTTTCAAGCCTTCTGTACCTTCACTTTTGTGATCACTCTCTCATGAACACCAAGTATTTCAAAAATATATCCGAAGGCCTTCAGCCTGAAATGAGCATTTTCCTCAGGAACATGACCATACAGATAGATAAGCAGGCCGTTGAGCGTCTCTATCTCTGACTGTTCGACCTCAGTGAGATCAATATGCAGCCGTTCCGCAACCTCTGAAAGCGGTGCCTTTCCGCTTATGATATAGACTCCGGGAGCCTTTTCAACGATAAGCCTCTCATCTGTATCATGCTCATCCTGGATATTGCCTACTATCTCCTCGAGAATATCCTCCATCGTGATGATGCCGGATGTCTGCCCGTACTCGTCCACGACTATCATCAGGTGCAGCTTCTGGAACTGCATCTGTGTAAAAAGCGTATTGATGGAATGGGTCTCCGGGATAAACTGGGCCTTTCTTATAAGCCCGTCGATGTCTCTTATCTCCCTGTCCCTGTCAGTCTGCTTGATAGCAAAGTGGAAGAGCTCCTTCATGTGGATCGTACCGATGATATTGTCGAGATTCTTCAGATACACAGGGAATCTAGAAAAATGGCTCTTGTCGAAAACCTCTATCGCTTCCCCAAGAGTCATCTCACCGTTCAGCGCCTCGATATCAGAACGGTGTGTCATGATATCCTTTGCATCCTTGTCATCAAAGGCAAAGATATTCTCTATCATCTCTGCCTCTGACGCCCTGAGATTTCCCTGCTCGTGGCTCTCATTTACCATCGACATGATATCCGCCTCGGTAACGTTCGGATCGAGATTATGCAGGGTCTTTTTCTGTTTCTTTTTTGAAAAAATAGCCATACGCCTTACCTGTAGAATTTCTTCTTCTCGACCATCTCTCCGTCCTTATAGTACAGGCGCGGGATCCTGATCCCGAGATCGCAGGCCAGCTCGTAATTGAATCTGCCGGAGATATCACCAAGCTCCTCTATAGTGATCTCCTCATCGCCATTCCTTCCGATAAGAGTTACCTCATCCATATTTGCCACGTCAGGCACATCGCTCACATCCACCATCATCTGGTCCATGCATATGCGTCCGACTATAGGGCATCTCTTCCCCCGGATAATGACCTCTGCCTTATTCGACAGACTTCTCGGATAGCCGTCTGCATAGCCGACAGGAACCGTTGCAATCTTTCTCTCCCTGTCCGTCACATAGATTCCACCGTAGCTTATGGAAGTGCCGGCCGGGACAGTCTTCAGGTGTACGATATGAGACACGAGTGAGAGTGACGGCTCCAGCGGGAAGCTGTGATCCACATCATCCGAAGGCCACATGCCATACATCGTAATACCGAGACGTACTGCATCGAGCTTGTCCCTGGTATAGTCCATAGATGCCGCTGAATTGCAGCAGTGACGGATCTGGAAATCAAGGCCTCTGTCATGCAGCATACCGATCATCTTCGTGAACTTCGCATACTGGTCATCGGTATAGGTCATATCTTTCTCATCTGCCTTCGCGAAATGAGTGAAGATTCCCTCCGGCACCAGTGAATCATCCTTAAAGAGCTCTGCAATCTCATCAGCTGCCTCTTCTGTCACAGGATAGCCAATACGCCCCATTCCGGTATCTATTGCTATATGGCAATATACCTTCTTCCCGAGCTTCTTAGCGTATGAGGCATAGTCTGTTGCCATCTTTTTTGAAAAAATGACAGGACGCACTCCCTCTCTGATGATCCTCTCGTATGAATGGGTAAAGGTAAATCCGAGGATCAGGATCGGCTTCTTCACTCCTGCCTCGAGAAGCTCATATGCCTCTTCTGCCGTGGCAGCTGCATAGCCGTAGATATCGTCATCATTTTCCAGGTCCTTTGCTATCGGAACTGCACCATGACCATAGCCGTCAGCCTTCAGGACTGCGTACATCTTCTGGTCTGCACATTTCTTTTTAACTTCTCTGATATTGTGCTCTATTGCGTTGAGATCAACCTTTGCGCATATTCTGTAAAAATCCATCGTTTCTGTATCCTTTAACTTATACTATCAGCTTTCAGCAATACTTCCGGCAGAGCCTCTGCTATATCCATCGCCTTCATCCCTCTGACTCCATACCTCTCTGCGGCTGCATCTCCGGCTGCGCCATGAATATATACTCCGATTGATGCTGCCGTGAACGCATCACATCCCTGTGCAAGAAAGGAAGCGATCACCCCTGCAAGCACATCTCCGCTCCCTGCTGTCGACATTCCATTATTACCTGTCGTATTGATGACTGCCCTGCCATCCGGCGACACCACCACTGTACGTGCATCCTTCAGTACAACTGTCACATTATATGTCTGCGCGATCTGAGTGGCCGTGCCCTGCATGTCCTGCTTTATATCAGCAATACGCTTAAGCGAGAGCCTGCTCATTTCCATCAGATGCGGTGTTATAATGACCGGCTCACGGGCTGCCTTCTCGTACAGCTTTTCTCTCAGGCCCTTGCTCTCCGAGATCAGATTGATACCATCTGCATCTATCACAAGAGGCAGATCGGTATATGTGTTCAGAAGCTCTGCCAGCACATCCTGTGCTGCCTCACCCTTTCCGATGCCAGGCCCTATAAGAGCAGCTGATGCCCAGTTCATTGAATCCATGACCGCAGTGTAACTGGTATCAGATGAGAAAAGTGCCTCCGGCACGATATTCATAAGCGGTACGAAATTGCCACTGTCACTTATGACCTTTACCATACCCAGTCCGCTGCGCATTGCCGCAAGCGAGCTCAGAATAGCGCAGCCGGCACACTCCCTGCTTCCTGAGACATCAAGCAGCTTCCCGTAGGTTCCTTTATTGCTGTCCGCTGTCCTCGCTGGCAGGAGCTGCCTTATCATCTCCTGTGTCATCGGTTGTATCTGCGTCATCTTTCCTCTCCTGACTCTTCTTTGCAAAAGGATTCGTCTCTTCCTGTGCTCCGGATCTCCATTCTCCCTCAGTATCTCCCTCATCAGCAGGCTGGGACTCTGCCATATAAGAATCCCTGCTGGTAAGGATTATCTTATTGTCATCAGTGATATCAAATAGTGAAAGCATGTCCTTTCCGAAAATATCGTGCATATACGAATATATCTCACGGTTATTTATCTCACGGTTCTGCTTCTTGATGATATTTTTCTTCAGCTTTACCCTGATATCCTTGATCCAGTCTGAGATCTCCTTTATCTCTTCTGTATTCGTACGCATCCTCTCGTAGGCATAGGCTACTGAGAGCTCCATCAGATAGTCATTGGCCTCCTTCAGCTCCTTCGGGATCTCAAGAAGCCTGTCCTCAACCTCTTCGATTCTCTGGTTCGTTTCATCGATCATCGAGGCATCCTTTGCGACATGGGTAGAACCTGCCTGATCCACATGATCTACAATATTTACCATGAGCTTCTTCTTGACCTTCTTCAGATCCTTCAGCTCGTTATTGAGGCCTCCCTGTTCCTTCAGGATCTCGTTGACCTTTACCTCGGCATCCTTGATGTCGTCAGGCTTGCCCTCGAGTGCAAAGAGCCTGTGCCACTTCTGATCAAGCACAAGCACAGGTATCTTCGACTGCGCGACCTTTTTTCGTATCTCCTCATCATCCATATTACATCCCTCCATAGCAATGAAGTTCCATTCGGTCAGCTGTCGGTCATATTATATGACAATTGCATCAGTGAATCTGACAGATGCACGTTCTCGACTACGACATCCTTCGGCACCACAAGATCCACATGCGCAAAATTCCAGAAGGCCCTGACTCCGTGTTCCACGAGGTACTCTGCGACCGGCATTGCTGCATCCTTCGGCAGGGTAAGCACTGCTATGTCGACACGGTGTTTCCTTATGAATTCCTCGAACTCATCGACCATCTGTATTTCTATACCGCTTATCTTTTTTCCTTTTTTCTCAGGGTCAGCATCGAAGAGGCCCACCATCCTGAACGGAAGCTTCTCAAAGCTCACATAGTTCGCAATGGCCGCTCCCAGATTTCCGACTCCGAATAGAGCGACATTGTGCACCTTCGTAAGGCCAAGGATCTTCCCGATCTCATCATAGAGGAACCGGACATTATATCCATAGCCCTGCTGTCCGAAGCCTCCGAAATTATTGAGATCCTGCCTGATCTGCGATGCAGTCACCTGCATTCTCTCTGAAAGCTCCTTCGATGAGATTCTCTCGACTCCGTTCTCGAGGAGCTCGCCAAGATATCTGTAGTATCTCGGCATGCGCCTGATAACGGCCTGTGAAATATTATGCTCCATGTCCTTAAATGCCCTTCCGGCGGTTCGCTGCCTTCCACTTGCTGCCTCATATCAACCGCTCCCATTCACTATATAACTTTTTGAGTTCTTCATCAAGAGCATTTAATTCATTCGTGAGCTTATTCAGCTTCGCCGAATTCCTGGCCACCTCAGGGTCCTCGAACCTTTTATTGATCTCTTCCTTAGCAGCTTCCTTTTCTTCTATTTCTTTCTCAATAGCGGCTATTTCACGTTCCTTTTTCTGCTTCGCCCTGGCTTCTTCCTTCTGCTTCTTCCAGTCATCTACAGAACTGTTTTTGTCCTCGTCACTATTCCCTGTATCCTCAGTCCTCTCCGAGATACCGGAGTCCGTCCTTATCTCGTCGCGCTTCTGCAGATAGTAGTCGTAATTGCCGAGGTACTCATGCATTCCGTCCCTCTTCAGCTCGAGGATTCGTGTCGCCGTCTGGTTCACAAAATATCTGTCATGAGATACATATAGCACCGTGCCGTCATAATTATTCAGCGCATGCTCTAGTATCTCCTTAGAGTCCATATCCAGATGGTTAGTCGGCTCATCAAGTATCAGAAAATTTGCTCCGCTAAGCATCAGCTTCGCAAGGGAGATTCGTCCTCTCTCACCACCTGACAAGTCACGAATCTGCTTATAAACCTCGTCCTCACGGAAAAGGAAGGCCGCAAGGACATTTCTGACTCTCGTATTATTCAGGTTCGGATAAGCATCCTGCATCTCATCGAAAAGTGTATTGTCCTCATTGAAGCCGTGCTGCTCCTGGTCGTAATATCCGATCGTGACACCTGCTCCGAGCTTTATTTTTCCTGAATCTGCAGGAAAAATATTATTGATGATCTTCAGGATTGTGGACTTTCCTATTCCGTTATCACCGATCAGAGCGACCTTCTCGCCTCTCTTGATCCCGAATGAAATATTGGAAAAAATCTGCTGCCCGTCAAATGACTTGGACAGATTCTCTACCGTAAGCACATCCTTTCCGCTTGTGGAAAGTGTCGACAGGGAAAGCTTCATCGAGGTATCGAGTTCCTTCGGCTTCTCCACCCGTTCAAGCTTATCCAGTACCTTTTTTCTGCTCTCGGCTCTCTTTATGGATTTCTCACGATTGAAGCTCTGCAGCTTCTCTATGACCTTCTCCTCATGCTCTATCTTCTTCTGCTGCTTCTCATACTCCCGCTCCTGAGTCAGCATGAAGAGATTCTTCTGCTTCATGAATGCAGAATAGTTGCCATTATAGTCGTGGGCCTTCTCACCCGACAGGTCAATGCACCTCGTGACTGTCCTGTCGAGGAAATATCTGTCGTGCGCCACTATGATCACAGCACCGCTGTAGTTCACAAGGAAATTCTCGAGCCATTCTATAGACCTCAGATCCAGATGGTTTATCGGCTCATCGAGAAGCAGGAGATCAGGATTTGTCACGAGAAGCTTCGACAGGGCAACTCTCGTCTTCTGCCCTCCTGAGATTTCAGACATCTTCTTGTCAAAGTCCTCTTCAGTAAATCCAAGTCCCTTCAGAGTTCCCCCTACCCTTGACAGGTACGAGTCTCCTCCCTCTAGCATATATTCATGAGACAGCTTCTGGTATGAATCCATAAGCCTCGTGAGGTCATCTCCGCTTACGGTCTTCATATCCGACTCCATCTGCCGCAGACGGTTCTCCATGTCCAGTATATCCTCTCTTGCATGATATACATATTCATAGATTGTCCCCGGATAGTCTGCATCCTGGTACTGCGCCAGATATCCGTATGTAGAGTCCTTAGCAAAAACAACGCTTCCCGAGTCCGCAGGCTCTTCGCCTACTATGACCTTGAGAAGCGTAGATTTGCCGCAGCCGTTGTTTCCCACAACGGCCACGTGCTCATGTTCTCTTATCTGAAAAGACAGGTCCTTAAATACTACCTTGTCTCCAAAACTTTTTGTCAGATCAGAAACACTTAATATCATATAAAATTTATCCTAATTCTTTTTCGAGGTTTTCTCTTATTGCAAGGATGAAGTCCTTACTATTAAGCTTCGTCGGGTTCGGAAGTGTTGTGATGAGTGCCAGATCGCCTGTCATCTTTCCTGACTCTATAGTATCGATCGTAGCCTTCTCGAGTGCATCAGCAAACCTCACGAGATCAGGCAGATCATCAAGCTGTCCTCTCTTCCTGAGTGCGCCTGTCCAGGCAAAAATAGTTGCCACTGAGTTCGTGGATGTCTCCTCACCCTTCAGGTACTTGTAGTAATGTCTCTGTACCGTACCATGGGCTGCCTCATACTCGTAATATCCCTGTGGGGAAACGAGCACTGATGTCATCATGGCCAGTGAACCGAAGGCTGATGAGAGCATATCACTCATGACATCTCCATCATAGTTCTTGCAGGCCCATATGAATCCGCCGTGGCTCTTCATGACACGGGCTACTGCGTCATCTATAAGTGTATAGAAATATGTGATTCCTGCTGCTTCGAACTTGTCCTTGTATTCCTTGTCATAGAGTTCCTGGAATACATCCTTGAAGGTATGGTCATACTTCTTGCTGATCGTATCCTTGGTTGCAAACCACAGATCCTGCTTTTTCTCTAATGCAAATGTAAAGCAGCTTCTTGCAAAGCTCTCTATTGAGGACAGGAGATTGTGCTGTCCCTGTACTACTCCCGGTCCGTCGAATTCATGGACAAGAGCTCTCTCTTCTGTGCCATCCGGCTTCGTATATACGAGTTCTACCTTACCTGGTCCAGGGATCTTCATCTCTGTGGCACGATATACGTCTCCGTATGCGTGACGGGCGATAGTTATCGGCTTATCCCATGTCTTGACATTCGGCTCTATGCCCTTTACGACTATCGGTGCCCTGAATACTGTTCCGTCGAGGATTGCACGGATTGTGCCGTTAGGGCTCTTATACATCTTCTTCAGATTGTACTCTTTGACTCTGGCGGCATTCGGGGTGATCGTTGCGCACTTTACTGCGACGCCGTATTTCTTCGTTGCGTTACTTGCATCTATTGTGACCTGATCATCTGTCTCGTCTCTGTGCTTTAAGCCGAGGTCGTAGTACTCGGTCTTTAAATCTATGAATGGTGTAAGGAGCTCGTCCTTGATCATCTTCCAGAGGATACGGGTCATTTCGTCGCCGTCCATTTCGACAAGCGGCGTCTTCATTGTAATCTTTTCCATGTGGATCTGTGTATCTCCTATTCCTCGGTCAGCCAGCACATGCAGTTGCTCGAGGCACGCTCTCGCTAATGCTTAGACGCAGCGGTGCATAGGCGGCTAAAGCACAGCCGCCAAGCACCGGCGTCACGCTATTACCTCTCGCAACTCATGTGCTGTCTTCCCTCTAAAATCAGTTAATTCATTACAAAGCTTAGAATTCAGACTTATAAACTATTATTTCATTACAAAGTTTATTATTCAGACTTATAAACTATTACTTCATTACAAAGTTTATTATTCAGACTTATAAACTTTTACTTCATTACGAAGTTAATGATACGGCCTGGGACGAAGATTTCCTTGACTACGTTGCCTGTCAGCTTGTCAGCGATTTCCTTACGAGCTGCTGCGAGGGCGTCGTCCTTCCTGACGTCCTTTGGAAGAGAGATGACTGCCTTGGTCTTGCCATTGATCTGAACCGGCATCCGGATATCATCCTCTTCTGTAAGCTTCTCATCCCACTCTGGCCACTTCTCCTCGAATACAGAAGTCGTGTATCCGAGATGCTCATGCATCTCCTCTGCGAGATGTGGCGCAAACGGTGCGAGAAGAACTGAAAGGGTCTCCAGTGTCTTTTTGTCTACTCCGCCCTTCTTCGCAATCTCAGTAAGAGTATTGGTGTACTCCATGAAACCCGAAACCACTGTATTCAGTGAAAATGCCTCAAGACGGGTCGTGATGGTCTTTATCATCTGATTCCTGATACGGATGAGTTCCTTTGTCTCAGGCGCGTTTTTCCCGCTTTCCTCTGCAACGAGCTTATAGACCTTCTTTAAGAATCTGTTGATTCCCTCGATGCCTCTGTCATCCCAGGCGCTGTCAAGCTCAGGCGGTCCTATGAAAAGCTCATACATACGAAGTGAATCGCAGCCATAATCTCTTATCATGTCATCAGGAGAAACGACATTTCCAAGAGACTTACTCATCTTGATTCCCTTCGGTCCAAGGATCATTCCCTGGTTGAAAAGCTTCTTGAACGGCTCGTCAAAATCTATCACACCTATATCATGCAGGAACTTGGTCCAGAATCTGGCATAGAGCAGGTGAAGCACCGCATGCTCCACTCCTCCGATATACATATCTACCGGAAGGTACTTGTCTGCCTTCTCACGGCTCACAAGCTCCTTGTCATTATGCACATCAACATATCTGAGGAAGTACCATGATGATCCTGCCCACTGAGGCATGGTATTGGTCTCTCTCTTCGCAGGGCCTCCACAGCACGGGCAGGTAGTATTGACCCAGTCCGTCATCGATGCAAGCGGTGATTCACCCGTATCCGTAGGCTGATATGACTTCACATCCGGAAGAACTACCGGAAGCTGATCCTCAGGTACCGGAACGGCTCCGCATTTCGGGCAGTGGATAATAGGGATAGGCTCGCCCCAGTATCTCTGACGCGAGAATACCCAGTCACGGAGCTTGTAGCTGACTGTCCGCCTGCCGAGTCCCATCTTCTCTATCATATCAGGCGCTTCTGCCTTGAGCTTCTCAGAGTCCATTCCGTTCCAGTCACCGGAATTGATCATCTTGCCCTTTGCCTCTACATACGGCTCCTTCATATCTGACATATCAGATCCATCCGGGCTTATTACAGGGATGATCTTAAGGCCGAATTTCTTTGCGAAATCCCAGTCCCTCTGATCATGGGCAGGAACACACATGATGGCTCCTGTTCCGTGATCAGCGAGTACATAGTCTGAGATCCAGATAGGAACCTCCGCTCCGTTCAAAGGATCGATAGCGTATGAACCTGTCCATACACCAGTCTTTTCCTTATTCTGAACACGGTCGACATTTGACTTGTTGGCAGCAGCTTTGCAGTATGCCTCAACAGCCTCTCTCTGATCATCGTTGGTAAGCTCTTTTACCATCTCATGCTCAGGAGCAAGTACCATAAAGGTTGCACCATAGAGTGTATCAGGTCTTGTCGTAAATACTGTAATGTGCTTAGACGGATCGCTCTTTAATGGAAAATTAACCTCTGCACCGTATGAACGGCCGATCCAGTCTGTCTGCATCTTTTTTACTTTTTCAGGCCAGTCAAGGTCCTTAAGACCATCGAGAAGTCTGTCTGCGTATGCTGTGATCTTAAGCATCCACTGACGAAGATTCTTCTTCGTAACAGGGGTTCCGCATCTCTCGCAGACACCGCCCTCAGCCTCCTCATTCGCCAGAACTGCCTTGCAGTGAGGGCACCAGTTAAGAGGCATCTGTTTCTCATAAGCCAGCCCGTGCTTGAACATCTGTACAAAGATCCACTGGGTCCACTTGTAGTATGACGGATCTGTGGTATTGATCTCCATGTCCCAGTCATAGACTGCACCGATCTGCTGCACCTGACGCTTGATATTCGCTATATTCTTCGCGGTGGAAATCGACGGATGCTGACCGGTCTTTATGGCATAGTTCTCTGCCGGGAGTCCGAATGCATCCCATCCCATCGGATGAATCACATACTTCCCGTGCATTATCTGATATCTGCTCCATACATCGGAGATGACATAGCCTCTCCAGTGTCCTACATGCAGTCCTGCGCCTGACGGATATGGAAACATATCCAGACAGTAATACTTTGGTTTCTTATCGTCCTTTGGATTTACCGGTTTCTCTTCCCAGATCTTGCGCCATTTATCTTCTACGGCGCGATGGTTGTAAATAGTATCCATTTCTTCCTCCAATGTATGCATGAATTGTCCGGAATGGTAAAAAATCCCGGCACAATATGTAAAATTTTAGCATAAGAAAGTGATTTGTCAAGATTCACGCCCGAAGGGCAGCCAGGTCGTGAAAGAATCCCGGGTAGGATATTTCAACACATTCCTCTGAATCTGGCACAGTCTCTCCATCTGCATTAAGTGCTGCCACCGCAAAGCTCATCGCTATCCTGTGGTCCTTATGAGTATGGATGGATGCGCCGTGAAGAGGCCTTCCTCCGTTTATCACAAAGCCATCCGGCGTCGGTGTGATATCTGCTCCCATTGCGCGCAGATTTTCTGTGACTGTGGCTATGCGGTCGGATTCCTTGACTTTGAGTTCTGCTGCGTCTCTTATCACTGTCGTGCCGTCGGCATAGGCAGCCATTACTGCAATCACCGGCAGCTCATCGATGAGCGTCGGGATTATATCTCCCTCTACAGTCGTACCATGAAGGGATGAGGTCCGTACATTGATATCAGCGACTTCCTCACCAGATACTGTTCTTCTGTCTATATAGGAAATATTTCCGCCCATGTCCTCTATTACTTTAAGGATTCCTGCGCGGGTATGATTGATATTTACATTTTTTATCAGAATATCTGCATCCTCGCAGATGAGTCCTGCCACTAGAAAATATGCTGCCGAAGAAATATCACCTGGCACTGTAATATCCTGTCCATGAAGAACCGGCTCCGGTTCTACCTCGACATAATGCTTTTCTTCATCTGTCTTTACAGAAGCACCGAATCCGCGAAGCATAAGCTCAGTATGATTCCTTGAAATAGCCGGCTCAGTGACAGAAGTCTTCCCGTCAGCATATAGTCCGGCGAAAAGCACACATGACTTCACCTGTGCCGATGCAACAGGAGAAATATAATCAATGCCGTGGAGATGACCGCCTGTAACAGTCATTGGCAGACATCCATCATGAGAATCTATTGAAGCTCCCATTTCTGACAATGGTGTAATCACCCTTTTCATCGGACGGGTTCTGAGAGAATCATCTCCTGTGATAGTCGATGAAAAGTCCTGTCCTGCAAGGATGCCTGACATAAGCCTCGTTGTGGTACCACTGTTTCCGGCATCAAGTATTTCTGATGGCTTTATAAGTCCATGAAGACCTTTCCCGTGAATCGTCACATTGCTGCCATCTCTTTCAATCTCAATTCCCATCTTCTGAAAGCAGGCAATACTTGACAGGCAGTCTGCGCCTTCCAGAAATCCGTGAAGATGAGTATCGCCCTCTGCCAGCGACCCCAGCATGATGCCTCTGTGCGATATTGATTTATCTCCGGGTACAGTTATCTCGCCACGGAGATGTTTTTTTCTATGCATAATTATCACCTGATATGAAGCTTATAACTATGTGCCTCAAGCAGTTCCTTAGCCGCCTCGAAATCCTTCTCTGAATACAGCTCGATCTGCAGCACACCTTCTTCGAACTCACGGTTATGAATGATCCCGATATTCTTGATGGAAATACCGGAAGCCGCAAGAATAGTAGCCACGGTTGCAATCTGCCCGGGCTCATCCCGCAGATCTGAATACAGCGTGAAGTCGGCTGGCAGAATGCCAGACCTTCTGACAGGCAGGCTGTCACGGAAATCCTTGGCTGACTGGAACTTCGACTTTATCACAGCTCCATCACCGTCTTCAATAGACTTTCTGAATCCATTCAGAATATCCTCATAGCTGTCTATCATCTTAAGGATAGCATCCTTATTTGACAGGCAGATATTTTCCCACATGACAGGGGACGAAGATGAAATCCTCGTGATATCCCTGAATCCGCCTGCTGCAATAGTCTTTAAGATATCATCCTTATTATTATCTCTGACCAGATTTACAAGTGAAGCTGATATCACATGCGGCAGGTGGCTTATTGCTGCGACTGCGAGATCATGCTCATCCGGCTTCAGTATCATGGTCTGTGAGCCAAGCGATGAGATGAATTTATCAAAATATGGTATGATTTCCTTTGCCTTATCACTCTGATAGGTCAGCAGATAGTACGCATTCTCAAGGAATGCAGGATCAGAATATGCATATCCTGTATTCTCAGAACCAGTCATCGGATGACCACCTATGAACTGATCGGAAAGTCCGAGCTTCTCGATTTCAGCAGCGATATCACCCTTTACCGAACCGACATCCGTAATCAGTGTATCAGGCTTCAGATACGGTTTTATCCTCGACAGATATTCAATATTTTTAAGTACAGGAGAGCACAAAAAAACAACGTCACTATCTGCAATTTTCTCATCAGAGAGAAGTTCACTATTTTCTATAAGCCCATCATTATGTGCTGCCTCTACAGTCTCTTTATGTCCGGCTGTCGCATACAGCTTTATATCTGGGTAGGTCTGATGTATTGCCTTCGCTACAGAACCGCCAATCAGCCCCAGGCCTATAAATACTATTTTCTTAGGATTGAAATCCACTTTATTTTCCTTTCCAAAAGTGACAATTCACAAACATTTATAATACTTTTACAGGAGATGATTGTCAAATGCCTATGGCTTCCTTTGCAATACGGTCGGCCATTTCATTGTACTCTACACCAGTATGCGCAGCCACCTTGTGGAAGCTGATGACAATTTTCTGATTCATTCGCTTCATGTAGTCGGCGTACTGCCTGGTCAGAGGATTGTTCGTCTTCCACTGGCCTGTGGCCCACATCTCTATGCCTGCGTAGTCATAGCAGATATCAACGGACTGATAGCCATTCTCATAAGCGTACTTCGCTGCATTCATGGCTCCGAGCATCTCACCGCCGACGTTTCGGATCGCAAGCACCTGTGGATCGTTTCCACTGCCGTTCTTTGTCTCAATCGTGTCATCAGGCTTTATGAATACGCAGCCATATGAATACTTACGCTTTTCTTTTGAAAAGCTGCCATCCACATAGGCGATAAGCATCTTCTCTTCAGGTATATCATCCAGACGTGCATCATCCTCTGCCGGCTTCATGTAGTCAAGCGCCTCCTGCTCTGTCACGAAGCCCTTATATACGGCTCCCTTGAAACCTGTTACCTGCTTCTTGCACTCGTCCCAGCTTTTAAAGATTCCTGTCTGCCGTCCTTTTTTTACCGCGTAGAAATGTTTTTTCTCTGCCATATCTCTCCTTATCAGCCTGCGAAAAGAACGTCTTTGAACTGATCATTCTCAACTGATCTGTTGTCCGGCTTATAGTAGTATGTCTTTCCAGATACCTTAAAACCGTACAGGAGATTCCTGCCCTTTACCTTCATTGAAGTAAAAGTAATCTTTTTGCCCTTCTTAATTGTTTTTGTCTTCTTAAGTGCCGTGCTCGTATATGCCTTCATATTACGGGCAAGTGTCAGCTTTTTCGTTGTATTATTCTTTTTCGAAGCTGTCTTCATCGTAGTGAATCCCTTGAAATCAAGCGATGAAAATACGAGCTTCCCATTTTTCTCTGTAAATACGACATCATAACTCGTAGCACCCGTGGAATCGAGCATTCCTCCACCGATACAGTATATCTTCGAACCATAGGTAAAATACGGATCAGAATCTGTATGAATACCGAATCTGGCCATCGGATCCGCATTGCATACCTTTACCAGCTCATCCTTTGCGGCATCATATCTCAGGAACTCGCAGAGGTTATAATCATCATTTTCGATGAAATCACGGACATACAGATACTGTGAGCCTGACTTCAGCTTTATCAGTGTCATCTCTGCATACGAAGTCCTCTGTGTCGACGCAAAACATTCACTGCCATTTATCATTATTGTGAAGCCTTTTGCATCTCCATCCTCATCTCTTTCACCCATTGCCATGGTGATGCTGTCTGGTACGCCATCACCTGTGATGTCATATGATGTATATTCCTCATCACAATCCATCTCAAATACATTGCTTCCAGTTGACCAAGCTCTGGCCTCTATTGGTGTGAGACCAGTAATTACCATTGCTGTTACAGCTATAACAGCTGTTATTTTTCCAATTATTTTTTTCATAAAAAAGTACCTCCTTTGTCATGGCTATATAGTAACGGATTGGCCGGTTAATTGCAATATTACATGAAACATATATAATATATCTTATGAATTCAGAAGGAAAGAACGGAATCACTACAGGAGTGATATGGAAACAGATACTTATATTTTTCTTCCCGATACTCATCGGGGCGGTGTTCCAGACTCTATATAATACAGTCGATGCAGTCGTCGTAGGGAGATTCTCCGGAAAAATTGCTCTCGCAAGCGTGGGAGGCTCATCAGGACAGATCGTAGGGTTTATATTTACCTTTTTCATGGGACTGTCGTCTGGTGCCACTGTCATCATTGCCCAGGCGTATGGTGCATGTGATGGAAAAAGAGCTGACGAGGCCCTGCATACTGCCTATACCTTTTCTCTTGCAGGCGGAATTATACTCGGCGCGTTTAGCTTCCTGCTGGCAAGGCCTCTTCTCATGCTGCTCCAGACTCCTGACAACCTGTTCCATCAGTCGCTTGTCTATGTGAGAATACTCATGGCAGGGCTTGTATTCACGCTTATCTACAACATGGGCTCAGGTATTCTCCGTGCAATTGGTGATTCTAAGAGACCGCTGTACATCCTGATTGCCTGCTGCGGCCTGAATATAGCTCTTGACCTGTGGTTTGTCGCAGGTCTTCAAAAGGGTGTAATAGGTGCCGGGATTGCAACAGTGATCTCACAGGCCTTTTCTGCGATTCTCGTCACCTGGCTTCTGCTGAAGAAAACTCCCGGCATGAGGCTTTCGTTCAGGAAGCTGCACATAAACCGCCGGATTCTCTCAAATATTCTCTCTATCGGATTTCCGACAGCCATATCAGGAAGTATGTTTACCGTGTCTAATATGATACTTCAGGCCTCCATCAACCACATGGGTTCTGATACTGTCGCAGCCTGGACCGCATACAGCAGAATTGATGCCTTCTGGTGGCTGATCGATGAAGCATTCTGCGTGGCGATCACTACATTCGTCGGCCAGAATTACGGTGCCGGGAAGCCTGACAGAATAAAGCGTGGCATCCTCGACGTGCTCGGTATGGAGGCTGTCCTGGCTGTGGCAGCAGGCATTCTGGTAGTCTCAGCAGCACCGGTCCTCATGTCCATGTTTACCACGTCACAGCAGGTGATAGACATCGGAGTGCGCATTTCCAGGGTAATAGCACCATTCTACTGGGTATTCGTCTGCTCAGAGATTCTTTCCTCGGCTCTCAGGGCAGAAAATCACGTCACCTTCACGACGGTATCCAATATTCTCTGTATCTGTGTGTTTCGAATTATCTGGACATACATAGCAGCAGGTAAGGACGTATCTTTCCTGCTGCTCTGCTACCCGATAAGCTACTGCATCGCCTCTACCCTCGTGACTATCTACTTCGTTATCCGCCAGCCGAAGATCATGAAAAGAATGAAATGATCAGCCCTTGCTCTGTACCGCTGAATTTCTTCTACGCAAAAAAACACCTGCCCTTACGGACAGGTGTCTTTCTAAAACTCTTATGTATATGAGATATCAGTATGCGATACCCTGTGCAAGCATAGCATCTGCAACCTTCTCGAAGCCTGCGATATTTGCACCGACCTGAAGGTCTCCGTCGAAGCCATACTTAGCTGCAGCATCAATTGAGTTGTGAACGATATTCTTCATGATGCCCTGAAGCTTCTCATCAACCTCCTCGAAGGTCCATGAAAGTCTCTCAGAGTTCTGGCTCATCTCAAGTGCTGATGTAGCAACACCACCTGCGTTTGCAGCCTTAGCTGGTCCAAACATGATACCAGCTTTCTTATAAACTGCGATAGCTTCTGGTGTAGAAGGCATGTTAGCACCCTCGCAGACAGCGATAGCACCGTTAGCGATGATCTTCTTGGCGCTCTCCTCGTTGATCTCGTTCTGAGTAGCGCATGGAAGATAGATATCAGCCTTTGTGCCCCAAACTCCTGAGCATCCCTCATGATACTCTGAACCATCGTTGGCACGTGCCGGATACTCCTTGATACGTCCTCTCTCAACTTCCTTGATCTGCTTAACTACGTCAAGCTTGATTCCGTTTGGAGCAACGATATATCCATTTGAATCAGACATTGTGATAACCTTTGCGCCAAGCTGTGTAGCCTTCTGGCATGCATAGATAGCAACGTTTCCTGATCCGGAGATAACTACTGTCTTACCCTTGAAGGAATCGTTCTTTAATGTCTTTAATGCCTCCTCTGTATAGTAGCAGAGACCATATCCTGTAGCCTCAGTTCTGGCAAGTGAACCACCATAGGTAAGTCCCTTTCCTGTAAGAACTCCTGTGAACTCATTTCTGAGTCTCTTGTACTGGCCATAGAGGAATCCGATCTCACGTCCGCCTACACCGATATCACCAGCTGGAACATCTGTGTCTGCGCCGATATGCTTTGCAAGCTCGGTCATAAAGCTCTGGCAGAACTTCATAACTTCTCTGTCGCTCTTTCCCTTAGGATCGAAGTCAGAACCACCCTTGCCGCCTCCGATTGGAAGACCTGTAAGTGAGTTCTTGAAGATCTGCTCGAAGCCTAAGAACTTGAGGATTGAGAGGTTTACTGAAGGATGGAAACGAAGTCCGCCCTTGTATGGTCCGATTGCTGAGTTGAACTGAACTCTGTAACCACGGTTTACCTGAACCTTACCCTGATCATCTACCCAAGGTACTCTGAAAAGAATAACTCTCTCTGGCTCAACGAGACGTCCGATAACGTTCTCTTCCTCAAGCTTTGGGTTCTTCTCAACTACCGGCTCAAGTGACTCAAGAACCTCTCCTACTGCCTCGAGGAACTCCTTCTGCTCAGGGTTTCTCTGCTCAAGTCCGTCATAGACCTGCTGTAAATAACTGCTTTTAAACTTCATTGGTTGGTAAAGCTCCTTTCTTTTCCTTTTTCCAATAAAAAAATTACGTGTTTGTCTATGTGGAATGGACAAAAGTCCGCATCCCACAGACAAAAATATTATAGCACATCCACTTTCGATGTAAAGAAATTTTTATAAATTTAGTTGAAAAAATAATCTGAAAAGCCCTCCTCCAGTAATTACCGGAAGAGGGCTCCACATTTATTTTTCACGGCAGCAAATATGCCGGAATGAAATACGCTTCTTCATTTATCGGCCGGATTTTATCACAGTTACTTATTACAAGCCCGGGCTCAATATTCAGGTGATATTTTGACAGAGCTGAGAAATTTTTAGTAGGATTCGATGGAGCGATCCCGGCTTTTATTTCAATAGGGGTAATCGAACCTTCATCCACATACAGCAGATCAATCTCTTTTCTACCTGTATCACGGTAATAGAAAATATAGTCTTTCGGCTCTTTATTATATGCATAAAGATTCTTTACAATCTCACTGACTACATATGTCTCAAAAAATGCCCCGCACATAGCTGAATTGGAGAGCATTTCAGCATCAGGCCATTTGCAGAGATATGAGCAGAGACCGGTATCCATAAAATACAGTTTGGGCGCTTTTATGATCCGATTCGAAACATTTGCCATGTAAGGCTGCAGAAGAAAAATAATACCCGATGTCTCAAGAATTGAAATCCACCTTTTACAAGTCCGGACATCAATTCCTACAGCACCAGCTATCTCATCATAATGAAGTTCCTGAGAAGTTCTTAACGCTACAATTGAGATAAACTCTCTAAACTGCATCTCACTTGAAGCATTTATAAGCTTCCTGACATCTTTTTCCATATAAGTACTTACATAGGACTTAAAATATATATCCCTGTCAACTACTCCTGTAGCCACATCAGGCATTCCTCCCTGGAAAATCGATTCAAAAATCTCTTTTCTGGATATATATGGAATCGCCCCACTCTTTTCAAGCTTTTTCCATTCACTGATCTTCGGTGAAAAACGATGCTCCTTAATCTTATTTTTTTCAAGATTAGAAAATGATGCCATATCTACTACTGCGCATCGTCCAGCTAAAGAATCAGATATACCCTGCTGTAGTTCAAATCTGTTTGATCCGGTAAGAATATACATCAGTTGGTGTGGCTCATCATTTTTCAGCCACTTCAATTTTTCCTCATCGATTATCTTTTTTATTTCATCGAGCAGAGTCGGTACTTTCTGTATCTCATCAATAATTAACGGCCATCCGTAGTTTTCCAGAAATAGCCGCGGACTTTTCTCAGCAAGTAGTCTGTCATCTAAATCATCAAGTGTCACTTTTGTGTATTTTTCTCCAAAGAGATAATCGATTGTTGTCGACTTGCCTACCTGTCTTGGTCCATAAATCACAATGCATGGAAAGGATTTTCCTGCTTCCTCTATTGTATTCTCTATCGTCCTGTTCAAATACATCTCAATCACCTCGCCGCATCAATATTATAACATGATTTTAAGGTGAAATCAACATTCTAATGTCATTTTCACCCAATTTATGATGTTTAACCTGCCATCCTTTTTTTCATATGACGACTTAAAGCTCTTATTCGGCGAAGAGGAATAATCGCCGGTCTCATAGTTGACGCAGATTTGCTTCCTATCACAGGTGGCTTTGCTCTGATTATGGTGAGCTTTCTGATGATTGAAGTTTACGTCATCTTTATGATCTTAAAAGGCGCATACTTTGGCATTACAGGAAGCTGGAAGAGGTGGACGATATCGATTACTCTTTTTGGTGTAGCAAATCTTTACTTTGGCATAAAGAACATTGCAACTGATGTACTTGAGGATGGGTGTTTTACCATATGTGATATAAATCTCCCTCTTGGAATTTTGTTCCTTGTTATTGCAGCCACCTTGTCTCTATCCTCAACAATAGAAATCCTTCCGAATACAATGACACTCTTTACATACAGTGCAAAATCAACCTCTTCCTCAGGCTGGTCCTCAAGCACAGTAAAAATGCCAAAAGCCTCCCCTGGTTCTTTCGAACCGGAAGAGGCTCTATTATCAATTATTTTCAACACCCTTTTTTGCCGTTCTTATGGTCCTCAATCGAGCAGGAAGGCATCGAAGGATCGTACTCCTTTAAGCCAACCTTTGCAGGGTCAAGAGTAATGCTTCCATCCTCAAGCACAAAAGCAGGAATTCCGATATCGCCAATCTCCTTGCTGTGGTCGAACTCAGGCCTGTTGTCACGCAGGTTCATGAACTGATGCATATACTTCACATGAGTTCCGATATCGATGTATTTGAATTCATCCTCTCTGCCTTCGATCTGTGCCTTTACATAGTCACAGTAAGGACAGGTCTTAAGACCATAGATAGTAACCATAAGCGGCTCCTTTCATTTTTAGAAAGAATCTTCAGCAGCCGCCGGTGCTTTCTCAGCTGCTTTTTCATTATGCGGCTCCTCAGCTTTTTTGTCAAGCCAGGCAAAGAAGCCGGCGAGGATTGTACCTGAGATAGAATGCCATACGCATGAAACAGCGGCGATTATAGCTGCATTCGGCATAGCAGCGAACTGAGCTGTAGTCGTAGCGAGGTTTGTAGCCATACCGGCGTTCTGCATACCGACCTCTATTGAGATTGTTCTTCTCTTTGCCTTGTTCATTCTTGTAAAAATACCGACTACATAACCAAGCAGATATCCAAGTCCGTTGTGGAGGAATACTGCAAGGAAGATTACAAGGCCTGAGGTAAAGAAGCTTGCGCCCTGTGAATTAACAACACCGCCTACAACAAACGCAAGACCAAGAACAGCTATAGCCGGCATAAGCTTCTGGAACTCCTGGAAGCGTTTATTTTTTCCAAGAAGAGCGTTAAGAGTAAAGCCAACAGCTACAGGAAGGATGACTGTCTCTATGATGGATACGAACATCGGGAAAGCCTTGATATGCACTGTAGCGCCGCTTGCCAAAAGTGAAACGAGAAGCGGAGTCATAACAGGTGCAAGTATTGTCGATGCGGTAGTCATACCAACTGAGAAGGCTACATCGCCGTGGCAGAGATAAGACATTACATTCGATGAAACACCGCCCGGGCAGCAGCCTACGAGGATAAGACCTAAGGCGAGGTCAGACGGCAGCCTCAGGAGATGTACAAGCGCAAAAGCCAGGAACGGCATAACGCAGTACTGAGCAGCCGCGCCTATAAAGATATCGAGCGGTCTCTGGGCGAGGATCTTGAAATCATTTGTAGTCATCGACATTCCCATGCTCATCATGATAACACCGATTATAAAAGTCTGAGATGTAAAACGATTTGTGGCAAAATCAGTAAACCATGCGTGATTGACCCATGCCATCCATGCAGGAAAAATAAACGTAACCACCGCAAATGCTATAACTACAAGTGCCGTGTGGTCTGACATAAGCTTTGCCAGTTTCTGAAGTTTCTTCATGATAGTACCTCCTTGAAGTTCGTTCGGTTCACAGCGGTAGGGGCAAAAGAAAAGTCCCTGCCCGGCAATCTATGCTGCCTGAGAGGGACGAAAAATATCTATTTCCGCGTTACCACCCTGATTCCGCCTGCGAATCGCAAACGACACTTTACGCACCAACATGCGCTTCCCTTTAACGGAGGATTCCGTCAGCACTTACTTACGAACGGTTCAGCACTGCTTCTCTGGGAGGATATCACTATAAACGCATCCTGTGCCTCGCACCAACCGGCACTTCTCTGTGAGGTGTTTGTCTACGTGACTTGTTCCCATCTACGAATTTATTAGGACTGTGTACCTTTTATTTTGTTGACATTGTTAGTATATCACTAGATGAATTTATGTCAAGTATGTATTGAAATAAATTCAATGTTAGAGTAAAAAAACAGCTGCCACTACTATGGCAGCTGCATACTCTTTAAAATTAAACGTTTATTTCTGCTTTCACTCCAAGTTCATCCTTATTCTTCTCAAGAACCGGATTTACCACGTTCTCGAGGTACTTGGTTACCTGGCGAGGTGCGCGTCCTACATACTTCTTCGGATCCATCGACTTCTTCAGGGTATCGAGATCAAGCGGGAAGGCATCATCTGCGGCGATAAGCTCTAAGAGATTATTATCTCCGCCGTTTTCCTTGACATTCTTTCCAGCCTCCATTGAGAGCTCTCTGATACGCTCATGAAGCTCCTGGCGGTTGCCGCCTTCCTTCACGCCGTCCATCATGATATTCTCTGTTGCCATGAATGGAAGTTCAGCCATCAGATGCTTCTCAATGACCTTCGGATATACTACAAGTCCGTCTACTACATTGAGGCAAAGGTCGAGCACACCGTCTGTTGCCAGGAATCCCTCTGCTACTGAAAGACGCTTATTTGCTGAATCATCGAGAGTTCTCTCGAACCACTGTGTAGCTGATGTGATTGCAGGATTCAATGCATCGATCATGATGTATCTGGACAGAGATGCGATTCTCTCGCTTCTCATAGGATTTCTCTTGTATGCCATTGCAGATGAACCGATCTGATTCTTCTCGAATGGCTCCTCTACCTCCTTTAAGTGCTGTAAGAGGCGGATATCGTTGCTCATCTTATGAGCTGATGCTGCGACACCTGCAAGTACGTTGAGTACTCTTGTATCAAGCTTTCTCGAATATGTCTGACCTGATACCGGAACACATTCCCTGAAGCCCATCTTCTTTGCGATCATGGGGTCGATCTGGTCGATCTTCTCATCATCTCCATCGAAGAGCTCCATGAAGCTGGCCTGGGTTCCTGTGGTTCCTTTGGAGCCTAAAAGCTTCATCGTGGAAATGACATAATCAATATCCTCAAGATCCTGCATGAACTCATTGCACCAGAGCGTTGCACGCTTGCCAACTGTCGTAGGCTGTGCAGGCTGGAAATGAGTGAAGGCAAGAGTCGGCAGATCCTTATACTTATCTGCAAACTTTGCAAGCTCATTTATGACATTAAGGACTTTCTTTCTTACGAGCTGAAGGCCCTCACGCATGATGATGACATCTGTATTGTCACCTACATAGCAGCTGGTAGCTCCGAGATGAATGATGCCTGCTGCCTTCGGGCACTGCTTGCCATATGCATAGACATGGCTCATTACGTCATGTCTGACTACCTTCTCACGCTCTCTGGCGACATCATAATTGATATCGTAGATATGCTCCTTCATCTCATCTATCATATCCTGCGTGATGACAGGCTTGCCGTTCTCTGAGAGGCCCAGCTCCATCTCCGTCTCTGCAAGAGCGACCCAGAGCTTTCTCCATGTAGAGAATTTCTTGTCCTCAGAGAAAATATACTGCATCTCTTTACTTGCATATCTCTCACTCAGAGGACTGATGTATGCGTCTGTGTTTGTATTCATTTTTTGTCTCCTGGTATTTGTAGTTCTGAGTTCTGAGTTTTGAGTTCTAAGTTATTGGCTCTTAACTTTGAACTAAAAACTTCAAACTTATTTCTCATAACTTCCACGAATATCATCCTTCGGCGGCTCCAGCGGATACTTACCTGTGAAGCAGCCCTTACAGATTCCAAGTCCGTCGACCATCTGCTCAAGGCGGTCTATAGACAGATATGCCAGAGAATCAGCTCCAATTATTTTTCTGATATCTTCTATGCTTCTGTTGTATGCTATCAACTGCTCCCGGACAGGAATATCTGTACCGAAATAGCATGGCCACAGGAACGGAGGCGATGAAATACGTACGTGCACCTCTGTTGCTCCAGCTTCCTTGAGCATACCGACGATTCTGTCTGAAGTCGTTCCTCGGACAATCGAATCATCGATCATGATTACACGCTTGCCGGCAACTGCCTCACGGAGCACATTGAGCTTCACCCTGACTGATGACTCACGGCTCTTCTGGCCAGGCTTGATGAAAGTACGGCCTACATAGCTGTTCTTTACAAAAGCAGTACCATATGGAATGCCTGACTCCATAGCATATCCCATGGCGGCGGCATTGCCGGATTCCGGAACACCTACCACGAGATCAGCATCAACAGGAGAATCCTGTGCCAGGAAACGACCTGCCCTGATCCTTGAACTGTAGACAGATACACCGTCTATATAAGAGTCCAGCCTTGAAAAATAGATATACTCAAAAATGCATCTGGCCTGCTTCTCAGGCGGCAGCGCACGTGACATATCAGAATGAAGGACACCGTCTGACTTCACCCAGACAGTCTCACCGGGTCTCACGTCGCGGACAAACTCAGCCCCAATCGTATCAAGAGCAGCAGTCTCAGATGTGAAAATATAGCTGTTGCCACGCTTGCCGATCACAAGCGGCTTGAATCCATGAGGATCTCTTGCGGCAATCAGCTTTCTCGGACTCATAAGAACGAACGAGAAAGCACCTTTGAGCTTCTCGCAGGCCTTATTCACAGCCTCTTCAACAGTAGCAGAATGAATTCTCTCACGGGCAATCAGGTACAGGATAGGCTCGGTATCAATAGTAGACTGGAAAATAGCACCAGTCTCCGACAGATACTGCTTGAGCTCGTTGGCATTGATCAGATTACCATTATGAGCGAGTCCCAGAGTACCCTTCAGGTAATTGATGACCATAGGCTGGGCATTTTCTCTTGTAGACTCACCGGCCGTCGAATACCTGACATGACCGACACCGATATCACCATGAAGAGTAGACAGATTGTCCTTGGAGAAGACCTCATTCGCAAGACCCATATCCTTGATGAGACTCACATTGTTCTTCGGGCCGTCGGTATCAGAAACCGCAATACCAGCGCTTTCCTGACCACGGTGCTGGAGAGCAAAGAGACCATAGTATATGGTGCTCGCTACATCCTCGCCATCAAGGTCATATATACCAAATACTCCACATTCTTCGTGGAGTCCATCATTCACATTTGTTTCAAAATACTTTTTCATATGTTTAAGTGGTTAGGGGTTACTACCTACCAGGCCAGATCTTTACCTGTCAGCAGCTTATATGCTTCCTTATACTTCGCAATAGTCTTGTCAATGACATCCTGCGGCAGATTGTAATCGCTGTCAGGATTGGCCTTGAGCCAGTCACGGACAAACTGCTTGTCGAATGAAGGCTGTGACTGACCTGGCTTGTAGCCGTCTGCAGGCCAGAAACGTGATGAATCCGGAGTCAGCATCTCGTCACCAAGAACGACATTTCCGTTCTCATCGAGACCAAACTCAAACTTGGTATCAGCAATTATGATGCCCTTAGTCAGTGCATAGTCAGCGCACTTCTTGTACAGAGCCAGGGTATCATCACGAAGCTTTGCAGCGTACTCCTTACCTTTGCCAGGATGAAGCTTCTCAATGATTTCAACTGACTCATCAAAAGTGATATGCTCATCATGATCACCGAGATCAGCCTTGGTTGTAGGAGTATAGATAGGTTCAGGCAGCTTGTCTGACTCAACAAGACCAGCCGGAAGAGAGATACCGCATACAGTACCGTTCTCCTGATATGACTGCCAGCCACTTCCTGTGATGTATCCTCTTACGATACACTCGATTGGGAGCATGTCGAGCTTCTTTACCTTCATGCTGCGTCCGGCGAACTCATCTGTCTGGAAGAATTCAGGCATATCCTTCACATCACATGAGAGCATGTGGTTCGGAATGATGTCCTTCGTATAGTCGAACCAGAACTTACTCATCTGTGTGAGCACCCTGCCCTTGTCAGTGACCTTATTCTTCAGGATCACATCGAATGCAGAAATTCTGTCCGTTGCAACCATGATGATGGAATCACCGTCATCATACACTTCTCTGACTTTTCCTTCTTTGACTGGCTTGTACTCTTTCATCTTTATTCCTTTCTTTATTAGGGGTTAGGGGTTAGGGGTTAGGGGTCAGGATTCATGGACCAGGCAGTCCCTATCCCCTATTCCCTATTCCCTATATCCTATTTACTTTTCCACAAGCAGCGACTGTCCTGTCATCTCTGCCGGTTTCTCCATACCCATGAGATCAATCAGTGTCGGCACGATATCGCAAAGCTTGCCGCCCTCACGAAGACCATACTTAGGATCAGCATTGACAAGGATAAATGGAACCGGATTCGTAGTATGACTTGTAAGCGGCTCACCTGTCTCGTAGTTGATCTCCTGCTCGCAGTTACCATGGTCAGCGCAGATGAACATGACACCATCCATCTCCTTCAGAGCCTCTACGGCCTTGCCTACACAGGTATCTACAGTCTCAACAGCCTTGATAGCTGCATCAAGGACACCTGTATGACCAACCATATCAGGATTAGCGAAATTGATGATGATCACATCATACTTGCCGCTTCTGATCGCGCCACAGAGCTTGTCACATACTTCAGGAGCACTCATCTCAGGCTGGAGATCATATGTAGCAACCTTCGGGCTCTTTACAAGGATCCTGTCCTCACCCGGATTCGGTTCCTCGACTCCACCATTGAAGAAGAACGTCACATGAGCATATTTCTCAGTCTCAGCGATACGGGCCTGAGTCATTCCATGATCAGCAAGGTACTGACCAAATGTATTCGCAAGTTCTTCCTTCTTGAATGCGATCTTCGTATTTGGAATAGTATCGTCATACTCAACAAAACATACGTAGTCTGTCTTTACTCTCTCGCCTCTGTCAAATCCGTCAAACTCATCAGCACAGAAAACTCTTGTCATCTCACGTGCTCTGTCAGGACGGAAGTTGAAGAAGATGACACTGTCTCCATCCTCAACAGTTGCAAGGGGCTTGCCGTTCTCTTTGATGACACATGGGATCACGAACTCATCAGTCTTGTCAGCAGCATATGAATTCTCGATAGCCTCTTTTGCAGAAGCAGCTTCATTACCCTCACCAAGCGTAAGAGCTCTGTATGCCTTCTCGATTCTGTCCCATCTGTTGTCACGATCCATTGCGTAGTAACGGCCGCTGATCGAAGCTATTTTTCCAACTCCGATCTCTTTCATCTTGTCTTCAAGCTCGGCGATGTATTCCTTGCCGGCTGTAGGAGATGTATCACGTCCGTCAAGGAAACAGTGCACATATACATCCTTTACGCCCTCGCGCTTTGCCATCTCAAGCAGTGCATACAGATGTGTATTGTGTGAATGAACACCACCGTCTGACAGAAGTCCCCAGAGGTGGACCTTCTTGCCGTTCTTCTTCGCATTGTCAAATGCCTGAAGGAGTTCTTCATTCTTGAAAAAGTCTCCATCCTCAATAGCCTTGGTGATACGGGTCAGTTCCTGATATACGATACGTCCGGCGCCCATATTCATGTGTCCTACTTCGGAATTGCCCATCTGACCGTCGGGAAGTCCTACTGCCAGACCGCTTGCTGCTCCCTGTACGAACGGATACTGCTTCACGAGACTGTCAAGTACAGGCTTCTTTGCCTGAGCTACTGCATTTGCCTTTGGGTTCGGATTGAGTCCGAAACCATCCATGATCAAGAGTACGTATGGTTTCTTTGCCATTTGTAAAATACCTCCAAGAAATATGTTATCAGAAAACATCCTTTAAATCCTTGTTCAGGAAAGACCAGACGCTTTCCTTTTCACTGCCTGTGTCGAGGTCAGCCGGTGAGATCTCATCAGCTGTCACCTCCCAAGGAAGGAGCGTGTACTTCTTCATTGCGAGACGCTTGATGCCCTGCATGAACTGTACTGTCTTCTCTGTATCGTAGGTGCTGATGCCTGCAACCTCTCCGCGCATCTTATCGATCTGTTCGACGAGCATCTTGATATTGTCTCTCATCTGTGACGGGGTATATCTGCTTCCATCCGACACACTGTACAGAGACAGCGCAAACCCATTGCGGAACGTGTCCTCCACATCACGCGCAGGCTCAATATCTATTGAATCTATGAACGGAACATTGTAATCGTCAAACTTGGTGTGATCCTTGTAGAAAACATTTCTCTCATGGTTCAGATCGTGCAGGGTCTTGTTCATAAGCCCCTCCTCATCAACCACATACTTGCAGCTGGCTTCTACACCCTTCTTCACCTCGGAAAGGTCGATATTATATGCCTTTGAATATGCTCTCTCATACTCATCTGCCCTCATTATGTAATCCTCACCGAGGACTATGGTCTCGGTAACAGCTGCAAAATCCACCTGACAGATGAGCTTCTTGACTTCGCCCTCCTGACGGGTAGAGATGGCCTTCTGCACCTCTTCCTCCAGCTTGTGACGAACCTCTGCATAGTCACAAGCACGCTGTCCAAGAGACTCTCCACGACAGCAGGCATCCACGAGAATGTCACGTACCAGCTTCATGGTCTCTTTTACTTCCTTGTCCCGGCTGTCATGATGGCCGTCACGGGTATCCTTTATCAGGTCACCGCTATATCCCATCTGCTCCTGGATCTGCAGAAGCTTTTTCTTTTCTACCTCGCTTACGAGAGGGCGTCTGTGCTTCGGAAGTGACTGATCGATCATTACGAACTCGATCAGAGCTGCTTTCTCATCCTTTTCGAGATCCTCGGCCTTATCCTGCTCTATGACCTTCTCCTCGACCTCATACTTGTCTAGCGGAAATGCATTTATCTTCTTCAGTTCTTCCCTTCTCTTCTCTATTACCAGCTTCTGCGTCTCTTCTGGAAGTGATGCTATCTCCGGCGTCTGCTTTATTATCTCTTCATCCGTCGGAATGATGCCGTCATAGAAGCTGTACATTTCGCCATATTCCCTCTTGAGGAAGGTAACAGGGCGTATTTTCCCCATGTCATCAATAAAGGCGTATTGTTCATTCTCTTTGAGTCTGATGACCAGCAAATCTCTATACCTCCGAAATCATAACCCTTACTTCGCGTATCCTGGAAGTGGCTCTGCTCCCGGTCTTCCGTGGCAGTACTTGTACTTCTTGCCACTGCCGCATGGGCATGGGTCATTTCTTCCGATCTTCTTTACATGAACTGTATGTGACTGCTTCTGGTCACGGATGAGGTCTCTCTGGGTGTCCTTATCATAAATGGCATCCCATTCCGGAAGTGTATAAAGCCATTCTGCCCTGGCATCTACCATCTCCCTGAACAGCTTCTCCTTATCGAAGTCCAGATTCACCTCTGTCTTCTCATCCATTGTATCTATAGGATTTCCTACCTTCAGGCTGTCCTGAATCCCATCGAGGAATCCTGCCATCTCGAGATTCGTGAGTCCGAATGTCTCTGCAAGTGCCTCGACCGTTCCCTTATACGGCTTGCCGAAATCCTTGAGAAGCGTCTTATACACATTCTTCTCTTTTTCAAAATAGTCATCCCAGAATTCCTTCAGTGCATACTGACTCTGGTTCTGATTATATGCGACTGCTTTCCAGTCATCTAATAATGCCATCTCTTTAACCTCCTGACATTGTTGCTTTTACAGCATTACCTATTCTAGCAAATAATCGGCTTGTTGACAAGAACGATTGTTGTGATTATTATATAAATTATGATTAAGAAAGTTTTCGGAATTATCGGAATTATCCTCCTGGTGGGGATGTATGCAGCGACACTTATTTTCGTTATTGCAGGCAATATGACTCTGTTCAAGGCATTTCTGGCTGCCGATGTCGTGATCCCTGTTGTACTGTGGGTGCTTCGCATTTTCATAAATATCGGAAAGCCGGACAACAGTGAATTCGACGAGGCCGTAAAGAATAATTCAGAAGAAAAAAAATAACCCGCCTTTCATAGGCGGGTCTTAAGCCACTCCAGGTCTCCGGGTGTGGTTATTTTTCTGTTCTCTTCCTCGCCGCGGACTGGATGGGCATGAACGCCGAGTCCCTGCTCCATCACCATTACATCGTCGGTGATGTGGGAGAGGTCATACTTTTCTTCTGTCAATTTCTCATACGCTTTCATGATGTCTGCGCAGGCAAATGCCTGCGGGGTCTGCATGCCGAACAGGGTGGAACGGTCAAGGGCATCCATCAGGGTGCCATCGGGCGATACCTGCCGGATCGTATCCTTGACTGGTATCACCGGCACTGCTGCCTTATATTTTTCAACTGCTTCTATTGTGTCAGCAATCAGTCTCTGTGATACGAGAGGCCTTGCGCCATCATGGATCAGGACATAGTCTCCTGATGCTGCCTTTATTCCATTATAGACAGACAGAGCCCTTACGGCTCCGCCTGCAACAATTCTAACGCACCTGGATATTTTAAATTTTTTAATAATCCGTGAACACAATTCTATCTCGTTCTGACCTGTGACGAGTATTATCTCGTCAACATCACTTTTCTCAAAAGCCTCCAGGCTGTATGCTATCAGAGGCCTTCCATTCACTTCGATGAACTGCTTTAGTGTATCGCTTTTCATCCTCGTGCCCTTCCCGGCTGCGAGGACAATGGCGCTTATTTTTTCCATTATCTTCTCTTCCTGTAGACTACCACAATCGCTCCGCAGACGATCAGGAACAGAGGCACGAAGATTCCGAAGAAGAATCCATATACCTTTATTACCTTGGCAGAGATTGTAATGGTCGTCGAATCAATCCTCTTTGTCGGTATATTAACCGATGACTTGCTCTGATCAGGGAGCAGGTATGAGAATACATCTGAGAACAGCGTCTCATTCCTTCCATATGCTGCCTGGTTCATCTGTTCAGTAAAGGCATATACAGAACCGAAGGCTGCCACTCTGCCCTTACCCTTTTTCGCAATGAGTCCGAGCGAGAACCGGCCCTGCTCATCGCCTGATTCCTTCCTTATCTTCTCATCGGTTTCCTGAACCGCTGTCTGCAGATCATCTGCACTCTGTGAGTTCTTCGCGATTGCCTTGTCACTGGTGACTGCAAGATTAACGAACTTCACTCCATCAGTCTTTACCTTTGTGAGTCCGAGCGAATACGGCATGAATACCTGGAGGGTTCCTGTGACATCCTTTGTCGCATTCGTATCCTTTACCTCCGGCAGAAGTTGATACGGACTCTGATAATAGTAATTCTCATCAGTCTCTGCAATGGCCCCGTCACTGGCTTTTATTCCCTCATCATTTAAGAATTTTTTCACATTGGTAAGAGAAGAATTCTTCATGACATCAAGTGCTATGAAAACCCTTCCTCCATCATCCACATAGCTCTCCAGCTTCTTTACATCATCCTCTGAAAAATCACTCTTAGGTCCGAAGACTATGACTGCCGATGCATCATTCGGCACCTTTGATTCAGTCAGGAAATTCATCTCTTCCGTCTGCGTATTAAGCTTCTGGAGAGCCCTTGTAAATGTAGCCTCCATCGACGGCTCATCATGTCCGGTCAGCACATAGACCTTCATGAGATTGTCAGAACCAATATAGTTGATCGCTCCGGTCACCTGTCCCTCGATATCATATCCGGAGATCTGCTGTGAATAGGAAGTGTAGTCGACCGACGTCTCATAAAGGTCGCTTACCGGGATCACCCTGCTCTTGCTGCCGCTTACCACAATGAGGCTTCCTGTCGAGAGATCCTCGTCTGTGTACTTTGACGCAAAGGTCGGGTTCTTGTCAGGATCGACATACTTTACAGTGATATGCTTTGATGCAGCCTCATACTGCTCCAGAGTCTTCTTCAGCGTGATCTCATAGTCGTATGTCAGCGAAGACTCCTTGGCCATGCAGTAGATCGTTACATCCTTGTCGAGACCCTTGAGGATCTTCTTGCTCTTAGAACCAAGTGTATAGTATTTACTTGCAGTCATATCATAGACTGCTGCCTTTGCAGGAACCCTGGTCATTGCGAAATTTCCGACCACTGCCACTGCAAAGACTGCTACTATCGTCACCAGGGAAAAGGCGGAAAGCGTCAGATGCTTTCTCGAAACATTATACCTTCTCTTCAGGATGATCTGTGTCGTTACCACGAGGCAGATAAGTATGGCCGTCACATAGAAGACCACATGCCTCAATGAAAAGCTTCCGGAAAGAAAGTCTGTGAGCGGTGTGATGAAATCATACCATCCGAGGATCTTCGCCACCGGTCCTGTCAGTGAAAAGGTGCTCACAAATGACGATGAGATATATCCTATGAAAATGAGCAGGAACGATACTACCGCCGCCACTATCAGATTTTCTGTAAGCGATGAAGCAAAAAGTCCTATTGCAAGCAGCGTGAGTCCGTATAGCAGCATTCCGAAGAGTGCCGTATAATTTTCTCTTAGAGAAACTGTCCCGAACAGGCGGAGCACAAGAGGTGAAATAGCCATGATCGCTATAACTATCAGATAACAGAGTGCAAGGGCTAAATATTTGCCTAGGACAATCTTCCCAACAGATACAGGGGATGTCAGTGTGAGCTGATCTACCTTGTCACGCCGTTCCGCTGCGAAAATCCTCATCGTGAGCACCGGAACGGTGATCAGGAATACAAATGTCATTCCATTCAGAGCATAGCTGATTGTCGGAATCCCCTGGAACAGATTGTAAACTGAAAAATAAAGGCCGAACACTACAAGATTGATACCAATGAACAGCCATCCTGTCATGCTGCGAAAGAAAGACAGGAATTCTCTTTTAAGTATTGCTTTCATTCGTCGTCCTCCTTTTCATCTTCATCCTTGTCATCAGATTCCTCATCAAGTTCCTCTGAAAGCTCCTGTATATTGTCATCCTCTGCTTCGTCCCAATCATCCGTATCCTCTTCCTCTTCATAGCGCGAGGTCAGCGGGTCATGGACATCCGCAGTCTCATCATCACTCTCGGTAAGCTCGAGGAATACATCCTCTAGTGACTCGTCGTGCTCCTCAAGAAGATGCTCTGTATTGTCTGACAGAACCAACTTTCCCTTTGAAATAATGAGCACATGGTCGCAGACCTCTTCTACCTCTGAGAGGATATGCGAGCTCAGGATCACCAGATGATCCTCCTTCAATGACAGGATCATCTCACGCATATTGACTATCTGCCTCGGGTCGAGTCCGGCTGTCGGCTCATCGAGGATGATAACCTCCGGATCACCGACTATTGCAGATGCGAATCCGACTCTCTGCCTGTAGCCCTTTGACAGATTCTTTATCAGACGGTCCTTCACCTCTGTGATACCGCACTGCTCCATGATCCTCTCAACTGTCTTTTTTCTCTCAGGACGCTTAACGCCCTTGAGCTCTGCATCGAACCTCATGAATTCATATACCGTCATGTCATTATAGAGAGGCGGAATCTCCGGCATATAACCGATCAGGACCCTATTCCTGTTCTTCGGGATGGTAAGGTCCATATCATCAAGCATGATGCTTCCCGATGTAGGCGCGATGTATCCGGTCAGCATATTCATGGTAGTAGATTTTCCGGCACCATTAGGCCCCAGAAGGCCCAGGATTTCTCCCCTGTGTCCGGTAAAGTCAAGTGAATCTACCACCGTACGTTTACCGTATTTTTTTGTGAGTTTTTCTACCTTAAGCATAGTTCTCCTTTTAAACTTATAAAAGCACAGCTTCAATTCTACATTAAAACCGTGCTTTTTTATTGCTTATTCTATGAAATTTCTGTGATCACTTATTCAGTGGACTCACACGGTAAATGATATCATCCCTTGCCGGTCCATTACTTACCATTGTGATCGGGTAACCTATCTGCTCCTCGATGAAATTCACATAATCCTGTGCTTCCTTCGGCAGGTCATTAAACTCACGGATTCCCCTGATATCACACTTCCATCCTGGAAGTGTCTTATATACAGGCTTGCATCTCTTCAGATCCTTAGTCACAGGGAAGTCTGTGATCTGCTTTCCGTCAAGCTCGTATGCCACGCATACCGGTATCTCATCAAGGTATCCGAGGTCATCAAGTACTGTAAAAGCTACATCCGTAGCGCCCTGAAGTCTGCATCCGTACTTCGATGCAACGCAGTCGTACCATCCGACTCTTCTCGGTCGGCCTGTTGTAGCGCCATACTCACCGCCATCTCCGCCGTGATTTCTGAGCGTGTCAGCTTCTTCACCGAAAATCTCTGATACGAATTCTCCTGCACCGACTGCTGATGAATATGCCTTTGATACTACTACTATCTGCTTTATCTCGTAAGGCGGGATACCTGCTCCTATGCTTCCGAATCCTGCGATCGGTGAAGATGATGTAACCATAGGATAGATTCCGAAATCAGGATCCTTCATCGTTCCGAGCTGTCCCTCAAGAAGAGCAGTCCTGCCTTCCTTAAGTGCTCCTTCAAGGAACTTTGGTACATCTGCGAGATATGGTTTTATCTTATCTCTTCTCTCCTTTATCCATTCGAGAAGGCCTTTTCTATCAATAGGATCTGTGTGATACAGGTTTACGAGAAGTGCATCCTTTATATCTGCTACATGATCTATCTTTTCCATCAGGTCATCATCATCCTGATAGAACTCATTGATCTGCCAGCCGATCTTCGCATACTTGTCTGAATAGAATGGGGCGATTCCTGACTTCGTTGAGCCGAATGACTTGCCTGCGAGTCTTGCCTCTTCTAGCGTATCGAACTGTATATGGTAAGGCATGAGCACCTGAACCCTGTCACTTACGATGATATTCGGAGCAGGAACACCCTTTGACTCGATATCATTTAATTCGGATAAAAATTTATCAATATCGAAAGCGACACCATTTCCGATCACGTTCGTGATGTTCTGATGGAATACTCCTGACGGAAGAAGGTGAAGCGCGAACTTGCCATACTCATTGACTATCGTATGTCCTGCATTTGCACCGCCCTGGAAACGGATGACTATATCCGCTTCATTCGCGAGGGTATCGGTGATCTTTCCTTTGCCCTCGTCACCCCAGTTTGCTCCAACGACTGCCTTTACCATGGATGTGCCTCCTTATTGTATTTCCTTGATAAAACTCTTCGATGTGGTACATGCGAGAGTTCCTGGTCCTGTATGAACTGCGATTACGATTGGCAGCTCCTGAATGATGATCTGTCTGTCAGGGAAGACTTCAAGAATCTCATTGCGGAACTGTTCTGCCGCCTCGCGGTTATTTGTATGTGCTACAGATATCACGCAGCCGCTTCCATCCGGATCTTTGAACCTGTCATGGGTGTCCTTTGTGATGGCATCCAGCATATTCTGCTTGGCCTGCTTCACTGTACGGGACATTCCGAACTTATCGAGCTTGTCACCCTGTATCGAAAGAATAGGCTTGATATGAAGGAGTGAACCGATTGCTGCAGCTGCAGGTGTCACTCGGCCGCCCTGTTTCAGATACTTCAGGGTATCAACCATGATATAAATGGATGAATCTGCTGCCGTATCCTCAAGGTACTTCTTGATCTCTGCTCCGCTCCTGCCCTGATCGGCAAGTGCCTTGGCCTCATATACTGAGAGCCTCTGTGTAACGGAGATACGTCTGTTATTTACTACGAAGACCTTTCCATCGTACTCATCATCCTCTGACAGCATCTGTGCCGTCTGGCATGATGATGACAGACCCGATGAAAGAGGGATATAAACCACTTCATCATAATCCTTCAGAATTGCATTCCACTCATCAAGGAGATCTCCGACGATGACCATAGATGTATGGATCTCGTGCCCCTCTTCCTGTATCTTATAGAACTCAGGATGGTGTATATCTACGCCCTCTTTGTAGAGCTTGTCATCGATGTAGAATGGGTTCGGTATTGAAAAAATCCCGAGCTTTTCGGCCTCAGCCGGCATGATGCCGCTGTTTGTGTCTGTAAGTATTGCTACGCTCATATTTTCTCCTTTTCTCTCTACCCACACGATTGATTATTATATCACATGTCGCGTATAAAAGTAAAGATTCGCTCCGCCACTTCATCCTTGCTCATGATTGGAAGTTCTTCTGCCTTATCCTTTGTGATAAGCGTCACTACATTCGTGTCTGTGCCGAAGCCTGCGCCCTTCTCACGGAGGCTGTTAGCCACTATCATATCGCAGTGCTTCTTCGCAAGCTTGGCCCTGGAATTTTCTATGAGATTCTCTGTCTCCATTGAGAAGCCAACGATCACCTGCCCGTCACGCCTGTGCGCGCCGAGATATGAGAGTATATCCGGATTCGTTCCCAGCTTTATAGAGTCTGGCATTGTGACCTTGTGTATCTTCTCACTTGCGGCATTGAGCGGTCTCATATCAGCAACTGCTGCTGTCATGATAATGATATCCTGCTCTTCGCTTCTGTCAGTGATCTCATCAAACATCTGCTGGGCACTCTTGGCCTGTACAGTTCTGACTCCCATTGGCGGTTCGATCGATACCGGTCCACTCACGAGCGTCACATCCGCACCTCGTCTGGCTGCATTTTTTGCAACAGCATAGCCCATTTTTCCAGTGCTATGATTCGTGATAAATCTCACCGGATCTATATCCTCCTGAGTAGGTCCTGCTGATACAAGAACTCTCTTGCCCGCGAGATCATGGTCATATGCTGCATTCATCATGATATGTTCTTCTATTTCCTCAACAGGAGCAAGCTTTCCCCTTCCTGTATCACCACATGCCAGATAGCCTGATGCAGGCTCCACTATTTCTATACCATAGTGTTCAAGCTTCCTGAGATTGTCCTGCGTGATCGGATTCTCATACATTCTCGTATTCATCGCAGGGAAAATAAGCTTCCTGCACATCGATGCAAGGAAGGTGGTCGTCAGCATATCATCTGCTATTCCATTTGCTGCCTTCGCAATGAAGTCCGCCGATGCAGGTGCTACCACGAAGAGATCCGCCCTTTTCGCCAGAGACACATGCTCCACGGAAAACTCGAAGTTCCTGTCGAAGGTATCTACGAGGCACTTGTTTCCGGACAGTGTCTCGAAGGTGATCGGATTTATGAAATTGAGTGCGTTCTTCGTCATGATGACTGTCACGTCGGCTCCCTGCTTCTTAAGGAAGCTCACCACATCAGCCGCCTTGTATGCGGCTATCGAACCTGTGACTCCTATGACTATGCATTTGTTTTTTAGCATCTTGTACCTCTTTTTTTAGGATATAGGGGTTAGGGGATAGTAAGAGATATCCCTATCCCCTATCCCCTATCAACTCTCAACCCTGCAGCCTCGCCAGCTTCTTCGACTGATCCTCTGCTATCAGCGCATCAAGTATCTCTGTCAGATCTCCGTTCATCACATCATCAAGCCTGTATATCGTAAGACCGATTCTATGATCAGTGACTCTGCCCTGTGGGAAATTGTATGTCCTGATCTTCTCTGAACGGTCGCCTGTGCCTATCTGCGAGAGCCTCTCGTCCTTTTCCTTTGCCTGCTGCTCCTGAAGCTTCAGATCATACAGCTTGGCACGGAGAAGGGCGAATGCCTTGTTTTTGTTCTGCAACTGTGACTTCTCTGTCTGCGAGTAGATGACGATTCCTGTCGGGTAATGGGTGAGCCGGACTGCCGAATCCGTGGTATTGACACACTGCCCGCCGTTTCCTGATGCTCTCATGACATCGATTCTGATATCTTTTTCATCTATCTGCACATCCACATCCTCTGCCTCTGGCATTACTGCTACCGTGGCCGTCGACGTATGTATCCTGCCGCCTGATTCAGTGACCGGGACTCTCTGCACCCTGTGCACTCCCGATTCATACTTGAGAATTGAATAGGCTCCCTGTCCGCTGACCGTGAAGTTCACCTGTTTCATGCCGCCGATCCCTGTCTCTTCGCATTCGATGATCTCTGTATGCCAGCCTCTTGACTCTGCAAACTTCGTATACATCCTGTACAGATCCGATGCAAAGAGTGCTGCCTCATCGCCGCCAGCTCCGGCCCTTATCTCCATGATGACATCTTTCTCATCATTCGGGTCCTTCGGCAGGAGTAGGATCTTAAGCTTCTGCGAGAGGTCTTCTATACGCTCTTCTGCATCTGAGAGTTCTTCCTTGGCGAGCTCCCGCAGTTCTTCGTCTTTTTCTTCTTCCAGCACTGACAGGGCGTCTTCCTTATCCGCTTCTGCCTTCTTATATTCTGCGTATGTATCCACCAGCGGCTTCAGGGAATTGGCTTCCTTCATGAGCTTCTGGAACTGGGCGCCGTCCGACGCAATTTCGGGCTGAGAGACTAAGTGCATTATCTCGTCATAGCGCATCTGTAGATTTTCGATATTATCAAACATAGTATGCTCCTATTTGTAAGCAACATTTGTCGGGTTCAGACGACATAGCAACTTTGTTCAGACTGCCAATGCAGTTCTCATGTCTATGCATTGGTCTCATAATATGTTGCCGCTATAACCCTGTCATTGCCACTATAATCCTTGATAATATGAAAATCTTCATATCCACAACTCCTTATTAAATTGATTACCTCAGCACCCTGATCATATCCAATTTCAAGATAGATTCGACCATCCGGATTCAGATAGTTCGATGATTTTTCTATGATTTCTCTATAGAATTTCAGGCCATCATCTGAGCCATCAAGTGCTATGCGAGGCTCGTGGTCCTTTACCTCCGGCATAAGCGTAGGTATCACACCGCTTCTGATGTATGGCGGATTACTTACTATGATATCATACTTATCCGCCTGTGGTAAAGCATCATACAGATCTCCCTGATAAAAGTGTACATCCGCATGATTGTCATACGCATTCTGCTGCGCGACCTCCAGGGCCTTATCTGAGAGGTCACTGGCTGTGACGGATGCATCTGACAGCCTCGCTATGCTTATTGCTATGCAGCCACTGCCGGTGCAGAGATCGAGTACCTTCAATGGTCCCTCATCTGCCAATCCAGGTATATTATCGTGTGCGTTTCTGGATACTTCAATATCCTTAAGCACTTCTTCGACCAGCACTTCCGTATCCTGCCTCGGGCAGAGGACATTTTCATTCACATGGAACCTGAGTCCCATGAACTCTGTATATCCTACTATCTGCTGAAGCGGGATTCTCTTTTTTCTCAGAGAAATATACCCTCTGTACTTCTCCTCCACCTCTGCCGGCACTTCATCAGACATGCTTATCATCAGATGGCTGTAGTCAATGCCTGATGCCTCTTCTATCAGAAGCCTCGCATCGTTCCGTGCATCATCTATGCCAGCATCAGCCAGAATATTTTCTCCTTTTTCTAGTATATCACTATAATTCATAATTCCTGGTCATCCCCTTATCCCAAAAAATGAAAAAGAGACCCGTCCCCTTTTTCATCCTTTCATTGCTGAAGCTCATGATCCTGTAGGAATTTCTCAGGGTCGAAGACTGCGCGGACTGATGCGATGCCTACCTCTATCATTGAGTCGTCCGGCTCCTGCGTAGTAAGACGCTGTACCCAGAGTCCGGGCTTTGAGAGGATATTTACCAGACGATTCTCTGAGCGGCCTCCGATACGCAGGAATTCGTATGCTATCCCGGCGATCACAGGCATCAGAAGCAGACGGAAGAGAACCTTCAGGCCGACATTATCTGTCCTGATAAACATGAACAGTACCACGCTGATCAGGAAAACTATGAAGATAAAGCTTGTGCCGCATCTCTTGTGGAAACGGCTGCTTTTTCTTACATTCTCCACATTAAGCGGCAGATCATGCTCTATACAGTTGATGCACTTGTGCTCCGCCCCGTGATACATGAAGGTCCGGTGGATATCCTCAGTCTTTCCGATGAGCCGGATGTACAGTAGAAATATCACTATCCTGATGATCCCTTCGAGCAGGATCACAAGCCACTTTACCTTTATGATCGAAGACATCAGATCCGACAGAAACATCGGCAGGTACAGGAATACTGCTATCGCTATGACAAACGAGATCAGGAGTGTGACTCCCATCTCAGCCTTTTCCTGCGCAGGGCTTTTCTCTTTTTTCTTCTCTTTCTCATCCTCGTCCTCGAAATATGAGGCAGATTTGAAAAGAGTCCCTATACCTATGATAAGTGAATTGAAAAAAGAATAGACACCCCTGACTATCGGCGTCCTCTTCACCCACTCCGGCTCAGGAGTGATCTTTATATCGTCTGTATGTATCGTGCCGTCCTGAAGGCGTACCGCCACGGCTCCCCGTGTGCCGTTCAGCATCTCGACACCTTCCATGACCGCCTGGCCGCCTATTCCGCTATATGCCATAAAACCTCATTATATAAAAATAACCGGGGATAAATCCCCGGCCATAAATCTTATTTATTGTCGATTCCGTACTTCTTATTGAACTTCTCGATACGACCACGAGCCTTGTTAGCCTTCTGCTGGCCTGTATAGAACGGATGACACTTGGAGCAGATCTCGACGTGGATTGACTCCTTTGTAGAACCTGTAACGAATGTATTTCCGCAGTTGCAGGTAACTGTTGCCTGATAGTACTCAGGCTGAATAGATTTTCTCATCTTACACCTCACTACTTAAGCATATATGATAAAAGCATTCAATTGTACATCCCGAGGGGACTATCACGATCCCCAGCAACTATGTATTTATCACATCTAAAGAAACTTAATCAACAGCTACGATCTCACGCTTATTGTAAGTACCGCAGTTCTTGCAGACTCTGTGTGGCATCATCAGCTGACCACACTTAGGACATGGAACAAGTGTCGGAGCAGTCATCTTCCAGTTAGCTCTTCTCTTGTCTCTTCTTCCTTTGGAAGACTTGTTCTTTGGGCAGATTGACATACGTTACACCTCCTTATTTTCTTACTTTGAGTTGCGCATAGTTCTACCCGCAACATTAAAGATTATACTTATTTGAATCTTGTTTGTCAACTAAAATATTTATCTATCCCATCCGCAATTCCTGTAACCATTTTCTGCTGATAGGATGAATCTTCCATATTCCTGTCGTCCGACGGATTCGTCATGAATCCAAGCTCGATCAGTGTCATAGGCATCTTCGCCCAGTTAAATCCGGTCATGTCATCTCTTGGCTGATTACCGAGATTTTTCATCCCGGTCGCAGAGCAATAGGAGTCGAGAATATCTGTTGAAAGCCTTTTGCTGTCAGATGAATATCCTCCGACCCATCTGTTGGATGACGCAGGGTAAAGCATCATAGCCCCGTTGGCTGATGAACCGCCGGCTCCATTGGCATGAATTCTCAGGTAAATGTCTGCATCCTTGTCATTGGCAAACTGAGCCCGCTCGGCATTGCTTATATCCACATCATTCGAATCTCTCGTGAGATATACGGTATAGCCACGGTCCTCAAGAACCGGCTTCAGCTGCGCTGCGATCGTAAGCGTCAGCTGATACTCATAGACACCGGTTGTGGTTCCATGCGTCCCGCCTGTCACCTTCGCCTTCTTCGTATTGCTTCCCGGGCCGACCGGCTCTGTGGAAGTATTCGCGTGTGACTGATGTCCGGGATCTATGACAATTATATGCCCGTTACTCTGTGTCTGGTCAGCCTCTTCCGTAGAGGAATCCGTATCAGAGCTGTCAGCATCATCTGTCAGATATTCGTCCTCTACTGACTGCTTCCTGGACCTTTCCCTGATACGTTCAGCCCTTTCCGCTGCTTCCTGCTCCTTTTCCCTGGCAAGCTTGTCAGACACATTTTTCTTTGCCTGCTTCTCAGCCTCCTCAAACTCTGCCCTCTTGTCTGCAATCTGCTTTTCTGCTCTGGCCTTCTCCTGAGCCTTCACACAGGAATGGATCATGCCAAAGCATACACAGGCTGCTGCAATAATCGCAGCGGTAAGAACTATTACAAGGATTCTCTTTTTCTTTGTGCTCTGCTCCATATTCTCCTTACTTTGCTGTAAGCCTTACGGTCTCTCTGGCGATGGCAAGCTCCTCGTTCGTAGGAATGACATATACGAGGACATTCGAATCGTCAGTTGAGATTTTCTTATCCTCACCATGTGTCTCGTCATTGATCCTGCTGTCAATCTTTACACCCATGAATCCGAGGTATCTGCAGATCTCCTCACGCACATAGCCGTTATTCTCTCCGACTCCTGCTGTGAATGCGATGAGGTCCACTCCGTTCATGGCTGCGGTGTATGCTCCGATGTACTTTGCTACTCTGTAGACAAACATATCTACTGCAAGCTTTGCTCTCTTATTTCCCTTGTCCTGTGCTTCAAGAAGGTCTCTGAAGTCTGAAGAAACTCCTGAGATGCCGAGCACTCCTGACTTCTTATTCAGAAGGTTCATGACTCCGTCGAAGTCGAGTCCTTCCTTCTTTGCGATATACTCTACTGCTGTCGGATCGATGTCTCCCGAACGGGTTCCCATCACAAGACCCTCAAGCGGTGAAAGTCCCATTGATGTATCAACTGACTTACCATTATGAACAGCTGAAACAGATGCTCCGTTTCCAAGGTGGCATACGATTATCCTGGAATTGTTCAGGTCTATTCCTGCCACTTCTGCGGCTCTTTTGCTCACGAAGCTGTGTGAGGTTCCGTGGAATCCATAGCGTCTCACGCCGTACTTCTCATAGCACTCATATGGTACCGCGTACATATATGCCTTCTGTGGCATCGTCTGATGGAATGCTGTATCGAAGACACCTACCATCGGTACTCCCGGCATCAGCTCACGGCAGGCATTTATTCCGATGATATTTGCAGGGTTATGAAGTGGTGCAAGCTCATTACACTCCTCTACCTTCGCAAGCATCTCATCTGTGATGACTGCACTCTCTGTAAACTTCTCACCGCCATGTACGATACGGTGTCCAACTGCTCCGATCTCATCAAGGCTCTTCAATACACCGTTCTTAGGATCAACAAGTGCATCCAGCACCATCCTGACTGCTTCCTTGTGTGTCGGCATATCTGACTCTGTGATGATCTTCTCTGATCCGGCCGGCTGATATACGAGTCTTCCGTCGATTCCGATCCTCTCGCAGAGGCCCTTTGCCAGAACCTTCTCAGACTCTGAATCAATGACCTGGTACTTGAGTGATGAGCTTCCACAGTTGATAACTAAAACCTTCATTTGTTTATCTCCTTATTTTTCTCTTGTGAAAAAAATTTCACAGCTTTTTCATTATACAACTGTGGGAAAAATTCTTCAAGAATGATATACTATTTTCAGACAAAGGGACGGTTCCACTGTCTTTTTAACTAAATAATTTTGACTAAAGAGACATGGGAATCGTCCCCCTGTCTTATGAAAGGTATTCAATGGTCAGAGCTGGCATCGTAGCAGAATTCAACCCGTTTCATACAGGGCACAGATATATAATCGATTATGCAGAAAATAAGCTCCACGCTGATTCTGTCGTCATTGCCCTCGGTCACGAATTCACTCAGCGTGGCGGCATCGCTATCATCGACAGATACACCCGTGCGAAATGTGCCATTGATGCGGGTGCTGACCTCGTGGTCGGAATGCCTGTCATCGCTTCATGTGCCAGTGCAGAAATATTTGCGGAGTGCGGAGTCTGCCTGCTGCACGAGTGCGGATGCAACAAAATCGTGTGCGGATATGAAGGGGCTGAGTCAACCCCCGACACCATGGCTAGGGACCAGGTGCCCTATGATAGCACTCTTATAGGAAAAATAGCTGAGATTCTAATTGAAGAACCTTTTCTCTATAAACAAATACTCAAGGATAATCTCCGTGCCGGTAAAAACTTTCCAAAAGCAAGGGAACTGGCTCTGGCTGAATATTTCTCCACTAATGCCATTTCAACGGTTAGCGGTTTTGAAAAACTCGTCTCCAACCCCAATAATATCCTTGCCATCGAATACCAGAAGGCCATCATCAGACATGGCTTCGATATGGAACTCATCCCTGTCAGAAGACAAGGGAGAGGATATAACGACTGTACTAATGACGGTGATTTTGTCTCAGCCTCATTTATCCGCCATGCAATAGATGAAGGTGATTTTTCCAGAATAGAAAAGCACCTGACACCATATTCGTATCAGGCACTAAAAGATGCATATGACAAAAAACTGCTGCTCGCCGATGATGATCTGAGTCTGCCACTGCATCTGGCGCTACTAAGCAATCATAATGCAGATGATTCTGAAAAACCAGGCAATGCCTCTCCTGCTCAAAATAAAAAAAATCACAGATACAGCAAATATCTTGACGTCTCAGATGATCTATCAGACCGCATCACGAATCTGCTGCCGCAGTACACCGGATTTGAAAGCTTCACAGATCTTATCAGGAACAAGAGTCTTACCGCATCCCGCATCAGACGCTCTCTGATACACATATTGATTGGCATCACATATGATGATCTTGAATCACTTCGAGCATCAGAACCCGTACCATACCTATGGATTCTGTCAGCATCACGGACTGGCTTCTCAATGCTCGGAGACATCAGGAAGAAATCCTCTGCTCCGCTCTTTATGTCCGTAAATGAAGATGAAAAAGGGGACGGGTCCCTTTTTCATCTCGATATGAGCGCACTTGAACTGGTAAGGGCATTGCGGATCAATAAGAGCAGAATGATGATTCCGAACGAATACCAAAGAAAGGTATGTACCTGATACAAGTGGCGCACCATAGTTTACAGGTTTGAATATCCCATCAGGTATTCGTCTACCTCACGGGCACACTTGCGGCCCTCGGCTATGGCCTTGACTACGAGTGACTGGCCGGTATGCATGTCGCCGGCTGTGAATACCTTGTCGACTGAGGTGGCGTGGCTGCCGTTCTGCCCCTCAACATTTGTACGCTTGTCAAGAGCTACCTTGAAGGCATCGGTTACATATTTTTCAGAACCGAGGAAGCCTGCTGCTATGAGGACCAGCTGACAAGGGACTTCCTTTTCAGAACCTTCTACCGGAACCATGTTCAGACGTCCTGTCTTCTCATCCTTCTTTGCCTCGAGTGATACAAGAACTACTGACTTCAGATTACCCTTCTTATCCTTCTTGTATTCCTTGACCGTGGTCTGATAGATTCGTGGGTCGTGTCCAAATACTGCTATTGCCTCCTCCTGGCCATAGTCAGTCTTTAAGACTCTCGGCCATTCCGGCCAGCTGTTGGAGGCAGTTCTCTCGACCGGCGGTTCCGGCATCATCTCAAGCTGAGTCACGGACTTAGCACCGTGTCTCATGCATGTGCCTACGCAGTCATTACCTGTATCTCCACCACCGATCACGATGACATCTTTGCCTTTTGCAGAGATAAAATCACCCTGTGGTATTGCGTTATCATCAAGAGCCTTTGTAGTAGATGTAAGGAAATCTACTGCGAAATAGATTCCGCTCGCCTCACGTCCCGGTGCTGAAATATCACGAGGATGTGATGCACCGCAGCAGAGAACTACAGCATCATAGTCCTTGATCAGATCAGCCGCCTTCACACCATTTCCTGCATCTGCATTCGTGACAAAAGTAATACCTTCATCTTCCATGACACCGACCTTGCGGTCGATCACCTTTTTCTCAAGCTTCATATTCGGAATGCCGTATCTTAAGAGGCCTCCGATCTTGTCATGGCGCTCATAGACCGTGACTAAGTGGCCTCTCTGGTTCAGCTGGTCTGCGACTGCAAGTCCAGAAGGGCCGCTTCCGATGACAGCTACCTTCTTCCCTGTACGAACCTTCGGCGGACGTGCCTTTGCAAGGCCGTGCTCATAGGCATACTCGATTATCGCATGCTCATTTTCCTTCGTGGAAACAGGCTCGGAATGAAGTCCGTTCGTGCAGGCCTTCTCACAGAGTGCAGGACACACCCGGCTCGTAAACTCAGGGAAATTGCTTGTCTTGTGAAGCCTGATATATGCCTGCTCGTAGTTGCCATGATATACGAGATCATTCCACTCAGGGACCAGGTTATTCAGCGGGCACCCTGAAGTCATGCCGGCAATATTGCAGCCGTACTGACAGAACGGAACGCCGCAGTCCATACATCTGGCTCCCTGCAGAGACTGCTTCTCCTTGGAGAGATATGTATGGAACTCATGAAAATCCTTTATCCTTTCCTTCGGAGAAAGGGCCTTTGATTCTTCTCTTTTGTAATCTAAAAATCCTGTTGGCTTACCCATTTTATTCCTTTCCTGGAGAGGGGGTAGGATATAGGGGATAGGGGATAGGATATAGGGGATAGGGAATAGCTTATTACCCACTAGTCCCTATTTCCTAGCCCCTAGCCCCTAACCCCTATACCCTAATTCCTGACCCCTATTTTAACATCGCTCTGACCTGTAACAGCCCTGAAAGCCTCCATCTGGGCGGCCTCAGATGAGAGTCCCTTTTCTTCCATCCATGCGATGGACTGCTGCATCTTCTTGAAGTCATGCGGTACGACTTTCTTGAACTTCGGCAGATATTCTGCGAAATGATCGTAGATCTCTTTTCCTTTTTCAGAGCCGGTCACTGAAACATGCTCTGCAATAAGCTCTTTGAGCTCCTGTACATCGTACTTGTCCGTTACCTGCTCGAGGCTTACCATGCTCTGGTTCAGTCTCTTGTACAGGGTGGCATCCTCATCGAGTACATAGGCGATTCCACCGCTCATGCCGGCTGCAAAGTTCTTGCCGGTAGGTCCGAGGATAACAGCTGTCCCGCCTGTCATGTACTCGCATCCGTGGTCACCGACACCTTCTACAACTGCCGTCGCTCCAGAGTTTCTTACAAGGAATCTCTCGCCTGCGACACCGGAGATAAATGCCTTACCACTTGTGGCACCGTAGAGAGCTACGTTTCCGATTACGATATTTTCATCTGCCGGAATCTTCGATCCCTTCGGCGGGTAGACGATCAGCTTACCACCTGAGAGTCCTTTTCCGAAATAGTCATTCGAATCTCCGACCAGCTCAAGTGTAAGCCCCTTCGGGATAAATGCTCCGAAACTCTGTCCGCCTGCACCCTTACAGTGAACGGTGTAGGTATCATCAGGAAGCGACTCATTGAATTTTCTCGTGATCCGTGAACCGAAGAGGGTCCCGAAAGCACGGTCGGTATTCTTTACATCTACATCTATCGACTTCTTCTCGCCAGGCTCGATGTCGAGAGGCAGCTTCTTTAAGAGTACCTTTTCATCAAGAGTATCCTTGAGCTTGAAGTCGTACTCATTCTTCTTGTCATAATGAACAGGCTTCATATCTCTGACAAATGGATTGTCGAGGACATTTGAGAGATCTACCTTGGCATACTTCGGATGCTTTCCGTCTGTCACGTTCTCGCGGGCTTCAAGCAGGTCACTTCTGCCGACAAGTTCATCTATTGTTCTGATTCCAAGCTTTGCCATGATCTCACGGAGATCCTCTGCTATGAATTTCATGAAGTTCACGACATACTCAGGCTTTCCTGCGAATCTCTTACGAAGCTCAGGGTTCTGTGTTGCGATTCCTACAGGACAGGTATCCTTGTTGCAGACACGCATCATGACACATCCCATCGTTACAAGCGGTGCTGTAGCAAATCCGTACTCTTCTGCACCGAGCATTGCAGCGATTGCTACGTCACGGCCTGTCATGAGCTTACCATCGGTCTCGATGATCACTTTTTCACGGAGGCCATTTCTGATAAGTGTCTGATGAGCCTCGGCGACTCCAAGCTCCCAAGGCATTCCGGCATTGTGGATTGATGAAAGCGGTGCAGCACCTGTACCACCATCATGACCTGAGATAAGGATTACCTGTGCTCCTGCCTTTGCGACACCAGAGGCTACGGTTCCGACACCTGCCTCAGATACGAGCTTTACGGAAATACGTGCATTATCATTTGCGTTCTTCAGATCGTAGATAAGCTCTGCTAAGTCCTCGATCGAATAGATATCGTGATGAGGCGGTGGAGAGATAAGCGATACACCTGGTGTTGACAGCCTTGTCTTCGCAATCCACGGATATACCTTCTTTCCTGGAAGGTGTCCGCCTTCACCAGGCTTGGCTCCCTGTGCCATCTTGATCTGAATCTCCTGTGCAGAATTCAGATATACAGATGTGACACCAAATCGTCCACTTGCTACCTGCTTTATCGCTGAGCAGCGGTTCAGTCCATCTGCACCTACTGTCAGACGGTCTTCTTCCTCACCGCCTTCTCCGGTGTTTGACTTGCCGTGGATCATGTTCATGGCGATAGCCAGTGTCTCATGGGCTTCACGGGAAATAGAACCGTAGCTCATTGCACCTGTCTTGAACCTTCTCATGATCGAGCTTGCAGGCTCTACCTCTGAAAGAGGAATTCCCTTCTTCGGATATCTGAAATCAAGGAGTCCGCGAAGATTCTTGACACTGTCTTCTCTTTCCACCTCGTCCTCATACTGCTTGAACAGCTGATAATCTCCAGTCCAGGTGGATTTCTGGAGGAGATGGATCGTATTCGGATTGTACAGATGCTCTTCTTTTCCTGAACGCATCTTGTGATAGCCGCTTGAATCAAGAGTAGTATCTTCTCTCAGTTCAAGTGGATCGAAAGCCTTGTCATGACGATACTCTACATCCTTTGCAATATCGTCAAGAGTGATTCCGCCGATAGGTGAAGTCGTTCCTGTGAAATATCTGTCGATCACAGAACGATCGATTCCCACAGCCTCGAAGATCTTGGCACCCTGATATGACTGGATGGTTGAGATTCCCATCTTGGAAGCTATCTTTACAATACCTGAAAGAATGGCATCATCATAAGCTTTGCAGGCCGCGTAGTAATCCTTCTTGAGGGTTCCTTCCTCTATCAGCTGGTGGATGCTCTCATGTGCCAGATAAGGATTGATGGCCGATGCGCCGAAGCCCAGGAGAGTTGCGAAATGATGTACATTTCTTGGCTCACCGCTTTCAAGCACGAGTGAAAGACGGGTTCTCTTCTTCGTACGTACCAGATGCTGCTGAAGAGCCGATACTGCAAGGAGTGAAGGGATTGCCACATGGTTCTCATCGACACCTCTGTCAGAAAGAATCAGGATATTGGCACGGTCCCTGTATGCTCTGTCTGCCTCTACGAAAAGATGCTCGATTGCCTTTTCAAGAGACGTATTCTTGTAATATGTGATAGGTATTGTCTCTACCTTGAATCCCGGTCTGTCCATATACCTGATACGAAGAATGTCTGTATCAGAAAGGATCGGATGATTTATTCGAAGAAGATTACAGTTCTTTGCACTCTCCTTCAGGACATTACCTGCAGTTCCGAGGAAGATCGTTGTAGAGGTGACAATTTTTTCTCTTATAGAATCAATAGGCGGGTTTGTAACCTGAGCGAACAGCTGCTTGAAATAGTCGAACAGCGGCCTGTGCTGATTCGAAAGCACTGCAAGCGGAGTATCGACTCCCATTGCTCCGATCGACTCGGTTCCATTTTCTGCCATCGGCATGATGCCTTCACGGACATCTTCATATGAATAGCCAAAGGCCTTCAGGAGCCTCTGTCTGTCAGACTTACTATTCTCAGGCACCGGTCTGTTCGGGATAGGTACATCTGAGAGATTTACGAGATTCTGGTCGAGCCACTCACCAAACGGATGGCGGGAAGCGTACATATCCTTGACTTCCTTATCATCGATGAGCCTCTTCTGCTTCGTATCCACGAGAAGCATTCTGCCCGGCATCAGACGGTCTTTCTTTACGATATGGCTCTCATCTACAGGAAGCACACCGACCTCTGATGACAGGATCAGGTAATCATCGTCTGTCACATAGTATCTCGATGGACGCAGGCCGTTACGGTCGAGGACTGCTCCCATGATATCTCCATCTGAGAAAATGATCGAAGCCGGGCCATCCCACGGCTCCATCATCGTTGCATAATACTCGTAGAAATCCTTTCTCTTCTCATCCATGGCACGGTTATTCGCCCAAGGCTCAGGAATCGTGATCATGACTGCAAGAGGAAGCGGCATACCGTTCATCATCAGGAACTCGAGGGTATTATCAAGCATGGCTGAATCCGAACCATTCGCATTTACGACCGGAATGATCTTCGACATATCCTCCTCGAGATACTCTGAGTACATCGTCTCCTCACGGGAAAGCATCTTGTCCGCATTTCCCTTAATGGTATTGATCTCACCGTTATGCACGATGTATCTGTTAGGATGAGCACGCTCCCAGCTCGGGTTCGTATTCGTTGAGAAACGTGAATGTACGATGGCGATCGCTACCTCATAATCAGGATCCGTAAGGTCTGAATAGAAGGTTCGGAGCTGATTAACGAGCATCATGCCCTTATATACGATGGTTCTCGATGAAAGTGATGCTACGTATGCACTCTCCTCACAGGTCTGCTCGAAGACACGGCGCACTACATAGAGCTTCCTGTCGAACGGCAGTCCCTTCCCGACTCCCTCCGGTCTTCCTACGAATGCCTGTGCCATATATGGCATTGTGGACTTCGCAAGGTCTCCGAGGATCCCGGTCTTCACCGGGACATCTCTCCAGCCAAGGAACGGCACGCCTTCCTTCTCGGCTATGATCTCGAACATCTTCTGGACACGCTTACGCTGAAGCTCCTCTGTCGGCAGGAAAAACATTCCTACGCCATAGTCGCCTTCCCCCTTCAGTTCAATACCGATCTCTGCTGCTGCCTTTTTGAAAAATTTATGCGAGATCTGAAGCAGGATTCCTACTCCGTCACCTGTGGTGCCACTTGCATCTTTTCCGGCTCTGTGCTCAAGGTTCTCTACAATCTTTAATGCATCAGATACGGTCTTATGAGTCCTTATCCCTTTGATGCTTACGACTGCTCCGATTCCGCAGCTGTCATGCTCGAACTGTGGATCATAGAGGCCTTCCGGCTTTGCGAGCCTTTCTTCTCCTGGATTTGCCATAACTTTTCCTTTCCATTGTTGTCAGACAATTCAAATAGTTTGACAATTTATTTTCAGCAAGAAAAAAGGAGACCTCAAGCAAGACACTTAGAAAGTGCCGCTTTGAAGTCCCCATTGACTTTCTGCTGTTCAATTGTTCTTATTCTAATCACAAAGCGGAGCCATGTCAACTGTGTACGTGAAAAAATGCATTATCGCAGCTCATTGCGTGCTCTATTTTAATGATTTATTTTGCCAGATATGCCATCACACCGGCTACGGTCTTTCCGTCCTGTATCTTACCTGCGTACATCTGCTCTTTGATCCAGTCGGGATCATACTCCTGTATATCTATATCCTCATCCGGATCAAGATGCTGGCCGCTCGTCTTCTCTACATCCTGTGCCAGATATACGTCTACGAATTCATTGCAGAATGCGACCGTGGTCTTAAGTGCCAGGAGCTTTGACCAGTTATCGGATGTATAGCCTGTCTCCTCTGAAAGTTCACGCTGGGCTGTCACAAGTGTGTCCTCTGTTAATGAATCACGCTTTCCTGCCGGGAGTTCAAGTGTATAACGATCCAGCGCCGGGCGGTACTGGCGGACGAGCACTATCTTTCCTTCTTTTGTCACCGGTACCACGCAGGCTGCTCCCATCGGATGTTCCACGAAGTCCCATTTCTCTACCCTGCCATCCGGCAGCTGTATATCATCCTGATATACATTTATCACAGCACCGGTATATACCTTGTGTCTGCCTATTCTCTCCGGGTGTTCTGACATTTTCTTTTTTCCTTTCGTCATTTCGCAGTGCATTCGCATTAAAAAAGAGAAGGACCTGCATCCTTCTCTGATTCTATCCCTTAACTGATGTAGCTAAGAAACATTAGCCAGCCTTAGTTGTACTTACGCTTTCTGGCAGCCTCAGACTTCTTCTTGCGTCTGACGCTTGGCTTCTCATAGTGCTCTCTCTTGCGGATCTCCTGCTGGATACCTGCCTTAGCACAGTTACGCTTGAATCTGCGAAGTGCACTGTCTAATGATTCGTTCTCTTTAACGATAACGCTTGCCACTCTTGCTCTACCTCCCTCCAGTGTTGGGATTGTGAAAACTCACGCAACTGATATTTTACCACTTACAGGAGATATGTCAAGCTTTTTTTCAATTTTCACGCGTATTCAGTCTGTCAGTGGAAGGAATCCCACAACTGCCAATATACTAAGAATCTTCAGAAGAATATTCTGCCTGGTATCAGTGACTAAGATAGGTCACTTCATCCTTAAGCTCCTGAGGTACCTCTATGCCTTCCTTCTCGAAACGCTTAATAGTAAGCGCGATGATACGGCGATCCCTGGCCTCATGATTATTGAAGCGCTCGATATATGGCTTGTACTGCGGATTATCCGACAGCAGCTCCTTTGCCTTGCCTGAGAACGGGCAGTACTTAGCGAGGATCTCACGCGCGTTCTTAAGAAGACGCAGTGAACCGTTGCTCTCGAACCTGATATAATCAGTGTAATCAGCCACAAATACAGCCTTGTAATTATTATTATGCTTCTTCAGCTCGCTCTTGATCTTCTCCTTGATATCTGCAGTTATCATGGAATTCTTCTTGTAGAACTGGAGATAATCCGTGTACTCAGCCGTAAGTGAAGGGTCCCTCATGTCGTTCCAGTGGACTCCCTGCTCGGTCTTGCACATCTCCCAGCGGAACTCTCCGCACAGCTTTGTCATGGCTGTAGGAATATCTTCTGACATGATGACAGGCACGAGGACTCTCGCACTCGACTGCCTCTTTTTTCCTTCGATCTCCTGCCAGAGTGCAAATCTCGAGCCCATGACAGGCATCAGGATGAAGTTCGGACGGAACTCCCTGTGAATTGGCAGCTGGGTGATATTCTGATCAGGATTCGAGTAGATATCATTTCTGTAAAAAATGCTGAAATCCCTGTCTGTTAACTGATTCAGCTCTTCATTTATCCTGTCTGCGTGCAGATAGCCTCTCTCCATAGAACCGATGACATTTACATCATCGAATACAGGCTCGAAAACACTGATACGTCCGAAGGTCATTCGGTTACCCAGAATAAACATATTCGACAATTCGAAATGGAGTCTGTTTCTTGCGCTGTTCAGAAGCTTCTTTTCCTGCTCGGCGGTGATATCACCATTATTCTTCTGCTCACGCAGGTATGCAGGATAATCCATATCGAATTCGTTTCTCGACGGTTCCTCCTGGAGTGAATATATCCTGTACAGCCATTCATAAGCACACATCACATGGCCCTTAGGATCAGGTCTGTAGGATGAGGCAAAGCCATACAGAGTCTGCAGCTCCTCCTGTGTCACGAGCGTCTCATCGAGTAGCCCGAACATAAGGAACAGCTTGACATATATAGGGATATTTCTTTCCTTGATTGACTGCATGAGAACTGCCTCATACAGCGGATAAAATGCATTTGACAGACGGCGTCTGATCTTTCTGATATCATCAGAAATACCGTAGCGGTCACTTATCGACTTATACTCCTGCATTGCCTCACGGATCTCTGTGGTCTGATCTGCCGGAAGCTTCGAATATAGGAGTATCCTGTCAAAAAGCCCCGTAAGCGAGGACAGATCCTCTCCGCCTCCTGATGCCAGAGCGGTCTTCTTCGAGCTGAGCGCCGAAAAAACCATCATGAATTCTGTTGAGGCAGTCTTCAGATCCTTCCTGTATTTCTCAACCTCTGAAATCTTCGAACGGACATCCTTTATGAAGTCAACTGCCATACCCGTAAGGCCTATCGAGAGGCCCGAACGGTTCGTAAGCAGCTCATCCTTTTTATTTTCAAGCGAAATAAGACTCTTGATGAAATTGACTCTCCAACCGTCAATACCTGTGTCCTCTGGCGGCTTTGGAAAGGATGACAGTGCCGAATAGTCATTTATCGGATCACCGGTCTTCCTGCACAGATCAGGATAAGCCTGGAGTCTGCTCATCACAGCCGAGTACTGTGCCTTCGCCGCCTCAAGAAGCTCAAGAAGGGCGTTGTATGACTTATGAGCATTACGCACAGCCTGCTGGGTCATGGTCGGGGCAAGCTTTGCATACTCTGTGAAAATAGATTCAAGCCCCTCATCTGCGGTATATGGACAGGCGTATGTAGCGCAGTCGGTCTTCACCCTGTAATCACTGCCATACACCTCTCCCGGTCCCACTCCGAGTCCCAGAATACTACCCGGTGACATTGATACAGTGACATCGCTTATCACTACCTCTACCGATCCTTTGATCAGGATCAACAGAGAGTCAGCTGTATCTGTTCCCTTTAATATCACGGACCCTGCGGTCCAGTTCGTAAGCCCCGCCATCTGTTCTCCTTATATTTACTGAATCTGGCCTTCAAGTACCTTCTCTGCTTCTGCTATTGCATCAGGAATCTTCGATGCATCCTTTCCTCCGGCCTGAGCCATCTGCGGACGTCCACCGCCGCCGCCACCAACGATCTGTGCAACTGCCTTAATCAGATTGCCTGCATGAGCACCCTTCTTCACTGCTGCATCCGTAGCCATTGACAGAAGTGCTACCTTGCCATCATTATCGGAAGCAAGGAAGATAACACCGTCCCCGAGCTTATCCTTAATCTGGTCGCCGACATTACGCAGGTCATTGCCTCCGACTCCCTTAAGAGCCTTTGCATAGAACCTCACGCCCTTAATCTCCTTAGTATCTGCATCGATGTCTCCGAGTGCATCCTTGGCAGCGTTGCTCTTCAGCGACTCATTCTCACTCTTCAGAGCCTTTATTTCATTCTGGAGTGACTCTACCTTTGCTACTGCACCATTCAGAGGAGTCTTCAATGCGGCAAGAACCTCATTCAGCTTATTCTCCATATCCTTGTAATAGGTCAGGATGTTGTCAGATGTCAGTGCTGTGATACGTCTCACACCGCTTGATACACCTGTCTCTGAGAGGATCTTGATCGCACCGATCTCAGATGTATTTTTTACATGGGTACCACCACAGAGCTCTGTAGAATAGTCTCCCATCTTTACGACTCTTACCTTCTCGCCGTACTTCTCGCCAAAGAGTGCCATTGCACCTGTCTTCTTAGCATCCTCAAGACTCATGACCTCTGTCACTACATCGACACCTGCATGGATACGCTCATTGACAAGCCTCTCGACCTCTGACAGCTCATCAGGTGTGAGCGCTGAGAAATGTGTGAAGTCGAAGCGGAGCTCCTTGTCATCCTGATATGAACCAGCCTGCTGCACGTGCTCGCCAAGTACATCACGAAGTGCTCTCTGAAGCAGATGTGTAGCCGAGTGGTTGCGGCAGATGAGTGCTCTTCTGTCAGCATCTACAGAAAGCTCCACAGGCTCCTCCTGGGAAACATATCCATCTGAGACGTATCCCACATGGCCTACCCTTCCACCGAGAAGGCGGATGGTATCTGTAACTGTAAATACACCATTATCCGTGCGGATCTCACCGGTATCTCCGACCTGTCCACCCATTGTGCCATAGAATGGTGTCACATCTGTAATGATGGTTCCCTTATCTCCATTGGAAAGGGATGTCACGATCTCACCATACTTGTCCTCAGCAGGATTGACCTCTGTGGTCATGCAGGTGATCTTCGCTGTGGTATGAAGAGTATCGTATCCTACGAACTCTGTTGTAAGAGTCTTGTCGATATCATCATATACTGTAGCAGCCTTGCCCATGTAGTTTGATGTCTTACGGGCATCACGGGCCTTCTGCCTCTGCTCATCCATTGCAGCCCTGAATCCGTCCATATCTACCGAGAAGCCCTTCTCCTCAAGGATCTCATTAGTCAGGTCTACAGGGAAGCCATATGTATCATAGAGCCTGAATGCATCCTTTCCTGCAAGGGTCTTCTCGCCCTTCTTAGCGAGATCATCCTCAAGGTCTGAAAGGATTGCAAGTCCCTGATCGATAGTAGCATTGAACTTGTGCTCTTCTTCTGTCAGGACTCTCTTGATGAATTCCTGCTTCTCGAGAAGCTCAGGATATCCGTCATGGCTCTCCCTGATCACCACATCTGCGAGCTTACCCATGAACTCGCCCTTGATGCCAAGCATTCTGCCATGACGGGCTGCACGTCTGATCAGACGTCTCAGCACATATCCACGTCCCTCGTTCGAAGGAAGGATACCGTCACTGATCATGAATGTAGTGGATCTGATATGATCTGTGATGAGTCTGATAGACACATCATCCTTGTCATTAGTCTCGTATGTCTTTCCTGAAAGCGCACAGACTGCATCACGGATAGCCTTCATCGTATCGATATCGAATACTGAATCGACATCCTGCATGATGACTGCAAGTCTCTCGAGTCCCATTCCGGTATCGATATTCTTCTGCTTAAGCTCAGAATAATTGCCATGACCGTCATTGTAGAACTGTGTGAATACATTGTTCCACACCTCCATGAAACGGTCGCCTTCGCCGCCCATGACATCCTCCGGTCCATTGCCATGCTGAGGTCCTCTGTCGTAATAGATCTCTGAGCACGGTCCACACGGTCCTGCGCCATGCTCCCAGAAATTGTCACACTCGCCGGTCTTCGGATCACGGTAGAATCTGTATATTTTCTCTGCAGGCACTCCGATCTCCTTGTTCCAGATCTCGAATGCCTCATCATCCTCACCATATATCGACGGATAGAGCCTCTCCGGGTCGAGCTTCAGTACCTGTGTCAGGAACTCCCATGACCAGTGGATGGCTTCTCTCTTGAAATAATCACCGAAGGAGAAATTTCCGAGCATCTCGAAGAAGGTCAGATGCCTTGCGGTCTTTCCTACATTCTCTATATCTCCTGTACGCACGCATTTCTGGCAGGTGGTAACCCTGCGCCTTGGCGGTATCTCCTGGCCTGTGAAGTATGGCTTCAGCGGTGCCATTCCTGCATTTATCAGAAGAAGCGAATCATCATTGTGTGGTACAAGTGAAAAGCTCTTCATTACGAGATGTCCCTTGCTCTCGAAGAAATCCAGATACATTCTTCTGAGCTCATTTACTCCGTATTTCATGGTATTATTTCTCCTTAACTTTTGGGAATGACGGCACGTCATCCCCTCTTTATTTCCAATCAGATATTATACACTTAAAACGATACATATGTCAAAAAATGTCAGACGTGCATAGGATTATTCTACATTAAAAATGATATTGTCCCGGTCGATATCCACTATCTTATCCTTAAACCGTGCCATCTGCGGGCGACGCTTGAAGTGCTGTATTACTGAGTAGTCCTCCCAGCAGTGCATCGGGAATACGAGGTCACAGTCGACATTCTCGACGAAATAATCTATACCGGCATAGGCGCCGTCTCCCATCCGCGGGTCAAGCACCACGAATCCGACATCTATATGCTTATGCTCAAGACGCTTGATCTGCTTCTTATAGCCTCCGCCGTATATGTCCGAATACATCGGGTTGCCCTCCTCATCGACATTCCACATCGACAGATCTCCGGCATGGTAGATCCTCGTGCCATCAGTCTCCACGACAAAGGCCACTCCCACATCAGTACTCAGAAGCGTTTTCACCTTCATATCATCGATCTCATATTCGCTCGCCGGACTTACGAATTTTATCTGCTTACGGATCTCCGGATCATATCCGTTTCTGATCAGATAATTCTTTCCGAGTCTGATATCCTTTGAAAAAATATAGTGCACATCATCCCGGTTCTCTGCCCACCTCAGCACATCGAGTGAGAAATGATCCTTGTGCGAATGCGATGCAAATACATAAACCGGCTTCTCTGCTGAGAACACCGGCTCCTTACCGTGAAAGGTCACGTCATTGTATGTGCAGGCCGGAAAATAATCAAACACCAGCTGCCTTGTATCTGTCTCAACCACGAATGAACTGTGGTGAATGAATGTAACGCGAAGCATATTTTCTCCTTAGAAAAATTTATTTCCTTTTCGCTTTCTTTTCCTTTGCTACTCCGCCATACGAGCCCTTCTTATAATACTTGGAGGCATATTCGAAGCACTTCGATATCACGGCTGAATTGTTCTCGTGCTTCACCTGATCCGTGTACCTCACAATGAAGTCATCAAGCTTCTTCATGTACTCCTCTTCATGAATCTCGCCGTCTGCCACCTCCGAGAGCCCCTTCTCCCAGCTGGCTGTGAGGGTGGGATTGAGCATCGGACGGATAGAATACCCTACTACATAGTAGATCATCTCACCTGTCAGTGTAGGGGTGATGACCTGGGTCTTTTTATTGAGCGAGAGGTACCTGTTCTTCACCAGTTTCTCAAGGATACCTGCACGGGTTGCTGAGGTTCCGATTCCGTTCGACCTGATCTGCTCACGAAGCTCGTCGTCCTCGATCAGGGAACCGGCATTTTCCATCGCAAGTATCATTGAGCCTGAGGTGTAACGCTTCGGTGGAGACGTCTCACCTTCCTTGATTTCAAGAGAATGAATCTTTATACTGTCACCCTTCTTTATAGTTGCCAGGAATTCATTCTCTGACGTGGAATCATCCTTTTTATCCTTGAAAAAAGAATACTTCATTACTTTTAAGTATCCTTCTTTTGCCAGATACTTGTCGTTTGCGTAGAAGTGTTCCTGATACTTCGTCGCCTCTGCATCACTAACTCCTATCCCCTGACCCCTATCTCCTCTCACCTCAGATACCGCTTCAACTGCCGTCTTCTTATACACCGCCTGCGGGAAAAATATGGCAAGAAACCTTCTCGCTATCGTCTCATAGACTCTCTGCTCCGTAGGATTCAGTCCCTTCAGCGCCGAAAGCCCCTGCCCGGTAGGAATGATAGCATAGTGGTCGGTAATCTTCTTATCATCCGTATATCTGGTATTCCCGATATTCTTATATGTGCCGCTGGTCAGAATCTCGTCACAGAATGGCTTGAAGATCGGGAGTGTCTGTAGTCCACGGATGTTTTTATCTATTTCCTTAGCTATGGCAGATGAGAGCACACGCGCATCTGTACGCGGATATGTCACAAGCTTCTTTTCGTACAGGGACTGGATGATATTCAGAGTCTGGTCGGGAGATATTTTGAAAAATTTAGATGCGTCATTCTGGATTTCTGCAAGATTGTAGAGAAGTGGCGGATTCTTTTTTTCATCCTTCTTCTGAACCGACACAACGGTAAGCTCAAGTTCTGTGGAAGCGGTGTCCTTTTCGCCTTCTTCAGGAAGCTCTTTAAAAGCATCAGCACCGGTCAGCTCCTGCGCAAGCTGTGCTGCACTGCTACGCTCTTTGAAGCCATTATCCTTGTACAGAAGTGGCGAATTATAATACTTAGACTCCTTATGGATACGCCATTCGAAGGAAAGTCCGTCCTTATCATCCTTTCCCGTATTCGCAAGAAGCCTGTAGAACGGAGTCTTAACGAACTGCCTGATCTCTATCTCACGTTTCACGACCATGCCAAGCACACAGGTCATAACACGTCCGACAGCGATCACCTGATATCTCGTATTTAGAAAATGAGCCATCTGATTACCGTACTTAAGCGTCAGGAGCCTGGAAAAATTAATTCCCATCAGATAATCCTCCTTCGCACGAAGGTAGGCAGCATCAGACAGGGTGTCATAATCGCTCTCCGGCTTCGCCTCTCTTATGCCTCGCTTTATCTCCTCATCTGTCTGGGAATCGATCCATACACGACGCTCGTCCTTGTCATGGACACCAGCCTGATTCCTCACGAGACGGTAGATGTATTCTCCCTCACGTCCTGAATCGGTGCAGACATAGATACGGTCGACATCATCACGGTTTAAAAGCCTCGCAACAATATCATACTGCTTCTTCACGCCTGGTATGACCTCATACCTGAATTCTTCCGGGATAAATGGAAGTGTATCAAATGACCATTTCTTGTACTTCTCGTCATAGACCTCGGGGTAGCTCATCGTGACAAGATGCCCGACGCACCAGGTCACGATTATGCTGTTTCCCTCCTGGTAACCATCATAGCTCTTCAGATCGTCTTTGAAGACAGATGCAAAAGCTCTGGCTACCATTGGTTTTTCTGCAATGAATAAGTTTTTTCCCATACATCCTCCGTTTTTGGTTCTTAGTCCTGAGTTCTAAGTTCTTAGCTTTGAACTCAGGACTCAGGACTATTATTTTTTCTCAATATATCCCTGTGCCTTGAGAAGCTCTGCGCAGAGAACTGCACCGCCTGCTGCACCACGCATTGTGTTGTGTGAGAGGCCTACGAACTTCCAGTCAAAGATGGAGTCCTCACGGAGACGGCCGATTGTGATGCCCATGCCGTTCTCGTAATTTACATCGAGCTTGACCTGAGGTCTGTCATCCTCTTCCATGTAGCGGATGAACTGCTTCGGTGCGCTCGGAAGGTTAAGCTCCTGTGGAAGTCCTGAGAATGATGTCATCGCATCGATGAGCTCCTGCTTGGTAGGATTGTCAGCGAAATTGACAAATACTGTTGCTGTATGTCCATAGAGAATTGGCACTCTGATACACTGTGAAGTGATCTTCATGCAGTCTGATGGAACTATCTGTCCGTTCTCGACCTTGCCCCACAGACGGAGAGGCTCCTTCTCTGACTTCTCTTCCTCACCGCTGATGAACGGAATGATATTGCCCTCCATCTCCGGCCAGTCCCTGAAAGTCTTGCCTGCTCCTGATATAGCCTGGTATGTAGATACGATGGCCTCTGTCGGATGGAACTTCATCCATGAGGTAAGTACAGGTGCGTATGACTGGATGGAGCAGTTCGGCTTTACGGCAATGAAGCCACGCTTCGTACCGAGTCTCTCCTTCTGGTATTTGATGACCTCGAAGTGCTCAGGATTGATCTCAGGCACTACCATAGGTACATCCGGTGTCCAGCGGTGAGCTGAGTTATTTGATACTACAGGGGTCTCGGTCCTGGCATATGCTTCCTCGATTGCCCTGATCTCATCCTTCTTCATGTCAACTGCTGAGAAACAGAAGTCTACATCCTTTGAAACTTCTTCTACCTCATTGACATTCTTTACTACGATATTCTTTACAGCCTCTGGTATAGGGGTATCCATCTTCCAGCGGTCCTTAACGCACTCCTCATACGTCTTGCCGGCGCTTCTGGGAGATGCTGCGATCTCCTTCACCTCAAACCACGGATGATTCTCCAGGATAGCGATAAAACGCTGTCCGACCATTCCTGTACCACCGAGGATACCAACTTTCAGCTTGTCACTCATTTTTCTTTGTCCTTTCTGTATATCAGTTTAAAGTTAAAAGTTTAAGCTAAAATTTCCTGTAACTAATAACTTTTAACTCATAACTCACAACTTTTAACTCTTACTTGTCGCTGCTACTACCTTTTCCTTCAGCTCCAGACAGCGGTCCTTGACTCTCGGATTCGTATTCGGATTGCCGAGAAGCTGCGAGATCAGCTTGCTCGCAGTACCATAATCCTTGAAATGGATTGCCATATTCGCAAGGATGTACTCGATCGCTACTGAATTCAGGCCGGTCTCTGTGCTGTATGCCTGATTATATCCCTCATAGGCCTGCTTGTAGAAGCCCTCGTACTCTTCTATAAGTGCCTGTCTCTTCTTCAGCTGCTCTGGTGTATGATCAGGTATTTCCTTTATCTGGTCACGCCTGATCCATGCTATATTCAGACAGATCCTGGCCTTCTCTGAGGTACGGGCGTGCTTTGCCATTGCCGACACAAGTGCCAGCTTGTATCTGTCTACAGCCTCATCTGCTGAATACGTCTCCGGCACATCATCTGAAAGCGGTGTAAAATTATTGCAGACCGCTTCCTTAATCCACTTCATCTGTGTACCCGATATATGCTCGAAATACTTCGTCATTGCTGCATATCCGCAGTGCGGACAGACAATCGCGTCGTACTTCAGTGTATCTATATTATGATAGTGCGGACGGGTATCAGCATCTGTTCCCTCGCGCTTTACCTTTCCGCTCTTGACTGCCAGATATTTAAACTTATGATCGCAGATAGGGCACTGTGCTGACTTCTGAAGCACCAGATCCTTCTCCTGCAGATCCTCGAGTGCGACCTTCTTTACTTCCTGACCCTGGGCATTTTTCTGATTCGGACTCTTCGTAATATCCAGGTCTCCGTCAGATTTGATGCCGAACTTTTCCAATCCTGATAACAGATTCATTTATAAATCCCTCCTGATCATTTCTGGACCGGTAATTTGAACGAGCTCTTGAGCGATACTATCCTGTTGAATACCGGCTCACCTTCCTTCGAATCCTTACAGTCTACAGTAAAGAATCCGTTTCTTACGAACTGGAAGCTGTCGTAGGCCTTCGCATCCTTTACCGACTTCTCGATATATGCTTCCTTTACTGTAAGGGAATTCGGGTTGACATTGAGACTGCCGTCCTCTTCATTGTAGACGCCCTTCTCCTCGTCAACTATATTCTCGTAAAGCCTTACCGTGGCCCTGAATGCACTTCCTGCATCGACCCAGTGGATGGTACCCTTTACCTTCCTGCCATCCGGTGAATCTCCGCCCTTTGTAGCCGGGTCGTAGGTCGCATGTATTCTTATTATATCACCATTATCGTCTTTGTCGACCCCTGTACAGGTGACGAAATACGCATTCATGAGTCGCACCTCATTGCCCGGGAACATGCGGAAATACTTCTTCACAGGCACCTCCATGAAGTCGCTTCTCTCGATATACAGATGTCTTGAAAAGGTCACCTGTCTCTCGCCAAGTGATTCATTCTCCACATTATTCGTAACCGTGAGTTCCTCTGTCCTGTCCTCAGGGTAATTATCGATAACAAGCTCCACCGGATCAAGGACTGCCATGACACGGGGAACCTTTTTCTTCAGATCCTCCCTGATGCAGTATTCGAGTGCCGGATATTCTGCTATGGAATTGGCCTTGCTGATGCCGCTCATCTCCACGAAGTTCCTGATCGATTCAGGCGTGTATCCTCTTCTGCGGAGTCCTGCTATTGACACAAGTCTCGGGTCGTCCCAGCCATCTACGATTCCGTCCTCAACGAGCTTCTTGATATATCTCTTGCCTGTCACGACGTTCTTCAGATACAGCTTGGCGAACTCTATCTGTCTCGGTGGATTCGGGAACCCGCACTCATTTACCACCCATTCATAGAGCGGTCTGTGATCCTCGAACTCAAGCGTACAGATTGAATGTGTAATTCCCTCGATTGCATCCTCTATCGGGTGCGCGAAATCGTACATCGGGTAAATGCACCATTTGTCTCCCTGCCTCTGATGCGTCATGTGCGCGACACGGTAGATGATCGGATCTCTCATATTGATATTCGGAGATGACATATCTATCCTTGCGCGGATGACCATTTCACCATCGGCGTACTTTCCCGCCTTCATATCCTCGAATATCTGAAGTGATTCCTCGACAGGACGGTCGGAATTCGGGTCCTTCTTTCCCGGCTCTGTAAGTGTGCCTCTGTATTCACGAATCTGATCTGCCGTGAGATCTGATGCGTATGCCTTGCCCTTCTTAATGAGCTTCACTGCATAGTCATACATCTGGTCAAAGTAGTCTGACGCATACATTGTCTTCTCCCACTTCGCACCAAGCCACTTGATATCCTCCTGGATGGCATCTACGAACTCCGACTTCTCCTTAGTTGGATTCGTGTCGTCAAATCTCATGTGGAACTCACCGTGGTACTCCTGGGCAAGTCCGTAGTTCAAGAGTATGCTCTTCGCATGGCCTATATGCAGGAAGCCATTCGGTTCCGGCGGGAATCGCGTCACTACGTGGTCGTAGCGGCCGCTGGCCAGGTCCTTGTCGATTTCTTCCTCAATGAAATTTTTTGATTTTTCTTCCATTTTATCCTCCAAAAAGTCGGGCATCTCATCACACTGAGTCGCTCGTGGCACGCTCTCGCTAATGCTTAGACGCAGCGGACGCATAGGCGGCCAAAGGACGGCCGCCAAGCGCCGGCGTCACGCTATTACCACTCGCGGCTCATGTGATGCAATGCCCTCTTACTTATCGTTCATATGTGCAGATAGATGAGGTAATCGCATCTCACTATGCAACTCACTTAACATGTGTGTGAGTGAACAAATGATCAGAACAGTATTCGTAATTGCCATTACACTTCGTACAATACCTGAAATCGAGTTCCGGGTTGGTGAGCTCCGTGCGGCCGCAGATGCAGCACTTGTGCTTTGCCTGCCTCGTCCTGCTCTTTACATATCTATCCTTTGGCTGACTATTGCTATCACTGCTGCTGTCATTATTCTGCCAGTAGCTCCACTGCTGTCCTCCGTTATATCTCCTTCTGAAGTCCCGTTGCCGTCTGGACTGACGAGGGCCCCTGAATCCTTTTGTCTGGAGAAAATAGATCAGGAAGTTCACGAGTGATGCTGCGATTGCTACTATGATCGGGATTCCTGCCATTCCCATTCCGATAGCCTGTATCACATCGATTGCGACAAAGATAAGATACAGATATGCCATCCATTTCATCTTGACCGGAATAAAGAAATACAGCAGCACTCTCTCCTCCGGGAAGGTCAGTGCAAATGCCAGGAATATGCTTAAATTGATATAATCCGTTGAAAAATAATTTCCGAGCGAGATCATCTGATTCCCGGTGACCGCCCATGCCACGAGATAAAGTATGATGGCTGCTATAACTGTAATGATCATGCCACCGAACATATACACATTGAAGCGGAACGTGCCCCATACCTGTTCCAGGGCTCGTCCGAGCTGCCAGTAGAATATGATCATGATGATAGCAAATATGATATTCTGTGCCGGGGGTATCATGACCCAGGTGATGATCCTCCAGATCTGACCATGAAGGATATAATAAGGCTCAAGGGTCATCAGACTTATGATATCACTGCCTGATGCCTCACCTATTGCCTCCAGTATATAGCCGATCACATATCCCGCGATGAACCAGTTCATCAGACGCGGTATGGCATACTTTCCAAGCTTTCTTTCTAATTTATCTAACATAGTTTCCTTTGTGAATTAACTTAAAACTCATCTGAGCATACTCACTTCATTATATTTAGTCGAGTTTCGCTTGTCAATTATTGCTTTCTTAATTCTGTTGCCGATAGGTATCGTGATCATTGCAAAAATAAATGTGAATACCAGTGCAAGTACCGTCTTTGAATACTTCGGGAGAAATCCTAAGAATCCGTTTACTATATTGATTCCTAAAAGCTGGCACAGATACATAGGCATCGATATCTTCCCGAGCCACATTACTACTCCGTTCTGGAAAGCATTCCTTCCGAGTGTCTGGCCTGAGAATGCAAGCACTATCGAGAGCGTCATGAACATGAGCACATGGGTCTCGTACTTCGATGTATATGATGACATTGAATAGAAGATCGTGAGACAGAAGCCAACCACTTCAATGATTGTCAGGATGACATTATCTTTTCTCTTGAGAAATCTATGGCTCAGTGTTCTCGAAAGCTCAAACGCACTTGCTCCGAGTGAAAGCTCTGCTATTGCCCTGAACACGCATGCATAGCCGAATCCGAGCCACCTGTCCTGATCTGCGAATGTACCGTAATTGTACTGGAGCATACCGAGGATCCACAGCGAGATAAGTGGTCCTATGGCTCTCGTATATACATAATAGAACTTCGAAATGATCGGATAGAGGAGCAGCATCGCGATAAACATCGCCGAAATATACCACTCGATGACATCCACATTCGTATTCGTAAATCCGAACTTCTGCAGGAAGAAAAACTCCGGTATCGCATTGAAGATGTACTGCATGACATCCCTGGCTCCGCCGTCATAGACATCCTGCACTATGATCTTAAGCGCCATCAGCGCTATGAACGGGAATATATGATATGAAAAGATGCCTATATATTTCTTCAGCATATATCTGACCGTGGTCCTGCCAAGCTCGACACGTTCCACGAGTCCGAGGCGCAGATTCTTCCTCCTCTTGTGGATGGACCTGCCCATCAGGAATCCTGATACCACGAAGAAGAACTCCACTCCGTAATAGCCCCTCTTAAGCATTGGTATTGCCAGCCCTCCGATATCGAGATGGCTGAACCTGAAGGATCTGCTGCAATGGAACAGAATGATCGTGATGCAGAAGACGAAGCGTAAGAGTTCAATTTTTCCGTTTTTCTTATATGTTTTCATAAAATCTATTCTATCATAAAAGCGAGCAAATATGTGATATGTATATATTAAAATTCTGTAAACAAAAAACAGAGACCTGTTCATAACTGTCATGTCAGCCGTGCAGAGGGTCATTTCACGGCTTCCATGACTATACACTTTGAATCAGTTCTCTGTCTTTTGTTATGACGCTTTCACTTCTGCGTCTTCTTCTTTCTTCAGGTTCTTAAATGCCGTCGAAAGCATCAGCTTGATACGGTTCAGCTGATTTACCTCCGATGCGCCCGGATCGTAGTCAATGGCTGCGATATTGGCACCAGGATTTAAGGAACGGATCTTCTTGATGACGCCCTTACCTACGATATGGTTCGGCAGGCAGCCAAACGGCTGGATGCAGACTACATTGTTGACACCTTCGTCGATGAGCTCGAGCATTTCGCCTGTAAGGAACCAGCCCTCACCGGTCTGGTCACCAAGTGAAACGACTGACTTCGCGCGTTCTGCCGTATCCTCGATATATGCCGGAGGGGTGAAATGCTTCGACTCCTCAAATGCCTTTCTTGCCGGCTTTCTGAGCCACTCGAAGAACCTGATTCCTAGATTGGCAATGACCATTGACTTCTTCGTAGTGCCCAGATTCTCATGCTTGAATCTCTCATTGTAGAAGCAGTACAGCAGGAAGTCTGTAAGATCCGGAACGACTGCCTCTGCTCCCTCTGACTCGAGGAGATCTGCCAGATGGTTATTGGCCACTACTGAGTACTTGACCATGATCTCTCCTACGATACCGACTCTTGGCTTCTTCTCACCGGTTGTCGGCAGATTGTCGAAGTCATGGATAATGTCTCGGCACATCTTCCTGAATGTCCTGTGTGAGAGCATCTTTGGCTGTGACAGGAAGTCTATGATCTTCTTCTTCCAGCTCTCATACAGCTCATTTGCTGAGCCCTTTACCTTCTCGTATGGTCTCATGCGGTACAGACACTTGAGGAAAATATCACCGAATTCGAGTCCGTAAAGACCATGCTGTATTACCTTCGGTCCGAGCCTGAATCCCGGATTCTTCTCGAGTCCTACGACATTCAGTGAAATAACAGGGATATCTCCATATCCTGCCTTCCCGAGGGCACGTCTTATGAAGCTGATATAGTTCGATGCACGACAGCCGCCACCAGTCTGGGTTATCAGTAGTGCTGTGCGCTTCAGGTCATATTTTCCTGAATTCAGTGCTGCAATGAACTGCCCAACTACCAGAAGTGACGGATAGCATGCATCATTATTTACAAATCTGAGTCCATTATCGACACAGTCCTTGGCCGGTACATCAGGCACTACGACTGTAAAGCCTGCACTCGACATTGCCGGTGCTATGATATCGAAATGGATCGGTGACATCTGCGGGGCAAGGATCGTGTAGTTCTTCTTCATCTCCTTCGTAAAAATCTTACGATGGTATGCTGACGGAACTACCTTTCTCTTCTCAGCCTCTGCCTTCTTTGCATTCCTCTCTCTTACGCGGATTGCGGCAAGAAGTGAACGTACACGGATACGGGCTGCTCCGAGGTTATTTACCTCATCGATTTTGAGGCAGGTGTATATTTTTCCACTATTTGTCAGGATGTCTGATACGCAGTCCGTGGTCACGGCATCGAGTCCGCAGCCGAATGAGTTCAGCTGGATCACATCGAGGTAATCTGTCTTCTTTACGAAGTTTGCGGCTGAGTACATTCTCGTGTGGTAGGTCCACTGATCCATGACGATGAGCGGTCTCTCGAGCTTTCCAAGGTGAGAAACTGAATCCTCTGTGAGCACTGCCATTCCGTAGCTTGTGATGAGGTCAGGGATTCCATGATTGATCTCAGGATCTACATGGTACGGTCTTCCACAGAGTACGATTCCATGACGGCCTGTCTTCTTCAGGTACTCAATTGTTTCTTCGCCCTTGTGCTCGATATCCTTTCTTGTGCGGTCGAGCTCGAACCAGGCCTTGTGAGCGGCATCTCTTACTTCATTCTCATCAATGTCGAATTCCTGCCTGAACACCTTTACGAGCTGATCAGCAAGCACCTGCTCATTCGTAAATGCCACGAACGGGTCCAGGAATCTGACCCTGCCATCTGTGATGTCCTCGACATTGTTCTTGATATTCTCGGCATACGACGTCACTATAGGACAGTTGTAATGGTTGTTCGAATCCGGGAACTCATTTCTCTCATACGGAACGCATGGGTAGAAAATAGTCTTGATCCCGTTATTGATGAGCCACTGTACATGACCGTGAGAAAGCTTCGCAGGATAGCACTCTGACTCTGACGGGATCGACTCGATTCCAAGCTCATAGATCTTTCTTGAAGAATCAGGTGACAGAACTACTGAGAAACCAAGTTCTTTAAAGAAAGTTGCCCAGAACGGATAATTCTCATACATATTGAGGACTCTTGGAATTCCGATGACTCCGCGCTTTGCCTCCTCTGGCGGAAGTGGCTCATATCCGAAAACTCTCTTGTACTTGTAATCATAGAGGTTAGGGATATTGTCAGGGTTCTTCGGCTTTCCAAGGCCTCTCTCACAACGGTTTCCGGTGATGAAACGACGGCCGTCTGAGAATTTATTGATAGTCAGCATGCACTTATTCGTGCATCCCTGACAGTGAGTCATATTCGTATTATAGGTGAGTTTTAAAATCTCATCTATAGGAAGCATCGTTGTGCTCTTCTCATCCTCGTATCTCTCACGGGCGATGAGTGCTGAGCCGAAAGCTCCCATGATTCCTGCGATATCAGGACGGGTCACATGGAGTCCGCCTATCTTCTCGAAGGCACGGAGTACTGCGTCATTGTAAAAGGTTCCACCCTGTACCACGACATTATTTCCGAGCTGCTTCGGGTCGGAGAGCTTGATTACCTTGAAGAGTGCATTCTTGATTACTGAATATGCAAGTCCTGCTGAGATATCAGCTACAGATGCGCCTTCCTTCTGGGCCTGCTTTACTTTTGAATTCATGAACACGGTGCAGCGGGTTCCTAAGTCTATAGGATGCTTTGCAAAAAGGGCTTCCTTTGCGAAATCTATTACATTGTAATTCAGTGACTTTGCGAACGTCTCAATGAATGAACCGCAGCCTGATGAGCATGCCTCATTCAGCTGAACGGAATCAATAGTGTGATCCTTGATGCGGATACACTTCATGTCCTGTCCGCCGATATCGAGGATACAGTCCACGTCCGGATCGAAGAAGGCTGCTGCATAGTAATGAGCTACAGTCTCTACCTCTCCGTCATCGAGCTTGAATGCTGACTTCAGGAGTGCCTCACCATATCCTGTGGAGCAGGAATGAACGATATGAGCCTCCGGAGGAAGCTGCTTTTTGATCTCGCCCATAGCACGGATAGCTGTCTTTAGCGGCGAACCATTGTTATTATCATAGAAGGAATACAGAAGACGGCCATCATCATCGATAAGGGCTACCTTCGTAGTCGTCGAACCGGCATCGATCCCGAGGAAGACATCTCCCTTCGCCTTTGAGATATCAGCTGTCCCGACATGGTTATTGCCATGCTTCTTTAAAAATTCGTCGTACTCTGCCTGATCCTTGAAAAGCGGCTCCATACGGGCGACTTCGAATTCCATTTTAAGAGGCTTCGATAATTTTTCTTCGATGGAAGAAAGTGACATCTGGGTCTCTTCCTTGTAGTTAAGAGCCGAACCGATTGCTGCAAAGAGATGTGAATTATCCGGAACTATTGTGTGCTCATCATCGAGCTTAAGTGTCTCGATGAATCTCTGTCTCAGCTGGTCAAGGAAATGAAGAGGTCCTCCGAGGAAGGCTACATGGCCTCTGATCGGTTTACCACAGGCAAGTCCTGAGATGGTCTGGTTTACTACCGCCTGAAAAATAGATGCTGCTAAGTCTTCTCTCGTAGCGCCTTCATTGATTAGCGGCTGGATATCTGTCTTTGCGAATACGCCACAGCGGGCTGCTATAGGATATATAGACTGATAATTTTTCGCATATTCATTAAGGCCTGATGCATCTGTCTGTATCAGTGATGCCATCTGGTCGATGAATGAACCTGTACCTCCGGCACAGACTCCGTTCATTCGCTCCTCTACGTTTCCATTCTCGAAATAAATGATCTTGGCGTCCTCACCGCCAAGCTCTATGGCTACATCTGTCTGCGGTGCGTAGTGCGTCAGTGCTGTTGCTACTGCGACTACCTCCTGGCAGAATGGGATTCCCAAATGCTTTGCGAGTGTGAGTCCGCCGGAACCTGTGATGACCGGAGCCACCTGATGGTCACCGGCTGTCTTTATCGCATCGGTCACCAGTCCGTAAAGTGTCTCTCTGATATTTGCAAAATGACGTCTGTAGTCAGAAAATAACAGCTCGTCCTCTGGGCTCAGAAGCGCCACCTTGACGGTCGTTGAGCCGATATCAATTCCAAGTGTATATGGTTTCTCTGACATATTTATACCTTTCTATATAAAATAGGGTGTATGACACATGAGTTGCTCAGGACGCGCTCTCGCTAATGTTTAGACGCAACGGTGCATAAGGTCTTTCGCAGTTCATATGTCACCCGCCCTCATTCAAATCTCTTTCGTTAGAACATTATAAGTATGTTGCGTTTTCTAATCAACCTACAAAAGGCACAAAGTGTTGTTTTAGATTGCGTGCAATGTAATTTGTAACAACTCCATAAATAGGTTAAAATGCTCACATGAAGAAAAAGGCTATTTCAAAAAACATAAAACAGCTGATTGCAATAGTTGCGGCGTCTCTGATACTCGCGATAAATATCAATACCTTCGTTTCCGCCGGAGGCCTGTTCCCTGGCGGTGCGCAGGGGCTCACTCTTCTGCTTCAGAGATCTTTTCTCAAGTATGCAAAGGTGAGCATACCTTATACGCCGCTGAACCTCGCTATCAATGCGATCCCGGTATTCATAGGTTTTAAGTACATAGGGAAAAAATTCACCGGCACTTCGCTTCTCGTGATCGCCCTGTCGTCGGTGCTTACTGATGTACTTCCGCAGTTCACTATCACCTATGACACACTTCTGATAAGTGTTTTCGGCGGCATTATAAATGGCGTGGCAATCTCTATTGCACTCAGAGCTGATACGACTACTGGTGGGACGGATTTCATCTCCATCTATCTGTCACAGAAGACCGGCTCCGATTCCTTCAATGTGATCCTTGGTATCAATGTCGTAATACTGCTTATCGCCGGTCTCCTCTTCGGCTGGGACAAGGCACTGTATTCGATCATCTTCCAGTTTGCCACGACGGAGGTCGAGCATCTGATGTACCGCAACTACCAGCAGGTGACGCTTCTTATCATAACTAAAATCCCTGATAAGATATGTGAAATGATATACGCTGAGACAGACCACGGCGGCACCATCGTTGACGGCATCGGCTCCCACGAGAAGAACGAACGCAAGATCGTCTACTCAGTCATTGCCGGCTCCGAGCAGGATCGTGTCATCCGTTCCATAAAAAAGGCGGATCCCGATGCATTCTGCAACGTAATCCGCACTGAAAAGGTCATCGGCAAATTCTACCTGAGACCACATGACTAAGCTAACATGCACCACCTGTACCTGGTACAGGTGGTGCATGTACGTTATTTCGTAAGGATCTCCATAATCTTATTGGATCTCCTGACAAACTCTGACATCTCTGCCGGGGCAAGAGGCTGGTTAGATAGCTCTGCCAGGTCATAGAGCTGATGGGCTATAAGGCCTGCGTTCTCTGAATCCTTATTGCCTACCAGGTACTTAACGAGCGGATGATTTGCATTGAGGACTAATGTCTCCGGACCTGAGAAATCCTCGTCGGCCTGACCATTCATGTTGTACATCTTCATCATGTCGTTCATACGGCGCATGTTCTCATCACGGCCAATGACGGCTGCAATGTCATCTGCTTTTAGCCTTTCGACCTTGATAGTCAGATCATCCTTCTTGAGCTCATTCCTGAATATTTCTTCAAGAGTCTTCTGGTCCTCCTCAAGCTCCTTCGGGTCAGTCTCCTCTGAAAGAGCCTTGGTCACATCGGCATCAATACGCAGGAATTTGTAGTGCTGGTTCCTGTGCTCGAGCTGAGTGATAAATGAGGTATCGATAGTCCTGTCGAGAATTACGGCATCCATGTCATTGGCCTTGAACATATCGATATACTGTCCCTGCTGCTTAGGATCCGTCACATAGTAGACAGGAGTCTTATCCTCATCCTTTATCGGCTCATCTGACTTTTCTTCCTTCTTTTCAGCATCATTCTTCTTCTCTTCGCTCTCATCCTCCGACTTGTGGGAAGCAGCATCTTTTTCAAGAAGCTCAGGAAGAGTCACATACTTGTCATTGATATCCTTAAAGAGGATATAGTCGTTCATCTTGTCACAGAACTTCTCATCCTTAAGACATCCGTACTTGATGAACGGGCTGATATCATCCCAGTACTTCTCGTAGGTCTCCTTCTCGGTCTTTTCCATGCCGATCAGCTTGTCAGCAAGCTTCTTCGAAATGTAGTCTCTGATCTTCGCAACGAAGCCATCGTTCTGAAGTGCGGACCTTGATACATTAAGCGGCAGATCCGGGCAGTCGATGACGCCCTTTAAGAGCATGAAATACTCAGGAATGACCTCCTTGATATTATCAGCTACGAATACCTGGTTATTATACAGCTTGATAGTACCCTCGATCGAATCGTACTCTGAATTGATCTTCGGGAAGTAAATGATTCCCTTGAGGTTGAACGGATAGTCCATATTCAGATGCACCCAGAACAGAGGATCACGGTAATCCATGAATACCTTGTGATAGAAGTCCTTGTACTCTTCATCCGTGCAGTCTGACGGATTCTTCGTCCAGAGCGGATGGATATCGTTGATCGGAACAGGTCTCTTTATGATCTTGAGCTTGTCCTTTGCAGGAGTCTTGAGAACCTTCTCTGTAGTTCCGTCATCCTTCTTCTTGTCCTCGTACTCGGCCTCCTGATGTATCTCCTCTACTACTGTATCTGTATCCTTCTTGTCTGAAGGGTCGATCTCTTCATACTCTGTCTGGGCATTGGCCTTCGTGAGATAGATCTCCGTCGGCATGAATGAGCAGTACTTGTCGAGAACCTCACGAGCCTTGTACTCATTCGCAAATTCAAGACAGTCATCATTCAGGAACAGTGTGATCGTGGTTCCGATCTCAGACTTATTGCCGTCACGCATCGTATAATCTGTGCCGCCGTCGCACTCCCAATGTACCGGAGTTGCACCATCCTGATAGCTTAAGGTATCGATATACACGAGATCAGCTACCATGAATGCTGAATAGAAGCCGAGTCCGAAGTGACCTATGATCTGGTCATCGCTGCCCTTGTCCTTATACTTTTCCAGGAAATCCGTAGCGCCTGAGAATGCGATCTGATTGATGTATTTGTCGACCTCATCCCCGGTCATTCCGATACCATTATCTGTGATCTTTATTGTCTTCTTCTCAGGATCGACCTCAACCGATACCTTTCCTTTATAGTCTGCAGGAAGCTCGTAATCTCCCATCATTCCAAGCTTCTCGAGCTTCGTAATTGCGTCGCAGGCATTACTTACAAGCTCTCTGTAAAAAATGTCGTGATCTGAATATAGCCATTTCTTGATCACAGGAAAAATATTCTCGCTTGTGATCGAAAGGCTGCCGTTTTTTTCTGCCATGTTATTATCACTCCTTTGATGTTAGTTATTAGTTTTGAGTTATGAGTTATGAGTTAACCGGCATAGCTCACAGTTCTGTTAGCCAATAGCGTGATTGATTGCTAATTTATATTCTAGTCTTATAAGAAGTGAATGTCAAGGGCAAATTGGCACTCTTTGTAATTGAGTGCCAATATTTATTAACCTGCGTAATGCAATGCTTCGATAGGGTCCTTGCTTGCTGCCTTCTTCGCCGGGTAGAGTCCGAACAGGAGTCCTATTCCAATTGAAAATACAGATGCTACCACGCAGACTGTAGGATTCAGCCAGAAGCGGTACTCTGTAAAGGCATTGATCGCTGCGATTATGATGCCGCTTATCACAAGCCCTATGACCGCGCCTATGAGGCAGATAACGAGGGCTTCTATCAGGAACTGAAGCATTATGCTTCCCTCCGTGGCACCTATAGCTTTTCTAATGCCTATCTCCTTCGTACGCTCTGTCACGGATACAAGCATGATATTCATGATACCGATTCCGCCCACGAGCAGCGAGATAGCCGCAATTCCGCCTAGCATCAGTGCCATGACATCAGTCACCTTACTGAGTGTGTCTGCAATGACCTTCATATTGATCACGGTAAAGGCATCAGAGTCATTTGAAAATCTGTCAAGCAGATATTCATCAACCTCCTGCTGGGCCCTGTCGGACACGGCATCCGATTTCGGAGCCACTGAGAAGCTTGAGATATCCCTGACCGTGGTAGCGAGTCTCTCCAGCGAGGTAAAAGGAATATACGCCTCATAAGAGGAGCCAAGCATTACAGTAGTATCAGACTGCTTTATAACACCAATAACGGTGTATGGCATTTCGTTGAGACTGATCGTCTTTCCTATAGCCTGCTGTGTGTTATACACGCCCAGAATATCCCTAGCCGTGTCCGCATTGATCACAGCCACATTAGAATGATTGTCCACATCCGCCGATTTCAGGAATCTCCCGGATGCAAGCTCCGTTCCGTTTACTACCTGATATGAGGCCGTAGTTCCGGTAAGCTTCATGGTCTCGGTATCACTGCCATTCTTTACATTTGCTGATGATACGGCTGATGGTGCGACTGCTGCCACATCATCAAGTGCCGCTATATCGTCCATATCCGAAAGCTTCAGGGGATTATCCTTATCATCCGTGATCGTCACGGTGATCGAATTTGTGCTGATCTCTGAAATCGTGTCAGTAATCGTCGATGTCGCCGATGTAGTGATCGACACAAGTACTACAAGTGCCACAACTCCGATGATGATCCCGAGCATCGTGAGAAATGATCTCAGCTTATTTGAAAAAACGGAGTTGAAGGCCATTTTTATTGAAGATCTTACCATCAGACCACCTCCTCGATCTCACTCTTATCCTGTACCATTGTCACGTGACCATCGAGGATCTTTATGGATCTTGTGGCTTCCTTTGCGACCTTTACATCATGAGTGATGAGAAGGATAGTATTTCCCTCTTCATTCAGCTTATGGAAAAGTTCAAGGAACATCCCGCCTGTCTTCTGATCGAGATTACCCGTCGGCTCATCAGCAAGAAAAAGTGACGGATGCGTGGCTAATGCTCTTGCAATTGCGACTCTCTGCTGCTGGCCGCCAGACAACTCTGCAGGCTTGTGATCACGTCTCTCCCAGAGTCCCAGCTGATTCAGGGCCTCCTCCACCTGTTCCTTTCTCCTCGAGGACGGAAGGCCCTGATAGATCAGAGGAAGCTCAACATTTTCATACGCTGTAAGCTTCGGAAGCAGGTTGAAATCCTGAAAGATGAATCCTATTTTTCTGTTTCTTATCCTTGAAAGCTCGTTCTTACTGTAATTAGCAATCTCCTGTCCATCAAGAAAGTATTGTCCCGAGGTCGCGGTATCCAGGCATCCGATGATATTCATAAGAGTGGACTTACCTGATCCGGAAGGCCCGATGACGCTTACGAACTCGCCGCGGTTCACATGCATATTGGCGTGATCCAATGCCTTTACTACGGTGTCGCCTATCTTATAAACCTTTGATACATCGGACAGGAGAATCATTTTTTCATCATCCATTAATTGCCTCCCGGTCCGCCATTTCCACCTGATGGAGGCATACCTCCGCCGTTTGAATCTCCACCAGGGCCGCCGCCCTTACCACTGTCACTGCTGCCATTCTGCTGCATCATCGAATCTCTCATGTTCGACACATTATTCTGCGAGCTCGTGAGTTCCTGTCCCGAGAGATCCTTGTAGCAGACTGTGTCTCCCTCAGAAAGTCCCTCTGTAATCTCTACCGTACTGTCATCAGACAGGCCGGTCGTCACCTCAGTCCTTCCACCAAGAGTTCCATTATCATTTGTCGTATAGACATAGGATGAGCCATTATCCTCCTGAACTGCAGATAGTGGAATAGTAAGTACATCCTCTGCTGAATCGACGGTAATGACTGCCGTTGCATTCATTCCGACAAGCATGTCATCAGTCTTGTCAATCTGGCAGCTCACAGTATATTTGGTCGAACCGCCGTTGTTTGTACCTACATGAGATACATTCGTGATCTCACCTGTAAAGCTCTGGTCATCAAGAGCATCGAGAGTAACGCTTACCTCCTGCCCTTCCTTTACATTCAGGATATCCAGCTCATCGACCGACAGGTCTATCTGCATCTTGTCTCCTGTAGACACTGTAAATGCGGTGGTATAGGTGACATCTGAAGAGGACGAGGACGTATATGTGGTATCCGTAGAGCCCGATGTAAGTCCGGAAAGCGATGAGCTTCCATTACTCTGTGATGTGGTATTCTTCTGTGATGAGCTGCTGTTCTGCTTCTTCTTCTGCTGCTCCTCTATCATTTTCTGCAGATCCTCATCTGAGACATCGGCATTGCTGTCACCGGTGCTGCTGTCATCAGATTTCTTCGAATCAGATGAGGTATCTGTATCTGAAGAGGACGAATCCGATGTACCCGTCTGATCAAAAGCACTTACCTTTTCTGACAGCTGGGTTGCGACCATTCCGGTCGAATCTGCGCTCATTCCTGTAATACCTGACAGTCCGCTGATAGACGACATGTCTGTCGAGCCTGACGATGTGCTTCCTGAGGTAGTAGTAGAAGCTGATGATCCTGTTGAATCACTTACGTTTACAGAATTGATAGTACCCGAAGCTGTAGCAGTGATAGTTCCGGTCTTCTTTATCCTCTGAAGCCTCTTCAGAGCCGTATTCAGATCCTTCTTCTGCGCATTGAGCATCTCCCTCTGCGCGGTGTACTTTGACCCGGATTTACTCTTTATGGACTTAAGAGTCGAATCAATTGTAGAAATAGAATCCCTCACATTGTAGATCTGCTCCTTCACCGAGGTCATGTCCACCTTTGCCAGGTCATCACCCTTCTCTACAGAATCGCCTTCTTCCACGAGTACCTTCTTCACTGTGACTCCGGAAGGAATTGTAATATCTGTCGTCTCTGCTTCTGCAAGCGTACCGCTTGCCGTGATCGTATTGACAATCGTGCCCTTCTGTACCTTTACGCTCTTTACTGAATCATTCTGATCTGATGCTGATCTGCTGCGTCTTCCTGCTTCAGCCGCTATGATCACGACCAGCACGACTGCGATAATGCAGCCCAGGATGATCCACCTTTTTCTGCCTGTTTTTTTCTTTTCCATGAAAGCCTCCGATTCGGGGATATAAAATGTCGATGGTTCGATCATATGATATAAGGGTCAAAAGTCACGCGTTGACCGCTTGCGGTCAAAAAGCGTGACTTAATGACCCGCCCCACAGCTCCAGAAAAGCCAAAAATATAGTTAAATAAAATTTATATGCAATTAGCTTTTCTGGAGCTTGGGGGTTTTGTGAGTGTGAAACACTCACAAAACTATATCATGATTTGGTGGTCAACCTTTTGACCACCAAATCATAATATATTATATATGTGAATTATGTGTGACCAAATACAGATTAATTTTAGAAAAGATAAAAATCTGATATGAAAAAAGGAGCCGGGGAAAATTCCCTGACTCCTGTATATCCGTATGTATATGGATTACTGCTCGTACCTGAGATCAACTGCACCCGGATCTCCATCAGCAACATAATATGCCTTGCCATCCTCAGGCTTGATATAGATCTGTACGTCCTTGAAATTCTTCTTGCGGCCATTGGTGTAATCCTTCCTGGCATCCTCAAGAATCTCTTCAAGACTGAAGCTGTTGCCTGCGAACTGGATAAACACCTTTGGTGCACAAGCCTTCTCCTCAGCCTTTGCCTTAGCTGACTCTACAGTCTTCTTCACTGCTGTGGTAGCCTTCTTTGCTGTGCTCTTTGCGGCACTGGCTGCCTTAGATGCTGTCTTCTTTGCTGCAGACTTCTTTGTAGAAGTGGCCTTCTTTGCAGGAGCCTTCTCTTCTGTAGCTGCTGTCACCTTTGTCTCCTCTGTTTTCTTCTCTTCTACCTTCTTTGCCTTAGCAGCCTCCGCTGCCTTTGTCGTAGCTTCTTTCACTTTTGCTGCCTCTTTTCTGATTCCGTCTGCTGCTTTCTTTCCTGTTTCTTCGCTGAGATTTAAGATCTCACGAACAGTGGCTGAGAGATCAGCGGACTTCTTTTCTGATGGTTTCCTGGATGTCATTTAGACGTCTCCTCTCAATCAAAATACTTTGATCTCTGTAAAACTTTTTACACCATAATCTATTATACTATGTTTCAATAAAAATCCAAGGTTCTAAACTTATAAAATTTTAGGAAATTTTCATACTTTTTTTGTGAAAAAGTACCATATTGAGGCAAACCGCAGCATTATACTAGAAACTTATATTGTCAGAGAGGGTGCTGAAGAAGCTGTCTGTATCTATTTCATGACCGAGCTTCTCGGAAATATCCTTCCACGCATTCTCATCGATATACGAATAGTCCTTCTGGTTCTGCTTCTCTATGATCGAATCCATGACCTTCTTCTTCCGGCTGTTAATGATATTCGTCCGGTTCTCATCCGACTTCGCCTCATCAAACTTGGAGACGCAGTAGATGATGTATGTACCGTCCTTCGTCGTGACAGGAGTGGAATACTCATTCTCATCGAGTGCAAAGGCGGCATTGCAGATCTCATCAGGATACGAGCTGCGGCAGATATTCACTGAGGTCTTCTTGTCAGTGGAGTATTCCTTTGCTACTATCGATATATCAGTACCGTCATCCAGCTCCCTCAGAGCCTTGTCTGCATCAGTCTCATCACCGGCTTCAAAGGTGATAAGCACTGCATCCATGACCCTGGCCTCTTCATCAGATACCTCATCATCAGCCTTCGATACAATCTTCGTATATACCTTGGATGCAAGAGCCTCCTTCTCATACATGCCTCTGATATCTGACTCGCTTACATCAAGTGCCTTCCTGTCATTTGCAGAAAGACTGCCATAATAGCTGCCAGCCGCCTTCTCTACGAGACTATCCTCCTGACTCGTGAGATCAATATCATTCTCATCGGCATACAGATTCAGTGCATATACCACTGATAGCCTGTCAATGGCAGCCTTCCTGATATTCTGCACCAGACGCGATGTATTCAGATTCTGTTCCCAGAGACAGATGTCACCGGTCTTCCCATATATATTATAATAATTTGCCAGATACACCCTGGCGGTCTTCCTGCTGCATGACAGCTTCCCGATACGAAATACAGTGCCCGGCATCGTGCCTGTCGTGAAAATGACCTGCTTCCCGTCGAAGGTACATCCTGACAGACCTGTGACAGTAAAGGCAGCAACTGCTATCATTGCAATTAATTTCTTCCTTAACATACTTCTATCCTGATTCAATACATGCTCAGTGAGAGACAAGAGGTACTGCTACCTGCTTTCCTAATGCAAAGGAATACAGATACATCTCTGATACAGGCAGATTCATTCCCCTCTCCACAGCTATCTGATACAGCTGAAGCTGCTTCTTATACTTCTGAAGAAGCTCCCCTTCTGTCCTCACCTTATCAGTCTTATAATCCAACAGAACTATTTTACCATTTTCTACAAAAAATGCATCAATAATTCCCTGAATAATTATCTGATCCTCTGATGACACTCCGTCCGTATCATCCGTCAGATCACCGAAAAAGAATTCCGGCGTATCTCCTGCTACAAAAGCCTGCTCACGGTACAGCTCTCCATTCCTGTCTGCCTCCTGCATCCTGTGTGCAAGGTCTGTCGAGAGGAATGCCGCAAGCTGGTTCCTCTTCAGGATCTGCTCCTGATCAGTCGTGAGGAATTCCTTATCCACTTCTACAGAGATCTGTTCCTCGAGAGACTCTGAAAGCGGAGTCCTTGAGAAGTCCAGCTTCTCTAAGAAACGATGCATCGCCGTACCTCTCTCGGTGCCGAGGACTGACTTGTCCTTCACCGGTGCCTCGTGATTCAGGAAAGCAGGAACAGTCGGAGTGAATTCCTCATCAGAGGTCTCAGACTGTATCATGTCCTCTGCTTCCTCTCTCAGCTCCGCTTCAATTGCGGCCTTCTTGATCTCAGAAACCGAGTACTTCTGCTTGGGAATGACTTCCCTCTCATAAGCATACGGATGCGTGAATCTCTCATACAGCTTCAGAGCCCTGTCCTTCACAGAAGCGCTACCCTCACTGTTCAGAAGAGTCCGTATATCCTCACGCTCCTTTGCAGCCTCGGCTTCATTTTCTACGAAGTCAGATGCATCCGGCGACTGTATCACATATCCGTTCTTCACAAGCGCTGGCAGGATCACCTTATAAAAGCTGCCTGCTCCCTTGAGAGCCGAATATGACAGACGGTCAGTGCTTATATTCCTGCCCTTTTCCATCAGACTGTCCCTGTCCTTCTCTGACAGACATCCTACGAGTATCAGCTTCTCCTTTGCTCTGGTGAGAGCCACATACAGAACACGGAGCTCCTCACCGAGCTCACTGTCATCCTTCCATGAGCGAAGCATTGCCAGATGCACGGTCTCCTTCCTGCTGTGCCTTGCTGTATCTATGAGCGGCATGGAAATATCATTTCCGCCTGCGCCGATCTCCACGCTGGTAGAGGTCTTTATGAATTTCTTTCCGAGTCCGACTGCAAATACGACCGGGAATTCAAGTCCCTTGCTCTTGTGAATGGTCATGATCCTCACGGCATCGCCGCCATTGCCTGTGTCAGCTTCACCCTCATCTGCATTGTACTGCCCGAGTCTCTCGATATATGAGACAAAGGATGCAATGCCTGAGTAGCTCGTCCTCGTGAAGGCACAGGCCTTATCGATAAGCTTCATCAGATTCTCTCTCCTTCGATCACCACCAGGCAGACAGCTGACCAGGAGGTCATATCCGGTATCTGAAAACAGCTCAGCAAGAACCTCATAAACCGGTGTATCCGATGCTCTCTCACGCAGCTTCGCAAGCTCCGTGAAAAAGTCATTAAGCCTCTTCCTCGCGCCCTCGGATAAGGCTGCCTTCGGATCATCACGTTCTGCAAGCACAGCCTCGTGAAATGACATATCCTCATGGGCAGTCCTGATAAGCGCCAGGTCCTCATCGGAAAAGCCATAGAACATAGACGTCAGTATCGAGGTCAGAGGGATATCCTGTCTCGGATTGTCAATGATCCTCAGATAGTTCAGTGCCGCCACCACCTCCGGTGCGCTGAAATATCCTGTATCTGCCGCATTCTCAGCTGGAATACCGTAAGCATTGAAAACCTCCATGATCTTCGCTGCATTGACCTTCGTACTGCGCAGGGTGACGGCAATGTCCTGATACTGAAGCGGTCTCATCCCGCCCTTCCCATCAGCTACCATGAAGTCCTTCATCATTGACTGAATCTTCTGGGCAATCCATGTAGCTTCAAGAGACATATTGTCGTCAGAGATCTCATTCAGCTCGTCATCGTCACGAAGCAGAACCACGGTCTCTGTGGCATTATCCTGACCCTCGGGAATCTCCGGATAGTAATCCGCTCCGAATTTCAGCTCAGCTGACTCATCATAGATCACGCCACCGATCTCAGGAATCATTACCAGTCTGAATATGTCATTTACCGTATCGGTGACACATTTCCTGCTTCGGAAGTTCCTGTCGAGATCAATCCTGCGGAACTGTGCATCATCCCTCTTCTCATAGGTATCGGACTTTCCTATGATGATCCCCGGGTCTGCATTACGGAATCCATAGATGGACTGCTTCACATCACCTACCATGAAGTAATTCGTCCGATCCCTTGTCACTGCTGACAGTATCATCTCATTCAGCTCATTGGTATCCTGGTACTCATCAACCATCACCTCACGGTATCTCTTCCTGTAATTCTCCGCAGCATCCGTGATGGTTCCGTCCTCATTCATCAGGATCCTTACCGCAAAATGCTCTACATCTGAGAATTCGAATGACTTCCTGTCTGTCTTCTCAGCAAGGTAAGCATCATCGAATTCCTCTGCCAGACGAATGATCTCCCTCAGAACAGGAACCTTGGCATTTTCTTCCTCAGCAATGATCTCTGTAGAGCTGTACAGGAACTTCTCCTTCATCTTCTCATTGAAAAAGCTCTTATACTCATCTCTTCTGACCTTGATCGCATCCGCAATGCCCTTCTCTTCTTCTGTCCCTTTAGCTGCCTGCTGCCTTCCTACTCTCGCGAACCTGTAGGTATCTGCAAGTGAATGAATGGTATTGTAATCCTCTGCTTCAGACAGCGCTTTGAAGAATCCCTCATCCGCCGACAGATTCGTGATGATGGTATCGAAGACCCCATTATCATTCTGCGCAGAGGCTATCCTTATGAGACGCCCTACCTCTGTGACGGTCTCCCCTGCATAATCCTTAACCCAGGCAACGAGACTCTTCATCCAGCTGCAGTCAGCTACTGTATCGGCATCTACCTCTGCTATGCTCTCCATCAGTGATGAATAGAATCTGTGCGGCCACGCATAAGCCTGTGCCTTATCATATATATCAAGAATTATGGCAGTCAGGGCATCATCCGAGCCCTTCGATGAAAACATATCAGAAAGGGCAAGAAAATCCTCCTTCCCCTTCTCGTACTCATCCCTCATCATCTGTTCTATGACATCACGCTTCAGAAGCTCCTTCTCACCGGAATCCATAAATCTGAAATCCGGGTCAAGACCGATACGGGAAAAATGCTCAGACACCACATTCTTGCAGAAGCTGTCTATGGTCCTGATATCAGAAGAATATACCTTCTCCCTCATCCGTCTGATACGGGCATCACGAGGATTCTTCTGAAGCCTTTCATCCAGCGCCTTATATATTCTCTCCTTCATCTCCTTTGCTGCGGCCTTAGTGAAAGTCACCACGAGGAGCTCACTGATATCCCAGGGATCATCTGCGTCAGTAAGCTTCTCAATGATCCTCTCAACCAGTACTGCGGTCTTTCCACTTCCTGCGGCTGCAGTCACAAGAAGTGACTGATCCTCTGAACCTATAACTGCCTGCTGTGAATCAGTCCACTTCATTTCTTCTCCTCCTTCTCTGCTACAATCCTCGCTATCAGAGCCTTAAGCGAAGCACCCTGCTTCCTTCCGCCATCATCAGCTGCAGAATCCGAAAGACTGTCTGCAATGTCACGGTAGTAGAAGCCACGCAGTCTCGTATCGAAATGACATACGCCCTTATACACACAGTACTTACATGCAGAACCATTCTTCGTCCTGTAGGGATTGATATCGGTAATACCACTGGCAATACTATTCCCTAGTGAGGCTGCCTTATCTCTCGTGAAGAGTCTCAGCTCATTGAATGAATCCTCCTCGAGCAGTGCGCCGCTGGCTCCGATAGAGCCGTCCTTCTTCGTGTTGATGGATACAAACGGAGAATAATAGCCGGACTCAGTAGACAGCTTCGCATCCAGTGCACTGATCACAGCCGAATCATCAAGCACGATTCCTGACGGACGCAGATCCTTCTCCAGCAGATCATGCAGCTGCAGGTCTGTAAGCGGTGTAGTCTCATCAATCCTCGAATCCTTGATATGATAATAGAATACTGCTCCTGGAAGGACCTTCCTGTCGGTTCTCCTGCCAAGGGCATCTATGGCAGCATTCAGGTAAACTAGCAGCTGAAGCTGGATGCCTGCATATATCTTCGTCGGATCAAGCCTGTTCTTCCCCGTCTTGTAATCAATGATCTTCACATAGCAAGCTCCAGCGCCACTGGCTATATCGATCCTGTCGATCTTTCCGGTAAGGGACAGAGTACGGCCATCTCCGATAGGCACTGTCAGATCAGACGGATCGCTAAAGCCCGTGAGCTCCTGCTCGAAATATGCAGGCACAAAGCTCCCGGCCCTGATCTGCTCTGTCATGATGCCGGTATTGAACAGCAGATTCGAGAAGGCCTGCCTGGAGAAATGTCCCTCTCTCGCATCTGCAAAAATCTCTGTATCGCTGAAGCTTCCAAGCTCTGCCCTGAAGCTTTCAAGAAGTCTGGCCTGCATATCTGCCTCTGATAAGCTGTCCCATGTCAGGCCGGCATCCTTAAGTCCCCTGGCGTATTTCTCGAGAGCTCCGTGGTACAGATTCCCGAGATCGAGACTGGCGAATTCATTCCTCTTCCTGGCACGAAGTCTCAGACCATACTGAAGGAAATATGTGTATGCGCACTCTGCAAAGGTCTCCAGTCTGCTGACTGACATCAGAAGATTCTTCCCATACAGAGCCTCTGTCACGGCCTTCTGCAACGGTGTCTTCGCATTCTCGAAGAAGGCAGCTCTGGTAAAGGCCCTTCTCTCATCCTCTCTCCCTGAAATGCTCTTCACCTCAAGCAGCGATACCGTACGGTCCTTCACATCAGATGACACCCCGGAATTCACCATATCGCGTATGCCTCTGGTCATCACGATATCTGCACTATTCTCAGTCTCCAGGAATACCGGATCATCAGGGCGCACCTCTCTTGTAGAAAGCCCCGGGAACAGCTTTCTCATCTCTTCAAAAAGGTATGATTCACCTACTCCGCTATCATCATCACCTGCCTCATGATATGAAATATAAATACGCTCCCTTGCCTTCGTAAGCACCAGATACAGATAGAACCTCTGCCGGATGCTCTTCTGCTCATCAGTAGGCGCGAGCTCATATCCCTCATCAGCAAGGATAGTTCTCTCCTCCTGTGAAAAGATGCCGCCTGAATCTGTCGACCTGGGGATCTGGTCATCTCCTGCACCGATCAGGAAAAGCACCTTCACATCTGAAAGCCTCGTCCTCTCTAAGTCTCCGAAGGCCACTGCGTCATTGCTCTTCGGCACGGTCGCCGGCTTTACTGCATCGAGACCATCAAGCAGCATATCCCTGAAATCCGATACGTTCATCCTCTCATCACCGAGAAGAGATACCATCTGATCAGACAGATCACACAGAAATCCATACATCCTGCGGTATAGATCTGCAGATACCATATCTCCTGCCTCTTCCTTCGATGAAGCCCGCTCGAGGAGCTTCCTCTCCGCGTCAAAATCCGTAAGCAGACCGAAGAGAGCCGTAAGTCTCTGTGTGACAGTAGCAGTCTTCGACTTCTCGGCATCATAGAACCTCATCAGAGGCTCAGCCAGCTTCACTCTGATGGCCTCTACCTTCTCCAGATCCTCTTCCCTGTGGAAATCCTGGGTATGCCGAACGAATGGCTTCGAGAGATATGTAGTGTTCCTGAATGCAGCCTCATACAGATAGTCATCAAGAATATCAGTCTCATCCACCGTGAGCGGAGTAAGACCACTTCTGAGAAAACGCATGACTGTCTCATACGAAAGACGCCGCTTTACCATATCGAGGGCCGCATCCACGAGCTCCGTCAGAGGATTGAACTGCGTCTGCTTCCTCTCATCGAGAAAGACCGGAATCCCTGATGCAGCATAAACCCTCTCAATAGAATATCTGTAAGCCTCCACATCAGGGCAGACTACGGCTATATCCCTGTAGTGAAGCCCCTTCTCTGTCCTGACCAGCTCGTGTATCTTCTCTGCGGTATATAGAAGCTCTGTATTCACATTGCGGGTACGGATGAGACTGGCGGCAGTATCACAGAGCCCGTTCTCCTTCACTCCGCCTGAGAGTGACATCGTGCTTCCATCCTCTCTGAATATATGCTGCTCAAGAAAGGCCATCTCCGCAGAATCCGTAAATCTGCCCCGCCCTCTGTCAATGATCACCGGATCGCAGAGATGCTCTCCTGCCAGAGAAATAAGAAAAGAGGATTCCTCCCGTGACATATGAAAAAGGCCCTCTTCGCTGCCCTCATTGTACAGATCTGTATCAGGATCGCAGGTGATACAGGCATAGACGGTATCCACGAGTGGAAAGATCCTGCCAAGCAGCTCCTTCTGCACAGGCGTAAAGCCCGTATAACCATCGAGCACTATCACACTGTCACGCAGCAGCTCTGATCTGTCTGCAACCTCACACAGAAGAGAAAGCACCTGCTCCTGAGTAAACATGCTCTCATCAAGGAGTGCCAGGAACTCCCTGTATAGCTTCTCTATATCCTCTGCCTTCTCCCTGAAAGTGGCAGGCAGAGCCTCACCTGATGCCATTGATGACACATCATCCGGAGTATATCCATACTGCATCAGCTCAGAGATAAGTGACTTGACCTCGTCAATATATCCTCTGTGGCCTATATTCCTCTTCAGTATGCCCAGATCATCCCGAATCATGGCTGCAGCGTGCCTCAGAAGCAGTACCTTTCCAGTCTCATCGAGGCACTGGGTCTTCTTCGTGCCGAGCTCATCGAATACCCTGTATGCCAGTCTCTCGAAAGAGAGGACATCAATATTCATGATACTCCTGCGTGGATGCAGGAACACCAGGATCCTCTGGGTCTGCATCGAATACTGGAGTGGCACGAGAATCAGGTAATGCTTCTTCGGATTCTGCTGTGCCTCGTCTACTATCTTCCTGTAAATATAAGTGGACTTCCCGGCCCCCGACGGACCGGCGATGATCTGAAGGTTCATAATAGGCCTCCCCCTGATGCTGTGTTCGAATGTCTGTTCGTAGTATATCACATCACGTGGAGGCTGTAAAGATTTTTTTGTAAAAAAGATGCCTGTTTTTACAATTTTTATATGACCCGCTTATAGAAGCGGACGGTGAATTCGGCGCCGTGCTGGCGGGTATTTGATGCTTTTATCGTGCCGTTGTGGGCTTTGATGATGTCACGGGATAAGGCGAGTCCGATACCGATGCTCTGTGACGAGGCATTTTCGCCACGGTAGAAACGCTCGAAGAGATGAGGAAGGTCAG
>Ga0256406_1000075_pt1 | contig 174163 bp, 153 predicted proteins | sample RumenRJG_03DNA_FD_185986 | JGI IMG/M metagenome (GOLD analysis project Ga0256406, IMG submission 185986) | Bovine rumen microbial communities from Lethbridge, Alberta, Canada - RJG_03 | ecosystem: Host-associated > Mammals > Digestive system > Stomach > Rumen | place: Canada: Alberta... | reverse complement strand
CTTGTCCTGAAAGTGAAATAAAAGCCGGCCCCTACCAGTAAAATAATGATGACCGATGACCATAAGACGTCATTGATCGCGGAGACAATTGAATTCAGCTGCTCCATTTTTCTCCCCCTTTTCCCTACTAAAAGTTTAAAAAGCTAAACCCCATTTAATTATGAAATAATTATAGTATTTTTTTTTACTTTAAACAAGAATTTTACACATCTATAAATATTAAAAATAAAAAAGAAACAAATTACTCTGATGGAGAATGTCAGTATCTTTAGTATTTGAAAACTACAGGGATGGGTGGAATCGGAAATAATTACTCTTATTGGGATGTACTTGTGTTATTAGTGCTAAATTTTATCATTAACCCCCACTGATAAGACAATGAAATATCAAATGATTGTGAAAAAGTAAAAATAAAGTCCAATTTTATGATAAAAGTGGTGGTTTTTCGAATTTTTTTACAAAAATGGTAAAAAATGGTAAAATACAGGAAACTACGGAGGTGATCTTTATGCGTGCTGCGTATACATGGGGATGTGCCGCTCTTTTATGGCTGGCGGCTTCCATGAACGTTTCTGCACAGACTCTCAGCATCGGTATGAATGGTAGTGAAGTCACTGCTCTTCAAAACGATCTGGTAGCGGCCGGTTATCTTGCGAGGACAGTGGATGGGGATTTTGGCTCTACCACAAAAGAAGCAGTGGCTTTATTTCAAAAGGCAAAGGGACTGCCGATTACCGGGATAGCTGATGATGCAACCCGGAGAGCTGTAAAAAAAGCGGCAGGCAAAGGCTACAGGCCCGGGGGCGGCGTCGTTTATGCAGAAGGAAATCGCGGCACCATGATTATCGATATGCAGGAAAGGCTGGCAGCTGCCGGTTTTCTGAAAGGGGATATTGATGGCGTTTATGGTCAGGATACCACGAAGGCAGTCCGTGCTTTCCAGAAGGGAAATAAGATTCCCGTTTCAGGGGCCATTGACGAAATGACCTATGCAGCCCTGACTGAAATGGAAGGAGTTTCCTTTTCCGCTGAAGAAGAGAGTGCACCTGAACCTGAAGCTGCCGAACACTTCGTTTTCAGCATTGGCGACAGGGGAAAAGAGATTTCTTCTCTACAGAGAAAATTAAAGAAACTGGGTTATCTTGATGGTACTGTAGATGGAATTTACGGTGGAGATACCGCTTCTGCGATAAAGGGATTTCAGAGTGATGAAGGTCTTCCTTCCACGGGAATGGTAGACGAGGATACTCTTTCTCATATTACTTCTTCCTATGCATCCCATGCCGGATCTTCCACTCTTACAAAGGGATCTTCCGGCAAAAAAGTGATTCGTCTTCAGAACAGTCTGCTTCTTCACGGCTACGATCCCGGAAATGTGGATGGCGTTTACGGGGACGGGACAGAAGATGCGGTTCGCCGTTTTCAGTCAGAGCAGGAACTGGAAGAAACCGGTATAGTGGATGACGATGTTTGGGACCGTCTGGATGATATGCCCATTTTTTCCGGGGATTATAAAAAGATATTTCATATGCGTTCCACTGCCTATACGCCAAATGATGGAGGCGGTGAAGGAAGGACTGCTCTGGGCGGTTATGCAGGTAAGGGACATGCGGCGGTAGATCCTGAAATCATTCCGCTTGGAAGCATTGTTTTTATAGAAGGTTACGGATATGCAATCTGTGATGATATAGGTGGAGCCATTCACGGGAATATTATTGATGTAGGCGTGGATACTTATGATCAGGCATATCACTGGGGAACAAAAACAAGGGTAACCGTATATCTGGTCAGATAAATGATGGCAGGATTTCAATTTATGGAGTCCTGCTTTTGTTATACAGCCAAGCGGGCAGAAAGGGTCAATCCGGTCGTCCTTGCCTGAATAGATTTGATTTGCTACAATAAAGACTACGGGCTTTATAAAGATGATATGTGTACTCGTGAAATATAAATTTTTATTTTTGAATTGACAGGAGGAATTATGTCCGAATTAACAGCAGTCATTCTGGCCGCCGGACAGGGTACCAGAATGAAATCTCAATTCCCGAAGGTGCTGCATCGGGTTTGCGGCGTGCCCATGGTGGAACAGGTCATCCGGGTTGTTCGTCAGGCAGAATTCAAAAAGTGCGTTGTCATTACGGGATTCAAAGAAGAACTGGTACGTAGGGAACTGGAAGGGAAAGAAGTTTCCTTCGTTCATCAGCAGGAGCAGCTGGGCACCGGGCATGCGGTCATCCAGGCAGTGCCGGAATTCGAAAAAGACCGGGAAGGTTATGTCCTCGTTATCTGTGGGGATACTCCATTGCTGAGAGCGGAAACACTGGCAGAATTATCCCGCGTTTGTCAGGAAAACGATGCGGCTGCCACCGTTCTGACTGCCATTCTTGATAATCCTTTTGGGTATGGCCGTGTCCTTCGTGATGAAAAAGGAAATATGACTTCCATTGTGGAGCAGAAAGATGGGACCTCCGAGCAGCTGGCAGTTCATGAAATCAATACTGGCACCTATGTATTCAAGGTGGGTCCTCTTCTGGATGCGCTGAATAGAATCGATAATAAAAATGCCCAGGGAGAATATTACCTGACTGATGTATTTGAAATCATGATCAAAGACGGGCTCAAGGTTATCCCGGTAGCAGCAGAAGATGCGGATGAAACCATGGGGGTCAATTCCAGGATCCAGCTGGCTGCTGCTGATCGCATTCTTCGGCTTCGTAAAGCGGAAGAACTGATGGCGGAAGGCGTCAGCATCATCAATCCTGAAAATACTTATGTGGAACAGGATGTAGTGGTTGGACAGGATACGGTCCTTTTCCCGGGGACCATCCTTCAGGGACACACAGTGGTTGGAAAAGGCTGCGAAATAGGTCCGGATACCCAGCTGACCAATGTGACCGTAGGAGATGAAACGCATCTCAATCGTGTCTACGCTCATGAATGTATTATTGGAAGCTATGATGAAATCGGACCTTTTGTTCATCTTCGCCCGGATACAGTGCTCCATGACCACATCAAAATTGGTAATTTCGTAGAGGTTAAGAATTCTACCGTTGGTGATGGAACCAAACTGCCGCATCTTATTTACTGCGGAGATTCGGATCTTGGTAAAAACGTAAATTTCGGCTGTGGTACAGTGACCGTTAATTTTGATGGAAAGAATAAACATCGCTGCACTATTGATGATCATGCTTTTATCGGATGCAATACAAACCTGGTAGCTCCGGTTCATATAGGGAAAAGAGCTTTTACAGCTGCCGGGTCCACTATAACCAAAGATGTGCCTGCCGAAGCTCTCTCTGTAGCTCGCGCAAGGCAGGCCAATATTAAAGGCTGGGTGAAAGAGGATACCTACAAAGATTAATTATTGTCGTTTTTTCAATTAATTCTTTTTAATCCCTGTTATTTTACAGCGAACCTGTTATATAATAAAAACATGAAGTAGTGGAGCTGGATTTTTAGAAATTTCCGCTATTCCAGGCAGAATATTTCATCACTTTCAACATTGAAAGAAAAAGGGAGAGACAGCAAAATGGACATGGAAGACACTTCTAAACTGAAGATTTTTACAGGAACCGCAAACCCGGCTCTGGCAAAGGAAATTTCCGATTATATCGGCGTTCCTCTTGGCAAGTCCCTGTGCGGGCGTTTCAATAATGGCGAAATTCAGGTCATGATCAATGAAAGCGTTCGTGGTAAAGACTGCTTCATCATTCAGTCTACCGGCGCACCGGTCAATGATAACCTGATGGAAATGCTGATTATGGTAGATGCCCTGAAGAGAGCTTCTGCCCGTCATATTACTGTTGTAGTTCCTTACTACGGATATGCCCGTCAGGACCGTAAAACAAGAGGCCGTGAACCAATCAGCGCCAAACTGGTGGCTGACCTGATGTCCGCAGCCGGCGTAACCAGAGTAGTTACCATGGACCTTCATGCAGGCCAGATCCAGGGCTTCTTCAATGTCCCCGTAGATCATCTGATGAGCGCATCTCTTCTGGCTGATTATGTGAAATCCAAGAATCTGGATAACCTGATCATCGTTTCTCCGGACCTCGGCGGCGTGACAAGGGCCAGAGATCTGGCTGACCGTGTGGGTGCTCCGATTGCCATCATTGAAAAACGCCGTCCTGAACCGGGCGTTGCCAAGGTTATGAATATCATCGGTGATGTAAAAGACAGAAACTGCTTTATTGTCGATGATATTGTTGATACCGCGGGTTCTCTCTGCGAAGGCGCAAAAGCTCTCGCTGAATATGGCGCAAAAAATGTATATGCTGCCGTATGCCATCCGGTGCTGACTGATCCGGCTACTGAAAGAATCAAGGCTTCCAACCTGAAGGAACTGATTGTCACCAATTCCCTGCCGATTCCAAAGGAAAAGATGCATGACAAACTGACTGTTCTTTCCATTGCCCCGCTTCTTGGCGAAGCCATTCTCCGTATTTTCCACGATGCTTCCGTAAGCCAGCTTTTCGATAAATAATGAAAATCATTGCAGGCCTCGGAAATCCGGGAAAAGAATATGAACATACCCGCCACAATATGGGTTTTGATGTCATTGATGAACTGGCCCGGCGCTGGAATGTGACAAACTGGAAAAGTGCTATGAAAGCGGAAATCGCTCAGGTCATATACAATGGGGAAAAGGTGCTTCTTGTAAAACCCATGACCTATATGAATAACAGCGGTGAAGCAGTCGGTGCTATTTCCAAATACTACAAAGTCGGGCTCGATGATATTTATATCATCTGTGATGACCTCGATCTTCCTCCGGGCAAGACCAGAATCCGTAAGAAAGGCTCCGCCGGCGGCCATAACGGGATGAAATCTCTCATTGCTCATCTGGGCAGCGAAAATTTCAACCGTTTCCGTATCGGTGTGGGTCATCCGAAAGATGGCCATACGGTGGTGGACCATGTGCTTTCCCGTCCCTATGGGGAAGATATAGAAAAAATTGAAGAAGCAAAACTTCATACTGCGGACTCTGTCGAAGCAGCATTGAAGGATGGCGTGGACCATGCCATGAATGCGTTCAATCCGAAAAGAAAAGGATAAGAAAAGAGGCAGTTTCGAAGGAAACTGCCTCTTTTGCGGAAGAAGGGAGAAATCATGAAAGGAAAGCTCATTGTGCTCGAGGGCATTGACGGAAGCGGCAAAGAGACACAGGCTAAACTTCTGGAGCAGAAATTGAAAGGATCTGGGGAAAAAGTCATTCATGTTTCTTTCCCTGATTACAAAAGCCCTTCCTCATCTCTTGTCAAAATGTACCTGCATGGGGATTTCGGAAAGAATCCGGAGGATGTCAATCCCTATGCTGCTTCACTTTTCTATGCGGTAGACCGCTTTGCCTCTTTCCGCACAAAATGGAAGTCCTTTTATGAGGATGGGGGCATTGTCATCGCGGACCGGTACACCACCAGCAATATGGTGCACCAGATGACAAAGTATGAGAATAAAGAGAGCCGGAAACAATTTCTTTCCTGGTTGGAAAAAACGGAATATGGTGAGCTGGAATTGCCACGGCCGGACCTTGTGATTCTTCTTGATATTCCGTTGGAGATATCAGAACGACTCGTCCGTGAAAGAGCGGAAAAGGGCGGTTCTATGGATATTCATGAACAGCATCTGGATTACCTTCGCAAATGTCATGACGCCTATCAGGAACTTGTGAAAACGTTTCATTGGACCTCTATAGCCTGCGCTGAAAACGGAAAACTCCGGACCATTGAAGATATTGGCAGAGATATTGAAAAAAGAGTGGCTGAGGTTATCTTCTGATTACCGGTTATATGGATTTTGCAGAATCAGCTTGCGTTTGCATGCGTATTTGTTATAATGAAAAAAGAATTCAATCTCTTCAGGGCGGGGTGAAAGTCCCCACCGGTGGTTATAGCCCACGAGCCTTTATGGCAGGTCCGGTGTGATTCCGGAGCCGACGGTACAGTCCGGATGAAAGAAGAGTGGAAATGAATTGGAATCCACCTCCCTGAACGAAAGGAAGGTGGATTTTTTGCGTATCGATGATGACAGGAAATATATGGCCCGGGCACTGGAATTGGCTCTCCGTGGAATGGGTCATACCAGGCCAAATCCCCTGGTGGGTGCGGTCATTGTAAAAGATGACAGGATTATCGGTGAAGGATGGCATGAACAGTATGGCGGTCCTCATGCAGAAGTAAACGCATTTAAAAATTGCAGTGAAGACCCGGAGGGGGCTACCCTTTATGTGAGCCTGGAACCCTGTTCCCACTATGGCAAGACCCCGCCCTGTGCGGATCTTATTATCAGGAAAGGAATTGACCGGGTCGTGACGGCCATGGTTGATCCGAATCCCCTGGTGGCAGGTAAGGGAATACGTAAACTGAAAGATGCAGGAATATTTGTAACCCTGGGTATTATGGAAAAAGAAGCCAGAAAGCTGAATGAAGTATTTATAAAATATATTTCTCATCACAAGCCTTTTATTCTATACAAAGCGGCCATGTCTCTTGACGGGAAGACCGCCTGCCACACCGGTGATTCCAAATGGATTTCTTCTGAAGATTCCAGAGAGGAAGCCCACCTTTTAAGGGGCTGCTATAAGGGCATCATGGTGGGAGCGGGGACTGTGATATCTGATAATCCTATGCTGACTGCCAGATCGGAAGGAATGGAGGACCCGGTCCGCATCATTGTAGACGGGAAGCTTTCTGCTCCCCTTAAGGCAAAAGTATTTAATGAACCAGGACAGGCTATTGTGATTACCACCAGTCGATCCGATGAAGAGAAAAGAAAAGCTCTTACTGCATTGGGAGTAGATATCATCATGACTGATGGTGAAAAAGAAGGCCAGGTGGACTTGGAAGCCGCCATGACAGGCCTGGCATTGAAAGGGATAGACGGTATTCTTCTGGAAGGCGGTTCCACTCTTGCTGCTTCTGCTTTTGAAGCAGGGATTGTGGATAAAGTTCGGCTTTATGTGGCCCCCATGGTTATTGGGGGAGCGGGAGCTCCGGGACTTATCGGGGGTATCGGGGCATCAGTCATCAAAGATGCCGTAAAGCTCAGAGATATTTCCACAGAACGATCGGGGCCGGACCTTGTGGTGGAGGCTTATGTGGATCATGGAGAAACCGTCAAAGGGGAGCAGCAGATTGAAAATCCGGAACGAGAGTTTGAAATCAGACCGGATATGACAGCTGCTGCAGATAAGGAATCATAAAATGTTTACTGGAATTGTAGAAGAAACGGGTACCATTGCCGGGATCCGGAAAGAAAGTCACTCGGAAAGGCTGACTATCCGGTGTCATAAGGTGCTGGAAGGGACAAAAATTGGAGATAGTATCGCGGTAAACGGGACCTGTCTTACAGTAACGGCCTTGACAAAAGATACCTTTGATGCTGATACTACACCGGAAACCATGAGACGGACCGCGTTTTCTCTCTTCCGGCCCGGAAGTCCCGTCAATCTGGAAAGAGCGCTTCGACTGGGAGACCGTCTGGGCGGTCATATCATGCTGGGACATGTGGATGGAACGGGAAAGATTATTTCCATGGAAAAAGTGGAAAATTCTGTTATTATCACGATTTCCGTAGACCGGAAATGGATGAAGTACATCATCGAAAAAGGTTCCGTTGCAATAGATGGCATCAGTCTTACAGTGGCGGAAAGAAGTAAAGATTCATTTTCCATCGCCCTCATTCCTCATACCGGGCTTACAACAACATTATTAGTCAAAAAACCGGGGGACATAGTTAATATTGAGTGCGATTATCTTGGAAAATATGTAGAGCAGCTCATGAAACCGGCGGAAGCAGGCGGTCTTACCATGAGTATGCTTGAAACTTTGGGGCATGGAGAACACTATGGAGTATAAGTTTGACAGAATAGAAGAAATTATAGAAGAAATAAAAAAAGGACATGTGGTCATCATGCAGGATGCGGAATCTCGTGAAAATGAAGGGGATTATATCTGCGCCGCTGAGTTTGCCACTCCGCATAATGTTAATCTTATGGCATCAGAAGCAAAGGGAGTTATCTGCATGCCGATGGCTGAAGAAATTGTGAATTCCCTTCGCTTGAGGCCTATGATTAACCATAATACGGATAATCACCAAACCGCCTTTCTGGAATCTATTGATTACAAAGATTCCGGTACCGGTGTGTCGGCTGCAGCCCGTTCCATGACAGCTCTTGAGGCTATCAAAGATGGGGCCAGACCGGAGGATTTCAGGAAGCCGGGCCATCTTTTCCCATTAAAAGCAAGAAAATGGGGTGTTCTTGAGAGGCAGGGACATACAGAAGCTACAGTGGATCTTGCCCGCCTTGCAGGACTTAAACCGGCAGGCCTCTGCTGTGAAATTATGAATGATGACGGTACTATGGCCAGAAGAGAAGATCTTTTTAAACTGGCCAGAGAAAAAGGCATGAAAATCGGCAATATCCAGGAACTTATCGAATACAGGAAAAAACATGAAAAACTGGTAGAAAAGATAGCGACAGCAGAACTTCCTACGAAATATGGACATTTTAAGATTCACGGTTTTGTCAATCTGGTGAATGGAGAACATCATGTGGCCCTGACAATGGGAAATTTTACCGATGGGGCTCCGGTGCTCTGCCGCATTCATTCTGAATGCCTGACGGGCGACTGTTTCGGCTCCCTGCGCTGTGACTGTGGCCAGCAGCTTTCAGCAGCGCTGCGCCAAATTTCCAAAGAGGGCAGAGGAATCCTTGTTTATCTTCGCCAGGAAGGGCGGGGGATCGGGCTTATTAATAAAATCCGGGCCTATGCACTGCAGGATGAAGGCTATGATACTGTAGAGGCCAACTTGAAGCTTGGCTTTGCAGCTGACCTTCGGGAGTATATGACAGGTGCACAGATTCTTCACCTCCTGGGCGCCTGCAAAATTCGACTTCTTACCAATAATCCCCAGAAACTGGATGACGTGAAGGAATATGGAATTACTATCACGGAAAGGGTGCCCATCGAAGTGGCCCCGACAAAAGAAGATCAGTTTTATCTGAAAACAAAACAGGAAAAGATGGGCCATATGTTGAAACTTGATAAGGATGTAGAAGAACCGGAAGCTTGAATTTTCGATTCCCAAATGGAGAATGAATTTAGAAAGGAAGTATCTTTATGAATATTATTTCAGGAAATTTTAATGAAAGTGATATCAGGGTAGGAATCATTGCTTCTCGTTTTAATGAAGTTATCGTTTCTAAACTAATTGATGGAGCCGTGGATGGTCTGACCCGGCATGGTGTGGATATGAATAAAGTTGATCTGGCCTGGGTACCGGGGGCTTTCGAAATCCCTCTGGCTGCCAAGAAGATGGCGGAGAGCGGTCGATACGATGCAGTCATCTGCCTGGGGGCAGTTATTCGCGGAGAAACAGACCATTATGAACATGTAGCCACTGAAGTGACTAAAGGAGTGGCCATGGCTTCTCTTTCCAGTGGAATTCCGGTTCTTTACGGTGTACTTACAACGGATACCATTGAACAGGCCATCAATCGTGCCGGGCTTAAATCAGGCAATAAAGGATTTGAATGCGCCATGGATGCTCTGGAAATGGCCAGCCTTTTTAAAAGATTATCTAAATAAAATAAAGCCTGTCGCCAGTCGGCAGGCTTTATTTTATTATTTCTGACGTTGTTGCTTTAGAGAAAAGAATTTCCAAAGACTTCCTGAAAAATGATATAATAAAAAGACAACTTTAAAATTACAAATATTCACACAGGAGGTCAGTCGTGGAAACAGAACGGCTTGCTAAAAAATATTATACCCTGACCTACGGGTGCCAGATGAACGAATCAGATACGGAACGAATTAACGGGCAGCTGGAGGAATTGGGATATACAGCTGCGGATAGAATGGAGGATGCGGATATTATTATAATGAATACCTGCAGCGTCCGACAGAATGCAGAGGAAAAGGTTTATGGGAAAATCGGGGAAATTAAGAAGCTGAAAAATAAAAACCCCGATCTTCTTCTTGGGATTGCCGGCTGTATGGCTCAGGAAAATAAGGGAAAGTTGATTGAAAGGATGCCGGTTATTGATTTCGTTATCGGGCCTTATCATATTCATGATCTGAAAGATATTATATCCAGAGAAAACGCTCGCGGCAGCCATGTAGTAAAAACGGAAAGAAATCCGCATAGCGTAAATGATTACAGCGAGCTCAGAGCAGTAAGGAAATCAAAAATTTTTGCCTGGATTCCTATTATGCAGGGATGTAATAAGTTCTGCACCTATTGTATTGTCCCTTATGTACGTGGCCGCGAAATCAGCCGTACAATCGATGATATATGCTCAGAAATCAGGGGGCTTGCCAAAGAGGGATATAAAGAAATCACCCTTTTAGGACAGAATGTAAATTCTTACGGCCTTGATTTCCGAAATGGTACCAGTTTTGCAGATCTTATACGCGCTATCGACGAGATTGATGGTATTGAAAGGGTCCGTTACATGACATCCCATCCAAGAGACATGACTTTTGATATGGTGGATGCCATGGCCGCTTCTCCTAAAGTAGTCCGGCACATGCATCTTCCGGTTCAACACGGCTCTAATGAAATGCTGCGCCGAATGAACAGGGGATATACTATTGAACATTTTAAGGAACTCCTGTCTTATGTTCGCCGGAAAATGCCTGATATCGCAGTTACCACTGATCTTATTACCGGATTCCCCGGAGAAACCGAAGAAATGCATTGGGAAACGCTTGCACTTCTTAAGGAAGCCCGTTTTGATTCTGCCTATACTTTTATCTATTCTCCCCGCAGGGGTACTCCTGCGGCCCGCATGGAGGGGCAGATTGATGATGAAACCAAGCATCGGCGTCTTCAGGAGCTGATGGATACGGAGAATGTTATTTCCCTTGAACTTAATAAGGAAATGGAAGGGAAGATTTTTGAAATCATTGTAGAGGGCCCCTCCAGGCAGGATGAACATACCTGGTATGGACGAACTTCTTCTAATAAAATGATCTTATTCCCTTACAGGGAAGGCATTCAGGTAGGGGATACGCTCAATGCAAAGGTTAATGTGGGGCAAACCTGGATTTTGAAGGGTGAGCTTGTCTGAAACTGGTTTAAATATAAAGTTTAAATTCAGTGCAGGAACTACAGCAGAGGTGAGGACATGGCAAAGACGCCTTTAATGGAACAATATAAAAAGGTAAAAGATGAATATAGCGATTGTCTCCTCTTTTACCGGCTCGGCGATTTCTATGAGCTTTTTTATGATGATGCGGTCACTGCATCTCATGAACTGGAACTTACACTCACTGGTAAAAATGCCGGTCCCGAAGGACGGGTACCTATGTGCGGCGTACCATTCCGGGCGGCTGAAATTTATATTTACCGCCTGATCCAGCATGGGTACAAGGTGGCTATTTGCGAGCAGCTGGAGGATCCCAAAAAGGCCAAAGGTCTTGTTAAAAGAGATGTCATCCGCGTTATTACGCCGGGCACCATTCTCTTCGAAAATTCTATTGCTGATAAATCAAATAATTACATTATATATATGATGGAGGCGGAGAAAGAAATCGCTGCGGTATTGGCTGATATTTCCACCGGAGAGTGCTGGTGGGGTGTCTGGGACCGCAAAAAAGAACAGGATGACTTCTTTGATATGCTTTCTGTATATTCTCCGGCGGAAGCAATATGCGACGTATCCGATGAACTGTACAGCAAGCTTACCAGTTTCTGTGCGGCCCGCCTTGGTGCATGTCTTCTTTCCCGTGCAGCCGGTGAGGAGGAAGGGGCGCTGCCTGCTCTTTGTGATGATATTGAAAATGAACATATTAAGCTCGTTTTCCGCCGCCTCTGCGGATATCTTAAAGACGTTATGAAGACGGATGTGGCGGCATTCCATTCGATTCTTCCAATTCGTGAAGATCATACGCTGACGCTGTCAGAAGAATGCCTTCGGAATTTGGAAATTACGAGAAATATGAGAGACGGCGGAAGAAAAGGAACGCTTCTGGAGCTTCTCGACTATACCCATACTGCCATGGGCGCAAGACTGCTACGACGCTGGCTGGAAAGGCCGCTCACCGATGTAAACCGCATTACTCTTCGTCAGGATGGTATTGAAGAACTGACTGGTCACGTGACTGAATTAACGAATCTGGAAGAAATACTTTCCCAGGTTTTTGATTTCGAGCGGATTCTTGGACGTATCGAAACGAACTCCACATCACCCAAGGATTTACTGGCATTAAAAGCAAGTCTTAAAATGATTCCCCGGATTAAAAATCTTCTGGCCGGTGCTGGTTCAGTCATCTTAAAGAAGTTAAATACCCAGCTGGGAATTCATGGACCTGTCTTTGATCTGCTGGATCGATCTATGAATGAAAATGGTACCGGAAATATCCGGGACGGGAAATATATTCGAGAAGGATTTTCTGCAGAGCTTGATGAAGTTCGTTCTCTTTCAGAAAACAGTCAGAAATATATAGCGGAACTGGAAGAAAAAGAGAAGGAAAAAACAGGCATCAAGCTTAAAATAGGGTTCAATAATGTATTTGGCTATTATTTTGAAATATCCAATGCCAACAAGATCCCGGTTCCTGCTTACTATATGAGGAAGCAGACTCTGGTCAACGCAGAAAGATATATTACTCCGGAACTGAAGGAATTTGAAGCAAAAGCTTTGACGGCTAAAGAAAAGACGGAGGAACTGGAACTTAAAATTTATCAGGCCGTAAAGGCGGAAATCCGTCCGGAGATCCCGGATATGCAGAAAACAGCCCGTGCTCTGGCACAGTTGGACTGCCTTGCAAGTCTTTCAAGAGCCGCTTTAAAGGACCGGTATACCAGGCCGCAAATTACAAATCCGAAAGAAGGCCGTATTTCCATTAAGGATGGCCGTCATCCAATGGTTGAACATGCGTTGAAGCATGAAATGTTTGTACCCAATGATACGGAACTCAATCATCGGGATCAGGAGATTCTGGTCATTACCGGACCAAACATGGCCGGTAAATCTACCTATATGCGTCAGGTGGCAGTACTTACTATTATGGCACAGGCGGGTTCCTTTATTCCCGCAAGAAGTGCAGTATTTGCACCGGTGGACAGAATTTTTACAAGGGTCGGAGCCAGTGATGATATTTCCACAGGACAGAGTACATTCATGGTAGAAATGCAGGAAGTTTCTTACATTCTTAGAAATGCAACCAGAAACAGTCTGATTCTCCTTGATGAAATTGGCCGTGGTACGAGTACCTATGATGGTATGAGTATCGCCCGGGCTGTAGTGGAATATATTGACCAGAAAATACACGGCTATACACTTTTTGCTACGCATTACCATGAACTATCGGATATGGCAGACAACAGCAGTCATATAAAAAATTATACAGTTACTGTAAAAGAACGGGGAAAAGATATAACTTTCCTTCGCCGGATTGTTCCCGGATGTGCCGATCGAAGCTATGGGATTCATGTGGCAAGACTTGCCGGCCTTCCGGAAGCGCTGCTGAAGCGGGCTGATGATATACTTCATGGTCTGGAAGAGGAAGACGCCCAAATGTCACCGGCACCTGTGCAAAAGCAGGACGGGCCGGCAGCATTGGATTTGTTTACATCACCAATTATTAATGAACTGGCGGATATGGATGTCATGAGCAAAACTCCGATTGAAGCTATGGAAATTTTATTCCGCCTTAGTAAGGCTGCCAAGGAGGGCAGATAATGGCACTGATTCACATACTTGATGAAGTGACGGCAAATCAGATTGCGGCAGGAGAAGTCGTAGAACGTCCGGTGAATGCGGTAAAAGAGCTGGTGGAAAATGCAGTTGATGCCGATGCTCATGAAATCGAAGTGGAAATTGCCGACGGAGGAATGACTTATATCCGTGTCACTGATAATGGATGCGGCATGACTGAAGAAGATGCCAGGCTTTCTGTCGTACGTCATGCTACAAGCAAGATATCCACTGTTGATAATATTTACCATATTGCGTCTCTGGGATTCCGTGGTGAGGCACTCCCCAGCATCATGTCTGTTTCCCGGTCTGCTATAACGACAAGAAGGCCGGAAGATGTGGAAGGTACAGTCCTTGAGATGGAAGGCGGGGATCTGAAAGAAGTCAGACCTTGCGGGGCACCGGCAGGGACTACTGTGGAAGTACGGGATCTTTTCTATAATGTGCCGGCGAGAAAAAAGTTTTTGAAATCTGAACGCACTGAATCTTCCCGCATCAATATTATGGTTGGAAAGCTGGCTCTTGCTAATCCTGATATATCCTTCCGCCTGATCAATAATGGTCGTACGGTTATTGAAACTCCTGGCAACGGGCGTCTTATGGATGCGGTTTCAGCACTTTATGGTACTAAAACAGCCGGAGAAATGCTTCCTGTGAAGGATGATAGCGAAATTATTTCCCTGGAAGGTATGATTTCCAAACCTTCTCTTCTAAAGAGCAGCCGCCAGTATCAGACCATAATTATTAACCGAAGAGTAGTGGAGAGTGCGGTAGTTACTAAAGCGGTAGATAATGCCTACCATTCTCTTCTTCCTAAAAATGGCTATCCTCTTATGGTTCTCGCTTTTCAGGTACCGCCGGAGAGCATTGATGTCAATGTACATCCACAGAAACGGGAAATCAAATTTTCTGATGAACAAACCCTTTTCCGCATGGTATATCATGCGATCCTTGGCACCCTGACTTCCCAGTCTACCGCGGATACTATTGCAAGAGAAATGATTCGTGACCCCGGACATGAAGTTGTTCATGGCGGTAACTTCAAACCTTCGGATATCCGTGTGGAGGATAAACCTGCCGGTAAACCGGATATAGGTCTCAATAATAAGCCGGACGTTCCTTCCTGGGGGGAGCCGCAAACAGGATATAACTACCGGCAAAGCAGGCCGTCAGTCCCTGCGTGGGACAAAGCCCATTCAGATGAATCTTCTTTTACACCGGAAATCAGTAGAAAAGAAATTTTTTCAAATCATTCCTTCTTTAAAAATGATGCTTCTTCTGAACAGGCTGCTGAAACAGCTGCACCGGAAGTGGTGCCGCTTTTTGAGGTGAAAGAAGAATCGGCGCCGGTCATTCCGCTGGGGCAGGTTTCAGATTGCTTTATTCTCTGCCAGCATGGCCAGGATCTCCTTATTATTGACCAGCATGCAGCCCATGAACGGGTGCGCTATGATCGATTTGCTTCCAGAGCGGAGGGAATTCCGGTTCAGGAAATCCTTGTGCCTTATCTCATTCATGTAGACATGGAGGATATTCCACTATTAGATGAACATAAAAAAGAGATAGAGCGGCTGGGGATTACTTTTGAACAGGCAGGTCCTGATGTGATCCGTATCACCGGGGCACCGGAAGATTTGTCAGAATCAGAAATGGAAAGAGTCGTTTTAGAATTAAGAAAAGCCTTTCATGATAAAGATATGCCATCTCCTGAAACGCTCCGCCATCGTATAATGGCCTACGCTGCCTGCCGGGGTGCCATAAAAAGGGGCGATCCTCTCAATATCCGTCAGATGAAGGAACTTATTGTGGATCTTTTCCATACGACCCGTCCTTTCGTCTGCCCTCATGGACGACCAACCATTGTGAAGTTTACGCCCGATGAATTGGGAAGGCTTTTCAAGCGTCCATGAATACGGGAATTACCACAATTCGCAAATGCAGGCCTTTCATAAAAGAAGAAGCTTTGCAAAGGGCGCAGGCACTTGGCCTTCCTTATTTTGTGAGAGAAAACATGCTTTCTGAAATGGCTGAAAAGTATGGAATGGAAGGATTTCTGGTTTATGGAAAAAAGCTTCCCTATTATTGGTCTGGCGGGGAAGAATACCGCTTTCATCTTGGCACTTCCGTGCTTCGGGTGGAACAGATGAAAAGGGGAAATCAGGACCGCCTCTGCAGTCTGCTTCCGGAGGGGTCTCTGACCGTTCTTGATGCTACTTTTGGCCATGGTGGGGATTCTATGACTATGGGATGGTATCTGGGTGAAAAAGGACATGTGACGGCTCTTGAAAAAAGTACATCTCTTTATGAGATAGGGAGGGCTGCCATTTCAGACTTTGCGGATCCGAAGGAAAAAGAACTTGCCTCAGCGCTTCACAGGATTACTCTTTTGCATGAAGATTTCCGGGAATTTCTTAGGAGAGCGGAACCGAAAAGTTTTGATGTCATTTATTTTGATACCATGTTTCGCGCACCGGTCAAAAGGGAAACTAACCATATGGAAGGGTTTCGACGTGCCGCCTGTTATGACCGGTTGAATGACGAAATCATCAGAATGGCTTTGCATATTGCAAGAAAAAGAATTATAGTAAAAGAAAGACCTTTTTCCATTTTATTTTCTTCCGGAATTTTCAGCTCCATTCATACCCGTAAGGGACAGACCACAGCTTATGGAGTGATTGATCTATGAAAAAAGATAAACTGATAACCATACTGGGTCCAACTGCTTCAGGAAAGACTGAACTTGCTGTCTATCTTGCCAGTGAACTGGGATCATCCGTCATTTCCGGAGATGCTTTTCAGATCTATAAACATATGGATATCGGTACTGCCAAGGTGACAAAAGAGGAAGCCAGAGGTGTCCGTCATTATCTGGTTGATGAACTGGAGCCGGATGAACCTTATTCCGCAGCGGACTTTCAGGAAAAAGCGGCAAAAATTATCCATGAAGAGAATGAATCAGGCAGAATTCCCATTGTCTGTGGTGGGACGGGCCTTTATATCCAGGGGCTTCTTGAAGGATATTCTTTCCTGCCAAAGGGAAAAGGGAGAGACCGGTGGGAAAGTTTACTGGAAAACGAAGGAAAAGAAGCATTGATCACTGCTCTTCGTAATTACGGAGAAACGGATATTCCTCCGGATCCACAGCGTATGATGCGCAAGCTGGAACTTCTTGATGCCGGAGAAGGGCAAAAAGAAGCAGAAAAGTCAAAATCCCTCATATATGACGGACCTGTTTTAGGAATTGCTATGGACAGGAGCGTTTTATATGATAAAATAAATAAACGAGTCCATCTCATGATAGAAGCAGGACTCTTAGAGGAGGTCAGGACACTTCTGGCTTCCGGAATTTCTGAATCGGCTCAGGCATTTAAGGGAATCGGATATAAAGAAATGATTCCCGTAGTCAAAGGGGAGCAGACCCTGGAGGAAGGGGAAGCACTGATTCAGAAAAATACCCGGCACTTTGCCAAAAGACAATTAACCTGGTATAGACGAATGCCATATATTCACTGGGTGGAACAGGGCCCATCAGCGAAAGACATATGGTACAGGGAAATAAAGGCCTATGTCATTTCATATTTCAGAGGAGAAGACAAAGATGGAAGGTAAAATGAATCTGCAGGACACGTTTTTAAATGAAGCGCGAAAGGAAAATGTTCCGGTTGCGATTTTTCTGATGAACGGTGTCCAGCTTAAAGGAAAGGTAAAATCTTTCGATAGCTTTACGGTTCTCCTGGTCAGCGACAATCGTTCCCAGCTCATTTACAAACATGCTATTTCAACAATTCAAAGGATCTGATTAATTTAAAATGAATAAAAAACTTGAACAGGTACAGAAAGAGGCGCTCGCTCTTTGTGCGCCTGTTTTTCATGAAATGGAAGAAATTTCACTCTTCAATACGCAAAAAGTTCTGGAAGCTTTCAGAAAGCATCATCTTTCGGCTTATCATTTCGCCGCATCCAATGGTTATGGTTATGGGGATCCGGGAAGAGAAATGCTGGAAGATATCTGGTGTGATGTATTTCATGCTGAAGCGGCTCTTGTAAGGCCTCATTTCGTTTCCGGTACTCATGCACTGGCTACGGTTCTTCTTGCGCTCCTCCAGCCAGGGGATACCATGGTTTCTGCTGTGGGTGCACCTTATGACACGATGGAAAGCGTTATCGGTATTACAGGAAATGCACCGGGAAACCTGAAATCAAAGGGCGTTCATTATAAAGAAGTCCCTCTGAAAGGAAATACTTACGATCTGGAAGGCATTGCAGCAGCAGTAGATGAACATACAAAGCTGGTGGAAATCCAGCGTTCCCGGGGCTATATGCTTCGTGATTCTCTTTTCCCTGCAGATATCAGGAAGATTATTGAAACTGTCAAAGCAAAAAATCCGGATACCATCTGCTTTGTGGATAACTGTTACGGTGAATTTACCAATAAAGAGGAACCGATTGAACTTGGGGCTGATATTACAGCCGGTTCTTTAATTAAAAATGCAGGCGGTGGTCTTGCACCAACGGGTGCGTATATCTGCGGTCGAAAAGACCTGGTGGAACTCTGCTCCTATGTATGGACGGCCCCCGGCCTTGGCGCAGAAATGGGCTCTTATGCTGCATCTTACCGGCCTTTCTTTCAGGGTCTTTTCCTTGCGCCTCATATGACAAGGCAGGCTATGATGAGTGCTGAATTCTGTTCCGCTGTTTTCAGCCTGCTTGGTTTCAGGACATCTCCGGAACCCGGTCATCTCCGTACAGATCTCATTACGACAGTTACTCTCGATTCTGAAGACAATATGTGCCGATTTGCCGAAGCGATTCAAAACTGGTCGCCTGTGGATTCTGACGCTACTCCTGTACCGGGGCCAATGCCCGGTTACGTGGATCCGATTATCATGGCAGCCGGTACTTTTGTACAGGGTTCTACTATTGAAATGTCTGCCGATGGTCCTGTTCGTCCGCCTTATGTCATGTATTTCCAGGGAGGGCTTACGTTTGAACACGCACAGCTTGCGATTATGGGGGCGGCAGAAAAAGTTCTTGAAGCTCAGGGTAAGCTTTAATTATTTGTAAACCGGATCTCTGACAAGTAAAATAAGAATACTTAACAATTTTAATCACTTGTGCTATAATAATTTCCGTTATGGGGCTATAGCTCAGTTGGTTAGAGCGCTTCGCTCACATCGAAGAGGTCTCCGGTTCGAACCCAGATAGTCCCACCAACCCGCCTTTATGGCGGGTTTTTCATTTATTCTTCCGCATGAGAAGAATAGAGAATGGTTTTATTCCGTTAATTTTTCACTTGAATTTAAAATAACTATCCTTTATAATATTTATTACATGGCCGGTTAGTCAAACGGTTAAGACGCTGCGTTCTCAGCGCAGAGAGTATGGGTTCGAATCCCATACCGGTCACCATGAAAAGGGGCACAGAAAGTGCTCCTTTTATATTTTGGAGGCTTCTATGACTGGTGACGGAAAACTGACGGAAAAAGAAATTCATCAGACCATATGGGCAACGGCAGTGGGCGCGGCCTTTATTGGCGGCGGAGCCACGCTGGTTTTCCCGTTCCTTCCTCTTTATCTTCTTGAACTGGGGGCAACTCCGGATAATGCGGCTTTATGGAATTCTGTTATAGTTTCCGGCATGTTTATCGTTGGAGCGCTTATTATGCCGGTATGGGGCGCTTTGGCGGACCGCCTTGGCATGAAGAAAATGATTCTCCGTTCTGCCCTCTGTCTCTCGATTTCTTATTTTCTCTCCTATTTTGCACAGAGTCCGCTGCATTTATTGCTGGCTCGTCTTTTTCAGGGATTTTCTTTTGGCTTTAATCCTGTGAGTCAGGCACTTCTTGCTGAAATTTCAGGAATCCATGCCGGTTCTGCCATTGGGACCCTGGTCGGAGGACGGGCGGCCGGCACCATGCTGGGACCATTTCTTGGGGGAATTCTTGGTTCTCTTGTGGGCCTCCGTCTGCCATTCCTGATAGCAGGTATTGGCGATTTAGGAGCATTTCTTCTTGTTCTCGTTCTTGTGAAAGAACCGGATGTAAAAAGAAACAAAAAGAGTAAAGAAGGAATCATTACTTCTTTTCATAAACTTTCAGGTAACGATAAATTTCTCACATTGATTGGACTGATTATCATCAATCAATGTGCCATGCTGATTATTAATCCCCTTATTTCTCTGCATGTCATAGAATTGACAGGAACTTCCGAACATGCCGCCTTTATCTCCGGAATGATCTGCGGGGCTTCTGGTATAGCCGGGGTTCTGGGAGGGCCTTTCTGGGGGAAGCGCGGAGAAAAATGGGGATTCAAAAAGGTTATGGTTCTTTCTTTTGCAGGAGCCGGTTTATTTTCACTGATGCAGTATCTTGCGCCCTCTGTCTTATTCTTTGGGATAACACAGTTTGGCTTCGGCTTCTTTACGATTGGAGGCGTGACTTCCATCACCGGAGCTGTTTCTAAAGTGGTTCATCCGGAAGAGGCGGGAAGCGCTTACGGTATTAATGCAGCGGCCATGAATATTGGGAACTGTCTTGGACCTCTCCTTGGAGGTATGATTGCTTCTCAAACAGGGAGTCTGGGACTTGTTTTTGTTTCTTCAGCTTTCCTGCAGCTGGCTGCGTCAGTTTATATTTATATAAAAGTAAAAGAGCTGTAACCGGTGAAACGGTCAGCTCTTTTTAAATGAATATATACTGCATTAAGAACATATAGCAGGCAGTACCGAAGAACATGGATAGAAGCATCTGCCGTCTCCAGACATGAACAGTTGAGGTTACCAGAAGGGAAATGATTTCAGGAAGTCCGCAGTTTCCGGTAGTAAATGAAACATTACGAAGGCAGAAGACCACAAGCAAGGCGAAAACGGCTGTAGGCAGTGCTTTCCCAAGATACTGTATATAGGCCGGCAGCTCTTCTGCTTTCTGAAAGATAAGGAATGGAAGGAAGCGGGTCAATATGGTACCGAAAGCACAGATGGCAATCAGGGCTGCCTGCTGCCATAAAGGCATAGTATTCATAAAAATCCACCTGCCTTTTCTATGGGCTTACGGAAAATCGTAAAAATGAAAAGCATAATAATCATGGCTGGGATGGTAAATGAATCGGCTCCAAAGAAATACAGGCAGGCTTCTGAACTAAAAAGCCCTATGATTGCCGTATAATGTTTTGTTTCCTTGAGCAGCTGTTCCAGGAATATGACGAGGAACAAGGCCGTCATGACGAATCCCGGCCCTTCTGTGTTAAAGTGGATAAAGGAACCCATCAGTCCTCCTGTGCAGACACCGGAAACCCTGTATAGGTAATCGAGCATGGATACCCGGAGCGTGAATCGGCTTTTATCTATCTGGTAAAGGATGGAAGCAGAATAGTTGAGCGCAAAGGTTTCATCGCACATCCGGTAAATTTGAGGAAACGCATCTCCTGGCAGAAGTGGTGTGTTATAATTTTATTAAATTAAAAACAGGAGGTATATATATGAAACAGCATAGGAACCTGATGATTGCTGCTTTTATCATTCTTCTGGCAATTGCTTTGGCGGCAGGTACGTCAGACTCATGGAGAAGCAGCACTGTCAGTGATAAAGGGAAGGGTTATGTGGCAGTTATCCGCATTGATGGTCCTATTTATGGCGGTCCTGATACGGAATCTCTCTTTACCGGCGGGGGTAATGTGACCAGTGAGCAATTGATGAGAGAGTTTAAAATGGCCAGAAAAGATCCGCAGGCAAAAGCTATTCTTGTACGTATCAACAGTCCCGGCGGTTCCACCGGAGCCACCCAGGAAATTTCAGAAGAAATGGATAAAATCAGGAGCAGCGGAAAGCCCATCATCATTTCCATGGGTGATATGTGTGCTTCAGCCGGTTACTGGCTGGCCAGCAAGGGGAATTATATATTTGCTGCACCTGCCACTATTACAGGCAGTATCGGAGTCTACATGGACTATAGCAATATTGAAGGACTCATGGACAAATTGGGCATTAAAAATGAAAAAATAAAAAGTGGTGCTCATAAAGATATCCTTTCCATGTACCGGCCAATGACAGGAGAAGAAAGAGCCATGGTCCAATCTATGGTAGATGATATTTATAACCAGTTTGTCCAGACTGTAGCAGATGGCCGTAAAATGGATGAGGCAAAAGTACGCGCTATTGCTGACGGACGTATCCTTACGGGAAAGCAGGCTCAGGATCTGGGCCTCGTTGATGCCATGGGCAATTACTATGATGCATTGAGTTATGCGGCCTCCAGCGGCGGCATAGAAGGAGAAAACATAGCTGTAAAATCCTATGGCGGAAGCGTTACCCTCAAAGGATTGCTTTCCGGTGAAGCAAAAGGAGCTGCCGACTTCTTTGCAGCGAGGCTGGTGGAATCTTTTTTAAAAGCCCTGGCTCAGTCAGAAATGCCGATAGTGAAGTAAGGAGGGCGTTATGAATCAGTTACTGGATCTGGCTTATGATATGGTGACAAAGCCTTCGCGGGCCCTCTCGGTTATTGTTAATGGGGAAAAATTGAAAGAGGCTATCCTGCTCTGGCTTTTTGTGGTATTTGTAATTTCTCTTTCCATTTTTCAGCAGGGACCGGGGCTTCTTCTTCAATTTCTTGCTATTCTGTTTTTCATGGGGACGGCTCTTCTTCTTCACAGCGCTGTGACCGATTATGTTTCCGGCCTCCTTGGCGGTATGGGCACAGCCCGGGGAATTACAGCCGGTTTCATGGCCGCATCGCTTCCTTTATCATTGTCTGTAATTTTAACTTTTTTTGAGGGTTTTGGAATAACGATCCTTAGCGGGATTGGAGGATTTGTTCTTTTTCTCTGGTCTTTCTATCTGGATGTGATTGCTATCAGTGAGAATTACAATTTCAATAAGGGAAAGGCCTTTTTCATTGCCCTTGCCCCGTATGTTCTGACGGTTATTTTCCTGATTCTTTTGGCAGCATTGGGGGTGGCATCTGCGGTGGCAGGCATTTCGGGAATCGATGATCTCCAGGGTATTGAATCCATGATAGGAAAGATGTAAAATGAAATGGACAAAGGCGTCAGATGTTTATCTGGCGTTCTTTTCTTTTTTATGGCGGAAATATAGATTTTATTCATGGTGGTCTGGTTATTTTGCGGTAAAAGGATGGTAATTTAAAATTTTTTACACATATGGTATAATGAACCATATGTATGAGCTGATTTGACAGCAAAACCATTGATCTAATACTTTTATCGAATATAAACTTAGAATATAGACAGATTTATAAGGAGGAATACCATATGTGCGGTATTGTTGGCTACGTAGGAAACGGAAATGCTTCTGATTTTCTGATTGACGGTCTCCGCCGGCTGGAATACAGGGGCTATGATTCCGCAGGTATCGCGGTATATGATAACGGACAAATCCGGATTGAAAAGAAACAGGGCCGTCTGGTGAACCTGGAAAATGTGCTGAAAGCCCATCCTCTTTTCGGTCATATCGGCATTGGCCATACCCGCTGGGCTACTCATGGCAAGCCTTCAGATATGAATGCTCATCCCCATGGAGACTGCCACAACCATTTCGTTATTGTCCATAATGGGATTATTGAAAATTACATGACCCTGAGAAAAGACCTCATGGCTAAAGGTCATGTATTCAAATCGGAAACAGATACGGAAATCGTGGCCCATGTGCTGGAAGAAGTGGATGATGGAGATTTCCTCTCTACCGTCCGCAAGATGCTGACAATCATTGAAGGCTCTTACAGTCTTGTCATCCTGGATGCTGCCCATCCGGATACCATCATCTGCACCAAGAAGAATAATCCTCTCATTATCGGTCTTGGAAAAGGGGAAAATTTCATTGCCTCCGATATTCCGGCTGTTATTAATCACACAAGAGATATTTACATTCTTCAGGATGAAGAACTGGCTGTTGTAAAAAAAGACAGCGTCCGGCTGCTTGATCAAGATGGAAATCCGATTCACAAGGAAATCCAGAAAGTCACCTGGTCTGCGGCAGCAGCAGAAAAAGGCGGCTACCCCCATTTTATGCTGAAAGAAATTTTTGAGCAGCCAAAAGCCGTTCATGATACAGTGGCCATCCATCTGAATAAAGATGGTTCTGTCAATTTTGATGATCTGGGCTGGACAAAAGACTGCTTTGAAGGGATTACCAATATTCTCATTACCGCCTGCGGCACCGCATACCACGCAGGACTGGTGGCAAAACACTATATCGAACGGTTTGTGGAGATTCCTGTTTCTGTTGAAATTGCATCCGAATACCGTTACAGCAAGCCGCTGACTTCAGAACATACCCTCTGCATCGTAGTGAGCCAGTCCGGTGAAACCATTGATACATTAGAAGGACTGAAAGAAGCTAAACGACATGGCGCAAGAAGTCTGGCCATAACAAACTCCATCGGCTCCTCCATTGCCAGGGAAGCAGATCATGTAGTATACACACTGGCAGGTCCGGAAATCGCCGTAGCATCTACCAAGGCTTATACCACCCAGCTTGTTGCCCTGCTGCTTCTTGCCCTTTACATGAGCCAGCTGAAAGAGAGTATTTCTCTGGAACTGATTCATAAAATTACAGAAGGTCTCAAAGATCTCCCGAAGCAGATTGAAAAGGTGCTGGCTGAGAAAGACCATATGTCAAATGTGGCAGACCGACTGATTAAAGCTCATGATATTTTCTATCTCGGCCGTTCTATCGATTATGCAATTGCCATGGAAGGAGCGCTGAAGCTGAAAGAAGTTTCCTATATCCATGCAGAATCCTATGCAGCAGGCGAACTGAAACATGGCACACTGGCCCTCATTACACCGGAAACGCCGGTCATTGCCGTGGCTACCCAGGATAATGTAAGCTCCAAGATGTACAGCAATATCCAGGAAGTCAAAGCCAGAGGGGCGGAAGTCCTTGGAATCGGTTACGACGATGATGAAGAAATCGGGAAATATACGACCGAAACAGTCCGCATCCCCAGAGTGGACCCATTTATTGCACCCATTCTTTCGGTCATCCCCATGCAGCTTCTTGCATACTATACCAGTATCAAGAGAGGCAATGATGTGGATAAACCGAGGAACCTGGCAAAATCTGTGACTGTGGAATAAACCCATCTGACTAGGTTTAAAGGCAGGACTTGATGCATAGACAAAGTCCTGCTTTTGCTGATTATTGGCCTGAAACATTGCCAAAACAGGTTTTAAAGAATAGAATATAAGAAACAGATTTATTTCATATCCGGCAGTAAATTCTGGGATATTTTATTATTACGAAATGATATAATGAACGGATATGCTACGTTACAGGATTAGGAGTTGTTTATATGAAAAAAATTATTTTAACCGGTGACCGTCCTACCGGGCACCTTCATCTGGGCCATTATGTAGGTTCTCTTCGTGAAAGAGTAGAACTCCAGAATTCTGGAACTTTTGATGAAATTTATATAGAAATCGCTGATGCCCAGGCATTGACCGACAATGCAGACAATCCTGAAAAAGTCAGAAAAAATGTGCTTCAGGTAGCACTTGATTATCTCTCTGTTGGAATTGATCCATCCAAGGCCTGTATTTTCATTCAGTCTGCTATTCCTGCCATTGCAGAACTGACCGTTTATTATCTGAACCTGGTTACTGTTGCAAGACTCGAACGGAATCCTACGGTTAAAGCGGAAATTCAGCAGAAACATTTTGAAGCCAGTATTCCGGCAGGCTTTATGTGCTATCCTGTCAGCCAGGCAGCTGATATTACCGCCTTTATGGCAACTACCGTGCCGGTAGGGGAAGACCAGGAACCCATGCTGGAACAGACAAGAGAAATTGTCCGTAAATTTAATGATATTTATGGTGAAACACTGGTTGAACCATCTATTTACCTGACTACTAATAAGGCAGGTCTTCGGCTGCCGGGAATCGATGGCAAGGCAAAGATGAGTAAATCTCTGGGAAATGGCATCTATCTCTGCGATACACCGGAAGATGTAGAAAAGAAGATTATGTCCATGTATACGGACCCAACTCATTTAAGGAGGGATGATCCCGGTCATCTTGATGGGAATACAGTATTTACTTATCTGGATGCTTTCTGCAAGCCGGAGTACTTCCCTGAATTTCTTCCGGAATACCAGAATTTGGATGAACTGAAAGCTCATTATACAAAAGGTGGTCTTGGTGACGTTAAAGTAAAACGGTTCCTGAATAAAGTTATGCAGGCGGAACTGGAGCCGATTCGTGCCCATCGTCATGAATGGGACAAACACCTCGATGATGTAATGGATATCCTCAAAGCGGGGACAGATAAAGCCAATGCAAAGGCCAATGAGACGCTGCACAGCGTAAAGAAAGCCATGCGTATTAACTACTTCGAAGATGGCAATCTTCTGAAATAATTCAATCATACGAAAAGCCATGAAGAATATTTCCTTCATGGCTTTTATCATGCTTTATTTCCGGATACTTCCAGGACCTATTTCTTTTCTGAAAGATTGAGAGAGCGGACCTGCTTTCTAAGAGGCAGCACAGAGTAGGGGGCTGCAGAGAATTCATCGACTCCCATGCGCAGGAAGGCTTCCGTCATGGAAAGGTCAGAGCCCAGTTCGCCGCAGATGCCGACCCAGATGCCTTCTTTATGGGCATTTTCCACGGACATGCGGATAAGCTTCATCACTGCCGGATGATAGGGATTAAAAAATTTAGAAAGTACGCGGCTGGTTCTGTCTACGACCAGAGTATACTGGGAAAGATCATTGGTGCCGATGGAGAAGAAATCCACCTCTTGCGCCAGTTTGTCACTAATGAGGGCAGCTGCCGGAGTTTCAATCATAATGCCTACTTCCATGTGATGATCATAGGCGATCCCTTTTTTATCAAGTTCCATTTTCACTTCATTGAGGATTTCCTTTGCCTTCCATACTTCCCAGACTGAGGTGATGAGGGGGAACATGATGGCCGCTCTGCCATAGGCGCTGGCGCGGAGAATGGCACGAAGCTGGGTTTTGAATATATCCGGCTGCTTCAGGCAGATGCGGATGGCTCGAAGCCCCAGGGCCGGGTTTTCTTCTTTTGGCAGGTGAAAAGCGGATGCCTCTTTGTCAGCACCGATATCGAGAGTTCGGATGATGACCCGTTTGCCTGCCATGGTTTCCAGGGCAAGTTTGTAAATATTGAACTGCTCTTCCTCAGTCGGAAGGGAATCCCGTCCCATATAGATGAACTCACTCCTGAAAAGGCCAATGCCTTCTGCATCGTTCTTTAGAACCGCAGCCAGATCAGAGGCAGAAGAAACATTAGCGGCAATTTCCACCTTTTTGCCATCCTCTGTCACGCTCGGCAGACCTTTAAGCTGTTGAAGGAGCTCTTTCAGCCGTATGCTCTGGTCCTGCTTTTCTTTCATTACGGAAAGAATCCCTTCTGTTGGTTCCAGATAGACAGTACCGGAGAAACCGTCAATCACGGCAATTTTTCCATCAAAGGAATCTTCGATATCTTTTCCGGTGGCAACGATGGCAGGAACTCCCAGAGCTCTTGCCAGGATTGCGGTATGGGAAGCAGGAGTGCCTGCTTTTGTTATAAAGCCAAGAATTTTACCGGTATCCATCTGGATGGTTTCATTCGGCGTCAGGTCATCCGCATAGAGTATACAGGGCTCTTCACCGGAAAAAAGTGCCTTTTTCTGGCGGAGTGTGCGTAAGAGAATGCGAGCGATTTCCTGAATATCGGAAATGTGGGATGCCATGTAAGCATCAGGATCAGTGCCATAGACTTCGGAGAAATTCTTTTCTGCCTGAGCTACAGCAGCTTCCGCATTAATGCTCTGATTCCTGATCATAGCCCGAACGGAATCAATAAATTCGGAGGAGGTCAGCATCTGCTGGTAAATTTTGAATATGGCTGCATTGTCAAGGCCTACCCGCGAAATGGCTTCCTGATAGAATTCTTTCATTCTTGCGGCTGCTGCATTTCTGGCGGAGTCGAGACGGGCAACTTCAGTTTCCGGACGCTCTACTTTTTCCTCTTTAACTTCAAATCCTTTCCTTCTGAAAATGCGGAGCGGTCCGATCGTGACCATTCCGGTAATACTTTTACCTGTAATTTCTTCCATGTATGTCAATTCCTTTCTTTTTCAAGGTAAACCGATCAGGATTCGGGGAAACGGTCAGTTTTCAATGCCTTTCCTTCCCATAATTCCTTTATCGTAATAGTGCCTGATCTTTTTCATTTCTGTGATGAGGTCAGCGGCATCAAGAACTGCTTCCGGCGCATTGCGGCCGGTAAAGACAAGCTCCACGTTTTCTTTTCTGGCGGAAAGTATCCGCTTTGTATCCTCATTGGTGGCCAGCTCATACCAGCATGCCATGTTATATTCATCAAGAATGACCACATCATAAGGCCCTGAGACTGCCCTGACTGCATCTTCTACACCTTTCAGTACCATATTTCTATAATCTTTCGGTGGGTGTCCGGCAGGATAGACCACCAGCTGATCACCCCATGCTTTGATTTCTTCTTTTGTCAGCATACCCTCTTTGGCAATAAAATAGGGTTTCCCCAGAGTGATGAGTGTAATGCCGGGAAGTTTCTGAAGGACTTGCTGCTCAGAATAGGCAAGGGACTTCATAAATTGAAGTATGCATACCTTTTTTCCTGCACCGATGGCGCGGATGGCAAGACCGATAGCTGCTGTGGTTTTACCTTTTCCATCACCTGTATAAACTTCAATAAATCCTTTCATTTCAATCTCCTGTATTCATGAAATTGCACGTAATCATTCTATTGAATTATGAGTTAATTATATTAAACCAATCAATAATTATAGCTCATTTATATAGCTGCCCTTATATTATACAATATCTGGAAATATAGAGAAAGGGATAGATGGTTTACTATAAAATGCAAATTCGTCCGGATTTAGCATAGCAGAAAGTCGTAAAATTCCTGTTAAGAAAAAAGCCCTGAATATTTTTATTCAGGACTTTTTTAAAGGCAGCGGTTATTGAAGAAGCGATGCTTTTTATACATTTTCCTGATGACGCAGCCGGCTATCAGGAGGAAAAGGAGTACCAGAAAACGTATACCGTGTTCCGAAAAGTAAATCAGATCGTGGCCCAGCCATACTTCTACCACTACCGAAGGAATTTTACCAATCAGCGTAGCTTTCAGGTGTTCTCTGCCAGTGAGTTTAGTGAGGACCGCGAGGGCAGTAAACAGGATATTGGGTGAATAGGGAATAGCCCTGGCCATAGCCATATGCTCTACGCAGCTGTACTTGTCAAGTTTCGTAAGCATATGCTTCTTTTCAATCAGCCTGCGGGCTTCATTCCGGAAAAAAATACGGCCGATATGAAAGCTGATTTCAATCCCAATGACTTCACCCGCCCAGGAAATAAGGATACCTGGCAGCAGTCCGAAAAGAGCACCATTTACCGTGAGAAAAGGAATGGTGGGAATGCCAAAAACATTGCAGAAAATGAGGAGCCCGATGCTTACCAGAAAAGCACCATATCCAAAGGAAGAGATATAGTCTCCCAGACCATCCACGTCTCCGGCCATGGTCAGATGTATAATCTGATGGTAAAATTCCGGATAAAAAGTACGGACGGCATAAAAGGATATGATGGCAGCAATAACAAGGATCAGGAACCCTATGACCTTCTTATATTTGTCAATCATATTTTTGTCCTTTTGGCCACGCAAAAGAGGCCGTAACGGTTATATGCAGGGGAAAAACCTGCGGGAAAATCTTGCACGGAAATAATCGTCATCAGCAAAGTAAATGTCTGTCAGCAACATGTAAAAATCACGAAAATTCACTTTTTCCAACATATTATAATACAAAAAGTATAGTATTGCCAACATACATAGTACACTATTCAGGGGAAAATCATTAGATTCTGTCGATTATTTCTGCAATTCATTTCCATCTCTGCCGTTTAATTTTAAACAGCTCTATCCTCTCCGGTATCCGGAAGCTGTAAAGTGTAAGATCTTTCTCCTGTGCCGCTGCAGCAGTTTGAAAAAATGGTTCTTGCATTTATAATGAAATCCTGCTATTATAACTGCATATACATAGAGGCAGAGATGGGAAGAAGCTGTGGATTGATTTTCAGAGAGCCGCCGGCCGGTGAGAGGCGGTAATGAAGAAACAGCAGGTCACCCCGGAGCCGGCAGTAAGCCCGTGGCGCACGTTATACGCAAATGAGAGATCATTTATGATTATTTAGGTGGTACCGCGGAAGCACTCTTTCGTCCTATAGGGATGAAGGAGATTTTTTATTTTAGGAGTGAAAAACATGGCAGACTTTGAAGATCTTGGAAAATATGATCCCGCCGCAATTGAACAGAAATGGTACAAGTTCTGGGAAGACAATGGTGTATTCCATGATGAACCAGATCCGGAGAAAGAACCGTACAGCATCGTTCTTCCGCCGCCGAACGTAACCGGCCAGCTGCATATGGGCCATGCCCTGGATAATACCCTTCAGGATATCCTGATCCGTTACAAGAGAATGCAGGGATATAATGTGCTCTGGCTTCCGGGCAAGGATCATGCCGGTATTGCTACTCAGGTCAAGGTAGAAAAACAGATTGCAGAAGAAGGACTTAACAAGTACGATCTGGGCCGCGAAAAATTCCTGGACCGTGTATGGCAGTGGAAAGAAAAATACGGCAATCGTATCGGCTTGCAGATCCGTCGTCTCGGTTCTTCCTGCGACTGGAAACGGGAACGTTTCACCATGGATGATGTATGTGCCCGTGCTGTTCGTGAAGTATTTGTTTCCCTTTATGAAAAAGGACTGATTTATCAGGGCTTCCGCATTACCAACTGGTGTCCTCGCTGCCAGACCGCCCTCTCTGATATCGAAGTTGAACACGAAGATGAAGTAGGGCATCTCTGGTATTTCAATTATCCAATCGTTGGCGAGGATGGATATGTCCAGATTGCTACCACCCGTCCGGAAACCATCCCTGGTGATACAGCGGTAGCCGTAAACCCAAATGATGAACGGTATGTAAAGCTTGTAGGCAAGATGGTGAAGCTTCCGACCACGAACCGTGAAATTCCGATTATTGCCGATGATTATGTAGATATGGCCTATGGTACGGGCTGCGTAAAAATCACTCCGGCTCATGATCCCAACGACTTTGAAGTGGGCCAGCGTCATAACCTGGACACCATTGTCATCATGAATAAAGATGGCACAATGAATGAAAAAGCCGGGAAATACAATGGCATGGACCGTTATGAATGCAGAAAGGCTATTATCGAAGATTTTAAAAATGCCGGACTTCTTGTAAAGATTGAAGAAACGAAACATGCGGTAGGCCACTGCTCCCGCTGCAAGACTGTCGTTGAACCGATGACTACAAAGCAGTGGTTTGTCAAGATGAAACCTCTTGCCGGCCCGGCTATGGAAGCCGTTACTTCCGGAAAAACAAAATTCGTTCCGGAAAGATTCTCTCGCACTTATATCCAATGGCTGGAAAATATCCATGACTGGTGTATTTCCCGACAGCTCTGGTGGGGCCATCGTATTCCTGTCTGGTATTGTGACGACTGCGGTGAGACCAGCGCTTCCCGTACGGATTTAACGGTCTGCCCGAAATGCGGGTCTTCTCATATCCATCAGGATCCCGATGTTCTTGATACCTGGTTCTCCTCTGCCCTCTGGCCATTTTCCACTATGGGCTGGCCTGATAAAACTCCGGTATTGAACCAGTGGTACCCGACCTCTACTATGGTCACCGGCTATGATATCATTTTCTTCTGGGTTGCCCGCATGATGTTCATGTCCATGGAATTCATGCATGAAATTCCTTTCAAGTATGTTTTCATTCATGGTCTTGTCCGCGATTCCCAGGGCCGTAAGATGAGTAAATCTCTCGGAAACGGTATCGATCCTCTGGAAGTCATTGATAAATACGGCGCTGACGCGCTCCGTTTCACCCTGGTTACCGGAAATACTCCGGGCAATGATATGCGTTTCTACTATGAAAAGGTAGAGGGCAACAGAAATTTTGCCAATAAACTCTGGAATGCGACCAAGTTCACTCTTATGAACCTTGACGATTATGACAAGGAATTCGTACCATCCAAAGACCAGTTTACCCTGGCAGATAAATGGATCCTTGATCGTTTGGCTGCTACGGAAGATTACGTCAGCACCAACCTGGATAAATATGAACTGGGCGAAGCAGCAGATTCCATTTATAACTTTGCCTGGAACTATTTCTGCGACTGGTATATCGAAACTTCCAAACCTCGTCTCTATGGCGAACATAATACCGACCGCAAGGTCAACCAGTATGTTCTCGTTTATACCCTGACCCGTATGCTTGCCCTGCTTCATCCGTTTATGCCATTCATTACCGAACATCTCTGGCAGCACCTGCCCCATGAAGGAAAGATTCTTGCCCGTGCTTCCTGGCCGACTGCCGATGAAAAACTTCGGTTCCCGGAAGAAGCAGAACAGTTTGAAAGAATCATGGACTCCATCAAGGCGGTCCGTAATATGCGGGCAGAAGCCAATGTGTCTCCGAACAAGATGTGCCATATCCAGCTTTCTATCCTGAGAGACGATCTGAAAGACTGCGTCACCTCCCATGAAGATTACTTTGAAAAACTGGGTCATGTGGAAAAAATCACTCTCCTCTCAGCAGGAGCACCAAAACCGGAAAACGCTCTGACTACAGTCGTTACCGGCATGGAAGTCTATCTGGAGTTGAAAGGTCTCATTGATACGGCCAAAGAAAAGGAACGTATTGAAAAAAGCAAAGCAGCCCTGGAAAAAGAAATCGCCAGGACTTCCGGAAAACTGAATAACAAAGGATTCCTTGGCAAAGCACCGGCAGCAGTAGTTGAAAAAGAAAAAGCAAAACTGGCTGAATTTGAAGAAAAGATGAAATCTCTCAATGAACGCCTTTTATTCCTGAATCAGCTGTAATTTACCTGTGAAAATCAGAAAGATGACTCCCTCGCCATGCCGTCATGGCAGGGAGGACTTCTTATGTAAAGGAGAAATTATGAATTATGAAGAATCCGTAGCCTGGCTGGAACAGGCTGCATCCTTCGGTATCAAACCGGGACTTGAACGAATTCAGGCCATGCTTGAAAAGTTGGATCATCCCGAACTGGCCTACAAAGTGATTCACGTAACCGGCACAAATGGCAAGGGCAGCGTAGTAGCCATGATTACCAGCGTTCTTGAAAATGCAACTCTCAAGATTGGCCGATACGTTTCCCCGCATCTGATCAACTATACAGAACGCATCTATGTGGGAGGGCATGATATTTCCCGCGAAGATTTTGCAGAAGCTGCTTCCGTAGTCCGCGAAGCGGCTGAAAAAGTAGTGACAGAAGGTATAGAAGCACCTACTGAATTTGAACTTCTTACGGCTATGGCATTCTGGTATTTCAAAGAGCAGAAGGTGGATTATGCAGTCATGGAAGTGGGTATGGGTGGACTTTATGATTCTACCAATGTCATTCTTCCTGTAGTTTCCGTTATCACAAACGTGGCTATGGATCATATGAAATATCTGGGAAATACACTGCAGGAAATCGCACACCAGAAAGCAGGAATCATCAAGGAAGGTATTCCGGTAGTTACCGCTGCCCAGCATGTGGCTCTAAAGCAGTTGAAGAAAGAAGCCCATGAAAAGAAGTCCCGCATCTATTTCTACGGCAGGGATTTTGAAATCTCTGCCCGCCAGAAATGGCAGACCGGTCAGGTCATGACCCTGAAACGCAAAGATATGCCAAAAGAACTGGAAGACAGCCTTCTTTATGTACCATTCGTAGGTGCTCATCAGGCGGTCAATGCGGCAGTTGCCACTATGGCTCTTTCCATCATCATGAAACAGGATCAGAGAATCAATGAAAACGATCTTCGCGAAGGCCTTGCCCGGACAAGCTGGCAGGGACGGTTTGAAATCCATACCATCCATGATGTGACGTATGTCCTTGACGGAGCTCATAATCCGGCCGGCGCAGAAGCCCTTCAGGAAGCACTGCAGGAACAGTATCCGAAAAACCGCAGGGTTCTCGTATTTACTTCTCTGGCAGACAAAGATACGGAAACAGTCATCCAGATGCTTGTCCGTAAGGGAGATATCGTATTTGCCTGCGAAGCTCCGACACCGCGTACAAGGAAACCGGAAGAAATCGGAGAAATGATTGAAGCTCAGCATATCAAGGCTGAATTCCATGAAGAGTCTTCTGTCAGAGAAGCATTGGAAAAGGCAACTGCTGCAGCCGAAAAGGATGATATCGTTCTGGTTTGCGGCTCTCTTTACATCCTTGGCGATGCGATCCGGTTCATTGAAGAGAAGGAACTGGATGCCAGACAGCAGGAAATTGAAAATCAGAAGACTGAAGAAGTAAAAGAAGATAAATAAAAGGATATCGAAAAACAGGACCTCAATAAGTCCTGTTTTTTTAATACCATTTTTTCTTATGAGATGTTTTCATTAAAATATGACATATAGTTCTAACTTGCCTTTTCAATGTAGATACACCATGCTATAATGAAGAAAACAGGCCATAGAGAAACTTTGTATTCAAAAACATTATGATTCAAAAACAGTTTCCGGCATTTGCGCAGGGAGGTTTACCATGATTACGGAACATGAAATTTTTCTCACTGATCCATCAGAAAAAGCGAAAATCATCGAATTTCTGAAAGAATTTGATTTGACCTTTACCGGTAATATTGATTACACCATGGGGCTTTTTGATGACGGACAGCTGATTGGTACGGGATCGCTTGGCGGCCGTGTCATGAGAGATATCGCCATCCGTAAAGATTATCAGAAAAAAGGCCTGACCCGACGAATCATCCGCAACCTGCAGGGAGAATCCAATCGCCGCGGAATTACGGGAAACCAGATTTTCACAAAGCCAAAGAACGTGCCGGTCTTTGAACATATGGGGTTTAAATGCGTGGCAGTTGCCGAACCCTATGCAGCTCTTCTGGAACGGGGTACGGATACGCTGGAAGATTATCTTTCCAGGGTTCGTTCCATCCTGGGTACCGGGGAAGGTAAAAACCGGGGAGCCATTGTTATGAACTGCAACCCATTCACCCTGGGGCATAGAAGTCTTGTAGAATACGCACACAACAACTGTGATGAAGTCATTATTTTTGCTGTTCAGGAAGATCGTTCCATTTTTCCATTCTCCGACCGATTCTCTCTCATTAAACAGGGTGTCCGGGATATGAAAGGAGTAGAAGTTATCAGCGGTGGTGATTTCATTATTTCTAATGCAACATTCCCGACGTATTTCATCAAAGGTACTGATGAACTGGCAGCCCAGACAAAACTGGACGCTACTGTCTTTGCAACCCGGATTGCTCCCGCCCTCAATATTACCGTACGTTTCGTAGGGGAGGAACCAACAGATAAGACTACTTTGGCTTACAATAATGCCATGAGGGAAGTATTTGCCGAGAATGGTATCGAACTGAAGGAAATTCCAAGAGAGCAAAAAGGAAATCAGATTGTTTCCGCATCCTCTGTTCGTAAAGCTTTGGCAGAAGATGACTGGGAAACGGTATATCGTATGGTCCCGAAGACGACTCTGATTTATCTCAAGAGTGATGAAGGACAGGCAGTCATCCGTAAAATTAAAATGACCGAAGCTTTCAAGGAAATGGAAGCTAAAATGAAAGCAGAGAAAGCTGTACAGAAATAAAAATAGGTGAAAATAAAAAGAGACAGGCATCTATCGATCCTGTCTCTTTTTGATGGCTCCAGTTATTTCAGGCCAAGTTCGTCTTTATGGGCAGTCATCCCATCTATGCATGCCTGCATCACAATTCCCTGATCAAGTCCAAGCATAGCAAAGCCTTTTTTGATGATATCTCTGTTGCAGCCTGCGGCAAAGCGCTTATCTTTGAATTTCTTCTTCAATCCTTTAAGCTCCATGCCGGTAATGCCTTCCGGACGCATCAGAGCATAAGCCATGACCACACCGGTCAGTTCATCTACGGTGAAAAGGCTCTTTTCGATTTCCGTAGCAGGCTCTACTTCATTTGTGCAGATTTCCCAGCTGTGTGAAATAATGATTTTAATATCCTCTTCATCCACACCTTCCGGTGCGAGAAATTCGCGGACATGATGGCAGTGTTCATTGGGAAACTTTTCATAATCCACATCATGAAGATAGCCAATTGCTTCCCAATAGTCTTTGTTCTGACCAAAGTAGTCAGCCATAGCGCCCATGGCTGCACTGACTGCAATGGCGTGGGTAAATAAATGGTCTTCCGTTGTGAATTTTGGCAAAATTTCTTTTGCTCTTGCAAGTGTAAGCTGGCTCATACAATCCCTCCTTATTGATGATTGTTTTTAGAATAGGACATAATAATTTTCTTGTCAATATGATGCTGGCAGGAAAATCTTATTTCATCAGGGCCCTTTGGAAGCACCCTTTCAATTTCATTTCTGTTTCATGATAAAATAAAAAGAGAAAATCATTTCATGAAGATAACCTGATAAGAAGGAGGGATATCATGAACCCAATGGAAAAATTCGTACAAATGCTTAAGGAACATAACCGTATCGTTTTCTTTGGCGGAGCCGGGGTGTCTACGGAATCAAATATTCCGGATTTTCGGGGGAAGAACGGGTTGTACAGGCAGAAGAACAACCTGCCCTGGACGCCGGAGGAAATGCTTTCCCATCATTTTTATGAAGAACATCCGGAAGAGTTTTTTATAAATTTTAAAGTCATGAATGAAGGCATGATGCAGGCAAGGCCGAACCGGGCCCACTATGCTCTTGCGAAACTGGAAGAAATGGGGAAACTCTCAGGCGTGGTGACCCAGAATATTGATGGTCTTCACCAGAAAGCGGGCAGCAGGAATGTAATGGAGCTTCATGGCTCTATTCTGAGAAATACCTGTAGAACCTGCGGAAGGTTCTATGATTTTTCCACTTTCATGAGTCTCTGTACGCCTGTACCTCATTGTCCTCACTGTGGAGGAATCATTAAACCGGATGTGGTGCTTTATGAAGAATCCCTGGATACAAATACCATTGAAGATGCCCTTTTCGAAATAGAACATGCGGATATGCTTATTATTGGCGGCACAAGCCTCGTAGTATATCCGGCGGCAGGATTCATCAGTTATTTTGGCGGGGATGCCCTTGTCATGATCAATCAGGACCCAACGCCCCGGGATAAAGACTGCAGCCTTGTTTTCCATGACAGCGTGGGGAAGGTGCTGGGAGATGCGGTAGAAGCTCTTGAATGAATTTCAGGAGAACTGATGGTTATCCTTTATAATTCGATATTGACAGTTTCAGCATAACTCATCTATAATAATGAATAAGCATTGCAGGTCTGTGGCTGAAAGTCGATGGTAGTCGCAGCCAAAGCGATCCACGTAACGCAGAAAAAATTCTGCTGAGCATGGTGCGGTTTAGAAGTAAGTCCTGCCGGTAAAACCGAGAGGGTGAGTAGTGAGAGGAAGACACCGGGTAGCGAAATCTCCAGCAGGCGAGTGTGGGGTCAAAAGCCAGGTCAGCTGCCGTGCTTACCATATCAGGCGATGAACAAAAGAAGTACCAGGAGTGATTCTTCAGAGAGGACATGGATGGTGAAAATGTCCGTTGGCCTTCCGGGAAATGCCTTTGTGAGCTGAAAAGGGGAAATGTAAGTATCCTTTTCCGTTAGTTTGCGATAAAAACATGGAGCGGCTTATGCCGACAGAGTGGATAACGGGCCACCGTCTCTGTGAGGCGGCGGCTTTTTCTATGGTATTTACCGGTTCCTGTTTATCATGATTCTGGCTGTAAATCCAGATGGTTTACATAATCACTCTTCATTGGGGGAATAGAAATGGAAGAAATTAAAGTTTACAACACACTGACAAAAGAAAAAGAAGTATTTAAACCGGTGACACCGGGTGAGGCAAAGATTTATGTCTGCGGTGTAACGCCTTACAATCATCCGCATATCGGGAATGCCCGTCCGGCCGTGACCTGGGACGTGATCCGCCGGTATCTTGAATACATCGGTTATAAAGTGACATTTGTACAGAACTTTACCGATGTGGATGACAAGATCATTAACAAAGCCAATGCGGAAGGCTCTGACTGGAAGACGATTTCAGACCGCTATATTGATGCTTATTTCAAAGTCATGGATGCACTTCATGTACGCCGGGCCAACGTGTATCCCCGTGTTTCCGATCATATGAAGGATATTATCCATATGGTGGAAATCCTGATTGAAAAGGGGCATGCCTATGTGCTGGGCGGTGACGTATACTACGATATTTCCACTTTTGAACATTATGGACAGCTGTCCGGCAGAAAAATAGAAGATATGCTGGCAGGTGCCCGCATTGAAGTCAACGATGAAAAGAAAAATCCCGGAGACTTTGCCCTCTGGAAAGCGGCAAAACCGGGTGAACCGTTTTGGGAAAGCCCCTGGGGCAAGGGCCGTCCAGGCTGGCATATCGAATGCTCTGCCATGTCCATTCATTATCTGGGTAAGACTTTTGATTTCCATGGCGGCGGTTCCGACCTGATTTTCCCGCATCATGAAAATGAAATTGCTCAGTCTGAAGGCTGCACCGGCTGCCATTTTGTGGATTACTGGCTCCATAATGGTTTTATTACCATTAATTCTGAAAAGATGAGCAAATCCCTGAATAACTTCTTCCTGGCAAAAGATGTGCTTGAAAAATATTCCGGTGATGCGCTCCGTTATTTCCTCCTTTCCACACATTACAGAAGTCCGCTTGACTTCTCCGATGACCGGCTGGAAGAGGCAGAAAAGAATATGGATAAGCTGAAAGATGTCATTGCCAGAGTCAAAGAACTTTCTGCTAAAGAAGGAAATGAAGTTACAGAAGCATCCGAGGCTCTTGTCAAAGCAGCAGAAGAAGATATGAAAGTCTTCCACGAGGCTATGGATGATGATTTCAATACAGGCCTTGCAACGGGTGCCATGTTTGATCTGGCAAAAGCTGTTAATGTTTATTACAATGATGTTCATAACGGCGCAGGTTTCGATAAATCTTCCTTTGAAAAGGCGGGAAAAGCATTCAAGACCATCCTTGATATCCTCGGCATTCTTGAGAAGGAATGGAAGAAACGGGATGCTTACGATGATAAAGACTACAATGACCTGATGAGTGTGATTCTCGAAGTCCGGCAGTCTGCAAGAAAAGCAAAACAGTATAAACTGGCTGATGAGATTCGTGATAAACTGGGTGAAATCGGTATCATCATTGAAGATACGCCAACAGGAGCAAGGTGGAAAAAGCGTGGAGTTTAAAAGAGTTCTCTTTCTGAAAAAGCAGATGGCTCATAAAATCGGGAAAGACTCTCCTGTACTCAGCGAACAGGAAGTCTTTGCCATGGATGCCCTGACGCTGGCTTATATGGGAGACGTGTGCTGGTCTTTCTTTATCAGGAAAGTACTTATTGATACGGGTATCTATAATGTGCAGATATTAAACAGTCTTGCTTCTGAAATGGTTTCAGCCCGCTGGCAGAGCAGGATTCTCTTTGAAATTATGGAATTTCTGAACGACCGGGAGCTGAAGGTCTGCAAAAGGGCAAGAAATACGAATTCCCATGTGCCTAAAAGCGCAACTGTCGAAGAATACAGGGAATCGACTGCCTTCGAGGCCCTTCTTGGTTATCTGAAACTTTCGGGAAATGAAGAACGACTGGATTTCCTGATGGAAAGAAGCCTGAAATATCTGGCAGGAGAAATGAGTCATGAGAATGGATAAAGAGAGGCCATCCGGGAAAATCCGGCAGGGAAGGGAAAGGCGGGGGGAAAGACCTGAGAGGAAGCAGCGCCCGATTTCCCGCGAAAGTAAACAGGCCCAGCCTTTATGGATTTGCGGCCGCAACAGTGTTACTGAATTCCTGAAAAACGGAGCCATTCAGAAATTGTTCGTGAAAGCCGGCAGGAAAGACGAACGTCTTATTTCCATCATCAGTCTGGCAGAAAAATCTCATGTCCCTATGGTGGAAGTAGGGGAGGAAAAACTGGATCAGTTGTCGGGAGGTGTCATTCATCAGGGAATCGGGGCTCTTCTGAAACCTTATGAATTTGCTGACGTGGATAAGGTTTTATCCGAATGGGAAGGAAAGTCACCTATTCTTGTACTTCTTGATGGGCTGGAAGATGTCCGCAATCTGGGAGCCATTGTCCGCACGGCCGAATGTGCAGGGGCAGCGGCAGTTCTTCTTCCAAAACACAAAAGTCCTCCGGTGACGGCAGCTGCCATGAAAACCGCTGCAGGCGCTTTTGCTTACCTTCCTGTCTGTCAGACCGGTAATATAAGGCAGACTCTGGAATATCTCAAATCGAAAGGGTTCTGGGTGGTTGGAGCTGATATGGACGGGGAAAGCCTTTATTTTGATGCCAATCTGAAAGGACCGGTCGTCATTGTCATGGGAGCCGAAGGAAAGGGTGTCGGCCAGCTTACACGCAAGATGTGTGATTTCTGTGTACGCATTCCTATGAGCGGAAAAGTTTCTTCCCTGAATGTCTCTGTGGCAGCAGCCCTTCTCATTTATGAAGCAGTAAGACAAAGGAGCTCCTTATGAGAGATTTATATCTGGTTGATGGATATAATGTCATATTCTGGATGCCTGATGTCTTTGACCGGGATGATTTGGAATCAAGCCGCAAGAAACTCATTGACCTGATGCAGGATTACGGTGCCCATAACAATATTGAGGTCATCGTTGTTTTTGATGGACAGGGACAGTCCGTCAAAGCAAGAAAAGAAATCATAACAAAATCATTCTCTATCGTGTTTACACCAAGCCGTATGACGGCTGACAGCTATATCGAAAAAGAATCTTATATCAGGAGAGATGAATACCGCCATATTTTCGTAGTAACTTCTGATGGTGCAGAGCAGAGTCAGGTCCTTGGGAATGGAGCTTATCGTGTAGCGGTGGCCGATCTTTTCAGGGCCATGAATGAGGATAAAAAGGTGCAGAATACATTCATCAGCCACAATAACAGGGCCAATCTGCGCAGTGAAATTGGAATGGCGATACCTGTTTCCGTGCAGGAAAAGCTTAATAAAATGAGAACAGGGAAATAAGGAACCCGCAGAATTCCTTCCGGGTTTCAGGGAAATTAAAATTTTCTGTTGACTGAATCCACGGAGTAGTATAAAATAAAGCTTAATTACTGGCTCGATTGAATCGTGGCAGCCGTACGATACAGTTTCATACGGCTTTAGAGGAGGATTTGCAGTGAAGTACGTTTTGATTGGATTAACACTGATTGTTTCCCTGTTCCTGATTGTTGTTGTTGTTGCCCAGGAATCGAAACAGGCAGGTATGGGAACCGCTATCGGGGGCGGTACGGAAAATGGAAATAATGGTCAGACTCGCGGCAAGGATGCGGTTCTCTCCAAGTTCACCATGGTATCCGGCGTCATTTTTGCTGTACTTTGTCTTGTACTGGGAAGATACATGAATACTTTCTGATCTGACAGAATGAGGCTTGCGGAATGCAGGCCTTTTTTTAATTTATACTTGCACCATGTTTTTATTTCATGTACAGTTAAAGAAGAAAAATTATTTATCGTTCTGAATATAATGTTTGATTGAAATAGAGGAGCAGTAAATGGAGAAGAAGGAACTTTTACCCTATAAACCGGGAGTGATTCTGCAGGGAACTTATAAATCCTATGGATCCCGGTTTGGTTTCCTTTTGACTGATGAGGATCATGAGGATGTATATATTGCAGATAAGGATCATCTGAACGCAGTTAATAATGATATTGTAGAAGTGAAGACAATTGCCGGAGAAACCGGCAGGCATAATACGGAAGGACGGATTCTCCGGGTCATCGAAAGAGCCAATGATTCTTTCGTATGCACCTACGAAATGGTGGAAGGCGGAGGAGAAGCCGTGCCGATTGATGAAAAAGTGAATATGGTCATTGAGATTCCTGAAGGACAGGAAATGGGAGCCACCACCGGGGCTCGGGTCATGGTAGAAATTACCCGCTGGCCGGGGGAATGGACGGATGCGGAAGGCCGTGTAACAGAAATAATCGGCTATAAAGGAGATAAAGGAATCGATATCGATATCATCATCGCACAGCACCGGCTGCGCCATCAGTTTTCTGATGAACTGATGAAAGAAGCTGACAGCCTGCCCCGCGAAATTGTGCCTGAGGATGGTGTAAAAGATTTTCGTGATGTTCCCATTGTGACTATTGATGGTCCTGATTCCAAAGATCTGGACGATGCGGTTTATTGCAGAAAGAAAGAAAATGGTCATTTTGAACTGGGGGTTCATATTGCAGATGTTTCCAGATATGTGAAAAAAGGAACTCTTCTTGATGAGGAAGCCTATGCGAGGGGGACCAGTGTTTATCTGGCAGACCGGGTTATCCCCATGCTCCCTTTCCAGCTTTCCAATGATCTCTGCAGCCTCAATCATGATGAGGACCGGTATGCCATGTCCTGCATCATGGATGTGTCTCCGGACGGGGAAGTAAAGACGGAACTCATTACGCCTTCCCTGGTACGTGTTGCGAGACGGTGTAATTATCCTGAAATCAATAAAGCATTCAGGGAAGGCGTGGCGCCGGATGATTTGAAAGCACATCTCCCCATGCTTCTGGATTTAAGGGAGTGTGCGGATGCTTTGAGGCAGAACAGGACTCGCCGGGGAGCACTTGATTTTGACTTTCCTGAATATAAAATCGTCCTTGATGAAGAGGGCACGCCTCTTCGTATTGTGAAGATTATTCGCGGTGATTCAGAAAAAATGATTGAGGATGCCATGATTGCTGCCAATGAAGCGGTGGCACGGTACCTGGAGAGCACCGGCCACACCTCGGTCTATCGTGTCCATGATCATCCGGATCCGGAAAAACTGGCATCCCTGAAACGGCTCTCTGCCATTATGGGTCTCCCCATCCATATACCGGAAGATCCGGAGCCTAAAGATATCCAGAAACTTCTGGAATCTGCAAAAGGGAAGGACTTTGAAGCGGTCATTCAGGTCATGACTCTCCGGTCATTACCGCAGGCCTGCTATAGTACAGATAATAGTGGTCATTTTGGTATTGCAAGTACATGCTATACCCATTTTACTTCCCCAATCCGACGTTACCCGGATCTGATGGTACATCGCCTGATCAGGCAGGCTCTCTATGATGAGATGTCAAAGGCAGAACGCAAAAGGCTGACGGAATTCCTGCTTCGGGCTGTCGAGCATTGTTCTGAAACTGAACAGAATGCAACTGAAACAGAACGAGATGTGGATGATCTCAAAATGACGGAATATATGGTTCCTTTTGTAGGAGAACCTTTCGATGCCAGAATTACCGGCGTGACACGGTTCGGTATCTTTGTGGGTCTGGATAATGGAGTAGAAGGACTTGTTCATATAGATTCCATGGATGACGATGAATATATTTATCAGGAAGATACCATGACCATGAAAGGCCACTTCTCCGGCACTACCTATGCCATGGGCATGCCTGTCCGGGTCACTCTGGTCAAGGCGGATAAGGAAAGAAGAGAAGTAGATTTCATTCTTGGTGAGATTCATTCTCCATTGAATCTGGAGAAGAAGACCCGCTCTTCCTCCAAATCTCATTCGAAAAAGAAAAATAAAAAAGGAAAGACTAAGCAGAAGGGGAGGAAATAATCCCTGATTCTAGGAGGCTTCATGGTTAAAGAAAAATCGGCGCCCCCGGTATCGGTAAACCGGCAGGCCCGCCATAATTATTTCATACACGATACTTACGAATGCGGAATAGCCCTGACAGGTACGGAAGTTAAATCCATCCGTGCAGGTAAAGTGAACCTTCGGGACAGTTTTGCCAGAATTGAAAAAGGAGAAGCATACCTCTGGAATGCCCATATCAGTCCTTACGAGCAGGGAAATATTTTCAATCATGATCCCCTGCGTACAAGGAAACTTCTTCTCCATAAGAAAGAAATCATAAAGATAGAGAGCCAGTTGAAAACGAAAGGCTATACGCTGGTTCCGCTTAAAATGTATTTCCATCATGGAAAAGTCAAACTTGAAATCGGCCTTGCCACCGGCAAGAAGCTCTATGATAAGCGGCAGGATATGGCAGAAAAAGCAGCAAAACGGGATTTGGACAGGCGAATTAAGGAACAGAGGCTGGATTAAAAGAAAGGGCGGGGGAACCGGCCTTTTTTTTAATTCTTTTGTCCTTTATACTCTTTCTAATTGCTGGTATAATAATAAAAATATATAAGTTATAACAAGGAGCTGGAAATGGATAAAGCAAAGAAACCTTTTCACAAGGATAATAGGAAACCGTTTCATAAAAATAGAAATTCAGGAACAGAATTCTTTAAAAAACGAAAATTGGAACCGGGTGTTGAATTTGTTGACAAGATACTCGGAGTAGGAATAGTTCGCAAGGTAACCGAAGAGGGAATTACCGTTGCCTTTGGGGATTTGGAAAAAGTAATTCCTCGCAAAAAGCAGGATTCGCATCATAAACGGGAAGAAGAAGCTTCCGGCAAAAGGAAACCGTTTGAGAAAAGAGTATTTACTTTTGATGTACAGCCCGAAGATGTATCTGTTAAAACCGACCAATCCATTAAAGCAGGCCGTCGGGAAGCTTCATTAGGTCTCGAAGTAGTTGACGAAATACTGGGCAAGGGGATAGTCAGCCGTATTACGGAAAGGGGAGTTTATGTAACATATGAGAAAACTGGCGAAAATGTTATGTATCCTCTGGGCTTGCCCTCTAAACTTTTGAAAAGCGCGTTCCCTGATAAAAAGAAAGTAAGAAAGGAGACTATTCCCAAAGGGAAAAGTCGTCTGTACAAGGTCCCTGAACAGGTTAAACCTGAGGAAAAAGCAAAGGTAATCCCTCATAAAGCTAAAGAAACCCATCGGGGAAATACCCATTATATCGATCTTGGCATTGGAACTATGGTGATTTCTCCGCTTTATGGAGAGGGAGTCATTACAGAAATTGCTGATGGTCATATGAAAGTAGCATTTAAGAACATCAGCAAAGATTATACATATCCTCTGGCCTTCGCAGATGGAGAAATTGAAGTTGTGGAAAAAGAGTGACTCCTTTTTCATACTTACAAAAACAAATCAAAAACAGCTGCTATTTAGCAGCTGTTTTTGATTTGCCTTAAATCGGTCAGTGGTAGTATTATTTTTTCTCCAGTTTGATATAACTTTCATCTCTCTTGAAATTTCTGGTCATATCCATTTGGAATTTCGGCGGCTGGCCATCTGCGGTAATTTGAACCTCCCGGATATTTGGGAATTCGGTTAATGTATCGACGACCGCTGCGATGAAAAGTGATTCAGCCGTTGCGCCTTTGATCAAATTCAGGCTTTTATTAAAGTTTGCATAGGCCGTTTCATCTTTTATAGAGATACTTTTTAGTGTGAGATCTGTCGGGAACACCGGATATTTTGAATGACGATCAGCTCGGAGCATTTCTTCCAGCGCATTCCTGGCAGTTTTGTCAGCTGCTTTTACTTTCATCTCAACAGGCACGATTTTGAGACCATCTTCGGATGCCTTGTAGAATTTCATTGTTGACATTTTTTCTGCAGGTATTTGAGCCTGTGCTGATATGGCAGAAGAAGAACCTGGAGCTTGAGGGGGAGTCTGCCTTGAGCAGCCGGAAAAAGATAATGCCGTTAACAGGGACGCAGATACAATTCCTATGAGGAGAGATTTACTTTTCATAAGATTAACTCCTTATTTAAGAGCGGAAAAATAATTGACCAGCCCGTTGAAAAGGCTTTGGGCGATGCTCTTTGGAGCCCATTTTGAGGTCAGCATCTTTACTCTGTGATCATTAGTAATAAAACCCATTTCCATGAGAACCGATGGCATAGCGGTATGTTCGTTGACGTAAAAATAATTGGATTTTACGCCTCTGTCAGGAATGGCAAGTGAAGTCAAAGTAGCCTGATGCATCATCTGCGCCAAAAGAAGATCTTTGGAACTTTTAGCTGTGTAATAGGCAGTAGTGCCATCAACAGAACCATTAGCAAATGAATCAATATGAATGGATATGAAAACATCCGCATGAGCCTCGTTGGCTACATCACAACGTGCCTGCAGTTCTGGCGTGGCAGCCGCCCATGGGCCATATACATCCTTATCAGCGGAGCGGGTCATGACTACCTTTGCACCGGCAGACTTCAGCATATCACGAAGAGGAAGCGCTATGGAGAGGGTAATATCTTTTTCGTAAACATCCTTACCTTTCACATGGCCTATGGCACCGACATCAGTACCGCCATGCCCGGGATCCAGACATATGATTTTACCCTTTAATGCGCTTTTAGCATCGCCTGACACGTTATACTTCTGTGATGAAGCAGAGGTGCCGGTAATGCCCGATGATTTCTTCGTCTGAGAAGGAGAAGCAGCGGGAGTTGTATTTTTTTTGTATGTCTGTTTTGCGCCGATTACCGGTATATCGATGACCAGGCGATGGGGTTTATTAAGTTTGGCATCAGGGCGAAGGGCAAATACCCGGATATCATCAATTTTCTGCGCTTTGGAAAGGGCTACGTCCAGATATGTATCACCATCTTTTTCCGATACAGTAGCAAAGTCAATTGCCCTGGGATCCATATCATACTGAGAAGCAATATGTCCCATTGAAGTTTTTTTCAATATGACTTCGAAATTTTTTCCTTCATTGTCGATAGCAGCTTCTGCATGGATGGCTTTTGAAAGGTCCATGGCGATACGGACGAATGGTGGATTTCCATCATTTCTGGAAGTCCAGCGGAAAGCAGTGATTTCTGCATTCTGTGCCATAGACGGGAATGTGCATGCTGCCAGTAAAAAGAAAACAAAAGTAAATAAAAGCTTTGATATATGTTTCATAACGTTCCTTTCCATTTATAAAATACGAATTTGTAAAAATCAGATGTCCGATAAGCAAGTGTGCATAATATCGATTGCAAAAATACTTGATGTCAGCATATAATACTATATTATATCACTTTATGTTTTATACTTTAATGCTAGTAAATAAAATATTTGAACTTTTTCGGATATCCGATCCGATATCCGATATATTATTTTAATATGGGTTTTTATGGCGAAAGAAACAAAATAGTAGTAAAATAAAATATATTGTCAAAATGAGGTATTGTATCTTCGGATTAAAGGAGTTAGCTTGTTGAAAATATTAAACGGTTTTCGGAACACGGCGGTAATCATCGCTGCTGCATTTGCAATTACAGGTTCATTGGTGTTACTTCCTGGATGCGGCGGACAGCAGGAGAAGAAGGATGCGCCTGCTGCTGCACCAACATCTTCGTCTCAGCCACAGGCTGCTCTTAAACCGGGGGCAGCCGTGGTACATCGTGATAGTAGTGTTAAATATTCCGTTCCGGAAGGCGTATCAGTCCTTATGTATCATATGATTGGCAATGAAGCCGGTAATGCAGCAATTATGACCGAAGCCAATTTAAGGATTCAGATGAATTATCTCCGGGATCATGGTTACCATCCCATTACCATGCAGGAACTTTATGATTATGTAACCAAAGGGGCAGCTCTGCCGGAAAAACCGGTCTGCATTACATTTGATGACGGTTATCTCGACAGCTATACGATTGTTTATCCTATGATGAAGGAATATGGCTTTCCATGGACTCTTTTCGTCATCACGGATGATGTGGGACAGCCATATAATCGTATGACCTGGCAGCAGCTTAAAGAAATGGCAGACAGTCATACCGTGACTATTTCCAACCATACCCTTTCCCATCCCAAACTTCATAACCTTGCCACAGCAAAAGAAAAGGAAAATGAAATCGTGGGAGCCAATCAGGCTTTGAAATATCATCTGGGGATCGATAATGCCTGGCTTGCCTATCCTTATGGGGATTATGATGATGAAATCATCAAGATCTGTAAAAAAGCGGGCATTAAAATGGCAGTAACTACCGATTCCGGACGTGTTCATGCCGGAAGTTACCCCTATGATCTGAAAAGAGTATATATCGGCAACGATATATCCATTGCTCGTTTTTCTGAACGACTGAATAAAGATAACTATACTCCTGTCTGATATTTCCTGCTTCCATCTCAGGAAGCGGATGCTTTTGCACTCTAATCTGTCGTCTTACATTAGGAGCAGGAATGAAACGTATTTTTCATAACTTTATTTTTCGCTTTGTCATTATGACGCTTATTTTCTTTATTGTCACTTCACCGGTTGTCGTCCTTTTCGGGCCCTTTGGCAATCTGAAGCGTGCTGTAGTTGGAGCTATTATGAGGTCCCGTCATCCTCAGTACATCACATGGCTGTACACGCAGGATGAACTGAATCAGATTCTTGGGGTAGTCAAGACAACTGATACACAGAAAGTCTTTTCTTTCAAGCCCAGGACTGATTCTACACTGAGACTGAAGAAAATCGAGACGTCTCGTTTTGTTGGATATCTTCTGGAAATACCGAATCCTACCCGCGTGAAGGTGGCGACAGCAGAGGATATTAATGAGAAAGGTGACACTACAAGCAATATAGCAAAAAAGAACAATGCGGTAGCAGCCATTAATGGCGGCGGTTTTTATGATCCGAATGGTACCGGCACAGGGCGTCTGCCATATGGTTTTATTCTTCACGAAGGTAAATACCTTCTGGGCCAGCAGGTAGATGATAAGGAAAAAGTCGATTTCGTTGGAATGACCAGAAGCGGCAATTTGATTGCAGGAAATTACAATAAGAAACAGCTTCGTGATCTGGGAGCCGTTGAGGGACTGACCTTTGGACCGCCTCTCATTATTAACGGTAAGAAAGTAATCAAGAGCGGGGACGGAGGCTGGGGGATTTCGCCACGTTCAGCCATTGGCCAGAAGAAAGATGGAACCATGCTTTTCCTTGTGATTGATGGACGGCAGCCCGGATACAGTATCGGTGCAACCCTGGTCGATTCCCAGAATATCCTTTATGAAAATGGTGCTTATATAGCGGCCAATCTGGATGGCGGATCCTCGACTACCCTGTACTACAATGGAAAAGTTGTCAATAAACCGGCCGATCTTCTTGGTGAACGTATGATACCGACCGCGTTTATTGTGAAATAAGGAGGACAGAGTGAATAAAAAATTCGTTGAATTTGCAGTCTGCTTTGTCCTTGGGCTTGGCGTACAGGCCGGGGCTTATCTCTACATGGATCAGGTGCTGTTTGCGCCTCTGTCCAGCGGCGATTATGATATGAGCGACGTGAAAGACAAGGTGGCAGAAGCAGCGGAGAAGGCAGGGAAAAAGATTTTTGCCGGAGTAACCACTAAAGGAAAAGCTTATTATTCCTATGACTACAAATACATGGCCGATGTCACTGCTGAATCAGTCACTATTTACAAGGCGGATTCTCTAAACAGCCCGCAGAAGATTGACCTGAAAAACCAGGGTGTTTCCTTTTTCGAATGGATGCCTGACCGTAATTTGGCTCTTATGGCCCTTTATCCGATTCACTGGAAAGGCGGCCGCTGGGATGTTACCCTGGCCAGGTATAATCCTGAAGGGACCACCCATGAATCGGATGCACCTATACGCGACCTTCCCAGAAACGCAAAAATCGTGGATGTTGCTTATTCCACGGCTACCAATGCAGTCTATATGAAGATGGAAGTGGGGAAGGGGCTGTATCGTATTTACAGGACCGATGCGAATTATGATACACGCCGCATTTATGTACAGACTTCACATATTGGAAAGATTGCCGTGTATTATGATAAAGATCGGCTGTTTTATGATGACAGCCAGAAGGGCATTATGTATACTTTCAATGGAGATGACAGCTCCTGGCGTATTATTTCTCCTCCCGGCGCATTCCGTCTGGTAGGTCTTGGTGATGATAAAACAATTTATGCTGCAAAAATCAATTCTAAAGGAGAAGCCACTGCCTACTATACCGGTATGCTGGGAGTGGGGTTTAAAGAAGTTAAGGCTTTGGATACGCCGGTCGAATTTAATTCCATTACTACCCATATGATTAAAGAAGCTGCGCTGCATTCCAATAAATAAAATCCGTGAACATGAATCCGTCATGCTCACGGATTTTATTTTACTGCTTTCAGGCGAAAGATGGAATTTGATGCTGTCAGATACAGAACAAAATGGTATAATGATTTTAAATTAGTGATTGTTACAGGAAAGGAGGCAATTTAATGAATAAGGACGAAGAAATCTATACAGCTGATGACCGGCTGATTGTTGCTCTTGATGTGGACTCTTTTGATAAGATGAAAGCCCTTGTAGATGAACTGGGGGATCTGGTATCTTTTTACAAGGTGGGTATGGAACTTTACTATAGCGCTGGCAGCGAAACCATTCATTATCTGAAAGAACACGGGAAAAAGGTATTCCTCGATCTCAAACTTCACGATATTCCGAATACCGTGGGCCACAGTGTGGCATCGGTGACCCGGCTGGGAGTAAATCTGATTACTGTTCATGCCGGCGGCGGACGTGCCATGATGCAGGCAGCATCCCGTTATGCAAAAATTACAGCAGATGAGCTGGGGGTGGAAAGACCAAAAATTCTGGCTGTTACAGTTCTGACAAGCTTTGACGATCAGGGATGGCAGGAAGTTGGCGGGCATCTCCCGATTCAGGAACACGTACTTGAGCTTGCTGAACTTGCGAAGAATTCTGGAGTGGATGGTGTAGTCGCATCTCCCAGGGAGGCCGCATCTATCCGCAAGATGGCCGGCAATGATTTCCTTATTGTTACTCCCGGAATTCGGCCATCTTTTGCGCAGACTGATGACCAGAAACGTATTGCTACGCCTTCCCAGGCATTTAAGGATGGTTCCTCAATGCTTGTCATCGGCCGGCCTATTACACAGGCAATAGATCCTTGTGCGGCTGCCAGACTGATTTTAAAAGAAATAAAGGAGAATGCATGATGAACGAAAAAGAAGTAGAAGCGTTACTTAAAGAAACAAAGGCCATTCTGGAAGGACATTTCCTGTTAACCAGTGGTCTCCACAGCCCTCTTTATGTTGAAAAATTCAATGTTCTTCAGCATCCTGAATATACGGAGAAGCTGTGTGAAGAATTTGCCAACCATTTTAAGGGTATGGGAATTGAGACTGTTATCGGGCCAGCTACGGGTGGGATTATTCTTTCACAGGTGACTGCCCGTCTCCTTGGCGTACGTTCAATCTTTACAGAAAGAGAAAACGGTAAAATGACCCTTCGCCGTGGTTTTAAAGTCGCTCCTGGTGAAAAAGTTCTTATTGTGGAAGATATTGTTACCACGGGTGGATCTATTAAAGAAGTGGTGGATGTGGTTAATAAAGCAAAAGGTGATATTGTGGGTATTGGTCTCCTGGTCGACCGCTCGGGCGGTTCAGCTGATTTTGGTGTTCCTCCGGAAAAAGTATATCCACTGCTGCACCTGACAGTTCCGACCTATAAGCCGGATGAATGTCCTCTCTGCAAGGCAGGTGTTCCGATTACCGAAAGAGGAAGCCATCATCTGAAAAAATAATTATTTTATATATTGAATCAATCGTAAATAAAAACTCCGGAAATTCCGGAGTTTTTATTATGCCTTTTATATTTGTAAAAATAAATTCATCAGATGAAATATATAATTAATTTAAAGTATGAGAATTAATCTTTAATGGTATGAGGTCCTTCAGTCAACTCAACGAAAAGTTTGTGAACAGTTGTAATTTTATTGATTCTCCATGCATTGGCTCCACAGAAAACGAGCCCATGGTCTACATCTCCTTTAACAGCACGGATAAGGGCCTGCGTAATACAGTATGGCGTCGTGCCGGGGTCACAGGTTTTAAGACAGTGGAAACAATTGGTTACCGGCATGCGGCACTGGCGGATGGCACAGATGAAAGGATTCAGCAGCGCCCGACCAGGCATGTGGACCGGACTTTGCACGATGGTAATATCCGTTGGCGTTGATTTGACATACATATTTTTGAATGCATCAGAAGCATCACATTCCTTCGTAGCAACAAAGCGGGTGGCCATCTGTACACCGGAAAGGCCAAGAGAAAGGTAATGGAGGATATCATTTCTGTCAAAGATTCCGCCTCCAAAGACGACGGGAATTTTTTTATGAAATTTTTCTTCAAACTCTTTTACTACATTTAGAATTTCCAGAATTTCTTTCTCGTAACCGTCATTGGCATGTTTTGCCACCTGCTCCCGCGTGTAACCCAGATGACCACCCGCCTTTGGTCCTTCAATGACTACCAGGTCGGCCGTGCGGTTATGATGACGGGCCCAAAGCTTGAGAATAACTCTGGCTGCCTTCGGTGATCCGATGATGGGGGCAATTTTTGTATCTGTCCCTTCTACACAAATCGGTAAATCTGCAGGAAGACCAGCTCCAGAAAAGATGATATCTGCACCGTTTTTAGCTGCCGTACGGGCATAGTCTTCATAATGTTGTCCCCTCCACATGATATTGACACCGATGATTCCTTTTTGGGCTTTTTCTCTCGCCAGTTTCAACTGGCTTTTCAGGGCACGAATATTGGCATTTACCGTATTGATGCGGAAATCGGGTTCGTTGAATCCGATCTGGGCAGCTGAAATGACACCTATACCTCCCTCCTTTGCTACCGCTCCAGCCAGACCGGACAGGCTTACGCCTATTCCCATGCCTCCCTGAATAATAGGAAAGTTGGCAGTTAATTCCCCAATATGCAATTTTGGTAATTCCATAGTAAGCTCCTGTTTGAAATAAAAACATATAAATTATAAAAAACGTTTAAGAATAGAAATTATATAAAAAATCGATATTTACTGTATTTTATAACAATATAAAAATTGAGTCAATCCTAAAATAGGGAAAATTCTCCAAAATAATATAACAATATACGTATATCGTTTATAAAATAAACTCCCAAAAGGACTTTGAACCGATAGCAGCATGATTGCCCAAAAGTGAATTCTGCCGAATGGATTATTGTATTAGGATAAAAGTACGGGATTTATTTTGACTTTGACTATGCAGTACCCATCCTTTTGTGGTATAGTATTAACAGCAGGTGATAATTTTATGGAGAAATGTAAAATGGATAAAAATGAAAGAAGAGAAGCCATACAGACTTTGCTCCGCCACAATCCATGTCTGACAGATGGGGATCTGGCAGAACATTTTTCTGTTTCCATTGCTACCATACGGCTGGATCGCCAGGCGCGGGGCATTCCACAAATGCGTGAAAGGGTTGAGCAGCTTGTTGCATCACAGCCTTCTGAAGTCCGGTCGGATGTAAGGATACTTGATCTGGATATCGGGGAAAAGGGTGTTGGGCTTTTTACCACGACTGATGAAATGGCGGATCAGGCAGGCATGGTTTCTGCGGAAAAGTTATATGGGGCAGCTGCAGGATTTGCCCAGTCCCTCGCTGGAGTGCCTTTTGCATCCACCCAGGTTGGAAATATAAAATATAAAATTCCTGTGCAGCCAGGCTCTGTACTTATTGTTAAAGGACGGATAGTCCTTGTGCGCGGAAATAAAAAACATATTTATATCAGCTTTTTCCGGGGAGATATGGAAGTTTACCGGGCAAAGTTTATCATGGAAATTTCAGGTCAGATGGAGGCTTCCCCATGGATAAAATAGCAATTGACGCAATGGGCGGTGATTTTGCACCATTGGAAATTGTGCTGGGCGCAATTCAAGCGGTGAGGGAATATAAGATTCCTGTCGTACTTGTTGGAGACCAGGAAAGGATTATTGAGATTCTTAAAGAAAATCATGAAGATAGTAATCCTCTTATTGAAATACAGCATGCGTCTCAGATTATTGAAATGGGTGAACATCCCGGTATGGCCTACAGGAAGAAAAAGGACGCTTCCATTTCTGTTGGAGCAAGGCTTGTTAAAGAGGGGAAATGCGGGGCAGTCGTGGCTCCGGGATCTACAGGGGCAGCCGTAACGGCGGGACTCCTTGGCATTGGTAGAATTCGCGGCATAGAACGTCCTGCTATTCTTACGCCCATCCCTAATGAAAAAGGCGGATATACTTACCTCATTGATTCTGGTGCCAGCGCTCAGCCTAAATTGGAAACCTATGTACAGAATGCTCTGCTTGGTTATGTTTATGCAAAAAAAGTGGCAGGGATTAATAATCCGAAAATAGGCCTGCTGAATATTGGTGCAGAAAGTGCCAAAGGAAGTCCTCTTGTGGCCGAAGCTTATCAGTCTCTCTCTGAACAGAAAATTATTCCCTTTGCGGGAAATGCGGAAGGCCGGGATGTGATGACTGGTGACTTTGATGTGGTAGTCACTGACGGGTTTACCGGTAATGTGGTCCTGAAGTTTGGCGAAGGCGCTGGCAAGCTTGTTTCTGCACTCCTGAAAAATGCCATTGAAAAAGGGGGCCTCAGGGCCAAACTGGGGGCACTGCTTCTGAAATCTGCATTGAAAAAATATATGGCTAAGCCTCTTGATTATGCTGAATACGGCGGTGCCCAGCTGATGGGAATCAAAGGTGTAGTGGTTATCTGCCATGGGGCGTCTAAAGCAAAGGCTATAAAAAACGCTATTTATATGGCAAGAAATGTATGCCGTGAGCATATTGATGAAGCTATTAAGGAAACTTTGGAACAGATGAAGATAGAGAATGCAGAGAGCGTGGGAAACGTATAATATAGAGAAGTGATTTTTACAGGAAAGGGATTCTTGGAATGATTGAAAAACGATATGCCGGCATTCTGGGAACCGGTCATTATGTTCCTGATAAAATACTGACTAATAACGATCTGGAAAGAATGGTGGATACCTCTGATGAATGGATTCGCACCAGAACCGGTATCGAAATGAGGCATCTGGCGGCCCAGTCTGAAAATACATCGGATTTATGTGTGAGGGCTGCACTGCCGGCGATAGAAGCGGCAGGTCTTGGACCGGATGATATTGATTTTGTACTGGTCGCGACAGCTTCCCCGGATTATGTGGTGCCTTCTACGGCCTGCCTGGTACAAAACAAGCTTGGCCTTACTCATGCGGGAGCCATGGATATTTCTGCCGGCTGTTCCGGCTTCATTTATGCCACAGCTTTAGCATCAAACCTGGTAAAATCCGGTATGTACAAGCACATACTGATTATCGGAGCTGAAATACTCTCCCGTCTGACCAACTGGCATGATCGTTCCACATGCGTACTTTTTGGTGATGGAGCTGGCGCCGCGGTAATAGGGGAAACGGAGGAAGGCTTTGGCCTTCTTTCCTCCGATCTGGGTTCCGATGGAAGTTTAGGTAAAATACTTGATATTCCTGCCAGCGGTGTGGCAGAGCCGGTAACACATCGGGCCATTGATTCTGGCCGTATTTATATCCATATGGAAGGTCCGGAAGTATTTAAGGCTGCCGTGAGGCATATGGGCGCTACAACACTTAAAGCTCTGGAGAAAGCGGGACTTCAAAAAGAGGATATAGACATGTTTATTGCTCATCAGGCCAACAACCGGATTATCCAGGCTATTGCTAAAAGACTGTGTGTACCAGCAGATAAGATGTGGGTCAATGTGAACCGTTTCGGTAATACGTCGGCTGCTTCCGTAGGAATCGCACTGGATGAAGCAGTCAGAGCCGGAAGGGTTGGACGAGGGGACATTGTTGTTCTTTCTGGATTTGGCGCCGGTCTCACATGGGGCTCTGATGTTTTAAGATGGATTTACTGAATTCTTTAATTTCGATGAGGCGATAATATGAAAAAAGCATTTCTTTTCCCCGGACAGGGTTCGCAAAAAGTGGGTATGGTCCACGATTTGTATGAAAAATATGATTCTGTAAAAAATCTGGTTCATGAAGCTGATGATACGCTGGGGTTTTCCATTTCAGAGATGATGTTTGAGGGACCTGATACGGAACTCATGCAAACTGAATTTACACAGCCAGCGATTCTGACGGCCAGCGTAGCTGTATGGCAGGTACTTAAAGAACAGGGAATTGAACCCGATATTGCTGCTGGCCATAGTCTTGGTGAATATTCAGCTCTGGTGGCTGCAGGGGCACTTTCTTTTGCTGATGCAGTGAACACGGTTCATCTCCGCGGCCGTTTCATGCAGGAGGCGGTACCGCTGGGAGAAGGCGGGATGGCTGCAGTCATCGGCCTTAAACCTGAAAAAATTGTTGAAATCTGCGGTGAGGTTTCGGAAGAGGCCGGCCCTGTACAGGCTGTAAATTTCAACTGCCCCGGTCAGGTGGTTATTGCCGGTGCTACAAAAGCTGTAGAAACAGCCTGCAAAGTGCTGAAAGAAGCCGGTGCCCGTCGTGCCATCATGCTGAAGGTCAGTGCTCCTTTCCATTCTACCCTTATGGAACCTGCTGCTGCCAGGCTGAAGGAAGTCCTGGATCATGTTGATATTCATGATACTACGATTCCTGTTATAGCTAATGTAAATGCCAGAGAAGAAATGAAGGCCGATGAAATTAGAAGAAATCTGGTCGAACAGGCAGCTCATCCGGTTCATTGGGAAGAGTCGGTCAGAAATATGATTGAAGGAGGAGTTGATTATACGATTGAAGCAGGGCCGGGTACTGTGCTTTCCGGTTTTATGAGAAAGATCGATCGCTCAGTTCCTTGTCATCATGCGGAAGATACCGCAACAGTAGAGGATGTCGTTAAGTCCTTAAAAGGAGAATAAAAATGGAAGAAAATCAGAAGACTGCCCTCGTAACCGGTGCCTCCCGGGGGATTGGTCGTGCTATTGCACTGAAGCTTGCCAGCGTGGGTTATACGGTTGCTGTTAATTATGCAGGAAGTCATGATGCGGCTGCTGCTGTAAAGAATGAAATTGAATCTTCCGGCGGAAAGGCGATCCTTCTTCAAGGAGATGTATCCAAACCTGAAGATGTAGACCGTATCTTCAAAAAGATTAAAGAAGAATTCGGGGCACTTGACGTGCTTGTTAATAATGCAGGTATCAACAGGGATTCTCTGCTCATTCGCATGAAGGAAGAAAACTGGGATGATGTGATTTCTACTGACCTGAAAAGTGATTTTTTGACTATTAAGGCGGCTGCCATGATGATGATGAGGAAGAAAAAAGGATCCATTATCAATATTTCTTCTGTAGTAGGTGTTACCGGCAATGCTGGTCAGGCCAATTATGCGGCAGCTAAAGCAGGAGTCATTGGACTTACCAAAGCATGCGCAAAAGAATTGGCGCCCCGACATATTCGTGTAAATGCGGTAGCTCCCGGGTTTATTGAAACGGCAATGACTGATGGAATCCCTGAAAAGCTCCGGGATGCAATGATTGCCTCTATCCCTCTGGGACGTATGGGGCAGCCTGAAGACGTGGCTAAAGCTGTATGTTTCCTGGCATCGGAAGAGGCTTCCTACATAACCGGTCAGGTACTGGTTGTAGATGGCGGTATGGTGATGTAAATCTGTCCGGGAGTATAAAATTTAGCAATCCTTTTTGAATATTAAATAAAAGAAATAAGAATTTCTTTAATTAACAGGAAAAAAGGTGACAAGCTCCCATAGTTGTAATATAATCATTAAGGTACGAATTTCAGCGAAAGGTGGTGAAATTTATAATGAGCACTTTTGACAGAGTAAAGAAGATCGTTGTTGATCAGCTGGGTGTAAACGAAGCTGATGTAACTATCGATTCCACTTTCATTGATGACCTGGGCGCTGATTCCCTCGACATCGTTGAACTGATCATGGCATTCGAAGAAGAATTTGACATCGAAATTCCGGATGACGCAGCAGAAAAGATCAAAACCGTAAAGAATGCTGTAGACTACATCGACAGCCAGATTCAGTAATTGAAGAATTGGTATTGAATGCATAGTGGTGCCGGGGAACATGTTTCCCCGGTGAACCAGTATGATTTGAGGAAAATGCCTCAAAAAAGCGGATTACCTGTCCGTCATCCGTTTTTTTGAGGTTTTGTCCTATTTGCTATCGTTTACAATACGTTTCTTAAGAGGTGCCCCTTTATGGAAAAGAGAAGAGTCGTTATTACAGGTGTTGGTGTTGTGACACCGATAGGTATTGGAAAGGATGAATTCTGGGATGCCCTGATGGCAGGAAAATCCGGCATTGGTCCGATTACGGAATTTGATGCATCCGATTTTCCTGTACGCATTGCCGGGGAAGTAAAAGATTTTGATGCTGTAAAATATGTAGGTGACAGGAAAGCTGTCCGCCACATGGATAGAAATGTGCAGTTTGCAGTAGCTGCAGCAACCATGGCTGTTGCTGATGCAAAACTGGATATGAAACTGGAAGATCCTGATCGTATTGGAACCATTATTGGTACTGGTATCGGCGGCATCACAACTATGGAAGATACTGTTCACCGCATCGATACCAGAGGGCCGGCTAAGGTGAATCCATTTGCGGTACCTATGATGATTGCCAACATGGCAGCCGGGCAGGTATCTATCAATTTTGGACTTATGGGACCGGTCCTTGCAGATGTTACGGCTTGCGCTTCCGGTAATAATGCTATCGGTCGTGCAACCAGAACTATTCAGTATGGTGATGCAGATGTTATGTTTGCCGGCGGTACGGAAGCTGCCGTAGCCAAAACTCCGATGGCCGGCTTTGCTGCCATGAAAGCACTTTCGTCCAGGGATTGTCCGCCGGAAGAAGCTTCCTGTCCTTTTGATGAAAGACGGGATGGCTTTGTCCTGGGTGAAGGGAGTGGCATGCTGATTCTTGAAGAACTGGAACATGCAAGGAAGAGAGGCGCCCATATTTATGCGGAAGTCATTGGTTATGGTTCTAATGGCGATGCCTATCATATAACTGCTCCGAGACCGGGTGGACTGCTCGCTGCCAAGTGCATGGATAAAGCAATCAAAGACGCCGGAATTTCTCCGGATGATATTGATTATATCAACGCCCATGGTACTTCTACCGGGTTGAACGACAAGAATGAAACCAAGGCAATTAAAGATGTTCTCGGCAAGCATGCCTATGAAGTAGTGATCAATTCAACCAAGTCCATGACCGGACATCTCCTTGGTGCAGCCGGCGCTATTGAAGCCGTGGTATGTGTGCTTTCCATCCAGCATAACCGGGTTCACCAAACTCTTAATCTGAAGACACCGGATCCGGAATGTGATCTTGATTATGTTCAGGAAGGTCCGAGAGATGTAAAAGTCGACGTGACCATGTCCAATGCTTTTGGCTTTGGCGGACACAATGCAGTTGTCATCATGAGGCGTTATGAAGAATGAGTCATGCTGAAGCAAGACGGAAGGAACGTCTGCTTGAGGTTCAGCGGTTTGTGGAGGAAAATGAACTGCCTGTCAAAAATCTTGAACTGCTGAACATTGCCCTGACTCATACTTCCTATGCCAATGAGCATAAGAATGAAGTTATCCATGATAATGAGAGACTGGAATTTCTCGGTGATGCAGTGCTTGACCTGGTAGTGGGGGAATATCTCTTTCTTCGTTTTCCTGCATGGCCGGAGGGGGAACTGACGAGGGCCAAGGCCAGTGCTGTATGTAAACCTGCCTGTGCCGAATGTGCAGCAAAATTTCAGGTAGGCCGGTATATGCTTCTTGGACGGGGTGAAGAAATGTCCGGCGGCAGGACGAGGGAGTCTATCCTGGGCGATGCTTTCGAAGCTGTTATCGGGGCTATTTACCTGGACAACAATTATGAGATTGCATCACGGTTTATCCTGGGGCACCTGAAGAAATATCTGGATCTCATCGATGAAGGAAACTATGATCACGATTACAAATCTGATCTTCAGGAGCTGGTCCAGAAACATGGTGATGTCAATATCCGTTATGAAGTCACCCATGACGAGGGCCCGGACCATGATAAAACCATCTGGATGCATATCTTCATTAATGGTAAGGATTTTGGCAGTGGAATAGGTAAAAATAAAAAGGAAGCTGCCCAGAGGGCAGCCAAAGAGGCTATCAAGCGGATCCAATCCGGTGAAAAAGTCTGAAACAGAGTGAAGAAGTGAGTTTTCATTTCTTCACTTTTTTTGATATGATTTGTATAATTCTTTATCCTGCATAATTGGGATTCTAAAATTACCAAAAATTCGTTCTTTAATAGATTCATTTTGGTGGATGAGTATGATATAATGAAATAGAAAAAATTCGATAATTTATTTAAAGTACCCGGCAAATCTATATTGCCGCCATGTGAAGATACAGGAGAAATAGTATGGATCGTTCCAGAATCAAGCGTCAATATACGGAACCTGCGATTCCATTCCAGCTGAAGGCATCTTTCAAACCGATGGGAGATCAGCCCAAAGCGGTAGATTCACTGGTGAAAGGGTTGAAGGAAGGAGAATGGGCTCAGGTCCTTCTTGGGGCAACGGGAACAGGCAAAACTTTTACCATGGCCAAAGTAATTGAAGAAGTACAGAGACCGACGCTTATTATCTCACCAAATAAGACACTGGCTGCACAGACAGCCAGCGAGTTTAAGGACTTCTTCCCCGATAACGCGGTCTATTATTTCGTCAGTTACTATGATTATTACCAGCCGGAATCCTATGTCCCGCAGACAGATACATACATTGAAAAAGATTCTTCCCGAAACGAGGAAATCGATCGACTGCGTCATTCTGCCACTATGGCCCTTTTTGAACGTAAAGATGTCATTATTGTAGCCTCCGTATCCTGCATATATGGTCTTGGGGATCCTGAAGATTACAGTACTATGGGCCTTTCTTTAAGACCGGGGGAAGAAATAGAACGGGATACCATTATTGAAAAACTGGTCAATATGCAGTATATGAGGAATGATATGAATTTCACCCGCGATACATTCCGGGTCAGGGGAGATACGATTGATGTATTCCCAGCTTCAGAAAATAATGTGGCCGTGCGAATTGAAATGTTTGGAGATGAAATTGATTCTCTCACTGAATTTGACGTGCTCACCGGGGAGATTGTGGCGGAAAGAAACCATATCGGTATTTTTCCGGCTTCCCATTACGTTACAAGTTCCGATAAGTTAAGGAAGGCCATAACCTCCATTGAAGGGGAACTGCAGCAGCAGCTTAAACTTTTACGGAGTCAGGATAAACTGCTGGAAGCACAGCGGCTTGAGCAGAGGACAAATTATGATATAGAAATGATGCAGGAAGTAGGCTACTGCTCAGGTATTGAAAATTATTCCCGACATATGTCGAACCGGAAACCCGGCGAGCCGCCCTATACGCTGCTTGATTATTTCCCCGATGATTTCATGATTATGATTGATGAATCTCATGTCACCGTGCCTCAGCTCCGAGCCATGTATAATGGCGACCAGTCCAGAAAAAGGACATTGGTGGATTATGGCTTCCGCCTGCCAAGTGCTCTGGATAATCGGCCGCTGACTTTTGATGAATTCACAGAACGAATCAATCAGATTATTTATGTTTCTGCTACTCCTGGCCCTTATGAAATGGGAGTGCAGACGAATTTAGCCGAACAGATTATCAGACCTACGGGACTTCTTGATCCAAGTATCGAAGTCCGCCCCATTGAAGGGCAGATGGATGATCTCCTGGGGGAGATTCACAAGCGGGAGGATTTGCACGAAAGAGTGCTCATTACCACGCTTACGAAAAAGATGGCGGAAGATTTGACAGATTTCCTGACAGAGGCGGGAGTGAAGGTCAGGTATCTTCATTCCGATGTGGCTACGATTGAAAGGGCTGAAATCATCAGGGATTTGAGAGCCGGTGTATTTGATGTTCTTGTCGGTATTAATCTGCTCCGCGAAGGTCTGGACATGCCGGAAGTTTCTCTGGTGGCTATTCTTGATGCTGATAAGGAAGGCTTTTTAAGATCTGAAACATCCATGATACAGGTTATCGGTCGGGCAGCCCGCAATGAGCATGGACATGTCATCATGTATGCGGATACGGTGACAAAGTCGATGCAGTATGCCATTGATGAAACCAACCGCCGCCGGGATATTCAGATGGCCTATAATAAAGAACACCATATCACACCACATACGGTACAGAAACGGGTTAAAGATCTTATCGATTTGACAAAGATTGAAGAAAAACCTGAAAGCTATCATAAATCCGAAGGAAAGAATGAACTTTCTGACGAGGAATTGTACCTGCAGATGCAGCAAACTGAAAAGGATATGAAACGGGCTGCCAAATCACTGGAATTTGAAGAAGCTGCCATGTGGCGCGACCAGCTGGCAAAACTCCGCCAGCTGTGGACAGAACGTTATGGCTCTCGGGCAGAAGCTGCCATGAAGCGGGTCAGTGCCGGTAGAAAACGAATTTATAAACCATCTAAGAAGAGGATATAAGAGAGAATCCTGTATTCAGGTGTATCTCTTTTTGGTGCATGAAAGGTATTTTATGGAAAAGGGAATTATTATACAGGGGGCCAGACAGAATAATCTGAAAAATATCAATCTAACCCTGCCAAGAAATAAACTGATCGTTTTCACCGGGCTTTCGGGATCCGGGAAATCGTCACTTGCTTTTGATACGATTTATGCGGAAGGGCAGAGAAAATATGTGGAGTCTCTGTCCGCTTATGCCAGACAGTTTTTAGGGCAGATGAATAAGCCTGATATAGATAAGATCTCCGGTCTGTCCCCTGCTATTTCTATCGATCAGAAATCCACCAGCCATAATCCCCGCTCCACGGTGGGAACGGTGACAGAGATTCATGATTATCTGCGCATGCTCTATGCCCATGCCAGCCGCGCTTTCTGCCCGAATTGCGGGAAGCCAATTGAGAGGCAGACTGTAGACCAGATTGTGGATGCCCTCATGGCTTTGGGGAATCGGACAAGGTTGATGATTTTGGGGCCTGTTGCGGTCCAGAAAAAGGGGACTCATAAGAAACTTTTGGAAGAACTCCGTAAAGAAGGGTATGTCCGAGTCCGTGTGGATGGACAGGTATATCCCCTGGCGGAAGATATTGAATTGGAGAAAAATAAAAAACATACAATAGAAGTGGTGGTTGACAGAGTCATTATCAAAGACGGCATTATTCGTCGTTTGACTGATTCCGTGGAGGCGGCTCTTAAGCTTGGCGATGGCCTTATGGTAGCGTCTATGATTGATGGACCTGATCACCTATTCAGTACTCATTTTGCCTGCCCGGATTGTGGTATTTCCCTGCCAAAACCGGAACCCAGGATTTTTTCATTCAATAATCCTTTCGGCGCCTGCCCTGCCTGTATGGGATTGGGCTCTTCTCTGGAGGCGGATTTTCACCGTATTCTCCCTAATCATGAAATTTCTTTCCGGCTCGGTGCCATTAAGCCCTTTCCATATAATAAGGAAAGCTGGCTTTACAAGCAGTTGGATGCTTTCCTGAAATCATATAATCTGACTATGGATGCCTGCTACAACGATCTGCCGGAGAAGGCAAAAGAGGAATTTGAGCATGGCGGACATGAACTGTTGTCTTTCCGCTATACAAATCAGGACGGAGAGACTAAGACCTATCAGAGAGTTTTTGAAGGCATCGTTCCTATGACAAAACGACGTTACGAAGAAGCCTGGACAGACAAGATGAAAGAAACCCTGGCTAACTATCTGATCGAAAAACCTTGCCCCGTCTGCCATGGCGCCAGACTTCGGCCGGAAAGCCTGGCATTCCGCGTGGGAAATAAAAATATTGCGGAATTGTCAGCAATGCCGGTTTCTGAACTTCTTCCATTTTTGGATCATCTTGACTTGACGGAAAAAGAAAAAGTTATAGCAGATCAGATACTCCGGGAAGTTAAAAACAGGTTAACCTTTCTTTCCAATGTGGGCCTGGAGTACTTGACCCTTTCTCGCGGGGCCTCGACTCTTTCCGGCGGTGAGGCCCAGCGTATCCGTCTGGCTACGCAGATTGGTTCCGGACTCGTGGGGGTATTGTATATACTGGATGAGCCTTCCATCGGTCTTCACCAGCGGGATAATGATAAACTTTTGGCAACGCTTAAAGGTATGCGGGATTTGGGAAATACCCTTATAGTGGTAGAGCATGATGAAGATACCATCCGAACGGCAGACTGGGTGGTGGATATAGGACCGGGAGCTGGAGAAAAAGGCGGCTATGTGGTAGCTGAAGGTACACCCGAGGATATAAAGAAATCCGAAAATTCCATTACCGGTGCCTACCTCAGAGGCGACAGATACATTTCTCTTCCCCATGAAAGGCGGAAAGGGAATGGCCTTTTCCTGACGATTCATGGCGCTGCTGAACACAATCTGAAGCATATAGACGTTAAATTTCCATTGGGGGCTTTCACTGTAGTTACTGGAGAATCAGGTTCAGGAAAGAGTACTCTTGTCAACGAAATACTGTATCAGGGCCTTTCCAATATAAAAAACCATACCTCTTATGCGACAGGAAAATTTGATTTTATGGAAGGCGCAGAATACGTAGATAAAATCATCGATATTGACCAGCAGCCTATCGGAAGGACACCCCGTTCCAATCCGGCTACCTATACCGGCGTTTTTAATGATATCCGTGAGCTTTTCAGCCAGACTTCAGAAGCCAAAATGCGGGGATATAAACCCGGACGTTTCAGTTTCAATATCAAAGGTGGTCGATGTGAAGCCTGTCATGGAGACGGCATCATTAAAATCGAAATGCAGTTCCTGTCTGATGTCTATGTGCCCTGCGAGGTATGTCATGGGGCCCGGTATAACAGAGAAACTCTGGAAGTCCGTTATAAAGGGAAAAATATTTCTGATGTGCTCAATATGACCGTGGACGAGGCTATTCCCTTTTTTGAAAATCATCCCAAAATCCTTCGCAAACTGGAAACGCTGGAAGAAGTGGGATTGGGTTATATTCATCTTGGGCAGCCGGCGACTACGATGTCCGGCGGGGAGGCCCAGCGTGTAAAACTGGCGACTGAACTCATGCGTCGGGGAACGGGAGATACTCTTTATATTCTCGATGAACCTACTACCGGTCTTCATAGCGAAGATATCAGGAAACTTCTAATTGTTTTAAAGAAACTGGTGGATCAGGGAAATACGGTCGTTGTAATCGAGCATAATCTGGATGTAGTCAAGGTAGCAGATTACATTATCGATCTGGGACCCGAAGGCGGAGATAAAGGCGGTGAAATTGTAGCAGCCGGTACGCCGGAAGAAATCTGCAGAGTCAAACGTTCTTATACCGGGCAATACCTGCTGCCGGTCATTGAACGAACCAGAGAAATCATGAGGAATCATAACGATGATTAACGTGAATGATAAAATCAGGGCCAAAGTAGAGGCACTTCCTGACTCACCGGGGGTTTACAGATGGAAGGATAAGGATGGCCGCATCATATATGTGGGAAAAGCTAAGAACCTGAAAAACCGGGTCCGTTCCTATGTTCGGGAAGATAAAAACCGTTCTCCCAAAGTGGCTGCCATGATCCGCCATGCGGAAGATCTGGACATTACCATGACTGCTACCGAAATGGAAGCACTGATTCTGGAATGCAACCTGATCAAGGAGATCCATCCCAGGTACAATATTTCCCTCAGGGATGATAAGTCCTATCCCTACGTCAAAATCACGACCCGTGATGAATGGCCCCGGATTTTTGTAACAAGAAATGTACGCCATGATGACGGAGCTGAATATTTTGGCCCCTTCACCGATGTGGGGAGTCTGCGGGCGACACTGAGCCTCCTCAGGAAGTATTATCCCATCCGCAATTGCCGTTCTATGAAAGTATCACGGCCCTGCCTGCAGTATCATCTGCATCTATGCTGCGGTCCCTGCTTTGGGCTCTGCTTAAAAGAAGATTATAAAAAATACGTGGATACAATCTGCGATCTGTTTGAAGGAAAAAGTACGGGACTGGTTCAGGAATTGAAGCAGAAAATGGCAAAAGCCTCGGAAAACATGGCTTATGAAGAAGCTGCGAAATATCGGGATCAGATTCGCGCTATCGAATCGGTACAGCAGAGACAGAATATTGTAGCCAATGAGGGGGACTTTGATGTGGTGGGGCTGGCCAGAGACGGCAACCATGCGGGACTGGAAGTATTTTATATCCGTTATGGGCGTATGGTGGGAAAGGAAAATTTCAGTATACCGGAAAGTGCGGATGAAACAGATGAAGAAATCATGACAGCTTTTGTTCGTGATTTCTATGGTGGAAATCCGAATTCCATTCCCCGGGAAATTATCCTGCCCCTGACTGTTTCAGATCAGGAACTGGTTTCCTCCTGGCTTACTCATCTTAAAGGTACGGATGTGAAAATCCTGGTGCCCCAGAGGGGATTCAAGCGGCGTCTGAAGGACATGGCCATGGCCAATGCGGGAAAATATTTATCTGATAAGAAACTGCAGTGGGAATATCAGGATGCCCGTGAACAGGGGGCGGTACGTAAATTGAAGGAACTTCTGGAGCTGCCCAGGCTTCCTGAGCGGATGGAATGCTTTGATATTTCCCATAATCAGGGGGCAGAAACTACAGGCTCCATGGTTGTTTTTGAGCATGGACGTCCTGCGAAAAAAGAATACAGAAAGTTCAAACTTCAGACAACTCAGGGACATGCGGATGATTTTAAATCTATGGCTGAAGTTATGAGCCGTCGTTATGGGAAAGAAAAGGACTGGCCTGCTCCGGATCTCATTGTCCTTGATGGCGGGCTTGGGCAGCTCCATGCGGCACTGCCGGTCATTCGTGAGGCCGGTTGTGATGCGCCTGTTATAGGCCTTGCAAAGCGGATTGAAGAAATCTATATGGAGGGCTCAGAAGAACCTGTTGTCCTGGATCATCATGAACCTGCCCTGCAGCTTCTTCAATTTATCCGTGATGAGGCTCACCGATTCGTTATTTCCTATCATCGGAAGTGGACGAACAAAAGAAATACGGAATCCATTCTGGATCATGTGGATGGCATTGGCCCCACAAGAAGAAATGCTCTCTGGCATGCCTTCCGGTCTATGGATGAAATGCGCAAGGCTTCTGTAGAAGAACTGTCGCAAGTCCCCGGAATGAACAAGAAGACGGCTGAAAATCTATATCGTTTTCTTCATATGCGCAAGGACGAAAAGCAGATGGTTATCAATGGACTGGAATCTGCTGCAGCACCTGCAGCGGAAATTAAACCATGACTGCTTTATCCGAATTAAAAGTATCATCTGGAAAGAAAGTATATTTTTCTTGACAAAAGGTCATTGTCCACGTATAATAATGAAGTTGATAATTTTAGCTCCGGCTAAAAGCACTGTGTATGAACAGTGATGCCATCACGGCATGAAGGCCGATAGGTAAGGAGGTGCTAAAAATGCCGGTTCCGAGGACAAAAAGCTCTAGATCTCGTCGTGACAAGAGACGTGCAAATTGGAAGCTGACCGTTCCGGGTCTCGTTGAATGCCCGCAGTGCCATGCACTGAAAAAACCTCATCATGTATGCCCAGTATGCGGTTACTATAAAGGTAAGCAGATCGTCAGCAAGACTGTTGAAGGTTAATTGAAGAAACGTTTCCCTTGGGGAGACGTTTTTTTATTGCAGAATTACAGATAAAGACAATTGATTCAATCAATTCATTTGACAGAATGAATACCTGTATATCATAAACTTATAGATTGGAATCATGAAAAATACAGATACCTGCCTTATCCGGTGGTACAAATGATTTAGATATGCTATAATTATCGCAAGTTCACAGTGCAAAAAAGTCAATGGCGATATCCGTAGAGCTTTCCGTAGGTTGGATATCGGGGCTCTTTTGTGCGTTTTAAAAGGAGGAACAGTAGAATGGTAGGAAGTAAATGGAAGAAAGTTCTGGCCGTTGGTTTATGCGGCTTTTTAGCTGCGGGTATTTTTGCAGGCTGCGGCGGCTCGAAAGCGCCCACAGGCGGAAACAAGTTGAAAATTGGCGTAGTGCAGATTGTTCAGCATCCGGCATTGGACGATTCCAATAAAGGCTTTGTTGATGCAGTAAATAAATCGGATTTGAAGGATAAAGTAGAATTCGATCAGCAGAATGCCCAGGGCGATCAGTCCAATCTTCAGTCCATTGCGAACCGTTTCGTATCCGGTAATTATAACCTCATTTGCGCTATTTCCACACCGGCAGCACAGTCCATGGCCAATGCCACTGACAAGATTCCGATTATCTGCACGGCTATCGCGGATTTTGAGACTGCAAAGCTTATGAAGTCTGAAAAAGCGCCTGATGGTAATGTAACAGGCACCCAGGATCGCGGTCCGCTTGACAAGCAGGTGGCACTGATTAAGGAAATCCAGCCCAATGCCAAGAAAATCGGTATTATTTATAATTCCAGCGAAATCAATTCCGTCATCCAGGCAAAACGGTTGAGAGCTCAATGTGAGCCTCTTGGCATGGAAGTCATCGAATTGACCGTTAATTCTGTTAATGATGTACAACAGGTTGCTGAAGGGTTCCTGGGTGGGAAAGTCGATGCTATTTTCGTGCCAACGGATAATATCATCGCTTCTTCCATTCCGACGCTCATGTCCGTAGCAAACAAGGAAAAGATTCCTGTTTATGGTGCAGAAGTAGGCCATGTAAAGAATGGAGTCTTGGCATCAGAATCCATCAGCTTCTATGATATCGGTTACAGAGCCGGTGAAATGGCTGTTGAAGTTCTGAAAGGAAATAAAACGATTAAAGACTTCCCTGTAGAAGGAGCAGGCAAGTCCAAGCTCTATATCAATAAGGGAGAAATGGAAACGCTGGGAATCAAGGTTCCAAAGACTGTCCTTGACAGAGCTGAAATGATTTGAATATAATTGGTTTCATGGTTTAGAGAAGAGTAACTTCCTTTCCATCCGGAAGTTACTCTTTCTATATCAGATGAATTTGTTTTGCTTCATCATACAGGAAAGGAATCGTTGTGGCATCTAAACTGAAACAGCTCTGGTGGCTGATGGTTATTTTTGCGGTTTGCAATATTGCCATTGCAGCACTTTTGTATCACTCCGGGACTCCGGAATCAATGAATGAAGAAGTACTTCCGATAGCGGCAAAGGATGTATATTCTATTGGTATACTTCAGTCCGATGATCTGGCTGAACAGGATAAGATGACTGACGGCGTGCTTGCGGCTCTTTCTGTAGAAGGGTACCGGAAAGGCGAACACGCAAAGATTGATATTGTCAGAGCAGGAGGCAATGACAAGAAACTGGAAGCGGGGGCAAAAAAGTTTGTCCGTGATAAGAAGGATATTATTATCGCTATTGGTACCGAATCGGCAAAAATGGCTTCAAAAGTAACCAGATCCATTCCGGTCATAGGTGTAGGCGTTATGAATTTTAAGAAAGATGAAGCCTTCGAAGATGCCCGCAATATGACCGGTATTACTGATAATCCTCCGATTCTGACACAGATCAGGACGGCAGCCAGATGTTTTCCTTTGAAAAACCTTGGCATATTGTACAATCCATCCGATGATGCCGTGGTTCTGCAGCTTACAATCCTTCGGGCTGTAGCTGAACGGAAAGGGATTCACCTGTATGAAGTTTCCTACAATCCCTCAAAACTGGCAGGCCCTCAGATTCATAAAATGGTAGGCCATGTAGATGCGGTGTATGTCCCTGAAGATCCGGATCTCCTGATACATTTTGACGAAATTGTGAAAATGATGACGGAAGCCTATATCCCCATTATCGGCGAACAGTCGGAAATGGTTCGCCGAGGTGCAGTGATTTCCGTTTCCCCCGGTTATTACCGTATGGGATTCAGCGGTGGCAGAATAGCGGCCCGCCTGCTTAAAGGAAACATAATTCCGGAACAAATTCCTGTAGTGAAACAGCTGGATCCTGATATAGTCATCAATATGAAACAGGCAAATAAATTGAATATCGGTCTCCCGGGTGATTTATGGCAGAGGGCAAGGAAGCTCTATCTTTATGATGGACAGCCCGCAAGACCTTGATGTTTTAAATTGTTTTGAAGAGAGGAATTTAAATGGTAGACTTGGCAATTTCAACGGTTGCTCAGGGCATCATGTGGTCCATATTGGCAATCGGTGTATTTCTTTCTTTCCGGGTACTTGATGTACCGGATATGACCTGTGAAGGCAGTTTCCCTTTAGGCGGCGCTATTGCTGCAACTCTTATCGCAAGTGGTCATTCTCCCTGGCTGGCTATAGCTGCCGGTGCGGTGGGAGGCCTTATTGCAGGAGCCGTGACTGGAGTACTCTACACTAAGCTTAAAATCCCGGCAATCCTGGCAGGAATTCTTTCTATGATTGCCTTGTATTCCATCAATCTTCATGTGATGGGCAAGGCCAATATTTCCCTGCTGCGTATCGATACGATTTTTACCGTAACAGCCCAGACACTCCATGTAAGCCAGTCCGTGGCAGCTTTTATTGTTCCCGCCGTTATAATGGCTGTTATCATCGCTTTCATTTACTGGTTCTTTGGTACGGAACTTGGCATGTGTGTGCGTGCTACGGGATTTAATCCCCAGATGGTTCGCGCTCAGGGGGTGAATACGGATACCATGATTATTATGGGACTCTTTATTTCCAATGCCTTGATCGGCCTCTGCGGAGCAGTGGTGGCACAGAATAATGGATTTGCTGATGTAGGCATGGGTATTGGTACCATCGTAATCGGGCTTGCTTCTGTAATCATTGGTGAAGTCATTCTTGGAGCTGACAGCTTCTCTGCATCTCTTGCTGCTGTAGTAGTTGGTTCCATCATTTATCGTCTCGTTATTGCCATAGTACTTTATCTTGGTATGCCGCCAAACGATTTGAAATTGTTTACCGCCATACTTGTCATGCTCTGCCTGGCAGCACCCATGATTAAAGGCAAAGTCAATCTTGGGAAGGAAGGCTGATTTCCATGCTTAAAATCAATAACATCAGTAAAACTTTCTTCAAGGGCACGACGAATGAGAAAAAAGCTCTCTGTAATGTTTCACTTAACTTGAATGAAGGAGATTTCTGTACAGTTATCGGAAGTAACGGGGCAGGGAAGAGTACACTGTTGAATTCTGTAGCGGGTGTATTTCCTTTGGATTCCGGAACCATTGAAATTAATGGTCATGATGTGACAAAAGTTAAGGAATTCCAACGGGCAAAGTATATAGGCCGGGTCTTCCAGGATCCGCTCAAAGGAACGGCAGCCGGCATGCAGGTAGAAGAAAACCTGATTATTGCTGCCCGCCGCGGACAGAGCCGGCGTCTCCGCTGGGCATTTTCTGCCGGAGATCATGAACGCTTCCATGATATGGTAGCAAGACTCGGACTTGGCCTTGAAGATCGTCTCGGAACAAGGATTGGACTCCTTTCCGGCGGCCAGAGACAGGCACTTACTCTTCTTATGGCAACCCTCAAAAAGCCCGATATCCTCCTTCTGGATGAACCGACTGCGGCACTGGATCCTAAAACTGCATCTAAAGTGCTTGAAATTACGGATACTATTGTTCATGAACAGCATCTGACCACCCTCATGATTACCCATAATATGAAGGATGCCCTGAAATATGGCAATCGTCTGATTATGATGAACAGTGGTACCATCATTGCTGATTATACTCCGGAAGAAAAGAAGCAGCTCACCATTGATGACCTGCTTAGAAAATTCGAAGAAAATTCCGGAGCCATGAGTGACCGGGTGCTCCTTGGATGATAAAAATCCTGTCTCTGCTATTACAGAGGCGGGATTTTTTTATGAATGACATAAATTTTTTATTTTACCCTTGCCAAATGGTGTAGAGACCTGTATAATAACACTCGTGTGAACTGTATCTCAGTCCATCGCATCTCCGGCGAAGACCCTGATACAGCAATTTAATTATTTACAGGAGGCTTATTATGTTAACACCGGAAGTAAAAAAAGAAGTTATTGATCAGTTTGCAGTTCATGAAGGCGATACCGGATCTCCGGAAGTTCAGATTGCAATCCTTTCCAAGAGAATTGCTCTTCTTACTGAACACCTGAAATCCCACAAGAAAGATCATCATTCCCGCCGCGGACTGCTGAAAATGGTTGGCCAGCGCAGAAATATGCTTGATTATCTCCGCCGCAAGGATATTGAACGTTACAGAGCACTGGGCGAAAAACTCGGTCTCCGTCTGAAATAAGTTCTTTAACGACAGCTATGGAAACAAATGATTTCCATAGCTGTTTTTATATCCCAAATAGCTCTTGTGATTCATGGTGGAAATAATATATAATATAAAAATACGTGAAAAAGGAATTTATTTATTACAGGAGGAATAGAAATGTTTAAAACATTTCAAATGGATCTTGCCGGTCGTCCGCTGATTATTGAAACCGGTAAAATGGCCAAACAGGCTAATGGTGCTGTACTTGTCAGGTATGGGGATACAGTAGTTCTTGTGGCGACTACTGCCAGCAAGGAACCGCGGGAAGGTTCTGACTTTTTCCCGCTTACCGTTGATTATGAAGAAAAGATGTATGCTGTGGGTAAAATGCCTGGCGGTTTCCTGCGTCGTGAAGGACGTCCTGGAAATTCTGCCATCCTGAATGCCCGTCTGATTGATCGTCCGATCCGTCCTCTTTTTGATAAAAGATGTCGTAACGATATTCATGTTGTAGCAACCGTTCTTTCTGTTGATTATGATAATGCTCCTGAACTTTGCGGTATGCTGGGGGCTTCTCTTTCTATTGCTATTTCTGATATTCCCTGGGACGGTCCGATTGCCGGCGTCCGCATCGGTCGTGTCAATGGTGAATTCGTAGTAAATCCGACTCAGGAACAGCTCGCTGAATCTTCCATGAATGTCACTGTTGCCGGTTCTGAAGAAGCTATTATGATGGTTGAAGGCGGAGCTAATGAAGCACCGGAGGAAGAAGTTCTCGATGCCATCATGTTTGGTCATGAAGCTATCAAGGAAATCTGCCGCTTTGAAAAGAAGATTATTGCGGAAGTGGGCAAGCCAAAGCGTACTCTTGTATTCCCGGAAATCCCGGAGGAAATCGAAACAGCTGTCAAAGAATATGCCACTGAAGATTTGAAAAAGGTGATTTTTGATGCGCAGAAACTCAGAAGAGATGGAAATATCGAAACAGTAAAGAAAGCAGCCATGGAGCACTTTGCCGAGATTTTCCCGGATCATGGTGCAGATGTGGCAGAATGCCTGGATCATCTGACAAAACAGATCGTAAGAGACAGTATCTCCAATGAAGGAATTCGTCCCGATGGAAGAAAACTTACCGAAATCCGTCCGATTACCTGCGAAGTAGGTATTCTTCCCCGCGTGCATGGTAGCGCTCTCTTTACCCGCGGTGAGACTCAGGCTCTTTCTGTAACTACCCTGGCTCCCATGTCTGAAACTCAGATTATTGATGACCTGACTCCTGAAACGGAAAAGAGATATATTCATCAGTACAATTTCCCATCTTACTGCGTAGGGGAAACAAAAGGTTCCCGTGGACCGGGTCGTCGAGAAATCGGTCATGGCGCTCTGGCTGAAAGAGCACTCCGCCCGGTTATTCCGACGGTGGAAGAATTCCCGTATGCTATCCGGGTAGTTTCTGAAATTCTTGAATCCAATGGTTCTTCTTCCCAGGCTTCTGTCTGCGGCAGCACGATGTCCCTCATGAATGCAGGTGTTCCGATTAAGGCTCCGGTAGCAGGTATTGCTATGGGGCTTATCGAAAATGGTGGGAAATTCAGCATTCTTTCTGATATTCAGGGTATGGAAGATGCACTGGGCGATATGGACTTCAAGGTAGCCGGGACTGCCAAAGGTGTTACGGCCATTCAGATGGATATCAAAGTTCACGGCCTTTCCCGCGACATTCTTCTGGCTGCACTGAAACAGGCTCATGAAGGAAGACTTCACATTCTTGGCAAGATTGCGGAATGCATTGAAAAACCGGCAGAACATCTTTCTCCCTATGCTCCCAAAATTATCGCCATCACGATTCCTGTTGAAAAGATTCGTGAAGTTATTGGTGCCGGCGGAAAGACTATCAACAAGATTCAGACCGAAACCGGTGCGAAACTGGATGTGGAAGAAGACGGTCATGTTTATATTTCCTGCACTGACGAGGCTGCAGCACTCAAGGCAAAGAAAATCGTGGAAGGCCTTACCCATGAAGTACAGGCAGGGGAAACCTACCTTGGTAAAGTTACACGCCTTATGAAATTTGGTGCTTTTGTTGAAATTCTCCCTGGCAAGGAAGGCCTTGTTCATGTATCCCAGCTCGCTCTCCAGCGCGTGGAAAAGCCGGAAGACATCGTTCATGAAGGTGATGAAATCATGGTTAAGGTGACTGAAATCGATGATAAAGGCCGCATCAACCTTTCCCGCAAAGCTCTTCTTCTGGAAAAGAAAAACAAATGAGAACAAGAGGATTTGAAGTTGTAAGTTCCTGGGAAGGGAAAGGCATCCACATTCCAGTGAGAAAAACTGCAGGCAGTGCAGGTTATGATCTGGAAATTGCCGCTGATGCAGATGTTCTGCCGGGAAGGGTTACCCTTCTTCCGACAGGTCTTAAAGCCTATATGGCGGAAGGCGAATATCTGGCCGTTCATATCCGTTCCAGCATGGCTATCAAACATGGACTGGTTCTGATTAACAGTACTGGCATTATTGATGCCGATTATTACAATAATCCGGACAATGAAGGACATATTATGGTAGCCGTCTATAATACTGGTTCTTCTGTATTTCATATTTCCAAAGGCGAAAGGGTGGCGCAGGCGATCTTTACCTGTTATCTCAAAGCTGATGAAGATTGTGCGGAAGGTGTCCGCACCGGTGGTGTGGGCAGTACGGGCAGCTGAAGTTCTTTTATGGTAAAAAATAGCGGGGACAGAGTCTCCGCTGTTTTTAAAAGGGGCATATGTATGAGCATTGAAAAAGAAAAACTTCTTCAAAGAAATGAAATTTACGATGGCCAGATTATCCATGTTTTTAAGGATCAGGTAGAACTGGCCGGCCGGAAAACAGTACGGGAAGTCATTCTTCACTGCGGCGCTGCGGCCATCATTCCGGTAACGGATGATGGAGAGGTTCTTTTTGTCAAACAGTATCGTTATCCTGTAGAGGAAGCATTGTTGGAAATACCGGCTGGGAAAATGGATCCGGAAGAAACGCCTGATGAATGTGCTCTGAGGGAACTGGAAGAAGAAACTGGTTATACGGGCAGACTGGAGAAGCTTGGGTATGTGTATACTACTCCTGGCTTTTGCAATGAAACGATTCATCTATACCTGGCTACGGAGCTTGTTCATAAAAAGCAGCATCTTGATGAGGGAGAATTTTTGGATGTAATCCGTATTCCTTTAAAGAAAGTATGGGATATGGTGAGAAAAGGACAGATTTATGATGCAAAAACTCTTTCTGCCTTTGCCATGGCTCATGACAGGCTCGTTCTCTAAGAAAATATTTTTATCGTAATCAGTTAAAGAGCAGGAATCTCGAATGATTTGAGATTCCTGCTCTTTATTTCGTATAATTCAGACTGAAGAGGATTATCCTTCAAAAATAGTTTATTGAATTATGGCATACACCTTTTTCATATTAAAAGCCCGGGTTATACGGAGAAGGAACTATTGAAACCGGTCTGTTCTATGAAAATTAAGGACCATCTATACTGTGGTCAGGATAAGATCTAAAAATTCAAAATTGAACTAATGAAAGGTGACGCCTACATATTTTCAAATTTTTATAAAATCTTTTTATTGGTATTTGTTTATAGCCAGCTTTAAAATTTCAATGAAAATAGTATAATATAATAGATGTATTAATTAAAAATATAAGGCGTTTTCAATTTGTTATCCTGTTCATTTAATCCTTCGCATTTAATTACCAATTAGATAACTGAGAAAGATACGGATTCATGAAGAGGATTTGTTATAAGTAAGAAAAGAGGCATTTATGGATATTAAAATTGTATACATGACAAATCATGACAGGCGATATGCAGCTATCAGGAAGGCCTGTGACCTGCTCCAGGAGGATGGGCGCATTTCTGATCTCTGTATTCCCGTTTTTCTGGAAAAAACCAGCGACTGGAATTTTTCCTGGGAAAGGAAAATGAAGGGGTCCTCTCTTGTCATGGTGCATTTGATGAAGAATGCCCTGAAGTCTTCTTTCTGGCAGGATTGCAAGAGATATCTGGATCAGCATGGTATTCCATACTTTGTTGATGCAGTGGACGAGGGAACTGCGGAACACAGTGAATCCATAACTGATGAGATGATGAAATGTTTCCGTGAGTACTGCCTCTATGGCGGTATGGAAAATTTCAAAAATCTCTGGCTTTATGCCAATTCTCTCTTTGACCCATCCATAGAAAAACCTGAAAAACCGGAGCCCTTTGCCTGGTCCGGAATTTATGACAGGGGTGATGAGAATCTTTTCACTACGGACCGCGATGGATTCCTGGAAAGATATTGCACGGGAAATAAGCCGGTTATTGGTCTCCTGTTTTATCGTGAAGAATGGATCTGGGGTGACCTTGCATACCAGAATGCTTTCATCGATGAAGCTGAAAAACAGGGATACCATGTTATTCCTGCCTTTGCCAATGCCAGCCCGGATACCTCTGCCGGGATGCCTACCCTGATGGAGGTGCTGGACAATTATTTTATGAAAGATGGAAAACCTGTCATTGATGCTCTCGTAAGCACCATGAAGTTTTCGCTGACCGGTACAGGCAAAGCAAGTCTGGATAAATTTAAAGAACTCGGTGTTCCTCTCCTTGATGCTTATACGCTCCTGGTTTCGGAAAAGGAGTGGCGTGACAATAAGGAAGGTTTGAATTCCATTGAAACATCCATTGCGGCTGCCATGCCGGAACTGGATGGCTTTATTCACGGTGTCCCGATTGCAGGAAGAGTCCGCAAAGAAGACGGCACTGTGGAATTTGTACCGATTCTCGAACGAATCGGCCGCATGGTCAGCAAGGCAGGTAAATGGGCCTCTCTGCACCGATTGCAGAATAAGGATAAAAAGATTGCCATTATTTTCCATAACTATCCTGCAAAGAATTCCAATATCGGCAGCGCTTCCGGTCTTGATACTATGGAAAGTACAATCCGACTTATGAACCGGATGAAGGAGGAGGGCTATACGATTGATTTTATCCCCGAGAGCACGGATAAATTTATTGAGCTCATGACTTCCCATGCTACCAATGATATTTCCATGATGACCGAAGAGCAGGCAGAAGAGTGCCAGAAACTTTCGGCAAAAGAATATATTGATTTCTTCCATACTCTGGGGGGCGATGCTCAGAAACGGATGGAAGATGAATGGGGCAAGGCACCGGGCGAGGTTATGATTTCTGAGAAGGGAAATATTCTTGTTCCCGGGACCATGGATGGCAATCTTTTCCTGACGGTACAGCCGTCCCGTCAGTATGGCATGGATCCTTCCAAAGCCTATCATGATCCTTATATCGCACCAACTCATCAGTACCTGGCTTTCTATTACTGGCTTCGTAACGTATGGAAGGCAGATGCTGTCATCCATATGGGGACCCATGGCAATCTGGAATGGCTGCCGGGCAAGAGCGTAGGCCTTGATGAGGAAAGTTATCCTGATATCGCTCTTGGCGACCTTCCCAATATTTATCCGTACCATATGACAATTACCGGCGAGGGCATGATTGCAAAAAGACGTGCTGCCGGATGCCTGATTGGCTATATGCCTGCACCGGTTTCCGATGCCGGGGCCTATGATGAAATCAGTGAACTGGAAAAAACGATGGATGAGTATGCTCATCTCAAAGAAACGGGAAATGATGTTTCCGATATGGAAAAGCCCCTGCTCGAACTGGTTCAGAAGGCAAAACTTGAAAATGATGTGCCCCGGGGCGAAGATGAATCCTTCGATGATTATGTATCTGATTTGCACAACTATATAGAAGAATTAAAAGACAGTGAAGTGCATGTGGGCCTGCATATTCTTGGACAGCCACTGGAAGGGGATCTTCTGATTGATGGTATTCTGCAGCTTCTCCGCCTTTCCAATGAAAAGATTCCATCCATTTATGATCTCTGGGCCGAGAAGTACGACACTACTCTTGATACGATTCAGACCCATGCTTCAGAAATCGATGAAGCGCAGAACTGCACCTACAGTGAACTTATGTCTCGTATCCGTAAAGAAACGAGAAAGGTCATTGAGACTTTGAATAAAGCAGGATTCAATGACTCGGCAGCTGCCGAAGCCATGAACCTTCCTGAAACTGAGGGTACCGAATCCTGGAGAGTGAAGCTGAAACAACTTCTTGATTTCGTAATTACTGAAATTTATCCTCGTATTGCAAAGACTACTCAGGAACTTGATCATACACTGGATGCGCTGGACGGCCGCTATGTGGAACCGGGGCCATCCGGTTCCCCAAATGCAGGTGGTGTCAATCTGCTGCCATCGGGACGAAATTTCTATGGTGTAGACCCGAGAACGATGCCTTCTCCTGCCGGCTGGCAGCTGGGCGTCAAACTTGGGGACCGCATGATTGAAAAGTTCATTGCAGATCAGGGTAAATATCCGGAAAATATCGGTATGGTTCTATGGTCCGGGCCCAATATGCGCTCTTCCGGCCAGGATATCGCTGAATTCCTTTACATGCTGGGGGTGCGGCCGGTATGGCAGAAAGGCAGCCTCCGTATTAACGGTCTTGAAATTATTCCTCTGAAAGAATTGAAACGTCCGAGAATTGATGTGACCGGCAGAATCAGTGGCCTTTTCCGCGATACTCTGCCACAGTTGGCAGAACTCATGGATGATGCTGTTCTGCTCGCTGCATCTCAGGATGAATCGGATGAGGACAATTTTGTTAGAAAACACATTAAAGAAGACACCAAAATGATGACTGATGAAGGTGTCGATGCAGATGATGCCTGGCGCAATGCGGCATTCCGTATTTTCGGCGATGCTCCAGGAACCTATGGAGCGGGAGTCAATACAGTCCTTGATTCCAAAAACTGGCAGAATGAAAATGATCTGGCAAGCATCTATGTACGCTGGGGCGGCCATGTATTTGGCGGCGGAAACAGGGGTACTTTCAAACCGGAATTGTTCAAGAAACGTTTGGCTTCACTTGATCTCACTGTTAAGAATGAAGAAAACCATGAAAGTAATATTTTGAGTTCTGATGACTATAACGCTTTTCATGGCGGCATGATTGCTGCAGTCAAGAGCCTGGGCGGCAAGACGCCACAATCTTATGTAGGCGACAGCACCAATCGTTCCGCTGTGGGCGTAAAGACTGTGCAGGAGGAAATGAAGCGGGTATTCCGTACTGAATCCATGAACCCGAAATATATTGAAGGCCTTATGAAACATGGATATAAGGGTGCAACGGATCTGGCAAATCGTCTGTCTATCAGTTTCCAGTGGGATGCTACCAGTGGTGTCATGGATGACTGGATGTACGACCAATATGCAAAAAAATATGCACTGGATCCCAAGATGCAGCAGTGGATGAAAAAAGTCAATCCATGGGCACTTCAGAATATTGCAGAAACACTTCTCGAGGCTGATCAGAGAAAAATGTGGAATGCAAATGATGAGATGAAGGATGAACTCCAGCAGCTTTATCTTTCTGTAGAAGGTGAACTGGAAGATGATGGAGATGACGACGAATAATCTGCCGCCTATCCGGATGCTTGTGCTTACGCTGACCGGCCGCTGTAATTTCGCCTGTCGATATTGTTATGCATCGGAAGTAGATCAGGTGGATATGGATGATGATATCGCCTGCAGGGCAGTCCTGATGGCAGGCGAATCGGGAGAGCGTTTTCTCCTCCAGTTTTCCGGGGGTGAACCGCTATTACGTTTTCCATTAATCAGGAAACTTGTAAGCCTTGTGGAAACGCACCATTTCGATGCGCAGATGCAGGTGCAGACGAACGGTTCTCTTCTGACAAAAGATATCGGACGGTTTCTCTTTGATCACAATGTGGGGATTGGCATATCCTGTGATGGGAGACCATCTGTCATGGACAGGACAAGGATTATGAAAGATGGCAGTTCTTCTTCCAAGGCAGCTGCTTTCGGCTTTAGAAATCTGGCACAGCAGGGAATTGGGACCGGGGTGACCTGCGTCGTTACTGACGATATGGTCAAAGAACTTCCCGGAATTGCAGATATGGCTCATTTCTATGGTAATGTCCATCAGGTGGGGTTTGATATCCTTCGTGAACAGGGGAGAGGAAGTGCGCTTCATGAACCTTCACCGGAGGATATGACAAAAGCCCTGGAAGCTGTGTATAAAAGAATGCATATGCTTGAACAGGTGACCGGCAGGCATATCCATTTTACTCAGGAAGACCGGGTTTACCGGCTTGCCCATACCGGGAAATATGATTTTCCCCAGTGTTACGCTATGAATGGCGAGGCTGCCTTTATCGATGTACATGGTTATATTTACGCCTGCTCTTCCCTTATGGGAAGGGAAAAATACCTGCTTGGGACTGTCGATTCCGGTAGGGATCCTGAAAAAGTGAGGGAAGTAGGCGCATTTATAAAAACGGCAATGAAAGAGTGCCGCAGTTGTAAATATTTTCCCCTTTGTGGGGGCGGTTGTTTTTCCCGCTGGCTTGATAGGGATGGAAACGTTCGGCTTTCCGAGGCTGAGTGCGCCATGAAAAAATTCTTTATCAGGAAATATCTGGAAAAGCAGAAGGAGGATTTATGAAAAGACAGGGAACATTCCCATTTACTGCCATTATAGGGCAGGACACAATGAAAAAAGCGCTGGTTTTAAATGTGGTTAATCCGCGTCTGGGAGGCGTCCTCATTCAGGGCGAAAAAGGAACCGCAAAGTCCACTGCCGTTCGTGCACTGGCGGATCTTCTTCCACCAAGAAAATGCATAAAAGGCTGCCGTTTCCACTGTGATCCTGATGACAGGGCAAACTGGTGCGATGAGTGTCATGAAAAATACGACCATGAAGAACCGCCAGTTGAAATGCTTCCGATGAAAGTAGTAGAACTTCCTGTAAGTGCTACCGAAGACCGTGTAGTAGGTACACTTGATATCGAAGCAGCTATCCGTGAAGGGAAGAGATCTTTTGAAACGGGTATTCTGGCAGACGCAAACAGAAACATTCTTTATGTGGATGAAATCAACCTGCTTGACGACCATGTTGTCGATGTTCTCCTGGACTCTGCAGCCATGGGCATCAACACTGTAGAACGTGAGGGTATTTCTTATTCTCATCCGGCCCGTTTCTCTCTTGTAGGAACCATGAACCCTGAAGAAGGGGATATCCGTCCTCAACTCCTTGACCGTTTTGCACTTTCTGTAAAGGTAGTAGGTGAACAGGATCCTGAAAAACGGGCTGAAATCATCAAGAGAAGACTGGCTTATGAAGCAGATCCGGAACCATTCCTGGAACATTGGAAAGAAGAACAGGCGAAAGAAGTGCGCAGGATTGAAAGAGCCATGAAGCTCCTGCCACAGGTTACCGTATCCAATGATATCCTCCTTCTGGCTGCCAAGATTTCCATTACTCTTGGTGTCGATGGTCACCGTGCAGATATCACTTTGATTAAGACAGCAGAAACCATTGCTGCAGTTGCCGGTCATACGGAAGTAACAAAAGAAGATATCCGGGAAGCATCCAGACTTGCACTGCCGCATCGTATGAGACGTCGTCCATTTGAGGAACAGACCCTTGACTGGTCTGACGTGGACAAGGTCATTGACGATGAAGCGTAATGTATTTCCTTTTGCTGCTATCTGCGGCATGGAAAAAGCCAAAGAAGCCATATTGCTTGCCTTGATTAATCCTTATGCAGGCGGCCTTCTGCTATCGGGTGAGAAAGGGACAGGTAAGTCTACATTGGTCAGGAGTGCCCGAGAACTGATTCATACGCCCTGGGTGGAAATTCCGATCAGTATCACAGAAGACAGGCTCTTTGGTTCCATCGACACAGAAGAAGCAATCCGCAGCGGTCATAAAAAGCTCCTTCCCGGGCTTATCGATGAGGCGGATCAGGGAGTTATCAATATTGATGATGTGAATCTTTTGAGAGACGATCTTCTTTCAGCTGTTTTAAATATTCGTGAAGCCGGTGGTTATCGTCTGGAAAGAGATGGCCTTTCAGAGCAGAGAGATACTCAGTTTACGGTTCTCGCCGTAATGAATCCGGAAAGTGGTACTCTTTCTGCCTCTTCTCTCGACCGGTTTGGCCTTTTCGCATCTACTGATGAAGACCTGGATGATGATACCAGACTGGAAATTATCAGAAGGGTTCTTGAATTTGAAAGAGATGGAATCGCATATCAGAAAAAATGGGAATCTGAAACCGAGAAACTGCGCAAACAGCTTGCTGATGCCAGAGAGGCTTTGAAGAACGTAGAAGTGTCACCGGCCATGATTCAGCTTGCTGCAGTTTATACGCTGAAAGCCCATGTGGCAGGTCACAGAGCAGATATTTACCTGATTGAAGCTGCCAAATCAGAAGCTGCGCTTCAAGGCAGGAAATATGTGCTTCCTAAAGACCTCGAAAAGGCAGCTGAATTTGTTCTTCCTCACCGTATGAGAAAGGCTGAGGAATCTCAGCAGAGTCAGCCGCAGGAAACAGAGCAGCCCCAGAATCAGCCTCCGGAGGAAGAAAATAATTCCCGTGAAGAGCAGCAGAATCAGCCGGCACCGGAAAATGAATTCAGCCATCCGCCGGAAGCTCAGCCTCCACAGACCGATACGGAGGATGCTGAGGATGGTAATGATCAGCAGAATCTGGAAAACTCTCAACTTTCCAATCCACGGGGGCAGAGCCGTGAAAGAATCGATGATGCTGATCTTCGCGTACAGCTCCCGCCTATGTGGATTGAACCTTCCAAGGACAGGAAGCCAAAGAAAGGAAGCGGAAAACGCAGCCTGACCATGACAGATCTCATGCAGGGCCGTTATGTCAGGGCGGAAATGCCGAAAGCCAAGACTTCGGATATCGCCTTCGATGCTACCCTTCGTGCTGCGGCCCCCTACCAGAAGGCCAGACCTTCCAATGGCTGTGCCGTAGTGATTCGTAAAGAAGACCTCAGAAGCAAAGTCCGTGAGAAACGGACAGGAAATATTTTCCTCTTTGTTGTGGATGCCAGTGGTTCCATGGGAGCCAGGGAACGGATGAAAACGGTTAAAGGGGTTATTTTCAAAATTCTTCTTGACGCTTATCAGAAACGTGACCGTGTTGGAATGGTGGCTTTCAGAAAAAAGCAGGCGGAAGTCCTTCTTCCTGTTACCCGTTCCGTGGATTTTGCACAGAAAAAACTGGCGACAATGCCGACTGGCGGCAAGACACCTCTTGCAAAAGGACTTTTGAAAGCGGAAGATGTGCTTGATATGCTTTATCGGCAGGATGCTAATCAGGATCCCGTCATGATCCTGATTACCGATGGTCGTGCTACCAGTCCGCTAAACAAGGGAACCAATCCGGTTACCGATGCGCTGGAGGAAGCAAAACGGATTGGCCGCCGGAATATTCCTGTTGCAGTAATTGATACGGAATCTGGTTTTATCAAGCTGGGATTGGCGAAGAAACTGGCGAAAGCCATGGGTGCTTCTTATTTCCAGGTTGACAAGATTACGGAAGATCAGCTGCTTCATATCTGGAGAACTGCGGCAAATATGTAATTTCAGACGGATGGCAGCGGTCTTTAACTTTATTTTTACTGACAGGCATTTTGCATGGAATGGTATAATATTATTTATACATCACAGGCATTCCTGAAATCTGTCTATTTTGATACAGCAACCCCGGTGCATTTTTGTACCGGGAGTTTGCTGTCTTTTAATCCGGTTTACCTTGCGGCTATCTTATTGGAAATCCCGAAACTGATGCTTATTCTGTACTGAGGTACTTATGACTAAAAAAATAATTCTGCTTCTGGCAGCCATAATTTTATATTTCTGTCCAGTAACGGGAGCGGCGGAGGAATCTATACGACTCGATCTTCAGTACCCTTACAGCCTGACTCCTGACGAAAAAGCAGAAGTTTATCCCGGAAGTACCCAGCTTCTTTATATTTCCATAGAAAATTTTAATAATCCCGTGAAAATTCCTGCGCATACTTTTATTGATTTGCCTGAAGGTCTTTCTGCACGAAGTGGAAACGGCTGGGCTTTGGAAAATAAAGGTCGTCGGATTATTCTGGACAGACTTTTGCCGGCGAATTATGGTCAGGATTTTGAAGCGGTTCCTGTAGAATCATCCTCTGACATTTCTGCCGGTACGATTGCAGCCCATCTGGAGGGAACGGATTTCGAGGTAGCTGCAGAAACCCGGTTTGATATCGGCAATCCGGTGAAAGGGATGTCATCTGCCCCGGCCGCCAGGGAATCCTGGTACATTCAGGGAACCGCACTTCCGGTGGATGAATCGGGTAATGTTGACTCCCGTCAGACTGACGGGACTATTGTAGTTCCGGATGTAACACTGGAAAATATGAAAACCAGGTTGACAGGCGGTTCCGCTGCCGACTGGACTGCCCTGATTTCCAAACCGGTATCATATATTCTTCTTGACATGAGGAATCCACAAAAAGACCAGGTCAGTGTTCATTTCCGTGCCGAACTTGTGGACCGGGGGACCGGTCAGGCACGCACAGGTCTTATTTCTGCTTCCGGCGAAGAAAACCAGTTATTTGCGGATACCGAAAGCAATGCTACGGAATCCCAGTTTTATCTGAACGGGAATAAAATGCAGACGGTGGTGATTCCCCTTTATGCAGATCCTTTTTCTATTAATGAAGGAGATTATGGGCTGAAAATCACATTGAGTGACGGTGATATGGATAAGGTTACGGAAATACCGCTGACCGTCATAAAAAGCAGGAATGTAGGAATTATTTCTCTGGGATTTGCTTTACTGTGCCTTCTGATTGTCATTCTTTCCTTCAAAAAAATTAGAATGGTCATTATCCGCATTGGAGCCCGCGGCGATATAGCAGTTGCTCTTTTTGCAGCCATGGCTTTTGGAAGTGTGGTTGTGCCAGTTACTTTAATAGGTGACTTCCTGCACGTGATTCTGGGGCCTTTTTCCGGTCTTGTGACGGGGCTTCTGAGCGGGATTCTTCAATACCTGCTTTTGATTTCCCTTCTGGTACTGTTTCGCAAACCGGGGGTGGCGGGATTGTTCTACATCATTCGCTGGCTCCTTTCTGCAATCCTTTTTGGCCGGGTAACGCCGGTAGGTATTCTTCTATGTGCCATATCTGTTGTTGTCATAGAGGGAGTTCTGCAAATTGCCGGATTTTATAGAAAGTCGGAAATTTCCTTTAGGTTTGGGCTGTTTATTTCTTTGATGATTGGCCTGTGTGATGCCGGCATTACTTTTATCAATATGCAGCAGCTTATGCTTTTTTACCGTATGTACTATGCGGACTGGTTCGTTGCTTTATACATGATCATCAATGGTCTTGTTTATAGTACGATTGGAAGCTTACTGGGATTTAAAATGGGAAACCGCTTGAAGCAGGTGATGGGTTCATGATAATTGATATTCAGGATTTCTCTTGCCGCTACGAAACCAGAAAGGATCCCACGCTGTCTCATATCAGCTTTTCTGCAGTTGAAGGAGAGATGGTACTGATTGCCGGTCTTTCAGGGTGCGGTAAATCCACCCTGATTAAAGCTGTTACCGGCCTTCTTGACGGGGTAGAGACTGAAGGACGCATTTATCTTAACGGTCAGGATGTGGGAAGTCTCAGCGCTGAAGATATCGGACTGACGGCGGGGACTGTCTACCAGACACCGGATGATCAGCTTTTTGCCATGACCATTGAGGATGAAGTTGGATTTGCTCTTGAAAACAGGGGAGAAAGCAAAGAAAAAATAAAATCTGAAGTCGGATATGCATTGGAAAAAGTCGGCCTTGGGGGAATGGAGAAAAAAAGTATCCATGCTCTATCAGGCGGCCAAAGGCAGCGCCTTGCTCTGGCGTCTATTCTTGTGACTCATCCGAAGCTGCTTATTCTGGATGAACCGGTCAGCCAGATGAATCCCAAGGGAGTTCAGGATTTTATCAGACTCCTTCTTGAACTGAACCGGAAAGATCATATGACTATCCTGATGGTGGAACACAGGGTAAATGAACTGGCCCGCTGGTTTCCAAGGCTTTGTGTCATGCATGAAGGGCGCTTCATCTATGATGGGCCTGTTGAAGAAGCCTGGAACAGGATTGAAGATACAGAATCTTATGGCCTTCGGGAACCACAGACAGTCAAGCTCTGTAGAAAACTTGGTCTAAAGCCTGCAACCTCTGATCCTGTAAAACTGAATGCAATGATTAAAATGGCCCGATTGCCTCTGATTGCCCATGTGCAAGAAAATATTTTGAGGCCCTCTGCTCCTGTTATTTTAGAGGGAAGAAATATCCATTATACTTATCCCGGAAGTGACAGGGAAACCCTGCACGGTCTTGACCTGACAATTCATCAGGGAACAATCAATGTGCTCATGGGATTCAATGGCGCCGGTAAATCAACACTTCTTGATATTCTGGCAGGACTTGAACATCCAACATCCGGGCAGATTCTTTTCCGCGGAAGACCGGCAGAGCAGGAGAGAAGTCACGTGGGGCTTATGAGGCAGGAGGCAGATCTGATGCTTCTGGCGGATACGGTAGAAGAAGAGCTGACATGGAATAACAGGAATCTTTCTGAAGATGAACTTGAAGGCCTTCTGGAACGGCTTCATGTCAGTCAGTACAGAAAAGATTTTCCTCTTGCACTTTCCAAGGGGCAGCGACTCCGTGTGGTATTAGGCGCAATGCTGGCTAGAAAAGATAATGAACTGCTTCTTCTGGACGAACCGACCACGGGACAGGATCAGAAAAGTCTCCACGAAATAAAGGAGATGCTTTTATATGCCTCATCGGTCGGAAGGACCATATTTATCTGTACCCACGATATCGAACTGGCTTCAGAACTGGCAGATGAAGTATTTGTCATGAAGGAAGGAAATTTCATTGCACAAGGGCGCCCGCATGACATTTTCTCAAACCGGGAATTGATGGAGAAAAGCGGCCTTGCGCTTCCTCCGATGATTGAAGTATCTGAAAAAATTGGTATAGAACCCTGTATTACCATTGAGGAGGTGATGAATCATGTCCTTCAGACAGACCTGGGAGGGCGGCAACGGTGATTCTTTTATTTCCACGCTGGATGGCAGGACAAAATTGTCGGTTCTTTTCCTCTATGCCATCCTGATGGTTGTGGTGGATAATGCGAGAACTTTGTTTATCCTGTTTACACTGACCCTGATATTTCACTTTTTTGGAAGGACACCGGTTCATCGCTGGAAGGTTCTTTGCATCTTCCTGATAATGGGCCTATGGGGTTCTATTTCCAGCCAGGCTCTGTTCTTTGCCCAAAATCCCAGGACACCTCTCTTTATGCTGATATCTCCGGATTTTCCGCTTCTAGGTGCATTGACCAAAGGACTCTACATTTATAAAGAGGGAATCATTTACGGAGCTATTCAGGGAATGCGTACTGTTTCCATGATTTCCCTGGGGCTCTTGGTCTGCTGGACAAGTGATCCCAGAAACCTTTTGAAAGCCCTCCGCGAATGGCATTTGTCGCCACAGGCATCTTTTATGCTTGTCACGGCTATCCGTTTTTTCCCAATTTTAGCAGCAGAAGCAGGGGAAGTCATGACGACTCTGCAGCTTCGGAGCGGTTCTTTACAGGGAAGGCACCAGATTTTGCGTCATGTACCCTATATGCTTAAACCACTGCTGGCAAGGTGCCTGAGAAGATCGCAGACACTTTCTCTTTCTGTAACGAGCAGGGGACTATTTCTGGCTAAAGAGCAGAAAGGGGAACTTTGGCGATGGAAGGAAAAATATGCCTGTCTTATTCTGCTTTTATTTACATTTTTTGCAGGTACTGGCAAGCTATTGTACGGTTTATCCCAAAAGGGCATTTATATAGGGGCATTTCGATTCATTTATGACTTGGCGAAGCTATATCTATGAAAACTTTGAAGACTTGGATTATATTCATCATGATGGGGGCGACCTGGGGGATTCTGTTCTGGCTTATCGGCAGTAAGACACCCTGGATGATATTCACAACTCAGGATAAAGATTCCGGGATTGTTGTCAGTCTGGGCGATATGGCAGGACGGAATTATGATCGTATGGGATTTGACGGTGGTCAGATTCTCTATGTTAAAACGGATGGAAGCTGGCTTGTGGGTACGGCAAATGGGGAGTTGCGCCATATTTCTAAAGATGGCAGTGAACTTTGGAACCACTCCGTTGGCAGTGGTCTCATACGTTCTATTGTTATGAGCCCTGATCAAAAAACCGTATATGCCGGTGAGAAGAGTCCGGATGGCTATCTTTATGCTATCAGTGTAAAATCAGGTGATGTACTCTGGAAATACAGAAGTTATGATGTAATCGGCGGTGAGCCTGATATTCGGGCAGATCCGCAGGTTATTCACATATCAATTGATCAGAATGGGAATATATATGCGGCGGCTTATCGATTTACCGTAAATCCAAATGGCCAGCGGTCTTATATCAGTCGCATTCTTTCGTTTGACAAAAAAGGAAAGATTCGTTGGAAATTTCCTGAAAACAAGAATATGGATGCCTGGGTAAACTGGGGAGATATATCCGACCAGGCAGGGCGATATGCATTTGGAACAGCTAATTATGATAAATCTAAAATTGAAAATTTGGAGTATAATAAAAATATATATGTTTTAGATTATAAGGATGGCAGCCTGATCCATGAGGAGGGAATACCTAAAGCTGAACGTTTTTTATCGGTTACTATGAGGAATGGACCATCTTATTCTCCTGATGGTAAATACCTTGTCACCATGGTCAGCGATGGCAGAGGTATGCTGTTCGATGCTGATGGGCATCTGCTTTGGACAAGAACTATTGCGAAAGCAAAAGAAGTGAATGGGACCTGGTTTTTTGCAGCTGGAAGAGATGCTTTGTTTTCAAATGAAGGAATCCTCTTTGGGACTATCAACACCTTTAGCCGGGATAACTGGCAGACGCCTGCTCCAGTCATTCATCCTTCCAGTAACAGTCTTTTCCTCTTTGATAGGGATGGAAATTATAAATTTAAATATACCGCGAAAGCGGAAATTGAGGAGATAGCTCCGGCTTCGGGTATAGCGGCACTGGCTATAGGCAGAAATGTACGAAACCATAATTACAAGGCGCATGGGGCAGAAATTATTAATCTTAAGGACGGGTCAGAACTTAATTTTTATCATACTCAAGGGCCGCTTCAGAGTATTGCCATATCGGATGACGGACGATGGGTGGCTGGGATCGAAGTTCCGGCTGTAACGCCGGAAGGGAGCCTTCTTGGGGCATATCGTCTTCATTTATGGGATAGATTTGAAAGCAGTAAACTATGATTTGAATGGGAAGTGCTTTTGATGATTAAACGTTTTATGCGGTATTACAAACCATACATGACCATATTGATTGGTGTCATTATCGGTACTTTTGTAATGGCCGGTCTGGATCTGATTTTTCCTATTGTAGTTAGAAATTTGATTAACGAAGTGCTGCCGGTGAAAGATATGCACAGGCTTGTGATGGGTTCTGCCGCTCTTCTGGTGCTTTATATTATCAATTTCCTTGTCCAGTATTATGTTCAGTATTACGGACATGTCATGAGCGCGTCTATTGAACATGACATGCGGCGTGATCTTTTCCGGCACATTGAAAGTTTGTCCTTCCATTATTTTGATAATGAAAAGACGGGACAGCTTTTATCTCGTATTACCAGTGATATTACGGAAATAAGTGAATTGTCGTTCAGAGGTCCTAATGATGTGCTCCTGTGCGGGGTCATTATGGCTGGCACGCTGGTTGTGATGATTTTAATGAACTGGAAACTGGCTCTGTTGATTGGCGCTCTACTTGTTGCAAAAGCATTCCATACAGTTTCCATTAATAAAAAAATGAAAGGTGCTTTTCGAAAGAACAGGGCTGTGGCCGGTGAAGTGGCCGCAAGGGCTGAGGAAAGTCTGTCCGGTATCCGTCTTGTAAAAGCCTTTGCGGAAGAAGATTTTGAATTGGCCCGTTTTGAGGAGAAGAGCAGGGATTTAAGGAATACGAAATTCCATTCTTACAAACTGGTAGGTTATTTCTCCGGAAGCATTAATTTCTTTACGAATTTCATCAACGTAGTTGTTATTCTGGCGGGTGGCTGGATGATTACGAATGAGGAACTTATGCTTTCTGACTTCGTGGCATTCCTTCTTTATGTGAACATCTTTATGCGGCCTGTATTCCGCCTCACTATTCTGGCAGAAGTATATCAGCGCGGGATGGCCGGCTTCCATCGTTTTGAAGAAATCATGCATACGGAACCTTCCATTAAAGATCCGGTGAAACCTCTTTTGCTTGATACTGTGAAAGGGGACATCGGTTTCCATGACCTGTCTTTCGGTTATGATCCGGGAAATCTTATTCTCCATCATCTTGATTTTGATATTCCTGCCGGTAAAACGGTAGCCTTTGTCGGTGAGACCGGGGCGGGGAAGAGCACACTGGTAAGTCTCCTGCTTCGTTTCTATGAACCCAGTGAAGGGTCCATTACGCTGGACAGTCATGATTTGACACAGTTTAATCAGCAGGATCTTCGTCGGAAAATAGGAATTGTGCAGCAGGATGTATTCCTTTTTGGCGATACTATTGCTGAAAATATAGCTTATGGCAGGGAAGGAGCATCGGAAGAGGAAATCCGGCGTGCTGCAAAACTGGCAGCAGCGGATGATTTTATCGGTGCTCTGCCGCATGGTTATCAGACAAAGGTAGGAGAAAGAGGTGTCAAACTTTCCGGAGGGCAGAAACAGAGAATTGCCATAGCTCGTGTGTTCCTTAAGAATCCACCGGTTGTTATTTTTGATGAAGCGACTTCCGCTCTGGATACACAAACGGAGAAAGTCGTACAAAACACTTTGGACAAATTGGCCAAAGACAGAACTACCATTATCATAGCGCACAGGTTGTCTACGGTTAGAAATGCAGATTGCATTTACGTATTGGATCATGGTCATCTGATCGAAGCCGGTAACCACGATCAGTTGATGCTTAAGAAAGGGAAATATTTCGAGCTTTATGAAGCTCAGAAAAAGAAAAAGAATTCCAATGCCGGCGAAGCGGAAAATTGAAGGAAACTATAAAACAGGATTCTCTATCGAATCCTGTTTTTATTTATCAGCCCAAACACTAACATAAAAATGATATAATAACTATATATTTCTTAATTAATGAGAGGTGCAACATGAATTATCTGGAAAAATATCATGACTGGATGACCTGGGCTGATAATCATACAAAGAAAGAACTTTCTTCGCTTTCCGATGAGAAAGAAATTGAAGATCGTTTCTATAAGGACCTGGAGTTTGGCACTGCCGGGCTTCGGGGCATTATGGGGGCTGGTAGTAACCGTATGAACCGATACACTGTAGCAAAAGCCTCCAAAGGGTTTTCTGATTATTTGAAAGCTCTTTATCCGTCTGATCTGGATAGAGGCGTAGTTATTGCCTATGATTCTCGATTACATTCTGATGAATTTGCCAGGGAAGCTGCTGATGTATTGACTGCTTCCGGTATTCCGGTGAAACTTTTTAATGAACTTGAACCAATTCCGGTACTTTCCTTTTCCATCAGGCATTTTCATGCTCTTGGAGGTATCGTTATAACAGCCAGCCATAATCCTGCCGAATATAACGGTTATAAAGTTTATGGGGCGGATGGCGGCCAATTGGTCCCGGATAAGGCCGATATACTGACCAGGTATGTAGAACGAATTACAGATTTATCATCAATTGATGACCGGGGCAATGAAAAACTGCTAACCCTTCTTGGGCATCTGACAGTACAGTGCTTTATTGATACAATTTTTAAGGAATCTTACTATAAAGGAAATCCGTCGGATCTTTCTATCGTTTATACTCCTCTTCACGGAAGTGGGAACAAGCCGGTCCGCTATATTCTTGCGAAGGCTGGATTTGTTGATGTTCACATTGTCCCGGAACAAGAAAAACCGGATGGGACATTTCCGACGGTTGCGGCTCCAAATCCGGAAAATGAAGATGCACTGGCCATGGGTATAAAACTGGCCGGGAAGGTTAATGCCGATATCGTTATAGGAACTGATCCTGATAGTGATCGTATAGGGGCTGCCGTCAGGAGCGGAGATAAATATGTCCTGATTACTGGAAATCAGATGGGTGCCCTGCTTGTTTATTTTATACTTTCTACCAGAAAAGACCAACTTACACCCACTTCCACTCTGGTGAAAACTGTAGTTACAGGGGAGCTTGGTGCAGACATTGCCAGAAGTTTCAACGTTCAGGTGGTAGAAACTCTGACCGGATTTAAATATATCGGAGAAAAAATCAGTCAGTGGGCAGATGATATAAATCATGATTTTGTTATGGGATATGAAGAAAGTTACGGTTACCTCGTAGGTACCCATGCCCAGGATAAAGATGCAGTTGTATCCGCAATGCTGATTTGTGAAATGGCTGCTTATTTCAAGAAACAGGGCAAAACACTGGTTGATGTGCTTGGAGAACTCTACAAACAGTTTGGTTATTACTATGACAGGAGTGTTTCTTATACTCTGAAAGGAAAAACTGGACAAGAGAAAATTCAGTCTATTATGAAATCTCTGAGAAAGCTTAATGCAGAAAAGTTGATTCCTGATATAGCAGAAACTCTGGATTTTGAAAAAGGGATTGATAATCTTCCTAAAGAAAATGTAATGAAATACAAGCTGCATTCCGGTGGATGGATGGCGGTCCGGCCCAGTGGTACAGAGCCCAAAATCAAATTTTATTACTCTCTAAAGGGAAATAATGAAGAGGAAGCGGTGAAACTTTTCCATACTTATAAAACAGTTTGGGAAAAAGAATTTTCACTTTAATAGTCATGTTAATAGTCGTGTGGAAAAACCGCATATAATTGTGCGGTTTTTTCTGATGGATTTATGCAGGTTATACGGTAATTCATTGACTAAACTGTATATTTATGCTAATATTTTGAATAAATAGAAGGGTGTGAGATGAATTGGCAGATGAAAAAAAGATTATTTACGAAATTAAACATTTACAGAAATCTTTCGGAAAGGTAGAAGTCCTGAAGGATATAAGCATGCAGATAGAAAATGGTGAAGTATGCACCATTATTGGTCCTTCAGGTTCCGGGAAAAGTACATTGCTTCGCTGCCTGAATCTGCTTGAAAAGCCAACAGGTGGAGAGCTCTGGTTTGAAGGAAAGAAAGTCAATGAAAAGACGGATGTCAAAATGCTCCGAAGGGATGTAGGCATGGTTTTTCAGTCCTTCAATCTTTTCCCTATGTTTACGGCTCTTGAAAACGTTATGTATGCTCCAATCCACATAAAAAAACTTTCTCGTCCGCAGGCCAGGGAAGAAGCAATGGAATTGCTTAATCGTGTAGGGCTGGCAGACAGGGCTGATTATTATCCGGGGGAGCTTTCGGGGGGACAGCAGCAGCGTGTGGCTATAGCCCGTGCACTGGCCATGAAACCGAAAATGCTTCTTTTTGATGAGCCGACTTCGGCCCTTGATCCCGAACTGGTAGGAGATGTATTGACTGTTATGAAGGAAGTCGCTCTTGCAGGCATGACGATGGCCGTCGTTACTCATGAAATGCAGTTTGCTCACAGTGTATCCAACCATGTAGTTTTTATGGATAAAGGCTATATTGTGGAAGAAGGAAATCCTGGTGATATATTTACTCATCCAAAAGAAGAAAGGACGCAGTTGTTTCTGAAAAGACTGCTTCATGCTGATATTTAGGGAGATGATTCTTTTATGGACATGGTTATAGATACTGCGGTCAAATATAATGCTATATTTATGGCAGGAGTTAAGATTACGATTATTATTTCTGTACTTTCCTGCTTCTTCGGTCTTCTTTTAGGAATTGTCCTGGCATTTATGAAAATATCAGGTATTAAAATACTTCAGGCAATTGCTGCAGTTTATGTGGAAGTCATTAGAGGGACTCCGGTGCTTGTCCAGATTTCACTGGTATTCTTCGGTCTTCCATTTCTGGGAATCCATTTTCCCAGTTTTCAAATCATGGGTGTCGATTTTGAAAGGCTTTCTGCCGGTGTTCTTGCTCTGATTATCAATTCCGGTGCTTATGAATGCGAAATTGTACGTTCCGGTATCCAATCGATTCCTAAGGGACAGCTGGAGGGGGCCATGTCCCTGGGGTTTTCAAAATGGGAATCCATGGTTCGTATTATTATTCCCCAGGCAATCAGAAATATTTTACCGGTAATTGGTAATGAATTCGTTACTCTGATCAAGGAATCCTCTCAGGTTTCTGTCATCGGTATGGCCGACCTGATGTATACGGCCACCACTATTCAGGGTATCAGTTTCCAACCATTTCCTCCGCTCGTTATCGTAGCACTTTATTACTTCATTATGACTTTCTTCGTATCCATGTGTCTCCGCGTACTTGAAAGACATATGAAAGTGAAAAGCGTCAGATAAATAAAAACAGGCTGAATCGGGTTCAGCCTGTTTTTATTTATCTGGGTGTCACCGGTATTAAAGCCTTGTAGTATAATGGAAGGAAATGAGATTCCAGATGACAAAAGGAGTAAATATGGCTGAATATAATTTTGACAGGCTGTCCGGTGAAGCAGGAGTAGAAAACTGTTTCCGTAACCGCGAAGACAAAACATTGACGCTGGAAGAGGCAGAAAAAATTATTCGGAATTTATCTGTCCGCTTTTCCATTACCGATAGTTACAAGGTAGAAGGGGGAGGTCAGTTTGATTATGTTTTCAAACTGGCGGAAAGAACCTGGGAAAGAACGGACTGGCGCAGGGGCGTTCCCGTGAAGACTGAAGGAAAATTGAACGAAGATGCGGTCAAGAAATTTATTGTCGATGCCGCTTTTGTCTACACTTTGAAACAGAAGCATTTTGTCACAAATACGAAATCACTGGAAATGAATACGGATCCCTATGAAAGGGAGAAATATGGTCCTATAAAAAGACTGACTCGCTGTGAGCTCCGAATGGGTGACCGTTTCTTCCGCTGGGTTCCGGAGTCTGACAGGGATTTACCATTTCCTGAGCTTTTTGATGCATTGCAGCTCCTTAGGAAATCCATCAGGAACTGATGAATTACGTGTTGGAGAAACTGAATCATAATTTTAGAGACCGGTTTTTATTTTAAGTGTTTAGTATGCAGATAAAACCCAATAATGGTTATCTCGAAGTTTTTGCGATTTCCTTGAGGATTACTTGACAAAATGATTTAATGGCGATATAGTTATTCTGTAAATGCAATGAGGAAGACATGACATTTCCGGTTGTCTTATCAGAGAGCCTGCGTTTGGTGCGAGCAGGAAGTTCATTGGTAATGTTACCACTTCAGAGCAGGAAGATAGAAATCTTTCCGGGCAGCTTACGTTAGCAGCTGATGAGTAAAGCGTATGCTTTAATTTGGGTGGAACCGCGGAATTGAACTTTCGTCCCTTAGTGGGACGGAAGTTTTTTTATTCGATTGATTTCTCCTTAGACTGGTCCCAGCAGTTGGAGAAAACAGTATTTAGAAAGGAAGATTCTTATGATTACAATCAAATTGAAAGATGGTAAGGAAAAGCAGTTTGAGAAAGCTGTACCCCTTTTTGAGGCTGCTAAGGAAATTTCCAACAGCCTTGGCAGAGATGCTCTGGTAGCTGAGGTAAACGGCAAGCTTACAGATTTGCGTGATCCAATTAGCGATGGCAGCTTCGTTGAATTCTTTACCAAAGAAGATAAGCAGGGACTTTTTACATTAAGACACACTGCTTCCCATGTTATGGCTCAGGCTATCCAGCACTTGTTCCCCGGAACAAAATTTGCTATCGGTCCGGCTATTGATGAAGGATTCTATTATGACCTGGAATCTGACCATGTTTTCAGCCAGGATGATTTTGCTGCTATCGAGCAGGAAATGGCTAAAATTGCTAAAGCCAATATTCCTCTGACTAAGAAAGTAGTAAGCCGTGCAGAAGCTTTAAAATTCTTCCAGGAAAAGGGCCAGGACTATAAAGTCATGCTTATTAACGATCTTCCGGAAGACGCACAGATTTCCCTTTACGAACAGGGCGACTTTACCGATCTCTGCGCCGGTCCTCATATGAGATCGACTGGAAAAGTTAAAGTTTTCAAACTGATGTCTGTAGCAGGCGCTTATTGGCGTGGTGATTCAAACAACCAGATGCTCCAGCGTATCTATGCTACCGCTTTCTTCAAGAAAGAAGATCTCGAACATTTCCTCTTTGTCAGAAGCGAAGCTGAAAAGAGGGATCACAGAAAACTTGGCAAACAGCTGGATCTCTTCTCCTTCCATGAAGAAGGTCCGGGATTCCCGTTCTTCCATCCAAAGGGAATGATTCTTAGAAACCAGCTCATGGATTATGAAAGAGAACTGTTCAAGGAATTCGGTTATGTGGAAATCATGACACCGGTCATCCTTTCCAAGAAACTCTGGGTACAGTCCGGTCACTGGGATCATTACAAAGAAAATATGTATTTTACCAAGATCGATGATGAAGATTATGCTATTAAGCCGATGAACTGCCCCGGCGGAATCCTTTATTTCAAGACACAGCATCGTTCCTATCGTGATCTTCCGATGAGGGTCGGCGAATTTGGTCTCGTTCATCGCCATGAACTGAAGGGTGCCCTTCATGGACTTTTCCGTGTACGCTGCTTCACCCAGGATGATGCCCACATTTTTATGACTCAGGATCAGATGAAGGATGAAGTCATCAAATGTATGTCCATGTACCAGAAAATGTACGGCGTATTCGGCCTTGATTATCATGTAGAACTCTCCACACGTCCTGAAAATTCCATGGGCAGCGATGAATTGTGGGAAATTTCCACCAACGCTCTCCGTGAAGCTATTGAAAAAACCGGTGTACCTTACCAGATTAATGAAGGTGATGGCGCATTCTATGGCCCGAAACTGGACTTCCATGTTCAGGATTCCCTTGGTCGTACATGGCAGTGCGGCACCATCCAGATGGATATGCAGCTGCCGGAACGGTTTGATGTCAACTATATCGGTGAGGATGGTGAAAAACATCGTGCTGTTATGCTTCACCGGGCAGGCTATGGCTCCCTGGAAAGGTTTATCGGTATCCTGATTGAACACTTTGGCGGTGCATTCCCGGTATGGATTTCCCCGGTACAGGTCAAAGTTATTCCAGTTACCGAAAAACATCTGGATTATGCAAAAGCAGTTGCGTCGGCTATGTCTGAATCCAATATCCGCGTTGAAGTGGAAGATGCAAATGAAACCCTGGGTTATAAGATCCGCAAGGCTCAGATGGAAAAGGTTCCTTATATGATTATTGTTGGTGATAAGGAAGTCAAGAGTCGGACCGTAGCTATCAGAAGCCGCAAAGATGGTGATATGGGTTCCATGCCGCTGCCGATGTTTGTGGCTAACCTTATTCGTGAAATCAAGAGCAGGGAATATTAATATGCAGAGGGAATTTCAGAGTGCCGATGTAGCCAGGGCTGCTGTTCGTATGGCACTGTCAGAAACCAGGGCGGATGAAAATGAGCTGCGCAGTCAGCTTGCAGCGCAGGGAATCCGTGCTGTGGCTGTAAACTTTGGGGGAAAGTTTACCGATATTCTGCCCAAAATCTTTGAATCAGCCATCGTGGCTGCCCAGAGACAGCATGTTATTTCTGATACCCATGTAGGAGATGGCTCAGTGCTGGGCGCTATGGAATCCGCAATTGAACAGATCAAACTCATGGCCATTGGAATGAATGTGGGAGGCAAGATCGGCATCGCCCGTTGGAATGAACATCTCTGCGTAGCTATATTCGTTGGAGTGGGAGTTCTTCATTTCAATGAAGTAACTCTTGGGATGGCTCATAGAGTATTAAGAAATGACTTGACAAATTAATATCATTGATGTAATATATTTCTTGTGATTCATTGCAAGCAGAAGTCATCCGCTTCTCACCTTACAAGGCGAAAGCTACTAAGGTTTACGTATGGACTTGGAGCGGACGGCGTATGCTGTCCGCTTTTTACTTGCAATAGTTTCTTTTTCGGAGGTGAAAAGAATAGGTAAGGAACTCAGTATCAATGAACAGATTCGTGCCAGAGAAGTGCGTGTCGTCAGCGATACAAATGAACAACTGGGGATCATGACTCTTCACGAAGCGATTCGAATTGCGGAAGAAAAAGGACTTGATCTCGTCGAGGTGGCACCCAATGGTCGTCCGCCGGTATGCCGTATCATGAATTATGGCAAGTACAGATACGAACAGCAGAAACGTGATAAGGAAGCCAAGAAGAAACAGAAGGTATTTCAGATTAAGGAAGTCAAGCTTCGTCCGAATATTGAAGACCACGACTTCTTTGTCAAGCTGAAAAATGCCCAGCGTTTTCTGGGTGATGGCAACAAAGTGAAAGTGACCATCATGTTCCGGGGCAGAGAAATGACCCACCCTGAACTGGGACAGGAAGTTCTCGATCGTTTTGCAAAAGAGCTCGGTGACTCCATTGTTCGCGAAAAACCACCGAAATTAGAAGGACGCAATATGACCATGGTCATTGCGCCAAAAGCATAAAAAAGGAGAGATTGTCATGCCGAAAATGAAAACCCGTCGCGCTGCGGCAAAGCGTTTTACCGAAACAGGTTCTGGTCAGTTTAAAAGAAATAAAGCCTTCAAGAGCCATATTCTTGAAAAGAAGTCCCCAAAGAGAAAGAGAAACTTCAGAAAAGCAGCACTGGTTTCCAAATCTGATTACAAACGCGTAGCAAGACTGCTGCCAAACGGCTAATAAGGAGGATTTTTAAGAATGGCTAGAGTAAAAACAGGCGTTACCGCTCATGCAAGACATAAGAAGATTCTGAAACTCGCTAAGGGTTACAGGGGTGCTCGTCATACCCAGTTCAGAAAGGCAAATGAACTGGTTATGAAGGCTCTCTACTATGCAAGAAGAGATCGCAGATCCAAGAAGAGAGAATTCCGTAAGCTCTGGATTGTCCGCATCAATGCAGCTGCTCGTCAGAATGGACTGACCTACAGCAGACTGATTGCAGGTCTGGCTAAAGCAGGCATTGAAGTTAACCGCAAGATGCTTTCCGAACTCGCTATCAGCGATCCGGCAGGCTTCACCAAAATTTGCGAAGCTGCAAAGAATGCTTAATGAAATGAAGACCGGCTCCCATAGGGGGCCGGTCTTTTAGTGCCCGGAGCAGGAGCGAATGATTCGTTTCATGAAATATTAAAATCAGCTGCCCGGAAAATAAAATCTTCCAGGCAGCTGATTTTTGGCTTATCTTTAAAATTAAATGGTATGAGCAGAGCCTACTACGGCTTCAATTTTGTGCATGACCATCTGTTTGACGGCTTCTCTTGCCGGTTTCAAATAATTGCGGGGATCAAAATTGGAAGGATCTTTGTAAAGCGCTTCACGAATGGCGCTCGTCATAGCTAGACGTATATCTGTATCGATATTGATTTTGCATACGGCCATGGTTGCTGCTTTTCTCAGCATATCTTCAGGTACACCTTTCGAGCCTTCGATTTTCCCACCGAATTCATTGCACTTTTCAACAAATTCAGGAATAACGGTAGAGGCGCCATGGAGTACGATTGGATATCCGGGGAGCAGTTTGCCTACCTTTTCCAGTCTTTCATAATCAAGATAGGGGTCGCCTTTGTATTTATAAGCGCCATGACTTGTGCCAATGGCGATGGCCAGAGAATCACAACCGGTTTTTTCAACAAATTCTGCCGCTTCTTCCGGATCTGTGAAAATGGCGTCCTTTGCATCAACGCTAACCATATCTTCTACACCTGCAAGACGGCCAAGTTCTGCTTCTACAACTACACCCTTATCATGAGCATATTCTACAATCTGCCTGGTAACCTTTACGTTTTCTTCAAAGGGATGCTTGGAGCCGTCATACATAACGGAAGTAAATCCACCATCGATGCACGCTTTACAGATTTCAAAAGATGAACCATGATCCAGATGCAGGCAGGTAGGGATTTCAGGATAATCCTGGATGGCAATTTTAACGAGGCCTACAATATATTCCTGACCGGCGTATTTTCTTGCTCCTTCGGATGCCTGAAGAATGACAGGGGATTCCTCAGCCTTGGCAGCTTCCATGATTCCCTGTATAATTTCCATATTATTGACGTTGAAAGCGCCAATGGCATAATGACCTTCATAGGCCTTCTTAAACATTTCAGTAGTTCCAACAAGCGGCATAGTCATACCTTCCTTTCATAGAAACTTATTTATTATATATGTATATTTTTTACAATACACATTTAATCATATTTATTATACTTGAACAAAATTCATATTTCCACCGTATTTTTTATGTGATAAGACAATAAGTCTACGTAATTAATTGTAAGCGGCTGAATGCAAATAGGTTCTATACTTTCTAAAATAGAAAATTTATTTTTTCAACTTTTATTTAAAGGCGGCTATTTTTATCAGTATATGGTAAAATGATAAGGTGTAATAATTAGGGAAATAGCTAATTATATTTTGATGACTGTAGCAGGAGGAAACTATGGCAAAAGATTATTCTTTCGATGTAGTATGCCGTACCAATCTTCAGGAGGCTGCAAATGCAGTGAATCAGGCATCCAGAGAAATAGGAACCCGGTACGATTTCAAGGGAAGCAAGAGTTCCGTTGTTCTTGAAGATGGAAAAATAACCCTGATAGGGGATGATGATTTCAAACTTCGTCTGGTCCGGGATATTTTGAATACGAAACTGGTAAAGCGTGGTATTTCCTTAAAAAACATAAAGGAGCTGAAAAAAGAGGCGGCTGCAGGGGGCACCGTGCGTCAGGTACTTGAACTGCAGAACGGTATTTCTTCTGAAATGGCCAAGGATATTGTTAAGCGCGTGAAGGCATCAAAAATCAAGGTTTCAGCAAAGATTAACGGGGATGAGGTTAGGGTTAGCGGGAAAGATAAAGATGATTTACAAGCTTGTATTGCGTTCCTGAAACAGCAGGATTTAAGTGTAGAGCTTCAGTTTGTTAATTACAGATAAAAGGATGTCCATGAAACCAGAAGAAATGATTGGAAAAGTTCTCCGGGAAGGACATACGACCGGGGCAACTGCAGCTGGTGCAATGAAGGCAGCCATTTTAGCAATAAGGGGGGAGTTCCCGCATCAGGTGACTGTACTTTCTCCTCAGCGGCAGGAACTTGTCATTCCGGTGGAATCTGCTGCCGCAGAAGGGAAAAAGGGGACTGCCACATGCCTGAAAGATGCCGGGGACGATCTGGATTGTACGAATGGTACGCCCATCATTGTTACGGTTGAACTTTCCGATAAACCGGGGATGGAATTAAAAGCGGGTAAAGGAGTCGGTATAGTTACCCGCCCGGGGCTTCAGGTTCCTGTCGGGAAGCCGGCTATTAATCCTGGGCCCCAAATCATGCTTCGTTATGTTTATGAAGAGCTGATTGGCAGAGATAAGGGCCTTATCGTTACCGTCAGCATCCCTAAAGGTGAAGAACTTGCAAAACAGACATTAAATCCTGCCATAGGAGTAAAGGGTGGTATTTCGGTTCTGGGTACTACCGGTATTGTAAAGCCAATGAGTGAAGATGCCTATAAACGTTCGCTGGCACCTCAGGTCCCGGTGGTCTGGGCATCAGGATATCGGACTGCAGTTCTTTGTCCCGGACGTATTGGAGAAAATGCGGCGAAAATCATGGGGATACCGGAGGGGGCCATTATCGAAACCAGTAACTTTATTGGATTCATGATGGAACAGTGTATTGCCCGCGGTTTTGATAGAATGCTCCTTGTTGGTCATATGGGAAAACTTGTCAAAGTGGCCTCCGGCAGTTTTCATACTTATAACAGGAACAGTGATGGCCGTATGGAAACTATGGCGGCTTATGCTGCCATGAATGGGGCATCTTCGTCAGTGGTCAAAGAAATCATGGACTGCAATACAACCGATGGTGCTGCTATCATTATTCATCGTGAGAATCTGGAGATGATTTATTCCCAGATGGCTGAGCGGGCTCAGGTACGCTCAGAACGATATATTTTTGGCAAATCTAAAGTTGGTATTATTTTTGCAGGCATGGATGGATCTATCCAGGCTATGAGCAGTCATGCAAAGGAGATTCTGGAAGAAAATAAATGGATCATAAAATAATTGTGGCCGGTATAGGGCCGGGAAGCAGGGATTTTATCCTTCCCAGGGCATTAAAGGCGATTGATCAGGCTCATTACCTTGTAGGCGGTCATCGAGCTCTATCGGACTTTGCACACGAAGGTCAGGAAACTTATCCTGTTACAGGAAAACTTTCTCTTCTTGCTGAATGGCTTGAAAAGGCGATTGCCAGTGACGATGTGGTTGTCATGGTCAGCGGGGATCCCGGCTTTTACAGCCTTCTTCCCTGGTTGAAGAAAAAATTCAATTCCTGTCCTGTAGAAGTTATTCCTGGAATATCTTCGGTACAGGCTGCGTTCTGCCTTATAGGTGAGCCCTGGCAGGGAGCTTTATGGCTTTCGTTTCATGGTCGTATTCCTGAAGAACAGGATACCGATTATCAAAAGGGCAAGAAACTGGCATTTCTTACGGATCATGAACATAATCCTGCATTTATTGCCGGTTATCTTATAAAACAGGGATGGCCCGGAAATACAAGGGCAGCAGCTTGTGAACATATTTCCTATGAGAATCAGCATGTTTCTGAATCCACTCTGGCAGAGATGACCGAGCTGGATGGCTTTGGTGAATCAGTAATGGTGGTGATAGGCTAAGATGTACAATTTCGGTATTAATGATGAGGAGTTTATTCGGGGAAAGGTACCGATGACAAAAGCCGAAATCCGGGCCATGGTCATGGTCAAGGCGAAAATCCGTCCGGAAGATACGGTTGCTGACATCGGTGCAGGTACAGGGTCTATTTCTATTGAGGCTGCACTGGCTGCCTTTAATGGAAATGTATATTCAATTGAGAGAAATCCCGATGGAATTCAGCTTATTTGTGAGAATGCAAATAAATTTGGTTGTGAAAATATTCATACCATTACCGGCACGGCACCGGAGGCCATGGATGAGCTCCCTCCATTGGATGTCATTATTATTGGTGGATCCAGCGGGAATATGCATGAAATTCTGAATCGATGCGAAGCGCTTCTGAAAAAGGGAGGACGCATTATTCTTACTGCCGTTACAGCTGAGACGACAGGTGAAATCGTCAGGGAATTTGATGGCCGGGCTTTCCGGCTTGAGGGTTTTCAGATGCAGATTAACAGGCTTAAAAAGCTGGGGCATTATCATTTGTATAACCCACTAAGTCCTGTTTTTATATTTACAGCAGAAAAAGTTGAGGAGGAATTGTGATGGGAAAGCTTTACTTTATAGGTGCAGGTCCAGGGGATCCGGAATTGATCACTCTCAAAGGAAAAAGACTGATCAGTGAGGCGGATGTAGTCATTTATGCCGGGTCTCTGGTGAATCCTGATATCCTGAAATTTGCCAGGGAAAATGCTGAAATTTATAACAGTGCCACTATGAATCTGGATGAAGTGCTGGCTGTTGAGATTGAAGCATTAAAGGCAGGAAAAGTGGTTGCCCGCGTACATACGGGAGATCCTGCTATTTATGGAGCTATCCAGGAACAGATGGATGGACTTCGTGCAGCCGGGATTTCTGAAACCGATTTTGAGGTTGTGCCAGGGGTCAGCTCTTTCCTTGCTACGGCAGCAGCTCTCAAACAGGAATATACACTACCCGGTATTTCTCAGACCGTCATTATTACAAGAATGGAAGGACGGACACCGGTTCCGGTGAAGGAAAAGCTGTCTCTCCTGGCATCTCACCAGGCCACTATGTGTATTTTCCTTTCTGTACATGCTATTGAAAAAGTAATGGATACGCTGAAAGAGGGAGGATACCCCGGAGATACTCCGGTAGCTATTGTTGCCCGCGCTACTTGGCCGGACCAGAGGATTTTCCGCGGTACTATTGATACGATTGCCGATATTCTCCATAAGGCAAGCGTGGTGCGCCAGGCTATGATTGTTGTTGGAAAAGTGCTTGATACTGAATATGACCTGTCAAAGCTTTACGACAGCAAGTTTACAACCATGTTCCGTAAAGGGACTGATGAATAATGAAATGTGCTATAATTTCAGTTTCCAGAACGGGAGCACTTCTTGGCAGCCGCGTAAAATCCGGTATTACAGGGGATATAACCCTGTATGAGAGAATCGGCGCAGAAAGTGGAAATCCCGCGGAATATTTCCGGCGTACTCTGAAATTGACAGCTGAGATATTTTCAGATTATGATGGGCTGCTTTTTATTATGGCATCAGGCATTGCGGTACGGGCTGTTGCTCCTTTGATAGTAAGTAAAGCCCGTGATCCGGCTGTTCTTGTCATGGATGAATGCGGAAAACATTGTATTTCACTATTGTCCGGTCATCTGGGTGGAGCAAATGCCTGGGCGAGGGAAGTTGCCTCTGCAATTGGGGCGGATCCGGTTATAACAACTGCAACAGATGTACATGAATTCCGGGCTCCTGATGATATTGCCCGGGAGCTCATGATGAGGGTTTACCCGCTTCCTGCCTTGAAACCGATTAACAGCCTGATTGCAGAGGGCAGAAATGTTATCTGGTTTCTTGATGAGAAGGTTAATGGTGCCGATTCTATTTCATTTCGATTAAAAGAAAAAGGAATAGAGGCCATTCCACTTGAAAAAATAAGTGATATGGAATTTGATGGCTGTATTATTATATCTGATTATACTTATCAGCAGAGTAAACCCTGTGTTTTTCTAAGGCCTAAAAACCTGTTTATTGGAATTGGCTGCAAAAGGGGGACGCCCGAAAACCTGATTCGGGATGCTTACGAGCAGGCTCTGATGCGGTGTGGTATTTATGAATACCAGGTGGCATCTCTTGCAAGTGTTGATTTAAAAGCTGATGAAAAAGGTCTTCTTGATTTTGCATTGCATAAGAATCTTCCTATACACTTTTATAAGGCAGAGGAACTTAAAAGGATAACGGAAGATTATCATCTTGATATTTCACAATTTGTAGAAAAAACGATAGGAGTAGGTAACGTATGTCAATCTGCAGCGCTAATGGAATCGAAGAAAGGGAAAACGGTTCTGCCGAAGACAAAATTTGCCAGTGCAACGGTTGCGATAGCAAAGGGATTATCCGGGTCATTGGAATTGGACCGGGACATAAGGAGGAAATGACCTTCAAGGCTGTGGAAGCCATGAAGGATTCTGATATTATTGTCGGATACAATACTTATATCGCACTGGTTCGCGATATGATTCAGGGAAAAGAAGTTGTAGGTAATGGTATGCGGCAGGAAGTGGACCGTTGTCAGAAAGCAGTGGATCTTGCTGTAGAAGGGCATAAGGTTGCTGTTATTTCCTCGGGAGATCCCGGCGTATACGGGATGGCTGGTCTGGTACTTGAACTTCTTCAGAAGGTGCCGGCTGAAAAGAGACCGGAATGTGAAATCATTCCCGGGCTGACGGCTGCGAATACTTCTGCTGCTGCTCTTGGTGCTGCTCTCATGCATGATTATGCGGTTATCAGTCTTTCTGATCTAATGACTCCGTGGGATCTGATTAAGAAAAGAGCCCGCCTGGCAGCAGAGGGGGATTTCGTTATCGCCATCTATAATCCAAAGAGCCGTGGCCGTGCGACATATCTTGATCAGATCAGGGATATTGTTCTTCAGTTCCGAAAGCCTGAAACTCCTGTAGGTATTGTCAGGAAGGCTGGTCGTCCTGGAATGAACTGGACAATAACTAACCTCGAGAAACTTCCTGAAGCGCAGGTGGATATGCAGTCTACTGTTATTATAGGGAACAGCAACACATATGTGGCTGACGGAAAAATGATTACGCCAAGGGGGTACCGGGTTTGATCTGGATTATTTCAGGCACTCAGGATGGTAGAGAAATAGGGGCGGAACTGGCAGATCGGGAAATGAGCAAACCTAAAGCTGAGCGAAGGGAAATACTTATGACCGTTGTCAGCCAGTATGGCAAAGTCCTTGCTCAGCATGAGGGGCTGGATATAGAAGTGGGCCGCTTTAAAAAAGAAGATATGATCCGGGTCATCCGCGAAAAAGGAATTTCCCTGATTCTTGATGCCAGTCATCCTTATGCGGCAATTGTTTCAGAAACTGCCTCTGCGGCATGTAATGAAACAGGTATAGATTATGTCCGCTACGAAAGGGCAGAATATCCGCTGCCTGATTATGATAAACTTTATCATGCGAAAGATGAATTTGAAGCGGCAGATCTGGCAGGTAAACTAGGTGAAAGCATCCTCTTGACTACCGGTTCGAAAACACTTTCTACCTTTGTTCATGCCGAATCACTTCAGGGAAAAAAGATTTGGGCAAGAGTTCTTCCTTTATCCAATGTGATTAAGATGTGCGAAGACCTTGGAATGAAAGCAAAAAATATTCTGGCTTTGCAGGGACCATTTTCTTATGAAATGAATCTTGCAATGATTCATGATTATCACGCCGATGTCATGGTAACCAAAAATGGGGGCCTTGTTGGTGGCAGCGATACAAAACTTAAGGCTGCCATGGATGCTGGAATTTCAGTGATTGTTATTGACAAACCAAAAGCAAAAATTGTTGGAGTTCCGATTTTTGATACGGTCGAAGCTGTTTTAAACTATATGGAGGAACATTATGGATTTTATAAAGAACCCAAGAGCAATTGAAGAAAAGAGCATGGATCTCATTGATCCATTTATCAGCGATATCGACTTGACCCCGGAAGAAGTGACCGTTTATTCCAGAATGATTCATGCATCCGGGGATGTGGATTATGGACATCTGATTCAGACCAGCAAAGGGGCAGTAGAAGCTGGCATTAAAGCTTTGGCCGGAGGCTGCAATATTTACTGTGATGTGAATATGGTTAAGGCAGGCATTAATAAACGGGCTCTGGCAGCTCTTGGCGGCGATGTCTTCTGCCGAGTTGCTGATCCGGATATTGCCCGCATCGCTAAAGAAAAGAATATTGCCCGTTCTATGGCTGCCATGAATTCTTTTGGTACTGATCTCAATGGTTCCATTATTGCTGTCGGAAATGCTCCTACCGCTTTATATGAAGCTATCCGTCTGGTGGAAGAGGATGGAATTAAGCCGGCACTGATTATTGGTATTCCTGTTGGCTTTGTAGGGGCTGCTGATTCCAAGGAACAGCTTGTCAGAAGAGCCCCATGTCCGTTTATTACTGTTCGTGGCACAAAAGGTGGAAGTTCCATCGTTGCATCCTGCGTCAACGCTCTGATGTATAACCTTGTTAAGAGAGACAATATGCTTTACGTTCAGGGGAAGAAATAAGTTATAATTTTTGAGTTTTTATTTGCTGTTAATTTCAACGCCCTTCATAATTGTTATTATGATGGGCGTTTTTATAATTTATTTTCATCTCTTATTGTATTAATGTTGAAAAATGATATAATTAATTAAAGCTGATAGTATTGATGTCATTTAATTAAAGAAATGCGAATGAGTCAAAAGTCAAATAAGCTTTTTTTAATTTAAATCACATTATATGTTGCTTCTAAGGAGTGATGGTGATGAATGAGAAGCGCAAGGAAACAGGAAAAAGCAAGGGATTGAAGGTTTTTATTATCTTTATCTTTGCAGTATTCACTGTTTTCGCCATGGTTTACAGTCTGCTGTTTGGTTCAGCCGATATTTCATTTTCTACGATTCTTCATACACTTGCAGGAAATGTGGAATCTACGGATGAAATGGTCATTTGGAATATCCGCTTCCCCAGAAATATTGTTGGTGCCCTGGTAGGTGCCAATCTTGCTGTTTCTGGTGCAATTCTGCAGGCAGTGATGAAGAATCCGCTGGCTGATCCGGGTATTGTAGGCGTATCGAGTGGTGCTGGTCTGGCCGGTGTCATGATGCTTATTTTTATGCCGGAAGCTTCCCTTCTTCTGACTCCGGTTGCCTTTGTAGGTGCCATGCTATCTGCTGCTGCAGTATATGCACTTGCCTGGAAAAATGGTATTCGTCCAAGTCGTATCATATTGGCCGGCGTTGCTGTCAGCGCATTCCTTGGGAGCGGTATTTCTGCTCTTCTGGTATTTTATTCTGATAAAGTACAGGGAGCACTGCTTTGGATGGTCGGCGGTCTTTCTGCCAGAAGTTGGCCACAGGTTGAAGCGTTATTCCCTTATACGATATTGGGATTGGTCCTTGCTTTAGCTGGATGTAAAGCTCTTACAATTTTAAGTCTTGGCGATGAAACGGCCAGAGGCCTTGGTGTTCCGGTAGAAAAGGTTCGCTTTTCAATGACCGCGGTAGCTGCCCTTCTTGCTGCCGGAGCAGTAAGTATTGCAGGACTCATTGGCTTCGTGGGTCTAGTTGTTCCACATATCGTAAGACTTATTATTGGTACCGACTATAAATATGTAGTGCCGGGCTCGGCTATTCTTGGAGCAGGTGTCCTTGTTTTTTGTGATACCCTTGGACGCGTATTGTTCTCTCCTATTGAGATACCTGCCGGTATCATTATGGCATTTCTGGGAGCCCCGTTCTTCCTGTTCCTGTTAAGGAGGAGTGCATAATGGACGATATAGCTATCAATATTTCAGATATTCATGTTTCTTTTGGCAATCATCATGTTTTGCGTGGCGCAAGCGGAGTGATAAAAAAAGGCAGTATTTGCACATTCCTTGGACGGAATGGCTGCGGTAAATCCACACTTCTTAAAGCGGTTACAGGAAATCTTAAACCGCAGAAAGGATCCGTAGAAATTGCAGGTAAACCGCTTTCTGCTTATTCCACGAATGAGTTATCAAGAGTTGTTGCATTTCTTCCGCAGTTCCATGATGTTCCAAAGGATATGACATCTGAAGAACTTGTATCATGCGGCCGATATCCATATCAGCACTGGTGGACCGGCGTTTCAACCAGAGACCGTCAGGTGGTAGCTGAAGTTATGGAAAAAACAAATACAAGTCATCTGAAAGATCGTCTGGCTGCCAGCCTTTCCGGTGGTGAAAGACAGAGGGTATGGATTGCAATGGCTCTTGCCCAGGAGCCGAAAATCCTGATCCTGGATGAACCTACAACGTATCTGGATATCTGCCATCAGCTGGAGGTTATGGAACTTGTATCCAAATTGAATAAAGATGAAAACCTGACGGTTGTCATGGTCCTTCATGAGATTAACCAGGCTATTCGCTATTCTACTGATGTGCTTGTAGTGGAAAACGGGATTATCCAGCGTCATGGACCGCCTATGGAAGTTATGACACATGAAGCTATTGCTGAAGTATTCAATGTAGATGCGGATATAGAAATGCGTCGTGGGCGTCCGAGCATTGCCATTAACGGCCTTCTTGATAAACCCCGGAATTGAGATAGTTAGTTATAATTGAAATGAAAAAAGCTATGAAATCAATTGGAATTGGTTTCATAGCTTTTTTAGTTAATTCTGCAGAGAGTTATTTTTCATAAGCCAGGGAATAGAGCTTTTCCATGGCATCCGGTGTTTTCACTCCGGGATTCATGAGGAACAGTTCCTGTTCAAGGAAGTAAACTTTATTATTCTGAACTGCCTTGATATGGGCCCAGGCAGGATTGCTGCGCATGGATTCATCAAGCATCTTATTGATTTCGTTCTTCTTGCCCATGGTTACGATAAAGATAATGTCTGGGTCATCTGCTGTGATTTGTTCGAGAGAGTAGGGGACCGTTTTGCTGTCAAGACGCATATCTTTATGCTTGGTAATTACATTATCCATTTTGAGTATTTCAACCATGGACGCACAGATGGAATGAGGGGTTTCAGCAGTTACAGCCTTGCCGGTGGCCCTGAGCACGGCAACTTTGGCAGGTTTCTGTTTTGCAGCTTTATCTTCAACTTCTTTAATACGACTTTCATAAGTCTTGATAACATTATCAGCTTTTTCCTGCTTATTGTAAATCTGTCCCATAAATCTTAAAAGAGGAACATTATCGTCGATTCCTTCGTACTGAATAAGTATATAGGGAACATGGTTGCTTTTCAGAAGAGACTCAAGTTTGGAATTCTGGTTTTTTTCACCAAGTACGAGATCCGGTTTCATACCGACGAGTGTTTCCATATTGATATTCTGGACATGGCCAAGGGTAGGAAGGGCTTTTGCTTCTTCAGGAATCGGGCTGTTTGCCTCAGGTCTGGCAACTGAAGTTCCGCCTACGGAATAAGCCATATTCAGCAATGGGGCGGAGAGGGTAACTATACGTTTCGGAGCAGCTTTTACTTCAATCTTCTGATCCTTATAGGTATAAACCAGTCCATTGCCGCTCGATGCATTTTGAGAGGATCCACAGGCAGACAGGGATAGACACAAAGCACCGGCTGCCAGAAGAGCTAATAATTTTTTCATGATTTGCTCCTTTATTTCATAAATTAATATATGTATGAAAGAAACCCCTTCGCCGAGATGACGGAGGGGAAATCTTTCTTAATGAAGAGATAAATCATCTCTTACATATCATATCATAAATTATTTCTGGAGTGCATCAAGAGCTTCGGTTGCACGATCAACATAGAGACCGCGGATGTTAGCGTTTTCGCCAAGGCCATGGATGTAGGTCTTTACGTTGAAGCCTTCCTTGGTCAGGATGCTCTTATGGGAATCCGGTTCATCACCAGCCATATCGTTGTTAGCATGGTCGCCTGCAACCATCATGATCGGCATAAGGGTTACATTCTTGTAGCCGCCAGCTTTCAGCTTCGGGATAACGTCTTCCAGATTCGGACGGCCTTCAACGGAGTAAACAAATACGCCATCCATGCCGAGTTCCTGAATGCGGTCCTGAATTACAGAGTAGTAAGCGTTGCCCGGATGCGGAGTGCCATGAGCCATAATCAGGGTAGCATCATGTTTGCCCATCTTCGGGAACTGGGAGGACAGAGCTTTCAGGAAATCAACAACCTGATCCGGTTCACCTTCGGTACCCTGGAAGTACATCAGCGGGGTAGCAAGGGAAATCTTCTTGAAATGCGGAACCTGCATCTTGGTTACTACAGAATCATAGCTGTATTCCATGCCCGGGATGACATCGAGAGATACGACAGCTACACGGGTGTAACCTTCAGCCTGCAGTTTAGCAAAAGCTTCTTCCGGGGTCATCTTGGTGATACCTTCGTTAGCTTTTACGCGGTCAATAATGATGTGGGAGGTATATGCTTCAAATACCGGAACATCAGGATGAGCTTTCTGAATTGCTGCTTCTACTGCATCAATCGTCTTAGTACGAGTATCAGTGAAGGTGGTACCAAAGGTCATAACCAGAATAGCATCTTTATCCGGTGCTTCTTTCATGGCCGGGTTTTCAGCAGTCCATACGCCTACAGTGGATGCTTCACGAAGAGCCGGGGTTACGTCCTTTACTTCCGGGTTCAGTTCATAAGCGTTGGCTGTCATGCCCATTCCCAGTACGCAGAGAGCTGCCATAGATGCGGTTAAAACACTTTTAATACTTCTTTTCATGAAAAATCACTCCTTTGAAAATTTCCTGAAAATCAGGTGTGTACAGTTACATAAATGATGGTTTTCTTAAATCTTTTTCTGCTTTACCATCTTCTTGCCTGTACTTGCATAACTTGATTCTAGTACAACATTATCTGAAAGTCAATTATTTTTTTAAGAATTACTAACATTTTTTACGATTAAATTAATTTATAAGCTATGCGGATTAATAATTAATTTGCAATATGGCAGGAAGCCATTTTCCGGCTACAATAAGTTTTAATATGTAAAAATATTTTAGCCAATTATTCATTTTTATGGGGAGGGCCTCCTTCAGCATGGAGAATTTGCTGTATTTGTACATTTTAAATCTTATTCGATTTAGCTGTTTTCAGAAACATTATCATGGTATAATAAAACGAATCCTTTGAAAAGGCGGTATGAATCATGTTTTCAGGAATGTCAAACTATCTGGGACTTGATATAGGTTCTTCCCAGGTACGTATATATAAGAATAATCAGATAATTCTTTCTGAAGCTTCATTGGCTTTGATTAACAATACTTCGCGACAGGTTCAGGGGTTTGGTACTGACGCATTGATCCGTTTTCATAGTGCTCCGGAGAGTAGTTCTTTGGTATCCCCTGTTAGGAATGGTGTAATTTCAGATTATAATCTGACCAAGTCTATGCTTCACTTTTTTATCAACAAGGCTTTACACAGGTCTGTAAGCCGTCCTGTTGTTATGGTCGCAATTTCATCAGAAATAAGTTCTGTTGCCAGACATGCTCTTGTTGATGCACTGGTTCATGCAGGGGCGCAGACTGTTTTCCTGATTCCGTCTCCAGCAGCTGCTGCAATTGGGGCTGGTATAAATCTGAATATTCCTTCAATTACGGTATCTCTTGTACTTGGCAGGAATGTTTCTGATGCCGGGATTTACAGCTGCGGTGGTATTGTACGTCAGCTTGGGACTTCATTTGGCGGCCATAGTATAGATATCGGAATTTGCCAGTATATTCAGGATAATTATAATATATTTATCGGGATTGAACAGGCAGAAAAGCTTAAATGTGAAATTTTATCCCTTGCGCGGAAAAAAGAGAACCGCGTATTTACTGTACGCGGCCGCAGATTAAGCGATGGGGTGGAAATTGTTGTTGAAATTTCTGTGGATGAAATGACTTCTGTTATGCAGCGATCTATGCAGCCATTGGTTAGCCTGATTAAACAATTGCTGCATGGTGCTACTCCGGAAATGGCAGATGATTTATTAAAACAGGGATTGCTTTTATCCGGAGGAAGTGCCAGATTTGATGGAATCTCTGAATGGCTTTCTTATGAATTGGGGATTCCTGTCAAGGTACCCTCTGAACCGGAAAATGTTATTGCAAAAGGCTGTTATGATGCCTGCCTTATAGAACGTTATCATTCTATGCTGATAGAAAATGGTGAGAAATATTATGGGGGAACATAACCTTGATATTTTTTGACAGAAAGAAAATTATAAGTGTTATATTATTGTTTGCTTTTATAGCCGTTTGCGGATGGTTCTGGAGACACAGAGAGTATATTCCTTTTGTTTCACAACCGCTGGCTACAGGGGTAGCTCCTTTTGAGTATGGAGTCAGCCGTGCAGCATGGGCAGGCGAAAATGGTATGGATATATTCAAAAATGTAATTTCTAACTGGAAAGAACTGGAACATCTTCGCAGGGAGAATGAGAGTCTTAAGACAGAACAAAATAAGTATAGTGAAATACTGGCAGAAAATATACGACTTCGGGAACTTCTCAAGTTTAAACGCGGCTATACCAGTTATCATCTTTCCGGGGCTTCTGTAATAGGCAGGGATTATGGTGGGTGGACTCATACGATCCTTATAGATAGAGGAAGTGACAGCGGTCTCAGAAAATATATGCCGGTTATAGTTCCCGGCGGTCTTATAGGATTTGTCAGTGAGGTGTACATTAATTCTTCCAGAGTACAGCTTCTTCTGGACCCCCGTACCACTGTAGGCGGGATTGTTCAGAGACCCGCATCCCGTGTGGTTTCTATGGTGACCGGAAATAGCGGAAATCCTGGTTATTTAGCTATTATGTCCCTGCCCAGAGAAGCTGATGTCATTAAAGGGGATACTATTGTTACTTCCGGATATGGTGGAGTTTATCCCAAAGGAATTGTCATTGGTACGGTAGAAAAAGTTAATAATGAGGGCTCTGATGGGACCCAGTCGGCTGAAATCAAGCCTGCGGCTGATTTTTCTCACCTTGAAGAGGTATTTGTTATTATGGATCATATTCAGAAAGTCAGTCCTGAAAGTATCACTGTCAAACCCCCAAAGAGGGAGCCTCCAATGAACCCGAACAAGCAGCAGGCAGGTGATAAATAATGGCTGGATATAATCTGGTAATATTGATATTTTCTGCTTTTCTTCTTCAGGGTTCTTTATTACCTTTTTTGTTTAATGGTATATTTCAGCCAGACATTTGTCTTGTTATCGTAACTCTGGCAGCTATAATGCTTGACAGGAAAAGTGCCCTGATTCTTGCTTTTTCTACAGGTTTCCTGCAGGATGTTGTGATTGGCAATATGTTTGGACTTCATTTGCTTCCTTATCTGGCAATTACTTTCTTTTTAATTACTTATGGCAGGAAAAGATATAATCGCCACTGGTATGTTTCCGTAATGGCTGTGATTATTGCAACCATTATTTATTTTATTCTTTCCGGCTTGCTTATGCAGTTTTCTGGAATTCATTCTTTCTTTTTTAATTTTTACTTTTATAGTGTTATTTCAGTAGCAATGATGAATGGATGCTGCGCGTTGCTTTTTCATAATTTGATGCGCATTTTCAAGGAGGAGGATGAGAGTCTTTGGTAAAACGCCACGTTCCATCTATTCTTGAAAATCTGGTAAAGGATAAGGAAGAATCCAGATATGTCAGGATGATTTATGCGGCAATTATTCTTCTCTTCATACTTGGTATCCGCTTATTCTGGATGCAGGTTATAGAGGGCAGTTATTATAAAAATGAGGCAGATGGGAATAGGATCAGACATTTGCCACAGCAGGCATCGAGAGGTGTCATGTATGACCGTAATGGTGTTATACTGGCTGGATCCAGGCCCGCCTACAGCATTATTATGCCCGTGGACAGGAAAAAGAACAGCCTTGATGATGATGAACTGACCCGTCTTTCGGCCATGCTTAATAAACCCAAAGAGGATTTAAAGAAAAAGATCGAAGATAACAAGCTGGGTTTTGGGGCAATTTATCTGGCAAATGACGTAGGTGTTGATGTAGCTACACTGATTGAGGAAAAGAAGGACGAATTTCCCGGAATTGAAATTGAGGTGAACCCATTGAGGGTTTATCCTATGGGTGCTGCAGGTGCACAGATTCTTGGCTATGTTGGCGAGGCTGGACCTGAGGATCGGGATGCTGATGGAAATCCATATAAAACGGCTACTCTTATTGGCCGCTCCGGTTTGGAAAGACAGTATAATCTGTTTCTTGAAGGGAAAAATGGTTCCAGAACAGTCGAGGTAAATGCTTCAGGACAGCCGGTACGTTATGTGGATGGTCAGTCTGCAGTATCGGGGAATAATATCCGTCTGACTCTGGATGCCCATCTGCAGCAGGCTGCTGAGGATGCTATTGACAGACAGGCAAGGAACCTGGCAGCTTCTGGTATTTTTACCACCGGGGCTTCTGCAGTTGCAATTGATCCTAATACCGGGGCTGTATTGGCTATGGTTAGCTGGCCGAGCTATGATCCGAATAAATTCAGTAAAGGTATATCTTCGGCGGATTGGAATCAAATTATAGGAAATAAAAATCATCCAATGCAGAATCGTACGATTTCTGCTATGTATCCACCGGGCTCCCTCTTTAAGGTCGTTACCGGTGCTGCTGCACTTGAATCAAAAGTGACTATTCCATCTGAAAGAATTTTTGATAGTGGCAAACATTGGCTTGTAGATAAAAGAAATTCAGAAGGAGAAGCTTTTGGCTGGATTAATTTCTATGATGCCATTCAAAAATCGGATAATGTCTATTTCTATGAAATGGGACGCCGACTTGGTATAGATAAGATTTCAACAATGGCAGGAGAATTCGGCCTTGGAAAGGCGACCGGCATTGATTTATCCGGTGAAGCGGATGGCAACGTTGCCAGTGAACAGTATAAATTGAAAGTCTTTCATCAGGACTGGTATCTGGGGGAAACCATGGATGCCGCTATTGGCCAGAGTTTTAATCTGACTACTCCTATTCAGATGGCAATGGTTTATGCTTCTATTGCTAATGGAGGTTTTCGTTACAAACCTTATCTGGTTAATCGCATAGATAAACTGGATGGCACTCCGTTAAAAATTTATTCTCCCGAGCAAATAGGTACAATCCCTGTTTCAAAGTCAACACTGGATGATATTCATAAAGCTCTCCGGATGGTTATGACAAAAGATGGAACAGGCGGCCTGCTGTTTTCAGATTATCCTGTACCGATTGCCGGTAAATCCGGTACTGCGGAAACGAACGGTCTTGATAATGGCTGGTTTGTAGCTTATGCGCCTTTTGATAAACCGGAAATTGTAGTCCTTTGCATGTTTGAACACAGTGGATTTGGCTCTGAGTCCGCTGCTCCGGTTGTCAAACAGATTATGAATGCCTATTTCCATTTGGGCGACTTTGCCCCGGCTGGAAATAAGGAAACGAGAAAGGATGTAAATGGGGGTAAAGAATAATGGCTGCGATTTTTTCCATTGCTTCAGGTAAAGGCGGTGTAGGCAAAACCTTAATTACTTCATCCATTGGTATCCTTTTGTCTCGTTGTGGAAAAAAAGTGATTATGATCGACGGAGATATGGGTCTCAGAAATATGGATCTTGTTCTAGGCGTCGAAAATGAATGCCTGTATAATATTTATGATGTTGCAAAAGGGAAATGTTTCCTGGAGGATGCTGCTATTCGGGTCGCTGACAATCTTGATTTTTTACCTGCATCCCAGGAAGATTCCTGGAATGAGGTTTTCCCTCCGGCTATTGATACTGTAATTGAGGATATTCAGAATTCCTATGATTTTATTTTAATAGATTGTCCTGCAGGGCTGGGAAAGGGAATAGAGATGGCATTTTCTCTTTCTGACCGGATTATTGTAGTCGTTGCTCCATCCTGGGCTTCCAGGCGAAGTGCTGACCGTCTTTCTGCTATGGCGAAACCGGGGGTTCCTTTATACTACATTCTCAATCAGTTTTCCTATGTCAATGACAGACAGATTGATTTGGAGGATATGTTAAATACTGTAGATCCGGATTTATTTGGCGGTGTGCTTCCATATTCAGAGGTCGTGGATAAGCTGTCACATTTCGGGAATTTAAAAGATCTTGATGAAGATTGTGCTTTTTCAAAGGCTTTGTCATATGTAATCCGGGGAATTCTGGAAAATAAAGAATTCCCGCTGAACCGCTGGCAGAGTTTTATACGCCTTGGAGATCAGGAAAATAGTAATATTTCATGTGGTTTGCTTTCAGGTAAATCTCATTATGGACTCACCTGGAATTCCGGAAGTAAAGCTTACAGACACCGGAGGAGATGATATCAATGAATCTGATTCGCTACTGGCGCCGTATAGACAGCACATTGCTTTTGACTGTATTAGGCCTGGGAATTATATCTCTTCTTATTATATCCAGTGCAACTCATGCCAATATAGGACATACCGGACAATATGATTTCTTGATGAAACAGGGAATATTTCTGGCTGGAGGCATTGTCATTGCCGGCGTTTCACTTTATTTTGATTATAGGAAACTGCTTAGATTCGTTCCGGCACTTTTTGTTATTAATCTGGTTATGCTTCTGGTTGTTAAATTTGCGGGCGCCAGTGCTCTGGGTGCCCAAAGATGGATTCAGATTGGACCATTCACGCTTCAACCGTCTGAATTCGCTAAACTGATAATGATTATATGCCTGGCAAAACTTTTGTCCGGAAACATGAATAAAGTTGGTTACCGAACCTGGAAAAGCCTGATTCCTGTAGCGGCTATGATGTTTATCCCAACTTTATTGATTTTTATTCAGCCAGATCTTGGAACAAGTCTTGTCTTTGCTGCTATAACATTTGGCATGCTTTATATTTGCGGCCTTAATATGAAGCTGGTACGTCATGCCCTCATTGCCCTGGTCGTGGTATTTCCACTGATCTGGTTCTTTGTCCTTCACAGTTATCAGAAAATGCGTATTCTTGTGCTTTTCAATCCAAGTGTTGATCCTTATGGATCCGGATATCACGTTATCCAATCGAAGATCTCGATTGGCAGCGGCGGGTTTCTGGGGCAGGGGCTGTTCGAGGGAACTCAGAGTCAGCTCAATTTTCTTCCTGAAAATCATACGGATTTTATTTTTTCTGTTATTGGTGAAGAGCTTGGCTTTATAGGAGCTGTTTTTGTACTCTTTCTTTATTTTCTACTGCTTTACAGGGCCCTGATGATTTCCCGCTCTTCAGGAGATGCTTTCGGAAGTCTTTTAGCTTGTGGAATTTTTTCGATGTGGCTCTTTCAGATTTTTATCAATATCGGTATGACCCTGGGCATTATGCCGGTAACCGGTATCCCTCTTCCTTTCATGAGTTATGGGGGAAGTGCTCTTTTAATGAATCTTCTTTGCGTTGGTCTTTTGATGAATATTTACTTGAGACGTAAGAAGTTGATGTTTGATTAGGAGTAATCATGAATCCAGTTAAAATTGATCCCGTATGGCTAATGCATATTCAAAAACCGGCACGCTATATTGGCGGTGAATGGAACAGCGTAGTAAAAGATCATGACCAGATCGATGTAAAAGTGGCTTTGGCTTTTCCAGATGTTTATGAAGTCGCTATGAGTCATTTGGGATTGAAAATCATTTATAGCGTCCTTAATGCCAGAGAGGATACTTTGGCTGAGCGGGTTTATGCCCCCTGGGTAGATATGGAAAAGCTGATGAGGGAAAAACACATCCCTCTCTATACGTTAGAATCGAAATGCCCGGTGAAAAACTTTGACGTCCTTGGATTTACCATGCCTTTTGAGATGTGCTATACGAATATTTTGAATATGCTTGATCTTGCCGGCATTCCTCTGCTTGCTAAAGACCGGAAGGAGGAAGATCCTATCGTTGTATCCGGAGGTCCATGCGTCTATAATGCGGAACCGGTAGCAGATTTCTTTGATGTATTTTTCATTGGGGAATCAGAAGAAGCTATTGGTGAAATGGCAGATATTATAAAAAGCTGGAAAGAAAATGGAAAACCGGGAGGGAGAAAAGCGGTCATCAGAAAAATAGCTTCTATCCCCGGTTGTTACGCACCTCATTTGTATAAAATTTCCTACTATGATGATGGTATTTTCCGAGCTGCCCAGCCGATTGAAAGTGATGTCCAGTTTCCTGTAAAGAAAAGGGTTATTAAGGACTTTGAAAATGTCCACATAGATGATAAACCGATTCTTCCCCATATTGAAATAGTTCACGACCGGGCGGTTCTGGAAATGTTCCGCGGCTGCAGCCGCGGCTGCCGTTTTTGTCAGGCCGGAATGATTTACAGACCGGTCAGGGAAAAAAGTGAGAAAAAGCTGCAGGAAATAGCAGATAAATTAATCCGGAATACCGGATATAATGAAATTTCACTGATGTCATTATCTTCGGCAGATTATTCATGTCTTCCGGAACTGGTAGATCATTTGCTGGATACTTTCAAAAACCGGCGTGTTTCGGTCAGCCTGCCATCTTTGCGGGTAGATTCTTTTTCCATAGATATTGCAAAAAAAATCCAGCAGGTCAGGAAAAGCGGACTTACTCTTGCTCCTGAAGCCGGGACACAACGGCTTCGCAATGTCATCAATAAAGGTGTTACTGAAGATGATATTATGGGTGCCTGTTCGAATGCATTCCGCAATGGCTGGAGCAGAGTAAAACTTTATTTCATGATGGGTCTTCCGACAGAAACCGATGAAGATTTAAAAGGAATTGCCGATCTTGCATATCGCATTCATGATCTTTATCATGAAATAAGGGGACGCTACGATTGTCGTATAACTGTCAGTGTGGCAAGCTTTGTGCCTAAACCGTTTACACCATTTCAATGGATGCCACAGTGTTCTGTGGAAGAAATTGAAAGAAAACAGCAGTATTTGAAGAGCCTTTTTAATAATAAACATATTAAACTTGCTTATCACGATGCAAAAACAGGGTATCTGGAAGCAGCTCTTGCCCGTGGTGACAGGAAATTGGGCAAAGTTATTCTGAAAGCCTGGGAAAAAGGGTGTAAATACGACAGCTGGACGGAGTTTTTCAACTATGATGCATGGATGGATAGCTTCAGGGAATGCGGAGTCGATCCTGATGAATATGCTGCCCGTAAGAGAGATGAGTATGAAGCGGAACCTTGGGATCACATCGACAGTGGAGTAACGAAAGATTACCTGCGGAAGGAATGGCGCCTGGCACAGCGGGGCATCCTGACCGGGGACTGCCGTCATCTGCCCTGTAACGGATGTGCCGTTTGTCCTGATCTGTCTGTGAAACTGGTTGACCATAAAGAGGAGAACATACATGAGAAGACTGTTTTTGTCTATCACGAAAGGTGAGGAGCTTCGTTTTCTCGGCCATCTTGATTATTTAAGAACTCTGGAGCGGGCCGTCCTGCGGGCAGGAATTCCTGTGGCATTTTCAGAGGGATTCAATCCTCATATGAAACTCTCTCTTGATTCGGCACTGGGGGTAGGGGTTACGGCAGATCCTCTCTATCTGGCTATGAGAATCGAAGGCGATATGCCCATCGAAACGATTAAGGAAAAATTGTTATTACAGCTGCCTCGGGGAATTGAAATTCACAGTATAGTTGAAGCTAATGATAACTGGCCTAAGTTTGTAGCCGTATTTAATGAAGATGCCTATGAAATGGAAGGCCCTGTAAGTGAGGGATTTGATGAATCAATGGTTGGAAACGCATTGGAATCACTAGAAAGATTCAATCGGCTTCCTTCATTTCTGTATAAAAGAATTACTCCAAAGAAAATTCGAGAAATGGATGTAAAACCTATGATTCTTGAACCCATGAAATGTTCTTTCCGGAATCGGCGGGCCCTTTTGACTTTTTCTCTAATTCGGAGCACAACTGGTACTGTGCAGCCAAAGGATATATGGAAAATGCTGGCCGAATCTTTCCACATGCCCTGGATTCCAGGTGAGTTTATCTGTTCTCGTACCGGTACATATCGCAGATTGAAGGGGAGAAGGATGACTCTTGAAGACCCCGGGGTTTTCGATGGATTATTGAAAGGAAAGTCATGAAACAGCTTCTGCTTAGCATGCGTACAGATTTATCTATTCTAGCCTGTCTGGAAAATGGAGTTCTCAACGATCTGGTGGTGGAACCGTCTGAAGAGAAAGATATCGTCGGCCGGGTTTATAAAGGAATAATAAAGAATGTCGTTCCCTCATTAAATGGTATGTTTGTAGATATAGGCATTGGACGAAATGCATTCCTGCGAACTAGAGATACCTTACCTGAACAGGCCCATACCGAAGGTGCATCCATACTCGTACAGGTCGAAAAGGACAGTACTGAGACAAAAGGACCGCTTGTTACGGAAATGGTCAGTTTTGCCGGTAAGTATGCTGTAGCACTCTGGGGCTCTGATTATATCGGGATTTCTAAAAAAATCAGAAATGAGGAAGTACGCAAACACCTGAAAGAATATGCCGGGGAAATACGCCCTGCCGGATTTGGCCTGATCGTCCGGACAGCAGCAGAAAATATAACAGAAAATGTTTTCAAAAGAGATCTTTCTTCCCTTCGGCACATGGCTGAAATTGTGACGAAAAGGTTTAATCTGGAAAAAGGTCCCTGTCTTTTATACAGAGACGGAGATCTTGCAGTCAGGACTATCCGCGATTATTTTTCCGAGGATGTGGATGTTCTTCTTGTTGATGATCAAAAAACATGGGAACGACTCTCTTCCATGGCGCAAGACGAATCATTAAAACTGGCTGATAAAATAAAACGCTATGATGATAATGAATCCCTGTTAAAGAAATTTCATGTTGAAGAACAGATTGATGAACTATTTCAACGCGTAGTATCATTAAAATCAGGCGGTTCCCTGATCATCGATTATACTGAGGCATTGACAGTCATAGATGTAAATTCCGGCACCTTTAAAGGGAAGAATATTCCCCATGAACAGCTGGCATTCCTTATAAATAAATCCGCTGCTTTTGAAATTGCCAGACAGATCCGTCTCCGTGGAATTGGCGGAATTATTATTATTGATTTTATCGATATGAAGAATCAGACTGAAAAAGAAGAGTTGATTCACATACTTCAGAGTGAAGTCAGTAAGGACCGGATCAAGACAGTGGTATGCGGAATGACTTCTCTGGGTCTTGTGGAAATGACCAGAAAAAGAACGTCCCATCGTTTATGGGAGAATTTTTTTGATACTTGTCCACATTGTCGGGGAAGCGGAAAGGTACTTTCAGTCCGGGCCGCTGCTGACCGGATTATAAAAGATTTGGAAAGCCGCAGGAAGGAAGGACCTTTTAAGGATGATATAGAGATCCGCTGTAATAAAGATGTGGCAGATTTCCTGAATTCAGAGACGTTAAAGTCAATTGTTTCCGACATTGTCGGTCATGATGTATCTATGAAGGGGGATTCTCTCTTTGACCGGGGAACGTATTCCATTTTGCTGCAATGAATGGAGAAAAAATGATCAGAGATATTCACTCAGAAACGGATATGGATGAAGAGTTTCTGGAAAAAAAGGGACTGGTCCTGCTTGAATTTGCGGCGGGATGGTGCCGTCCCTGCAGGCTGATGGAACCTGTTTTTGCTGGTGTAGAAGAAAAATTCGGTGGAAAAATCCGTCTCTGTCGTATAGACATAGATGAGCAGGAAGAACTTGTTTCTCGGTTTAACCTTGAGGGTGTTCCGGTATTTATTCTGTTTGATGGTGAAAAAGAGCTGGGACGGATTATTGGTTATCGACGGAAAGACCTGTTTTTTGCTGATATTGATCAATTTTTAAACTGAATTTTATTTGATGGAGACATTGAAAAATATTTGAAAAATATACTTTTATTTGTTGCAATACATGAACAGGTTTGTTATAATAGCAAAGAATTCTCTATTTATTTGAAATGAGGTGCAAGAAGTGAAGAAGGGTATCCATCCGGATTATCATCCAGTCGTTTTCCGCGATATCGGTGCTGACTACTCTTTCCTGACCCGTTCTACAGCTACTTCCAATCAGACTGTAAAATGGGAAGATGGTAATGAATATCCGCTGATTAATATTGATATCAGCAGCAAATCCCATCCATTCTATACAGGACAGCAGCGTTTCGGGAAGGCTCGCGGCCGTATCGAAAAGTTCAACAAACGTTACGGAAAAACATCCGACTGAGAAGCAGGGCGCAAGCCCTGTTTTTTTAGTGCATCCTGTCTTACTTTCCATGTTATACTACTAATAGTAGTGCCTTTGTTTTTTCATATAATCATTATGAGGAGTGTTATCCTATGCAGACAAGCAAACTTGATGGAATGGAAGCACGTTATATTACACTGGAAGACCAGTTAAGTGATCCATCTGTTATTGCTGATCAGAATAAATGGCGTGCTCTTTCCAGAGAACATGCAGAACTGGGTGAAATTGTTGCCAAATACAGAGAATATAAAGATGCTGTTAAAAGCTGCCGGGATGCTTTAGAAATATTGAATGATAAGGATCAGAATGAGCTTCATGAACTGGCAAAAGAGGAATTAAAGGAAAGTGAAAAAAGAAGGGAAGAACTTGATTTCGAGATACACAAGATGCTTATCCCACGGGATCCCAATGATGGGAAAAATGTAATTCTTGAAATTCGTGCAGGTACCGGTGGGGAAGAGGCGGCCCTTTTTGCCGCCGATCTTCTAAAAATGTATATTAAATTTGCTGAGAGAAAAGGGTGGAAGCTGGAAATCGCTGATGCCAATGAAACAGACCTGGGCGGATTTAAGGAAGTTATCTGTACTATTGAAGGTAAAAATGCCTATTCTATATTGAAATTTGAAAGCGGTGTACACAGAGTCCAGCGGATTCCTGAAACTGAAAGCCAGGGACGGGTACATACATCTGCGGTTACCGTAGCGGTCCTTCCTGAGGCTGCAGATGTGGATATCGATGTAAAAAGGGAAGACTTGAGGATTGATGTTTATCGTTCTTCCGGTGCCGGTGGTCAGCATATCAACAAAACATCTTCTGCCATCCGTATTACCCATCTTCCTACTGGAATCGTTGTGACCTGTCAAAATGAAAGAAGCCAGAGGCAAAATAAGGAAAAGGCTTTGCAAATCCTGAAATCCCGCCTGTATGATAAAGCTTCAAGGGAATCAAAGAGCAAAGAGGCGGCGGACAGAAAAAATCAGGTCGGCTCAGGAGATCGGTCAGAACGAATCCGAACCTATAATTATCCACAAGGAAGAGTTACTGACCATCGTATCAATATGAGTATTTATCAACTGGATGATTTTATGAATGGAAATATGGATGCAATCCTTGACAGGCTTATGGAGGATGATCTGGCCAGACGAATGAAAGAGGGAGAAGAGAATGGCCGGTAATACCGTTTGGACTATAAAAAAGCTGATAAATTGGACTACACAGTTTTTCAGGAACCATGATATCGAAACGCCAAGGCTGGATGCTGAGCTGCTTCTGTCTCATGTCCTGCACAAATCCAGAATATATTTATATACTGATTTTGACTTGATTGTTAATCCATCAGAGCTGGCTCAGTACCGTGAATATATCAAGAAAAGGATTAATGGTTTTTCCACGGCTGCTATCATAGGAGAAAAGGAATTTATGGGAGTGACACTCAATGTTAATGAACATGTCTTAATTCCCCGTCCTGATACGGAAACCTGGTTGGAGAAAGTCATTCAATACCATCGTAATAAGCCGGGGTTAAAAGTTCTGGATCTTGGAACCGGAAGTGGTGCAATTCTTTTAAGTTTCCTTTATTTTTGCAGGGAAGATACAGGTTTAGGAATTGATATATCCGAAGAGGCTCTTGAAGTTGCCAGAAAAAACAGCAGGAATCTTAAACTGGATGATAGAGTAGAATGGAGAAAGGGCGATTTTCTAACTGCCTTGGGTAAGGATGAGGTTTTTGATGGGATCCTTACAAACCCACCCTATATTCCATCGGCAGAGATCCACGGACTTGAGGCAGAAGTTTTGCATGAACCTCATCTTGCACTCGACGGCGGTCCCGATGGTTTAGACTTTTATAGAAGACTGGCAGCGGATTCTGCCACATACCTAAAGCCCGGAGGATTTCTTGCTGCTGAGTTTGGTATTAACCAATCCGGTGCTATTTTAGAGCTCCTTAAATCCTCCGATCAATTTGATTCTTTTGAAATAATCATGGACTATGGGGGCATTGCCCGGGCAGTGTATTGTAGAAAGAAGTAAGAATTATGATTACAGAACTTGTCAAAACCGATGAATTTTATTACCGGGAAAAGGTTTTTGAGCTGGGTAAAATTATCAGGGAAGGAGGTTTAGTCGCTTTCCCTACTGAAACAGTGTATGGCCTGGGTGGAAATGCACTGGATTCAGACGCAGCTGAAAGGATTTATTCTGCTAAAGGTCGGCCTTCAGATAATCCATTGATTGTACATGTTTCTTCTATAGAAGAAGTAAAGAATTATGTTAAAGAAATTACGCCACTTGAAAAAAAGTTAATGGAAACATTTTGGCCAGGCCCGCTGACCATTGTTTTTCCAAAAAGGGATATTATTCCTTCTGCTACTTCTGGCGGCCTAGATACGATTGCCATAAGATGTCCTGAAAATAAAGCTACCCGTGCTTTAATAAAGGCTGCCGGAGTTCCTTTGGCAGGACCAAGCGCCAATATATCCGGAAAGCCAAGCCCTACGACAGCGGAGGCTGTATTGCAATATATGAATGGAAAAATTAAAGCCATTATCGACGATGGTCCTTGCCGTATCGGGGTTGAATCTACAATTATCGGCATTGAAAATAATCAGATCGTTATTTATCGTCCGGGCGGAATTACATTGGAAATGCTGTCTGCTTTTGCCCCTGCTGTAGTGGACCAGGCAATCCTGAATGCGGACAGTCGTCCTAAGGCTCCCGGCATGAAATATCGGCATTATGCGCCGGTGGCACCACTAACTGTATATACTGGAAATCAAGTCAAGGTGACCCGGGAGATTTTATCATTTACACGGCTTAACGATAAAAAATATGGCTTCTTTGTTAGCCGGGAAACAGCCGAAGAGATTCCTGCCGGATATGATGTATTCATTTGGGGAGATAGGTCTGATAAGGAAAGTTTGGCTCATAATCTTTTTAACGGTCTTCTGTATTTTAATGAACATCCGGTGGATCAGATCATTGGGGAAGGTACCGATTATAAAGGGCTGGGGCTCGCCATTATGAATCGACTGACTAAAGCTTCCGGTTACCATATCGTTGTAGAAAAAAAGGATTGAAATTGAAAAGCTGTATTACATCTTTCTGATTTTTAACTTTACACCTTTTTACTTTCTGATGTATACTGTTTCTAGTTGATGTAAGCTTTTCCAGGAGAGGTGACTTATATGAAAATTGCAATTTCCAGTGATCATGGCGGTTATTTTTTGAAGGAATCCTTGAAAAAGCATTTGGATGATATTCAAGTTGAGTATATCGATTGTGGTACCGATTCAGAGACTTCTTGTGACTATCCTGACTTTGCCTATAAAGCCTGCAAGCTTGTGCAGAATGGCGAAGTGACTTATGCCGTATTGATCTGTGGTACAGGCATTGGCATGTGCATTACTGCCAATAAAATGAAAGGAATTCGTGCGGCCCTGTGTTCTGATACTTTCTCGGCTCATTTTACCAGAGCTCATAATGATGCAAACGTCATAACAATGGGGGCACGTGTAGTGGGGCCCGGTCTGGCAGAGTTCATTCTTGATGAATTTTTGAAGACTCCTTTTGAAGGTGGTCGTCATGCCAGGAGAATCGGGAAGATTGCCGAAATAGAGAAGGCAGAAAGTCATGTATGAAGATTTAAAAAAAGAAGCAACTGACGCTTTTAATGAACTTTGTGAAATATCCGGGTTTCGAGAAGGAAGCCTGATCGTTGTTGGCGGTTCGTCGAGTGAAATCCGTGGTGGTCATATAGGTAAAGACAGTTCCTATGAAGTAGGAACCGCTGTGGTTACGACACTGATGAAACTTGCAGGCGAGAAACATCTACAGCTGGCTTTTCAATGTTGTGAACATTTGAATCGTGCCCTTGTTATGGAAAAAAAGGATGCGGAAGAGCGGGGTTATGAAGAAGCAACTGTCGTTCCATGGCTTCACGGCGGAGGAGCTTTTGCAACAAATGCCTATTATCATTTCAAGGATCCTGTGGTGGTGGAAGAAATAAAGGCTGATGGCGGGCTTGATATAGGTCTTACCATGATTGGTATGCATCTCAAGCGGGTGGCTGTACCAATTCATCTTAAAAATAACAGGATTGGTGAAGCCATTGTTACCGGTGCCCGTACCCGGCCCCCTCTGATTGGCGGGGAAAGAGCTCATTATAGGCGGGAAGACCAGATTTAAATTTCTTTCAACTTAATATTTGACTCAAGGTGGAGTCAGGCAGAAAGGGTTCATCGCTTTTTTGCCGACTCCATTTTTATTACTGTCTCTGATGGATGTAACGTCGCCGAATTCGTGATAAAATAAAAATGGCGATTAGTTGGAGAGAAATTCCAATAATCATAAATTTTCAGAAGGTATACCAACTATGTATGGATGAATTTATCAAGGGAAGGGAGCCAGATTTATGAATCATTTAAAAGATGACAAAGCTGTGTATGAGGCAATCCAGGAAGAATTAAACCGCCAGAGAAACAAGCTGGAAATGATTGCTTCAGAAAATATTGTCAGCTATGCAGTCATGGAGGCCCAGGGAAGCGTTCTTACAAATAAGTATGCAGAAGGATATCCGGGGAAGAGATATTATGGCGGCTGCGAATATGTTGATAAAGTCGAACAGCTTGCAATTGACAGGGCTAAAGAACTCTTTGGAGCAGATCATGTCAATGTACAGCCTCATTCCGGCTCCCAGGCAAACTTTGCAGTTTATTATGGATTGCTGAAGCCGGGCGATGTCATGATGGGCATGAACCTGACCGATGGTGGTCATCTCTCTCATGGAAGTCCTGTTAATATTTCCGGTAATTACTTTAAAGTCATTCCTTATGGCGTTAGGAAAGAAGATGAGCTTCTTGATTATGATGCTATGGAGAAAACAGCAAAAGAAGTTCATCCTAAACTGATTATCGGCGGTACAAGTGCATATTCCAGAATTATTGATTTTGAGAAAATTGCATCTATTGCTCATGAAGTAGGAGCTCTTTTCATGGTAGATATGGCTCATTTTGCCGGTCTCGTGGCAGGCGGGGAATACCCAAGCCCTGTACCGTGGGCAGATATCGTGACTACTACCACCCATAAGACACTCCGCGGACCACGCGGCGGTATTATCATGTGTAAAGAAAAATATGCAAAGGCCATTGATAAAGCTGTATTCCCCGGAATGCAGGGCGGACCGCTGATGCATGTTATTGCGGCAAAGGCAGTAGCTTTTGGCGAAGATCTGAGCGATGATTTCAAGGAATATGCAAAACAAATTAAGAAAAATGAGAAGGTTCTTTCCGATGAACTGCAGAAAGATGGCATTCGTGTTGTATCCGGCGGCACAGATACCCATGTCCTTCTGGCTGATATGAAATCCATCGGTATTACCGGTAAAGTCGCACAGAATGTGCTCGATGAAATCGGAATTACGGCCAACAGAAATACCATTCCGTTTGAAACGTTGAGCCCATTTGTAACCAGTGGTATCAGACTGGGTTCTCCGGCACTTACCACCCGCGGCCTTAAAGAAGAAGATTTCAAAGAAATTGCCGATATTATTGCTACCGTTCTGAAGGCACCGGAAGATGCAACTGTCAAAGCTGCCTGTGCTGAAAGAATACATGCTCTTTGTGTTAAATATCCCCTTTATAAAGATTTATAATTTATGGCCAAGTAAAAAGTCCTCCTGAGGGAGGACTTTTTACTTGGCCTGATTTCATGAAGAAGAACCCTTTCGATTCCGTCTTATTTACGTATGGTCCATTTTTTTCTCGTCATGATATAATAATACAACAGAGACAAAAATTGATTTTATATATTTTCATAGGGAGGACGTTATGAGGAATAAAAAATTATGGATCATCCTCATTATTGTTATCATTTTAGCCTGCGCGGGGGGATGGTACTGGTACAGTAGAAATCATAAAGAACAGAAGCAGAACTATACCCTGGGATCAGTTGGCAGGGATAATATTGTTCTTACTGTTGACGCTACGGGAACTATTGAGCCTGATAACAGTGTTGAACTTTCAGCGACTGCTTCCGGTACACTGGAAAAAGTGTATGTGAAGCAGAATGAAACTGTAAAAAAGGGCCAGGTTCTGGCTATGATTGAATCCAAAGCCCTTACGTCTACAATGAAACAGACTCAGAATACCCTTGAAAACAAGGAATCCTATTATAACAGATTAAATAGACTGTATGAGCAGGGGGCTATTTCTTACCAGGAAATGGATAATGCCCGTCTTGATTTCAAAAATGCCCAGGCCGCTTATGACAAAGCTCAGGCAGATGTTAATGATACCATTATTACTTCTCCGATGGATGGTATGGTTATTGGAGAACCCATGAAAGAAGGGGAGACCGTATCCCAGGGCCTTTCCAGCCAGATGGTCATCGTTCGTGTGGCAGATCTTTCCGCCATGCGGATTGAGCTTCTTGTGGATGAAACAGATATTGGTGAAGTGAAAAATGGGCAGGGCGTAGAGTTTACTGTTGATGCATATCCAAATAAAACTTTCCATGGCGTAGTAACAGACATTTCCAAAAAACAGTATTCGTCCAGTTCCTCCTCCAGTTCTTCTTCCAATTCTGTAGTTTATTACACGGTTTATGTGGAAATTAATAAAGATGAACTGGATGGGCTTTATCCATCTATGACTGCCAGGGCTACTATTCATGGTAGAGAAAGTGGTGATACTCTCGTCGTACCGGTTACGGCAATTCGCAGTGATACGGAAGGCTCTTATGTATATGTTAATAGTAATGGGCAATTGAATAAATCTTATGTGACTACCGGTATTTCAACGGATAAAGAAATAGAAATTCTTAATGGCCTGAAAGAAGGAGACGAAATTGTTGTAAGCGGCACCGTTTCACAGGAAAAATCCACTCCGACCAATAAAAGGAACAGACCGGGGCCGAGGTTCTAATGATGTCATATCAGGATAAACTCTCTACCGTTATACGCCTGCGCGGTATAGGGAAAAGCTATTATATCGGTACTGAAGAGGTGCCGGTATTGACACATATCGACTTGGATATCGAAAAAGGCGAATTCGTTTCCATCATGGGATCTTCCGGTGCCGGTAAGTCCACATTGATGAACATACTTGGCTGCCTTGATCGTCCTACTAAAGGTTCATATATGCTGGACGGTAAAGAAGTAGCCAATCTGAATGACAGTGAACTTGCATATACCAGAAACCGTAAAATAGGATTTGTATTCCAGAGCTTCAATTTGCTTCCAAGGCTTTCTGCGCTCGATAATGTGATTCTGCCTATGATTTATGGAAATCAATATAAAGACCGGAGAAAGGAACGTGCCACAGCCATGCTTGAATCGGTTGGCCTTGGTGACCGTATCCATCATATGCCGGCAGAAATGTCCGGCGGTCAGCGTCAGCGTGTTGCTATTGCCAGGGCTTTGATTAACAATCCTGCTATTATTATGGCTGATGAACCGACAGGCAATCTTGATAGTAAATCGACCAGAGAAGTAATGGAAATTTTTTCAAGACTTTATGAGGATGGTAAAACCATTATACTGGTTACCCATGAAATGGACGTAGCCCGTTATGCGACGAGGCATGTTATTTTATCTGATGGTCACATCAGTAAAGATATCAGGGGGCCGCTGCCATGACCAATATTTATTTTGAAAGTATACTTATGGCCTGGGGATCCATTGTCAGCAATAAAATGCGGTCACTTTTGACGATGCTGGGGATTATTATTGGCGTGGCAGCCGTCATTGCGCTGATGTCTATCGGGTATGGCGTCCAGGATAAGATTACAAGCGATATTTCAAGTCTGGGCTCCAATACGATAACTATTACTCCAGGGACAGGCCATAAACCGGGCGTTCGTCCTGCTGCAGGTTCTATGCAGACACTGACTTATAAAGATTATTTAGCAATTAAAAATCTCCCCAATATATCCTATGCTGCTCCTTTGGTTAATAGCAGTTATCTTCTTGTCAGCGGCAATAAAAATTGGACTACCAGAATTTATGGCTGTACTGAAGATTATGCCAAAATATCAAGCCTTTCTGTACAGGAGGGACGTTTTTGGACTGATAAGGAATACAGTTCTCGTGCAAGAATATGTATTATTGGCAAGACTGTAGCTTCCGGCTTATTTGGCGATGAATCTCCGTTAGGTCAGAAAATCCGTATTAACGGTGATCCTTTTACTGTGATTGGTCTTCTGGAGGAAAAAGGATATTCCTTTATGGATCAGGATGATCGCGTTTTGATTCCGTTTACTACAGTTCAGGAACGCATGCTTCATATTACTTATGTGAATAATATAGTCATTACCTCTGATAATGCTGATGATTTAAGCCAGATAGAATCGGATGTAACAAGCCTTCTGAGAACCAGGCATCGTATTCGGACGGGCAAGGAAGATGACTTTTCCATCTCTAATTCCCAGGATCTGATGGCTACAATGAAGTCTACTACACAGACATTGACTTTCTTTTTGGGAAGTATTGCGGCTATTTCTCTCCTTGTTGGCGGAATTGGCATTATGAATATTATGCTTGTCTCGGTGACTGAGAGAACGAGGGAAATTGGCATCCGGAAAGCCCTGGGAGCCACTTATACCATGATAATCGTACAGTTCCTGATTGAGTCTGTTACAGTAAGCGTGGCAGGTGGTCTGATTGGTGTATTGCTTGGAATAGGTGCTTCCAAAGTTATTCCAATGGTAACAACCTTATCCACAGTTCTTGCAGTAACTCCTATTTTCGGTTCGTTTATATTTTCCGTTCTGATTGGTCTTGTCTTTGGCCTGTATCCAGCCCAGAAAGCAGCAAGACTGAATCCGATTGATGCTCTTCATTATGAATAGCTTCAGAATTTTCTTTTATACTCTGATTGACTACTGGCAGTGGTTAATCATCCTGTTTCTTGATATAATCTTTATTGAGAGATTTTGATTTCATATTGGTCAAGATGGAAGATGCTGCCTGCAGGAAGCATCGGTACTATTTCCAAATAAGGGGGAGAAATGGATTTTTCGATTAACGATGAACAGCAGGAACTTGTTTCTCTTGCAAAAATGATTGCTCAGAATGAAATTGCACCGAGGGCTCTGGATATCGATAAAAGCGGTAAAATGGATGATGAACTGCTTCATATCCTGAAACAGTCTGGTATGACACAGCTTTCTGTACCAAAGGAATATGGTGGGGCAGGACTTGATCTTCTGACCATCGCTCTGATTGCTGAAGAACTGGCAAAAGGGTGTGCCGGTGTAGCTACCGTCTGTGCCGCAAACTCTCTGGCTTCATTCCCAATACTGATTGCCGGCAGCGATGAACAGAAAAAGAACTATTTTGACTGCCTGAATCAGGGGGGCATGTCCTGCTTTGCCTTGACAGAACCGGGAGCCGGTTCTGATGCCGGTGCGGTTTCATGTCGAGCCCGCAAGGTGGATGGTGGTTATGTACTGAATGGTACGAAGTGCTTTATCACCAATGCTCCGATTGCAGATAAAATCACCCTGTTTGCAAATACCAGAGAAGCTGGAGGTATTCGCGGACTTACGGTATTCCTTGTTGACAGAAATACGCCAGGCCTTTCTATCGGGAAAGAAGAAGATAAGATGGGGATTCGGGCGTCTGCTACTTCGGAAATTATTTTTGATAACTGCTTTATCCCTGCTTCTGCCAGAATCGGCAGAGAAGGGATGGGTTTCCGTCTTGCCATGGAAACTCTGGAGAAATCAAGACCTGTAGTAGGGGCTATTTCCGTTGGTATTGCCCAGGCTGCTCTGGAAAGTTCAATTCATTATGCCCATCAGAGAAAACAATTTGGGCAGAAGATAGCCTCTTTTGAAATGGTTCAGCAGATGATTGCTGATATGGTGACTAAGACAGAAGCGGCAAGGGCACTGGTACATAAAGCCTGCTGGATGCAGATGAAAGGCAGTAAGCAGGCCGGACTTTTCTCAGCAATGTCAAAATGCTTTGCATCAGATACCGCTATGGAAGTTACTACTACGGCTGTACAGGTTATGGGTGGTAACGGTTATTCCCGCGAAAATCCAAATGAAAAATATATGCGTGATGCCAAGATCATGCAGATTTATGAAGGCACTAACCAGGTTCAGCGTCTGGTCATCGCGAATGCGGCTATGTATTAATCAATTTTTTTCATTTTCTGTTTGACTTTTTAAATAGTGATGTTAAAATAGTTTTATAACTTGAGGCGATGAAAAAGAAAGAGTTCTGGAAAATTCTCTCAGGGATCCGGTGATAGTGGGACACCGGAAGAAGGATCGGGACTTGATTCACTTTGGAGCTGCCAGTTGAATGGAGTAGGCTGGACGTAAGGCTGCGTTAAAGCTTTCGAGTACAAAATCAGGGTGGTACCGCGAATGACTTCGCCCCTTCAGGGGCGAAGTTTTTTTATTTGTTCTAAATTGTGGAAACTGATTTTGCATCGGCTTTTAACAGTCTTCACTTATATTTTCAGGAGGTATAGTAATGGAGAACAAGCTTGATGAGCTGAAAGCGAAGGCTCAGGAATTACTTGAAGTCTGCAATGACGAAACGAAAAAGAAAGAAACCCTGGATTCCCTGAAAAACGGGATGACTGCTTTTCTTAACGACATGAAAAAATTGAATAAAGAGGACAAAGTGTCCCTTGATTCTATCGCAGACCAGGTGAGAAATAAAATCGTAACATTTATGACTGCAGATTTGAATGAACTGCAGGAAGATGCCAGAAATAAAATTGCCGCATCCATGGATGAAAAGGCTCTGCAGGATACTAAAGTATTTTTCCTCGGCAAAAAGGGAAAACTTACAGCCATCCTCAGGGGTATGAAGGATGTATCCGCCGAACAGCGCCCGGTGATCGGTGCCCTTGCCAACCAGGTCAGAGAAAATGTAGAAGCTGCTATTGCCGAAAAGATGGAAGAATTGAAAGCAAAGAGACTGCAGCTGAAAATTGAGCGGGAAACAGTGGATATTACTCTTCCTGCCCGTCACCAGAAAGTGGGACATATCCATCCCCTGGATAAGGCTCTGCGTGAAATTATGAAATCCTTCGTTCGTATGGGCTATTCCGTTGAGGAAGGACCGGAAATTGAACAGGATTATTATAACTTTGAATGTTTGAACCTGCCAAAAGACCATCCCGCCAGAGACATGCAGGATTCTTTCTATATTACTCCGGATATTCTTCTTCGTACTCATACATCCCCTGTTCAGGCAAGGACGCTGAGAAAACATGAACCAAATTCTCCAATCCGCATGATTGCACCCGGTAAAGTATTCCGCTGGGATAATGATGCTACCCATTCACCGGTATTCCATCAGGTTGAAGGACTTGTCGTGGATAAAGGAATCAGCTTTGCAGACCTGAAAGGGACACTTGAAATTTTCCTGAAAGATCTTTTTGGTTCTGACACAAAGATTCGCTTCAGAGCCAGCTATTTCCCATTTACGGAACCGTCAGCCGAAGTTGATATTTCTTTTGCTGCCAGGACTGGCGAAGATGATGGAGATCCGGACTGGCTTGAAATCCTTGGCTGCGGCATGGTTCATCCCATGGTATTAAAGCTGAACGGTTATGATCCGGAAAAGGTCAGTGGTTTTGCATTCGGTATGGGCATTGAAAGAATTGCCATGCTGCTTTATGGAATTGATGACCTCAGAAACTTCTACGAAAATGATGTCAGATTCCTGAAGCAGTTCTAATGGAAGGGAGATTAAATAGATGAACGTTTCTTTAAAATGGCTTGGTACCCTGGTTGATATTAAAGGTCTGGATCCGGACGATATGGCAGAAACCCTAACTGTCGATGGGATTCCTGTAGAGCATGTAATTCATCCTGGCAGCGGAATTAAAGGTGTTGTCACAGGGAAAATTTTATCTGTTGAAAAGCATCCCGATGCAGATCATCTTCAGATCTGCCAGCTTGACGTAGGACAGGCAGAGCCAGTTCAGATTGTTACCAGTGCCGGAAATGTCGCTGTTGGACAAATTGTTCCGGCAGCCTTGAACGGAGCTCATGTGCCTGCAGCTCATGATGCGAAGGTCCCCGGAGGGCTTCGTTATGGCGATATTAAAATCAAAGCGGGTAAACTCCGTGGTGTGAAATCAAACGGTATGATGTGTTCACTGGGTGAACTGGGGATGGATTCCAATCTTTTCCCAGCCCTTAATAAAGAAGGCATTCTGATTCTCCCGGAAGATACGCCCGTAGGAATTGATATTCATAATCTTTATGATTTGGATGATATTGTTTATGAAATGGAATTGACTGCCAACAGGGCGGATTGCTTCAGCATGATCGGTATGGCTCTTGAAGTCGGTGCAATTTTTGAACGCAAGGTCAGCCTTCCGGAAATTAAAGTGAAAGAAGAGGGCGCACCAATTGAGGGTAGGGCTTCCGTCCATATCGAAGATCCCGCTTTCTGCAAACGGTTCTGCGGCAGACTTCTGGAAAATGTAAAAATCTGTCGTTCTCCGGAATGGATTGAAAACCGTCTCCGCAGCAACGGAATCAGACCAATTAATAATGTAGTCGATGCTGCTAACTATGTGATGCTCGAAATCGGTCAGCCTCTTCATACTTATGATTATGACAAAGTGGCAGGTCATTCCCTGACATGTCGCCATGCTCATGAAGGAGAAAGTATTGTTACTTTGGATGGGCAGACCAGAAACCTGAATCCATCGGACCTTGTTATTGCGGATGGTGAAGACAAAGCAGCCTGCGTAGCAGGGGTCATGGGTGGACTTGATTCAGAAGTAACGGCAGATACAAAGAATGTTTTCCTGGAAGCTGCGGTTTTTGATTCTGCATCTATTAGAAGAACCTCCCGCCGTCTGGGCCTTCGTTCAGAAGCCTCCGGCCGTTATGAAAAGGGCATTAATCCGGCCAGATCCGAAATGGCTATTAACCGTATCTGTCAGCTTTTGGAAGATCAGGGAGCCTGCACCACTGCGTCCGGAATGGTTGATGAATATCCGGTTAAGGCTGCTCCTCAAGTAATCAGGACAACCATTGATAAAATTAATGGTTATATTGGTGAACAGATTCCTGAAGAGAAGGTTGTCAGCATTCTGACTAATCTTTATTTTAAGGTTGAAAATGATCATGGGAATCTGACTGTCACTGTTCCGGATTTCCGCCTTGATATGGAAGGTATGCCGGATTTGGCTGAGGAAGTTGCACGCGTTTACGGGTATAAGAATATCCCGATTACTACTCCTTGGAGCGCTATTGCCAAAGGAAAAATGACGGAAGAACAGGATGCGATTTTCCGTATCACTGACTGCCTCCTTGCTAATGGATTGTCTGAAGTCGTAAATTACAGCTTTATGGATAAAAAAGACCTGGAAAAACTGAATTTCCCTGTGGATCATAAGGTCTATAATGCGATTCCGATTATGAACCCGATTTCCGATGAATATCCCGATATGCGCACTACTCTGCTTCCGGGCCTCATGCATACACTGGTTTATAACCTGTCTCAGAAAAACGAAGAAGCAGCTTTTTTCGAAGCCGGACATGTTTACCAGCCTAAAGCATTGCCACTGACTGAACTACCCTATGAATATGAACTGTTCTCCGGCCTTCTCTGTGGTTCACCGGAAGAAGCAGGCTATCCTAACGTACAAAGAAAGTATGATTTTTATGATATTAAAGCTATCATGGAAAATGTACTCAAAACATTAAATGTGACAAATTATGAAATCCGCCGTTCTTCTTATCCGGTATTCCATCCCGGAATTTCTGCGGACTTTGTAAAAGATGGTCAGGTCCTGATGTCCTTTGGCGAAATGCATCCGGCTGTTCTCGATAAATGGGGAATCAAAAAAGATGTTTACGGATTTGTAATATTCCTTCCACATCTGATGAAGTTTATCGATGAGACCATTGATTACAGAAAGATTCCGAAATTCCCGGCCTCTGAACGGGATCTGTCTCTGCTTGTTCCATCAAGGTATTCCAACAATGACGTTATGGAAATCATTCGTCATTCTGCCGGTAAACACCTTGAAGTGCTTCGTCTCTTCGATCTTTATCAGGGCGAACAGGTTAAAGAGGGTTATAAGAGCATGGCCTTCAACCTGACTTTCCGCGCTGAAGATCGAACCCTCACTGATGGGGAAGTGGATAAGTGGATTGAACATATTGTGAAAGAACTCGGTAAGGCAGATATCGTTCTTCGCTCCTGATTCCATTATCCATTTATAATGGTATGTGCATATTCATGAAATAAAAGACTCTCTATTTCCATGTTGAATGGAAATAGAGAGTCTTTTTTCATAAAAAGGATTAATTCACTCTGGTCCGAGGGTGTCCCGCTTATCGGTCTTATGGCGCATGAAGTTGGCAACTTTCTGGCCGGCATTTTTCATCTGCTGCCCGGTATTTTTAAATTTATGAAGGGCCGTCGATCTGGATTTTATCGATGGTTTCATATCCGGGTTGATATTGCCTCTTTTAACAGAAGTTGCTCTTATTTTTTCCGGATGCAGTGTTGCCCGTAATACTGACATAGTACGGGATGGAATTAGATCGGTACTGAAACTATAAATATCAACAGCAGCGAACCCAATTAGTGGATATGCATGAATGCAGACATGAGATTTGACTCCGTAGGCTGCCGCAATGATTTCTTCTGTTTCTTCATGATAAAAAGTATCATTAATCGTCATACCAATCTTTTCTGTGGAATCTTCCAGCACGTGAAGTATGTTTTCCGAAGAACTTATTTCATCAGCTCTACAATTATAACAGTCAATCAGTAAATGTTTTCCTATATAATTATCCATTCCGAATACCTCTTAAAAAATCTTTTTTTAAATTATATCAGATATTGCATGTTTTATGCAGTCATTACTTTAAAATATATCATATTTAAAATGCTTGTACTTTGATTATCTATTGACTATTTCTGGTATTAGTAATCAGTATAAAGATTGTACTTATTTTTATGCAATAAAATTTGACCTTATACGAAAAATGCTATAAAATTTAATAAATATACAACTTGATCCAATCATTTTGAAAGTCTGTCAATTAAAAAGAATCAGCTTGATTTTATTACGGATCCTTGAATGCAGGGAAGGAGAATTCTGATGAAAAGATATAGAATTATGAAAATAAAAGAAATTGTACAAAATCAGATTATTGAAACTCAGGAAGATCTTGCAGAAGCTCTAAAAAAAGAGGGGATTATCGTTACACAGGCCACTGTTTCCAGAGACATAAAAGATCTTATGCTTGTGAAAACGCCCTACAAGGATGGTCATTACCGTTATGCATTGTCCAGTGAAAAGGAGAGCGTTATGTCCAAGAGTCATACGGCTATTTTGTTTCAGGAAGCGGTTGTTAAAATAGATTCAGCAATGAACCTTGTCGTTCTTCATACTATTCCCGGCTCTGCTTCATCGGTCGCTTTTGCAATAGACCATTCAAAAAATGAGGAAATCATTGGTACTCTGGCTGGGGATGACACGGTTCTTGTCATATTAAAAAAACCTGAGGATGTACCGGTACTTTTAAATCATATTCAGGGTATGCTGAAAACTTGAGGCAGGTGCTATTATGCTGCAGAGCCTTCATATTGTGAATTTTGCAATTATAGAAGATACGGTTATAGATTTTGGCAGGGGAGTTACCGTATTTACCGGTGAAACCGGTGCCGGAAAGTCTATTCTTATTGATGCGCTTGCCGTATTAACCGGACGTCGGGCGAAAACGGATCTAATTAGAACGAGTTCAGACTTTTTTAAAGTAGAAGGTATTTTTGAAGTGGATCCTTCCTTGACAGACAATTTGAAAGAGGAAGGCATTGATTCTGAAGATGGACAGGTGATAATTTCAAGAAAACTAAATCGTTCAGGTCGTGGTGTTTGTACAATAAACGGCAGTTTCTGCACTGTAAAACAGCTTCAGCGTATTGGTAAGCTTTTAATTCGACTGCATGAGCAGAATGATAATATGGAACTCCTGTCCATACCATTTTGCGAAAGAATGGTTGATTCAGCAACCCCAGAAGTTGTCAGAGCATATAATGATTATCGCAATGTATATGAGGAATGGAAGAACTTAAAAGATACATTAGAAGGTTATGATCAGAAGAAACAGGAGAGAGAAAGAAGACTTGACGTTCTGGAATGGGAACTGAATCAGATTTCTTCGGCCAATCTATATAAAGGAGAAGATGAGGAAGTCAGTAAAAAGCTTTCTGTATTGCAGAATCATGAGAAGATAATACGTTCAGTGCATAATGCGCTGAATATGATTATGGAAGAAGGAGGGCTCCAGGATCTTATAGCCAGAGCGGAAAGGGAAATATCTGGTGTTGTTCGTTTCGATAGTACTTTGAACAGTAGTCTGGAATCCATACATTCCGCTTCCTATTCTCTTGAAGATGCGGTAAGCAGCTTGGAGTCATATGTTGCAGAGTCTGATTTCTCAGAAGAAGAACTGAATCTCCTTCAGGATAGAAATGAGATTATACAGGAACTTAAAAGGAAGTATGGCCCTGAACTTTCTGATGTGCTGGCTTATGAGAAGAAAGCACAGGATGAATATGATTCTTTAAAAGAACTGATTTTTGATAATGACTCACTGGTCCAAAAGTATGGCCAGCTTACAGTCGAGGCCATGAATAAATCCAATATACTGAACAAAGTCAGAAAAGATGCAGCACAAGTGATTCTTTATAAAATTATCCATTTTCTAAAAGATATGGGTATGGAAAATGCCCGGATGGATCTTCATCTGATTCCTCCAGATTCACCTTCGCCTAATGGTGCAAAGGAAATGGAATTTTATTTTTCTGCAAATACCGGTGAGCCATTGAGGAGTATGAGAGATACGGCTTCAGGAGGCGAAATTTCCAGGATAGCTTTGGCAATTGAAATCGTCATTTCAAAACTTCTCTGCCAGCAGACTCTTATATTTGATGAGATTGACGTTGGAATCAGCGGCAGGGTGGGACTTCAGGTGGCAAAGAAAATTGCCCTTTTATCCCATGACATTCAGGTTCTTTGCATTACCCATCTGCCGCAGACTGCCTGTGCTGCAGACAGGCATTATAAAATCGTCAAGTCTGTTACCAATGGCAGAACTGCCACCAGGGCAGTATTGCTTAATGAACAGGAACATATTGCTGATATAGCCCTTATGATATCCGGCAGTACATCATCCACAAGTGCTTTTGAATCTGCCCTTGAAATGAAGAACAAAGTTAAATCTCTGTAAATGCATTTAAGCATATATTTGTGAAAATCAAAAAGCATCGAAGCAGCCGCTTCGATGCTTTTTGAGACAGCAAAGGATTTCAGAGGTTTTTAAAACCTGTTACTTATTAACAAAAATTGTTGAGATATCTGCTGATTCCCCGGAGGATGTATTATCTGCCTCGTTTTTAGATGGGGAATTATTTTTCCTGGCGGCTGCTTTTGCTTTTTTTGCTGCTTCCAGAGCTTCGCGTGCCGCTTTTTCTTCTGCGATTTTCTGCTTGATGGCCCGTGTCTGATAAACGGGATATCTTGGAGAAGGAGATACAAGTGCATTGATTTCAAAGAGGCGGTTCCACGGGAATTCAGCGGATATAGTGGCAGGATTAAGACCTATTTTTTTCGCTGCAAATTCCTGTATTTCTGCGACCATTTCTTCTTTAATTTCAGGGGTAGGAACCATGTTGTCCGTTTCTTTTTCTGTGATTCTGGCTATATTTTTGCGAACATTTGCCTGATAAGCCCAATTATCGATATATTGTTCTGTAAGCATATTTTTATGATTTTCTTTTGACATTTCAGGTGCAAGAATTGCTTGTGCAATAGCATAGCCAATTGTATTGGAAGCAGTATTCCAGCCATTGTATGCAGTGACTTTATACAGAAGATCATCCTTGCTCAGAAGGTTCATAAGTGTATTGTCTGAGCCATTAGCGAAATATACATCCACGATAGATACAGGGACGTCCCTCTCTGTAATATTTTTGATTTCGCTTACAAAATCGGTGGTACTCTGTTTCAGCATTCCAAAATTATTGAATTGCCCGGACTCACCGGTAGAACTGATTGGCGTGTTGACTGCCAGTACAATGTCAGGAATATTTTTGCCTGCCATGGTTCCCCCTGCGGCGGTGATGTGCTCCCTGATTGTTTTTCCTATAGGCTGGCTTTCATAGCTTGGTACAGTATCTTCTGCGCGTCCCAGAGGATAGATAACGGAGAAAGTTGGCTTTAGTTTTTTTTCATCATTGTGGTATCGGGCAATTAAAAGTAATGCCAGCTGGTCAGCCCCGGGGAAGGAACCGTATTTCGTTTTCGGAAGTTTATTTGCATCGATAGAAAGATATCTGTATTCAAGGGAGGATTGTGAATTTTTACTGTTATCGTCATGACCTTCACAGAAATAGGTAAAAACTCCATCCCGTGTATCTTTGATAAGCATACGATTAATAGTATTGTTTTTGGTCCGACGTTTAAACCAGTCCTGTAGATACTCGGACGGTATCGACAATTTGAGGGATAGGAGTTCTCCTGCTTCATCCGTGGTAATATTGCCGCTATCCATCTTGTCCTGTAGACCGGAAAGCCGGTAGATATCGTTTCCATATTTACTGTAGTAGTAAGGCTCTACTCCGCTTTTGGAAGCATAGGGGGTACGCATGATGGTACCGAAGCCGTAAATTGGGACTTTAGGGAATCGGGCGTGAAGCTGCCTTATTTTATTTTCTCTTGCCATTAATATTGAAAGAGCTTCATTATGTTTCCGGGAGTCTACAAGACCACCGTAGATAAGGGAATCAGTAGAAATAATGGCAGCATCAGCCTGGTCCATATTGCGAATGAGCCAATTCCAGATCTGGTCAGGATACCCCCGATAATTTTTACCGGATAAAAACGCCCTCGGGGGTGTTAAAATGGTATATCCGGCTTTTTCCGCAGTGGATACAGTGTAATCAAAACTGACAGGGCGGTCATCCTGAGGTACCAGCAGGATTGTTTTTGCTTCTATATTTGAATACAGTCCGGATAAGATGGCTGTTAACGCTAAAGCAAGAACTTTTTTATGATTTATCAATTAAATACCTCCTGTAAACTCAGCCTGAAGGTTTTTGAATAAAATAAAAAAGCACCCGAACAGGTGCTGTGTTTTTGGCGGAGCAGGTGGGATTCGAACCCACGGGCCCCTGAGGGCTAACGGATTTCGAGTCCGCCTCGTTATGACCGCTTCGATACTGCTCCTGATTCGCTCTTCATGCCCGCTTTTCAATAAAGAAATTATCCAGTATATTCCGACATTGCTGTTCCAGAATACCTGTGGATACATCTATATGATGGTTCAGAATATCAGTTTTGTGAATATGGAACCTGGATTGAATGGCACCGTATTGTTCATTGCCTGCTCCGTAAACCAAACGACTTATTCTGGCATTCAGCAGTGCACCGGCGCACATTGGGCATGGCTCTATGGTAACATAAAGGACTGCCCTCGTCAAACGCCACGAACCCAGGAACTCTGCAGCTTTTCTAAGTACGAGTATTTCTGCATGAGCGGTGGGATCATTATTCTGCTCTTTACGATTGTGATCAGAAGCTATAATTACATCATTCCACACAAGAACGGCACCAATAGGAATTTCATTTTCTCTTGCTGCGATTTTTGCTTCAATTACAGCCAGTTTCATATAATCTATATCATTCAATTTTATTATCCTTTATGGGAAGTAACAGAATTTATCTTTTTATAAGGTTAACATAAATATAGTGGAAATTAAAGTCAAAGCAGGTTAAAATAATAATAGTTATTTTGAGTTATTCAGAAAGGTGACAAATATGGCAGAAGAAAAAAGAGTAAATCTTAAAGCACAGAAATTTGAACAGTATACCAAAGCTAATAAACTGGATTACTTTGTAAAAAATCCGGTTCATGATGAAGCTGATACAGTTGTGTTCCAATCTCAAATTCAGGTAGAAGGCCAGAGGATTCCTATGGGAATTATTACGGACAGCACAATCTACACGATTATCCGCGTTCAGGTGGGAAGCGGACTTGTCAAGGAAAGCAATAAGAATGAATTTCTTGAATATCTGAACGCCCTTAACAGAAGTTATAAAGTATTTAAATATGTGGCAGCGGATGATGGCTCCGTTTTTCTGGATGCCTGCCTGCCAAGCACCAACGAAAGCTTCGATCCTGAGATTGTTCGTGTAGTACTTGATGTGGTTGTAGATCATTTAAATAGTGAATACAAGAACATTATGAAGAAGGCCTGGGACTAATTTCTAACAGATTTGGCCAGATAATTCAGTGTTTAGCTTCATCAGATTGAATTAAAATAAACAGATTAAACCTCCGGTAATACTGAATCGGATAAAGCAATTTTAGTTTGATTTATCAATTCAGATATACTTGGAGGTTTTTATTTTTAAAAATGACAATAAATATATATGAAATTTTAAAAGATCTCTATATAAAAGATAATTAATTAATTGTTACACCATTTATACAGCCGGGACAGATATAGAACGTTTTATTGAACTTCAGGGAAGGTGCAATAATTGGGACGTTGAGTATATTATTCTATAGGAGTTAATGATAATATTGCATAGCTATTGAGAATAAAAGGTGATAAAATAAAACAGAAAATATGACGATAAAGGACTTGCCTGATATGGAAACAGAAAAGATGAAATATAAATGGAATTTAACAGCAGATACTGAAAGCAGAGCTTCTATTCCACTATTTTTTAAAGCGCATCATATACCTGACGGGCTTGCCCGTATTCTGATGCGGCGTAATATTGTTGATGAGGAAACCCTTTCTCATTTCCTTTATGATGACCTTGATAATCTTTTTGATCCATTCCTAATGAGAGGAATGGATCAAGCGGTGAATCGCATTATAGAAGCGATCAGGCATCAGGAAAAAATAGTTATTTATGGCGATTATGATGTCGACGGTATTACCGCCACCTCTATTATGTACCGCTGCCTTTACTCACTTCATGCAAAAGTAGGATATTATATACCGCAAAGAGAAGTGGAAGGTTATGGACTGAATAAGAAAGCTTTGGATAAACTGGCATGTGAAGGTTATAGTCTACTTATTACCGTGGATTGTGGTATAAGTTCGGCACAATTGATTGCCGAAGCTCCTGAGACACTTGATATCATAGTGACTGACCATCATACTCCTCCGGAAGCAATTCCGGATTGTATTGCCGTTCTAAATCCCCACCAGGCGGACTGCTCATATCCGTTTAAAGAATTGGCTGGCTGTGGCGTGGCTTATACCTTATGCCGTGGACTTCATTTACGGCTGGATCAAATTGATTATTATAATGATTTGGAACTTGTAGCACTTGGAACTATTGCAGACGTAGTATCCCTGACTGGAGAAAATCGCATTCTTGTCAGGGAAGGAATGAAACGTTTTGTTCATACGCCCATAAAAGGATTGTCAGCCCTTCTATATGCATCCGGTATTATACATGAAGATACGGTAGAAATAAAAAGGGCGGATCAGATTTCCTTTGGCCTTGCTCCAAGATTGAATGCTGCTGGCAGGATAGATCATGCGGAAACCGGTGTACAATTATTGACAACCGAATCTTCATCTGAAGCGGAAAAACTGGCAAACAGGCTTTGCGAAATTAACATGACCAGACAGCAGATTGAGAAAAAGATTTATGAAGAAGCCCGGGAAAGGATAGGAGAGCTTCAGATTGAAAAGGATCCGACTCTTGTTATAGATGGCGATGACTGGCATCCCGGGGTGATAGGAATCGTTGCATCAAGGATCCTGGAAAATTTTCACCGCCCTGTCTTTGTAATTACAGTCAGAAATGGGATTGGTAAGGGTTCCTGCAGAAGTATTCCTGCATTCAATATATATGAGGCGCTGGCTGCCAATTCTGATCTTCTGCTCCAGTTTGGTGGACATAAAATGGCTGCCGGCTTTTCGATAAAAAAGGAGAATATTCCTTTATTCAGAAAGCGTATGAACCATTTAGCTGCCGGGATACTTCGACCAGAAGATTTTATCCCTGTCCTGAATGTAGAAGATACCCTTTCCCTTGATGAACTTTCATTGGATTTTATTCAGTCTCTGGACCTGCTGGAACCTTGTGGATGCGATAATCCCAAACCTTTATTTTCCACTAAGGGCGCTTTTGTAGAGACATCACGTCATATAGGGCAGGAGGGTAGGCATTTTAAATGCCAGCTTTCCAGAAACAATGATTTAATTGATGTCATTTGCTGGGGGACCGGTGCTGAAAGTCCCTGTCAGGCAGGAGATGTGATAGATCTTGTTTACGAACCTGAAATTCACGAATGGTACGGCAGGCATGTTCAGCTTATCTGCAAAGATATAAAGCAGGAGAAGGTTCATATTCTTGATAGGAACTACCTGGTCAATGTCTACAGGAAACTCGATTCTATTTTGAGAAATATGCCCAAACCGGTTAAAGAAGTCCATTATCAGCTTATTGGAAAATTTGATTTCGATCCGATTTACCTGAAAATGGCACTCGCCGTTTTCGAAGAATTGGAGATTATTTCCCGTTATAGCAGGAATGGGGAAGAATTCTACCAGCGAAGAATTGTACATAAGAGGTTGGATTTACTGTCATCTTCCGTTTATAGAAAGCATATGAGCCAGTGAGGTGATCGCTATGAGTGATAATTCAGATTTAATCAATAATAAGATACCTGAAAATAAAACGGGTGAGCAGGAAACTTCACAGGCCGTAAATCCAAATACTGTTTTTAACAGAAATCTTAATGAAGAAACCATTCATACAGATGCATCAGCTTCAACTCTGGCTGAATTCCTTATCCATCAGGAGGAATATGTAAAGAAGCAGAAAGAAAAAAAGAGCTGGATCGGTGAAAAGGAAGAAGAATACAAGAAACTTTTTGAAAAAATAAAAACCTATATTAAAGATTCGAAAAGTCTTGATGCTATTGAAGAAGCCTATGAGCTGGCTGCCAAAGCCCATGCTGAACAGGTTCGTGCAACGGGAGAGCCTTACATTATTCATCCACTTTCAGTGGCCTATATACTGGCCGAACTGGAAATGGATGCCCAGGGTATTATTGCGGCCCTTCTTCATGATGTTGTAGAAGATACTGAGTATACACTGGAAGATATTAAGATGATGTTTGGTGATGAAGTGGCATTCCTTGTCGACGGAGTCACTAAACTATCCCAGTTTCACTATAAAGATAAAGAGGACCAGCAGCTGGAAAATTTCAGGAAAATGTTCCTGGCTATGGCGAAGGATATCCGCGTAGTCGTTATCAAACTGGCTGACCGCCTTCATAACATGCGTACCCTGGGGGTATTCCGCAGGGAAAAACAGGAAAGGATTGCCAAGGAAACACTGGAAATATATGCCCCGCTTGCCCACAGACTCGGTATTTATAATATCAAATGGGAACTGGAAGACCTGTGTTTCCATTATCTATATCCGGAAGAATACTATGACCTCGTCCGGCAGATGAAGCAGAAACGGAAGGCCCGTGAAGAAATCGTTAATGATACCATGCGTGTTCTCCATGATCATATTCAGGAAGCTGGAATCAAGGCAACGATTACGGGACGCCCTAAACACTTTTATAGTATTTATAAAAAGATGAAAAGGGATAATAAGGACTTATCCCAGATTTATGATTTATACGCTGTTCGTGTCATAGTGGATACGATTCCTCAGTGTTATGCAGTTCTGGGTATTGCTCATTCCCTGTGGAGGCCTCTGCCCAATCGTTTTAAAGATTATATTGCCGTTCCAAAACCAAATATGTATCAGTCTCTTCATACCACGGTTATTGGCACGAGGGGACAGCCTGTTGAAATACAGATCCGAACCTGGGAAATGCACCATATTTCCGAATATGGTGTTGCAGCCCACTGGCGTTACAAGGAAGGAAAGCAGGCAGGTTCTAAGGATTTTGACGCAAAAATAAGCTGGCTGAGAAGGATTCTGGAGTGGCAGGACACCAGCAATCCTAAAGAATTTATGAATGCTCTGAAGCTGGATGTATTCTCTGATGAAGTCTTTGTTTTTACTCCTAAAGGGGATGTCATTAACCTGCCCAAGGGCTCCATACCTATCGATTTTGCCTACCGTATCCATACGGAAGTAGGTAACCGGTGCGTGGGAGCAAAAGTCAATAATAAAATTGTTCCCCTGGATACGAAACTAAAGAATGGGGATATCGTATCCATTATTACATCCAAAACGGGGAAACCCAGTTACGACTGGATTAATATGGTTGGGGCAGCTGACAGTAAGGCAAAAATCAGAAGCTGGTTCAAGAAGGAAAACCGAACAGAAAATATCGCAAGGGGTCAGGAACTTCTGATTCAGGAAACGGATCGCCTGGGATATGAGTGGAAGAAATTGACTGCTAAAGATCGTCTTGCTCAGGTGGCTAAAGCGTTTAACAACATAACTGTAGATGATTTATATGCTTCTGTCGGTTTTGGCGGAATTGCAGTCAAGAGTGTTATGCTGAAACTGACTGAGCTCTATAAAAGGGAACTTAATGAGCAGCAGCCCATGCCGCAAAAAACAGCAAAAGCTCTTGAAAATCTGAAGATGAGGAGGGTAAAAACCCATTCCAACAGCGGTATACTTGTGAAAGGAGAAGAGGGACTAGAAGTTCATCTTTCCAAATGCTGCAATCCGGTTCCCGGTGATGAAATTGTAGGTTTTGTAACAAGAGGACGTGGAGTTTCCGTTCACAGGGCTGATTGTCCCAACGCTATTAATTTCCCTGATAAAGACCGAATGATTGATGTGGCCTGGGAAGCACAGACAAATACAATGTTCCTTGTTACCATCGAGGTCATCAGCTATGACAGGACAGGACTCATGGCAGATATTTTGGCTGCTTTGACTGAAATGAAGTTATCAGTTTCTGCTGCCACCGTTAAAGTTGAAAATAACGGTATGGCTGTGATGCATTTAGGAATCCAGATCAAGGATTTGCAGCAGCTCGATTATATTATGACTAAAATCAGAAGAATCAAGGGCGTTCATTCCGTACGCCGCATGCATTCAGTAAAAGGAGAATAAAATGAGGGCTGTCATTCAGCGTTGTAACTGGTGCCGGGTATCTTCCGAAGGTACCCCGGTTTCTTCTATCGGAAAAGGCCTTTCTGTCCTTCTGGGAGTCAAAAAAGGGGATACCTCAAAGGACGTTATTTACATTGCTGATAAAATTCTGCATCTGCGGATTTTTGAAGATGAAAATGGAAAACTGAATCAGTCAATTCTTGATGTCGGTGGAGAGATTTCCATTGTTTCTCAGTTTACTCTTTATGGGGATGTCAGGAGAGGGAGAAGACCCAGCTTTACGGAAGCGGAACTGCCGGAGAAAGCCCGCCAATTATACCAGGAAGCAGTCGATTATTTCAGGAATGCAGGGATTAACGTTGGTACCGGGGAATTTCAGACGTATATGAAAGTGGCTCTTGAAAATGATGGCCCCGTCACGATTCTGATTGACAGTGATAAGATTTTCTAACCGGTCGTTTATATCGGGAATGGGAAGTAAGGTGGATGTAATGAAAATTATGTACATGGTACTTGGTCCATTTATGACTAATACATATATTGTTTATAATGAAGAAACCATGGAAGGCCTTGTCGTTGATCCTTCTTTTACGCCCGAACAGTATATCAGGGTTATACATGATAAAGAAATCAACCTCAAAACTATTCTTTTAACTCATGCTCATGTAGACCATATGGCAGGAATGAATATGCTCCGGCACGAATTCCCGGATGCTCTGATGTATATGGATAAAAGAGATCAACCTCTTCTTCGTGATCCGGAACGCAATCTTTCTGAAGCGTTTTCCCCGCGAATCAAAGTGGAAGACGCGGATATCTGGGTTAAACACGGGGATGAGATCAAGACCTGTGGATTTATATTCCACGTGATCGATTCAGCAGGTCATACCCCGGGCGGGGTTTCTTATTATGAAAAATCAGAAGGCATTGTTTTTACTGGAGATTCTCTTTTTCAGGGCTCTATAGGCAGGACAGACTTTCCGGGCGGTAATTTGAAAATGCTCATTGGGAATATAAAGAGAAATCTTTTGGCTCTTCCTGCATCCACGATTGTTCTCTCCGGTCATGGCGGACAGACATCTATTGGGGCAGAAGACCGGACGAATCCCTTTCTTAATGGAGGTTTCCGATGAGAAAAGGTGTTGAATTCTGGCTGCGTGTGGCAATTACCCTGGCTCTGGTATTGCTGGTTATAGCCGCTCCTTCTGTTCTGCTGCCTTTTATCGTTTCACTGGTTATAACCATATTGCTGAATCCGGTTGCCGGAAAAGTATATGCCCTGTCCCAGAAATACCGGCTGAAGTGGTTTCCTTATGATTTGGCCATTATCATTTCTTTTGCACTTTTTGTCGCGGTTATTTATCTGATTATTATTCATATTTTTGTACCCTTTGTTTCTGAATTCCAGGAATTCGTTAAAGGGGTTCCGGAAATGATGGCCGCAGTTCAGCAGATAATTCCTGAATTGGAAAAGCAGTATCAGCTGAATGTGCTTCCGCCGGAAGCGAAGTCCTTCCTTGCTAAAATCGTGCAAGATATCGGGGAGTATACATTAAAACTCGCACAGTTTAGTATTTCTGCCATTTTCTCTTTCGCAAGTACTGTAATTGAACTGATTGTTGTTCCCTTTATTACGTTCTATATGATGAAAAGCGGAAGCAGCTTTATTAATGGATTTATTCATATTTTTCCTGAACGATTCCATCATCACCTTGATCAACTCTTCAAGGAAATTCATTTTGTCCTTAACGCATATATCAGGGGACAACTTATCCTTTCTACTCTGATGGCTTTGGTTGTTTTTGTTGGCATGTGGGCTTTAAACATACCATATCCTCTCGTTATCGGTCTGCTGGCAGGTATCGTGGAAATGATTCCCCTGATTGGTCCGATTATAGGTGCACTGCCGCCAGTCCTCCTTGGTCTGCTTCAGGGATCGACTGTTATGATTAAAGTAATTGTTTTTTATATTATAGTGCAGCAGCTTGATGGACACCTTGTAATGCCCAAGCTTATGGGGACTATTATAAAGGTTCATCCGGTTTCCATAATTGCAGCAGTACTGATTTGCGGCCATGTTCTGGGGGTTGTAGGCATGATGATTGCCGTTCCGCTTGTGGCCGTTCTGCAGATTTTGCTGAGGCATATGTGGTTTTATGATCGTTATAAAAACTGAGGTACTGCATAAATTGAATAAACCTATGAAAAAAGCAGCGATTATGAGTAATTTAAAAAAGAAAATCAGGGACCATAAATACAAATTCACCACCCAGCGTCAAGTCATCCTTCAGGCTTTTCTGGACAGCCAGGAGAACCATATGAGTGCCGAAGATGTGTTCACTGTTGTAAGGAAGACGTATCCGGATATCGGACTCGCAACAGTATATCGGGCCCTTGAGCTATTTACCGCCCTTGACCTTCTAAAAAAGCTTGATTTTGGTGATGGGCGAAGCCGGTATGAGATCAATGATCACAATTTATCTCATTCCCATTATCATCTCATTTGTCTTGGCTGCGGCAGGGTAACTGAGTTTTCCTATGATTTTCTGAGTGAAGTCAAAGATAAGATCAGGAAAGATAACGGATTTGAGATTGTAGATTACCAGCTTAAATTCTATGGATACTGCAGGGATTGTGAAAAAAAGAAAAATCAGGAATGATTTAAGCTGTTTCTGCAAGGTTTAATTGGCTTTTTATAATCTTTATTTGCCAATACACTGTAAGGAATGGTACAATTTACTTTATCAGTGTATTTTCTAAATAAGAATCATGATTGATAGTTGATTGCATGATAATAAATCTGATTCAGAAAAAGAGGTGTCTTTATGCAGGCATTAAAAGGGACACACGATATCCTTCCGGAAGAAGTTTATAAGTGGGATTATATGGAAGGTGTCATTCGTGATGTTTGCTCCCGCTACGGATACAAAGAAATCCGGACCCCTATCATTGAAGCAACGGAGCTTTTCCAGCGCGGAATAGGGGATACAACTGATGTTGTAACTAAAGAAATGTATACATTTAAGGATCGGGGTGATCGTTCTGTTACTCTGAGACCGGAAAATACCGCATCTGCGGTGAGGGCATATCTGGAACATAAAATGTATGGGGACCAGCAGGTACATAAGATGTTTTATATTGGATCTATGTTCCGTTATGATCGTCCCCAGGCCGGAAGATACCGGGAATTTCACCAGTTTGGTCTTGAAGTCCTTGGAGCATCCTCCCCTTTGGCAGATGCCGAAGTCATAGCTATGGCCTGTGAAATTTTTCACAGACTTGGATTAAAAGATCTTGATTTGCATCTGAACTCCATCGGTGACAGAAACTGCCGCCCGGTCTATCGGCAGAAACTGATAGAATTCTTTGAAGCTAAGAAAGACCAGCTCTGTGATGATTGCCGGGAAAGACTATATAAGAATCCCCTCAGAATTCTTGATTGCAAAGAAGAGGGGTGCAAAAGATCATCGGTAGGGGCCCCGGAAATTACCGATTTCCTTTGTGATGAATGTCACGGGAAATTTGAGGCCGTTAAACATTATCTTGATGCCCTCGGTATTTCCTATACTGTGGACCCGCGTCTGGTTCGCGGTCTTGATTATTACACAAACACAGCTTTTGAGATTCAGTATCCACCGCTTGGTGCCCAAAGTGCTGTCTGTGGCGGTGGAAGGTATGACGGTCTTGTTGAGGAAATTGGTGGCCCTTCGACTCCTGGCATAGGTTTTGCGATTGGATTGGAACGGTTGCTGCTTGCTCTTGAAATGCAAAATCTGATTCCCACCCCGGCTGAAACCAAAAAGGTTTATATTGCTGCTCTTGGCGAAGAAGCGGTGGCTGAAGGATTTAAAATTCAGGAAGATCTTCGTTTTAGACATATTATTACAGATATGGATTTACAAAACCGCAGTCTTAAAGGCCAGATGAAACAGGCGGGCCGTATGAAAGCTGTTTACACTGTCATTATCGGCAGCAATGAGCTGGAAAAAGGCCGGGCAGTTGTTAAAACAATGGAAACAGGAATCCAGCAGGAAATACCGTTTGCTGAAGTGGCGGATTACATTGACAAAGAAGAAAATAACTCCAGTCAGCTATAATTCTTATTTGTATAAATTATTTTTAAAGAGGTGCTCTAATTATGGAAACAATGGCAGGCATGCATAGATCCTGCGGATGCGGAAAAGTAACTGAAAAAGATTGCGGCAAAGAACTGACTCTTGCAGGCTGGGTGAATACCCGACGTGACCATGGTGGTCTGATTTTTGTTGATCTTCGTGATCGCAGTGGTATCGTACAGCTCGTTTTAAGCCCACAGTATGGTGAGGACGCATTTCATAAAGCTGAAGGTGTAAGAAGTGAATATGTTCTTGCCGTTAAGGGCAAAGTAAGAGAGAGAAGCGAAGATACAATCAATCCCAAAATGGTTACAGGCAAGGTGGAAGTTGTCGTATCTGAACTTCGCGTTTTAAATAAAGCAAAGACACCGCCATTTTATGTGGAAGACGGTATTGATGTAGATGAAAATGTCCGCCTGAAATATCGTTATATTGATCTGAGACGTCCGGAAATGCAGAACCACCTCATTATGAGGCATAAAATTGTTCATGAGATGAGGACTTTCCTGGATGAACATGACTTCCTTGAAATCGAGACCCCGATGCTGACAAAGAGTACCCCGGAAGGCGCCAGAGACTACCTGGTTCCAAGTCGTGTGAATCCGGGGAAATTCTATGCCCTGCCACAGTCTCCACAGCTTTTTAAACAGCTTCTCATGGTGTCCGGTTTGGAAAGATATTTCCAGGTGGCCCGCTGCTTCCGTGATGAGGACCTTCGTGCGGACCGTCAGCCCGAATTCACCCAGCTGGATATGGAACTTTCTTTTGAAGACCAGGATTTTATTCTTGATCTGATGGAACATATGATGCAGAGGGTATTCAAAAATGTTCTTCATGTGGATATCCAGATTCCGTTTAAGAGAATCAAGTGGGATGATGCCATGAATCTTTACGGTTCTGACAAACCGGATCTGCGTTTTGATATGCATTTCTATGATGTATCCGATCTTCTTCGCGATACTGGATTTAAAGTTTTCCGTTCTGTTCTTGATAAAGGCGGAGTAGTCAAAGCAATTAATGTAAAAGGTGATGCCGGTATTCCTCGCCGTGAATTGGATGGACTTGTGGATTATGTGGGTCATTACGGTGCCAAGGGCCTTGCCTGGATTGGTTTCAATGAGGATGGTACCCTGAAATGCCAGATTACCAAATTCCTGGGCGAAGAAAAAATCCGTGAAATTGGAAAAGCCTGCGAGGCCGAAAAAGGCGATCTTGTACTTATTATCGCCGACAAGCCAAAGGTTGTTGCACAGGCACTTGGTGAACTACGTCTTGAAATGGCTCGCAGAATGAACCTTATTGATCCAAATGAATTCTGCTTCCGCTGGGTAACAGATTTCCCGATGTTTGAATACAGCGAGGAAGAACACAGATATGTGGCAGAACATCATCCATTTACCGCTCCCCGTGATGAAGATGTGCAGTACCTCTTGACGGATCCTTCCAAGGTTTACGCAAAAGCTTATGATATGGTCCTGAATGGTGTTGAAGCCGGTGGCGGCAGTCTTCGTATTTATCAGGAAGACCTGCAGGAAAAGGTGTTCCAGGCTATCGGGATTTCCCAGGAAGAAGCGCAGATTAAATTTGGCTTCCTATTGGACGCATTTAAATATGGTGCTCCGCCGCATGCCGGTATTGCGCTCGGCCTTGACCGTCTGGTTATGCTTATGCTTCATCTGGATTCCATCCGTGACGTTATTGCATTCCCGAAGACCCAGAGCGCTATTGATCCATTGACCCAGGCTCCATCTACTGTTGTTGAAAAGCAGTTGAAAGAACTTCATATTAAAGTTGATATAAAGAAGGAAAAGGACCTTTTTGAAAAAGCGTAAAACCCTGGTCATAGACTTGTAAATCTTTACACTTTTTGCTACACTATCCTTAAAGAAACCCTGCTGTGCACGTGCAGCTTTATATTTTGAACCAACACCTTTATAACGGGAGTTCAAGCTGAATTTATGAGTTAATGCCTCTTACTGTGGACTAACAATAATTTATTCATGAGAACACCCACCTGCAATTATGCAGACTCAAAATACGGCAATTAACGACATGGTGGGGCTAGGAAAATAAAAATGTCGCCAAGACTTTTGGCGGCATTTTTTAGTTGTGAACAAATATCCGGCTAATTACTTCAAGGGTTTTGAAATTTTTTCATTTCCATGGGATAATAAGAATAAATCGTTAACGTGCCATGTTTGAAAATGCACATTATCAGTTTGGCTCCCGGCTGCTGCCGGAATGAGGAAAACTATGGACTCCCTTTTTGACTATAAAAATGAATCATTATCCTCTTATGCGCCATTGGCAGAACGTATGAGACCGGAATCACTGAACGAGATTATAGGACAGGACAGGGCGGTTGGTCCCGATTCTTTTTTGTACCATATGATTGAGCGGGATATGATTCCATCTATTCTTTTATTTGGCCCGCCCGGATGTGGGAAAACTACGATTGCATCGGTTATTGCCAGAACGACGCGAAGTAGTTTTATCCGTCTGAATGCAACATACAGCGGGTCCAGAGAGTTACGGGATGTTATTGAACAGGCGAAACAGGATTTTCAATATTATCAGAGAAGAACGATCATTTTTATTGATGAAATTCATCGTTTTAACAAAGGACAGCAGGATCTTCTGCTGCCTTATGTGGAGGACGGAACAATTACCCTCATAGGGGCAACTACAGAAAATCCTTATTTTGAAATTAACAGACCTCTGCTATCCAGAGTGCGGCTCATTCGATTGAATGCACTTTCAGAAAAGGCAGAAATTACTATTCTCCGGCGGGCATTGACAGATTTTACAAAAGGACTCGGATCATTTTCTTACAAAGCGGATGATTCTGTTCTGCGTTTAATTTGTTCTTATGCTTCAGGAGATATTCGTGTGGCCTTGAATCTGCTTGAGCAGGCATCGACTCTTTTACCGGCAAATGGGACTCTTACAGAAAAAGAAGTAAAAGAGGTTGCAGGGGAACATATAATCGTATATGATAAGAGCAGAGATTATCATTATGATGTTGTATCAGCATTTATCAAGAGTATGCGTGGAAGCGATCCAGATGCTGCATTGCACTATCTGGCACGAATGATTGATGGCGGAGAAAAACCTTCGTTCATATCCCGACGTATCGTAATCAGTGCGGCAGAGGATGTAGGACTTGCAGATCCCGGTGCCCTGTCGGTAGCTGTCTCTGCTGCCCGGGCTGCAGAGCTGATTGGTTTTCCTGAGGCCCGCATTCCGCTGGCTGAGGCTGTGATATATATTTGCCTTGCCCCTAAAAGTAACAGTGTCATTAAAGGAATTGATTCAGCTGCTGAGGAAGAACGATCTCGAAATGACTGGACTATACCCGACCGGCTTCGTGATACTCATTATAACGGAGCCCGTAATCTGGGATATGGAAAAGGGTATCTGTATCCCCATGATTTTGGCGGATGGGTTGATCAGCAATATCTTCCGGATGAACTGAAGGGTAAAATTTATTACCGGCCGGGATCCAATGGTATGGAGGAGGGGCTGGTCAAAAGATGGAATCAATTAAAAAGTAAAGAGGAGTGAATTTCCGGACGTATGAAAAGAAGAACACGTTCTGTCAGTAAAACTAAAAAGCATTCAAGCAGCAGTTACGAAATATCCGGTGTGATTATATTGTTCCTTGGGGTTTTTGCAGCTTTAAGCCTTTGGGGCATGGGAACTGGATTATTGGGAGATTTGACCAATCAGGGTATCCATTTTCTATTTGGTATTGCAGCCTGGCCATTTGCTGCATTTTTGATGTACTTTGGGGCCCGTTATGCAATATTTTCCAAAGGCCCTGAAATTAATAGAAGGAATTTTTTAGTTGGGTTTCTGATAGTGCTGCTGCTTACATTTGTGCATCATTATTATGTTCCCACAGGTCAGGAATTTAATATTGAACGGATACTGAAATACGGCGGAATTATCGGTGCAGGTATCAGCGCTTTATTTCATGTAATCCTTGGTAATATCGGTACTACACTGATTCTTATAGTATTGCTTATTATAGATATTCTCCTTTTGACTCATTGGTCCTTGTCTGAAGGAGCAAAAAAAGCGGGAACAAAAGCCAGGAATATAGGGCAGAGAACCGGAAATAAAATTGGTGGAGTCGCACAAAAACTGAAGGACAAAAGAAAGGCCCTGGAAGAAGCCCGATCGGCAGCAAGGCTTGAAACATTAAATGATAAACCTACAGAATTCATTTACAAGAAAAAAGCAGAGCCCTCTGTAGATGAACTGCTTCATGATACTGTAGGAACAGATGAGTCGGTCATTGAAACACCTGATATTGAACGCCATGAAGCCGATTCAGGTATTCCGGTGGATTTAGACAATAGCATTCAAGAGAATAATGAAACTGATTCACCTGTAGAAGGGGAGAGAGAAGATCCTGATTCTCTGGAAGAGACGGAAGAAATTGACGAAATCCCGATGCTTATTTCCGATGTTAAGGATGAAAATCAGCCGACAGCCTTTGAACGAGAAGCTGAAGGGAAAGATAAAGAATCAGAACCGTTAGAGGAAAAAGCATCAGATTCTGATTCTCCAGTACCGGAATATCAATTTCCTCCTTTGTCCCTGCTCCATGCAGGACCTGGGAAAAGTACAGGACCCCAGGATATTGATCAGAAGGGGGCCTTGATCGAATTTACATTAAACAGTTATGGCGTAAAGGCAAAGGTTTTGCATGCCAGTGTCGGGCCGACGGTTACCCGCTTTGAACTGCGTCCGGAAGTCGGAGTAAGGGTGAAGCAGATTGAAAATCTGCAAAATGAACTGGCTATGGCTCTTGCTGCAACCCATATACGTATTGAAGCGCCTATTCCAGGAAAATCTGCTGTTGGAATTGAAATTCCAAACAGCAAGTCTTCTGCTGTACCGCTTAGAGATGTTCTTGATTCTGATGAGTTCAGGCATGGAAAAGGACATATTCTTGTTGCGCTTGGTAAGGATATAGCGGGCAAACCTGTTGTTACAGATCTTTCAAAAATGCCACATCTGCTGATTGCCGGTTCTACAGGTTCCGGTAAATCGGTATGTATTAATTCGATTATCACCAGTATCATTTACCACAGCCGGCCCGATGAGGTAAAACTGATGCTGATTGACCCGAAGGTTGTTGAACTCAGTGTTTATAATGGGATTCCTCATTTAAGGACCGAAGTAATTACTAATATGAAAAAGGCGGAAGGAGCATTAAACTGGGCTGTGAAAGAAATGGAATCCCGTTATCAGCTCCTTGCCGGTGCAAGAGTCAGAAATATAGAAGGATATAATAAACTTTATCCCGATAAGAAACTGCCCTATATCCTCATCATTGTTGATGAATTTGCAGATCTGATGAATGTAGCGGCAAAAGATGTGGAAGTCCTGATTCAACGCCTGACACAGAAGGCAAGAGCGGCCGGCATTCATTTAATCCTTGCTACACAAAGACCGTCAGCCAATGTGATTACCGGTGTTATCAAATCCAACATTCCAAGCCGTATTGCCTTTATGGTGGAATCATCACTGAACTCGCGCATTATCCTTGATGAAAACGGTGCTGAATCTCTTTTAGGCAAGGGGGATATGCTATTTAAAGAAGGGGGAGCATTGACGGTCCGTGTCCAAGGAGCATTTATTTCTGATGAGGAAGTAGAATCTGTTGTGGAGTTTGTAAAAAATGAATGTCTAAAGCAGGAACAGATTCCAGTCAGGTATGATCCTATTGATTTGTCAGTCCCGGAAAAAGATAATGCTTCTGAAGCTACCGAAGAAGAAAGTGAAGAGCTCCCGGATGAAGTTGTTGAATGGGTGCTTGATACAAAGAGAGCTTCTGTCTCTGCCTTGCAGCGTCGTTTCCGTATCGGTTATACAAAAGCGGGGAGATTTATGGATATAATGGAAAAAATGGGTATCGTCGGTCCGGCCAATGGTGCTAAGCCAAGGGAAATATTAATGGCTAAGGAACAGGCATTGGCACTTCTTTCTGACAGGAATAAAAAAGGCGGCAACGATAATATATCGGATTCTGAAGCTTGAATAGAGTTATAATTATGGATTGAAACGCCCCATATTTCCTGTTGTCTGGAATTCTGATATAAATTGATAATATGATATAATTTTTTCAGAGGTGATTAAATGAAAAGAATGGCTTCAGTTGTTCTTTTTCTCATCATGGCAGCATCTGCTTTTTGGGGAATTCTCCATTTTGCCCACAAACAGGCGGCAATCAAGGCTGAACGTCTTAATCCTTCTGATTATGTTACTGTCTATACGGATATACCTGCGGGGGTTCTTGAAATTTTAAGTCCTGCCTTTTTTGAAGAATCAGGCATTAAGCTTAATATCGTTTATCTTTCGACAAATCAAATGATTAGTGGAAAATCGATCCCGGATACGTCCCCATGCGATATATATATATCCAGTCAGGATTCGCTGAACAAGCTGAAAGAGCATAATAGGCTTCAGGTTTTTGCATCTGCCAGGACAGATACGGCCTTGAATCTTTTCAAAGATGAAGAGGGTTATTGGACCGGCATGTGGGTTGATCCTGTCATATTCGCGGTTAACAGTGATTATTCTATGAAGCATCCAGCCTTTAAGTATACCTGGCAGGAAGTCCTCACCAGAAAATCCGTAAGACTTTCAGTTACAGATTTTATTGCTGCCTCTATGGCTGAGGATTTACTGATGTGTATGGCGGAGCATTTTGGAATCGAAGAAACCATGTGGTATCTGACGGAGGCTCAAACGCATATCATCCAGTACGGAAAGTATCTTTCCACTCCTTCCAGGATGGCGGCTATGGGTAAATGTGATATTGGTATATCCGGCTATAATGAGGCCGTACGGACCCAGAAAGAAAACATGCCATTGGAAATCGTATTTCCTGAAGATGGCAGTCCCTGGTATCTTTATGGAGCAGGGATTTGCAGGGATGCCGAACATCCTGACAGGGGACAACTGCTGCTTAACTGGCTTCTTGATTCACCTCTTTATAAAAATCTGATGATAAATAATAATTTTTACTATATCTATGTAAATGACCTTGCGATGAACGCAGATGCAAAAGGGACCGCTTTAAATTTTTGGAATCTGGAAAAGAAATATTATGATGAGGGGAAAAAAGACCTGCTGAATCAATGGGGAGAAAAGATTCGCTTTGGAGGTAATGAAAGTTGATCAAGAAAAAAATAGGATTTATAAGTCTTGGATGTTCCAAGAACCTGGTGGATACAGAAATGATGCTGGGCATAATGGAACAGGCAGGTTATGAAATGACAGAAGATCTGAGTGAAGCTCAGGTAATTATTATTAATACATGTACCTTCATTGATCCTGCAAAAGAAGAGTCTATTCAAACTATACTCCAGGCTGCTGAATATAAAAAAACGGGGAAATGTGAGAAACTTGTGGCTGCAGGCTGCCTGACGCAGCAGTATCAGAGAGATTTGGGAAAGGAAATTCCAGAAATTGACGTTTTTATCGGGACTGATTCCTGGCAGCATATTCTCGAGGCTGTCAATGAATCGTACGATAAAAACGAAAAGGTTTATAGCTTTGATACGAAGCCTGCCGTAAATGAAGAATTGATTCCTCGCAATACGCTTACTCCATCTTACAGCGCCTATGTCAAAATTGCTGAAGGCTGCAGTAATGGATGTACCTTCTGCTATATTCCTTATGTTCGCGGTCCTATGCACAGCAGGCCCATTCCTTCTATTGTGCATGAAGTCAGGCGACTGGCTGCATCTGGAACAAAGGAGTTTAACCTGATTGCCCAGGACTTGAGCTGTTATGGCCGTGATTTAAAGAATGGAACAAATCTGGCCGGTCTTTTGAGGGAACTTGTTAAAATTGAAGGGGTAAAGTGGATTCGTTTGTTCTATCTTTATCCTACCTATTTTGATGATGAGCTTTTACATATTATTCTCACAGAGGATAAAATCTGCAAATATGTGGATATACCACTGCAGCATATCAGCGATACCGTACTCCGACGTATGCATCGGAGAGATTCCTCTGAAAGTATCAGAAAACTGCTGAAGAAAATCCGCGGCTCTACGCCCCGAATGACGATCCGTACAACGCTCATGGTAGGATTCCCCGGAGAGACGGATGAGGATTTTGCACAACTCTGTGAGTTCATAAAAGAGGTTCGCTTTGATGATATGGGGGCTTTTAAATTCTCGCCACAGGAAGGGACTCCGGCTGCAAGGATGAATGACCAGATTCCTGAAGAAGTTAAGGAAAACCGTTATCATGAACTGATGGCTGTTCAGGCCGCTATTTCTGAAGAAAATAATGAAAACCTTACAGGCTTGGAGACGGAAGCCCTGGTAGAAGAGCTGGTGGATGATGGAGAGGGTCATGTACAGGCTAAAGGGCGTACATCTTTCCAGGCACCTGAAGTTGATGGCAATGTATATATAGACAATCCTGGAAATGTAAAGCCCGGAGACTTTTTGAAAGTGCGGATCGTTGATGGATATGCTTATGATTTAATTGCTGAAAGAATATGATCCCGGATTTCTTGGAAAATCAGGAGGCATCCTTTATGATTGTTGAAATAATCACTACCGGCACAGAATTGCTTTTAGGTGAAATTTCCAATAAAAATGCTCGCTGGCTGGCTTCCTGTTTAAACCGCTATGGCTTTACCGTCGCTTATATGACGGTAGTTGGGGATAATCCTGAAAGGTTGAAGGAAACTTTTCGTATTGCCTTGAAGCGGGCGGATATCATTATTACGACCGGTGGATTGGGATCCACATTGAGCGATATGACAAAAAAAGCCGGTGCGGAGGCATTAAAACTTCCGTATGTTCGATTTCCAGAGGAATCGAAAAGACTGAAGGAATATTATTTTTCCTTGAACCATGATTTTATCCCTGCCCTTGACAGGCAGGCCTGGTTTGCTTTGGGATCCAGTCTTTTTCCGAATGACGCTGGTTCTGCCAGTGGCTGCGCGGTGGAATCCGATGGTAAATATATCATTCACCTTCCCGGCCCGCCCTTTGAAATGCAGATCATGATGGAGAGGCATGTCATCCCATGGCTGAATAAAAAATTTGGCTCTCAGGGTTCTATTCAGTCCGTCATACTTTCTGTTGAACATATGTCAGAGGCGGAAATTGAAACAAAAATAGGTGACATTCTGAAAGTTCAAACTAATCCAACTATCGCTTTGCTTGCAAGGCCCGGTTATATAGCTGTGCGTATTACTGCCAGGGGAAAAGACGAGCTGAATGCCCTTCAGATGGCTGAAAATATGGCGGAAATTATAAAGGAAAGAATTCCGGTCAGCGGATTTCAGCCTGAAACAGGATTACTTTCAGAATTGCATGCTCTCCTTTTGAATCACTCTGTGACAGTGAGCGCTGCTGAATCCTGCACTGGTGGTCTGATTGGGAAATTACTTACAGATATGCCCGGGAGCTCTTCCTATTTCAAAGGAAGTGCAGTAACTTATTGGAATGAGGCTAAAGAACAGGTACTTTCAGTAAAAAAGGCCACTCTTGACCGTTTTACGGCAGTCAGCACTCAAACTGCTTTGGAAATGGCTGAAGGGAGTAGAAAACTATATGGCAGTGATATAGCTGTCTCCACCACCGGATATGCCGGACCGGGCAAGGGGGAGCGTGGAGAATCGCCGGGACTTGTATATATTGGAATAGCAGGTCCTTTGGGTACCTTTGTATATGAAGAACATTTTATGGGGTCCAGACAGAGCGTTCGTTATGGAGCGGCGGATAAAGCCCTTTATTATATTTTTAAATATTTACAGATGATAATGAAATAACCGGGAGGCTTAAGATGGAGAAACAGATGGAAATCAGTCCGGAAAAAAGAAAAGCACTGGAAAATGCAATGCATCAGATTACCAGAGAATTTGGGGCCGGTTCAATTATGCGTCTTGGAGATATGAACGGCAAACTTGATATTGATGTCGTTCCAACCGGTTCTCTGGCCCTTGATATCGCGGTAGGTGTAGGGGGATATCCCAGAGGTCGTGTAATTGAAATTTATGGACCCGAATCATCGGGGAAAACCACACTGGCCCTTCATGCGATTGCAGAAGCTCAAAAACTTGGTGGAGTCGCCGCGTTTATTGATGCGGAACATGCTCTTGATCCGGTTTATGCCCATCATTTGGGAGTTGATACAAAAGACCTGCTTATTTCCCAGCCGGATAGCGGTGAGCAGGCTCTTAGTATTTGCGAATCTCTTGTGCGCAGTGGAGCGGTAGATATCGTTGTTATTGACTCTGTGGCAGCACTTGTTCCAAAACAGGAAATTGAAGGGGATATCAGCGATCAATCTGTTGGTCTCCAGGCTCGCCTTATGAGCAAAGCTTTGAGAAAACTGACCGGTATTATTAGTAAATCCAGGACAATTGTCATCTTTATTAACCAGATTCGTGAAAAAGTAGGAGTTATGTTTGGCAATCCGGAAACAACAACTGGTGGTCGGGCTCTTAAATTCTATGCTTCCATGCGTATTGAAATCAGGAGAGCAGAGGCCATTAAGAATGGAACCGAAGTCATTGGCAACAGGACCAGGGCCAAAGTAGTCAAAAATAAAGTAGCTCCGCCATTTAAGGTTGCTGAATTCGATATTATGTACGGGGAAGGTATTTCAACTGAAGGTACTCTTCTGGATATTGCAGTTAATATGGATATCATTCAGAAGAGCGGTGCATGGTATTCTTACAAAGGCACCCGCATCAGTCAGGGACGGGAATCTGCCAAAACTTATTTGAAGGAACATCCTGATGTTGCTGCCGAAATTGACAAAATTATCAGGGATACCCTCGTTGTAGAACCAGATCATTTTGAAGATGGCGTATTATCGGAACAGGATGAAGAAGAATGACCGGACTGCCTATGAGGCAGCTTTACATCTCCTGAAATACAGGGGACAAAGTGAGAAAGAATTAAGACGTAAACTTAAAGAACGGGGATATGAGGAATCTGAAACAGGAAAAGCTATAGAAAAATTGAAATATTATGGCTATGTTGATGATGAAAGTCTTGCGGAAGACGTATTCAGATCGCTCCGCTCACGGCATTGTTATGGGGATTCTTACATACAGCGCAAAATGAAGGAACAGGGGCTTACTGCTCCTGCCCATATTTCAGAAGAAGAGGAAAAAGAGGATGCGGCAAGACTCCTTCTTACAAAGGTAAAAATTATTCCTGGCTTGCGGACTGATTACAGGAAGGCTGTTTCTTTTCTTCTGATAAGGGGATTTTCGATTTCTGCGGTGCATGCGGCACTTTCTGTCCTTCATGTCGATATTCCGGATGAGCAGTAACTGAATTGAAAGGTCAAAATATTAATGCAGATTTTTCTTTTTTATAGGAGAAATCTGCATTTTCTTTTTTTAAAATCGGAAATTGTCCGAAAATTGAGTAGTCTTCCTTTACTGAAAAAGGGCAAAAAGTAAAAATATTTTATTTAATCTATTGACTATTTGACTTTAAAACGATATACTATAATTGAAATTTGAGAAAGTGGTGAAGTTAAAATGAACAATACAATGCTATCCGATAAAATTGAAAAGTTTATTCTGGAACTGTTGAATAAACAGGCCAATGATGAATTGCTGCTAAAAAGAAAAGATGTGGCGGATCTATTAGAATGTGCTCCTTCCCAGGTCACCTACGTTATCAATACCAGATTTTCATCAGATGACCGTTTTGTTGTGGAATCCAGAAGAGGAAGCGGCGGATATATTAAAATCAGTATGCGGCCGATGAATCATTCCGGTACTATCCATATGCCGGATTTTGATATGACGAATCATACAAAATCTGAAAGGGGTTCTTCTACTGTAAAGAATAATCCTAATGGAATTGAATCTATTGAAAAAGGACTTGATGGTTATTTCCGGATGCTGGTTGATTATGATATTATAACCGGCCAGGAATACAGGTTGATTTGTACGATGACTCATACCATGCTTGAATATTGCCCCGAAAGCCATCGGAGGGAAGCGGCTAAAACAATGATACGCCGTATGGAATGGGCCTTGAAAGGAGAATAAGCTATGCTTTGCGAACGGTGTCATGGAAGAGAAGCTGTTGTCCATATAACCGAAATTATTAATGGACATAAGACTGATCAATATCTTTGCCGTGAATGCGCTGAAAAAGAAAATGCTGGAACGGCACCTCTCAATTTTTTCGATCATGATTTTTTTTATGATAAATTTGATTCCCTGTTTGATGGTGGATTCATGAGGCCTTTTTTTGACAGTCCTCTTACGGCCGTTGAGAATATGTACGCTCCTGATACTTTGAGAACAGGTTTAAAACAGGGAGACCGCAGACTTTTTGCAAAACCCGGAAGCTATGAGAATTTGATGCGTCATCTGACATCCCCTTCTAGTGTGGAGGTCGGTAAAACCGGAAAGGAACCACTGAGCAATGGGGTTGGAAAGAATGGGAACTCATCTGATCAGCTGCTTATACTTCAAAAGAGACTGGAACAGCTTGTGGCAGAAGAGAAGTATGAAGAGGCTGCAAAAGTACGAGATGAAATTAATAAACTGAAAAAATAAATTTTTTCACAATCTATATCATTAAAAATTAAATTTTAAAAGGAAAAATTTTACCCTTTGATAAGGAGGGATATTATGGAAGACAGATTTACTGATGGAGTTAAAAATGCCTGGAAATTTGCAGCTGCTGAGGCGTCAAAACTTGGCAGTGATTATGTGGGTACAGAACATCTTCTGCTCGGTATTGCTCATGAAAAAGATACGGCTGGCGGAAAAATACTCCATGAACTTGGAATTACTGTAAATGATATTGAATCCCTGCTTGCACAGTATACAGGAGGCAGGAGAGGATTCGGCGATGGTGAAATATATGTAGCCCCACGTACAAAAAGGGTTCTGGAGATGGCTGTGGAAGAAGCTAACTCTCTTGGAAATTCTTATGTAGGGACTGAACATCTTCTTCTGGCCATTCTTCATGAAGGAAGCGGTCTTGCCGTACGGATTCTTGAAAACTTTGATGTGACGGAAGAAAAGCTTGAGAGTGCTTTTAAAAAATTTATGAACGAGAGAAGCGATACGGAATCCGCCAATCTTGGTGAACTCGGTGATTTTGCCATAGATCTGAATGAAAGGGCCAAACAGGGGAAAATAGATCCTGTTATTGGGAGAAAAGATGAAATCAATCGCGTCATTCAGATACTTTCTCGCCGGAACAAAAATAATCCGGTACTTATTGGTGAACCAGGAGTAGGCAAGACAGCTATTGCGGAAGGACTTGCGCAGAGAATCGTAAACAATGATGTCCCTGAAATCCTTAAGAACTGCCATATCATTTCACTTAATATGTCATCTGTAGTTGCCGGTACCAAGTATAGGGGAGAATTTGAGGAAAGACTTAAAAAAGTCATAGAAGAGGTAAAGAAGCACTCTGACTGGATTCTCTTTGTTGATGAACTTCATACTCTTGTTGGAGCAGGGTCTAGTGAAGGTTCTATGGATGCCGCCAATATTATGAAACCGGCTCTTGCCAGGGGTGAGCTTCGCTGTATAGGCGCCACGACCCTGAAAGAATATAAGAAATATATAGAAAAGGATGCGGCTTTGGAGCGTCGCTTCCAACCGGTAAAAGTGGGTGAACCGACTTCTTCCGATACATTGGAAATTCTTAAAGGCCTTCGTGATCGCTATGAAGCTTTTCATAAAGCTAAAATAACAGATGAAGCCCTGCAAACGGCGGTAGAACTTTCAGGTCGTTATATTACGGACCGCTTCCAGCCCGATAAGGCAATCGACGTAATCGATGAAGCAGCTGCCAAGGTCCGTATGGAAGCCTCTTCCATTCCGGAAGGCTTGAAGAGTAAAGAGGATGAATTGAAATCGATAAACAAGGAAAAAGAGGCCGCCGTATCCTCTCAGGATTTTGAAAAAGCAGCTGCTTTCAGGGACAAGGCCAAAGCTCTTCAGGCAGAAATTGATGGACTTAAAAAAACCTGGAAAGGCGGCGATCATGATCATCTGGTGGTAACCGGTGAAGATATAGCTGAAGTAGTTTCTAAATGGACCGGAGTACCGGTTTCAAATCTTAAAAAGAGTGATTCAGAAAGACTGCTTCATCTGGAGGATGAGCTCCATAAAAGAGTGGTTGGACAGGATGAGGCTGTGCATGCGGTGGCGACAGCTATTCGGCGTGCAAGGGCAGGAATGAAGGATCCCAAACGTCCTATCGGGTCTTTCCTTTTCCTGGGCTCAACCGGTGTAGGGAAAACTGAACTTGCAAGGGCGCTGGCCGAGTGCATGTTCGGCAGCGAGAAGAATATGATCCGCTTCGATATGTCTGAATATATGGAAAAGCACGAAGTCTCCAGACTTGTTGGCGCTCCTCCCGGATATGTCGGCTATGAAGAAGGCGGTCAGCTGACTGATGCTATACGTCGTAATCCTTATAGTGTAATTCTTTTCGATGAAGTCGAAAAAGCACATATGGATTTCTTTAATATTCTGCTCCAGGTCCTTGATGATGGCCGGCTTACCGATGGTCAGGGAAGAACCGTGGATTTTACCAACTGCGTAATCATCATGACGAGTAACTTGGGTTCTAATTTCCTGAAAGGAAAAATCAAAAAACTTGGATTCTCCTCGGATGATAAAGAAGACAGGAAAGAAAGCTTTGATGATATCAGGACCGTGATTATGGGAGAGGTTAAGCGTGTTTTCCGCCCGGAATTTATTAACAGGATTGATGAAATAATCGTATTCCGCCCATTAAGTGGTGAAGATCTGAACAGAATTGTGGATCTTATGCTGAAGAAAGTTGAAATCAAGCTTGAACATTTCCATATTTCTCTTGACGTTTCTGATGAAGCGAAACGCCTCCTGATCAAGGAAGGGACAGATATGGAATATGGTGCCCGTCCACTGAAGAGGACTATACAGAAGAAAATGGAGGATCCTATTTCCGAATTGATTCTTGAAGAAGGATTGAAAGACAAAAAGATACTTCATGTCACCGTGGATACTGAAAACAAACTGGCATTTAAAGCAGCATAAAATTCTATTTAAATAAGTAGTATAATGGACACAGGAAAGAATATTCCTGTGTCCTTTTTTGAGGAGAAAACCATGGGCGCTAATAAAATTCGAACGAAATATGTATGCTCCAATTGCGGCGCGGAAACTTTAAAATGGATGGGACGCTGCCCTCAATGTGGTGAATGGAATACACTGGAGGAAAAAGTAGAGTCTCCAGCACCTAAAAGTATCGGTATCAATGAGGATTATCTTACTCCATCCAGGCCGCAGAAACTTTCTTCCATACGTTTTAACGGAAATGACAGAATTCTTCTACATATGGCGGAAATCGACAGGCCTCTTGGAGGCGGTATTGTTCCCGGTTCTGTTATTCTCTGGGGTGGGGAACCGGGAATAGGTAAGTCCACTTTAATCCTGCAGATTTGTCATGCCATGGCAGCTCTTGGCCGTACGGTTCTTTATTGCAGTGGTGAAGAATCAGAAATCCAGGTCAAATTGAGGGCAGAAAGACTGCAGGTAAATGATGACAACTGCTTTATCTATGCCGGCAGCAATATTGAAAGTATACTGAAAGAGGCCGAAAGGATAAAACCATCTATGCTTGTAATAGATTCCATTCAGACCATGTATTTATCCCGAGTGGAATCGCCTATGGGAAGTCCGGCTCAAATTCGCGATTGTACCTCCGCACTGGTCCGGTTTGCTAAAAAGTTGAATGTTTCAGTCATGATTATCGGTCATGTAACAAAGGAAGGTAATTTGGCAGGTCCGAGAATTCTTGAGCATATGGTTGATGTTGTTTTCTATCTTGAAGGGGATAGAAGTTACCAGTTCCGCGTACTAAGAACTGTTAAAAATCGTTTTGGTTCAACTGCCGAATCCGGACTTTTCATTATGGAAGGAAACGGGCTTAGAGGGATTGAGGATCCTTCAGGATATCTTTTAAGAAACCGTACCAATTCTACTCCGGGTTCTACTGTGACAGCATGTATGGAGGGACTGCGTCCGGTCCTTGTGGAGATACAGGCTCTTTCTGTTCACTCGGTACTTGCTATTCCTCGCCGTATTGCAGCCGGTTGTGATTATAACAGGATGATCATCCTTTTGGCTGTTCTGGAAAAAAGAAACCATGTCCGTTTTTCAAACGATGATGTTTATCTTAATGTAGCCGGGGGCTTCAAGATTCGCGAGACTGCGGCTGATCTGGCCATGGCTGTTTCTCTTTTATCAGTAAAAAAAGATATTCCTGTCTCCCGGGATATGATGGCTCTTGGGGAAATAGGACTTACCGGGGAAATCATGGCTGTTTCCAAACTGGGACCACGGCTTAAAGAAGCTGTCAAAATGGGCTTTAATTATTTTATTCTCCCGGAAGCCAATAAAAAGGAAATTCAAGATTTCTGCAACAATAGCAAAAATGGCCCTGATATCGATTCCATCCGGTTTGTAAGAAAGATTCAGGATGTAATAGATCTCTTATTCTAGAAATAAATTCATATGCTGTTACTCTGTTGCCTGATTTATTCTTTCGTCTGTTATAGATTTTTTATATTTGATAGTATAAATTTTTTCCCCAATTTGGTATAATAAAATAACACGTGCAAGATATTGTATTAAAAACAGATGTAATCTATTTTATAAAGCCATCTGATATTTATCATTCTCTAAGGTAAGAGGGATTTTAAGATGCCGGAAAAAATATTAAGAGGAATATTCATATTGCTCTTTACTGTTCTCGGTATCGTTTTGTCCAGGCAGGGTGAAACGGTCCTGGCCGCACTGCTTCCCAATTCAGTTTTAACGGAAACCATATTGGGCGTTACCTTTATGGCTTTGGGGGCAATGCTGGTTGGCGGCATACTGGGAGCTGTCGTTGGTTGGTTTATTTCTCCATATCTGATCAGCTGCTTATTTGCATTTACTTCGAGAGTGGAAAAGTCCCTCTCTTCCATGTCCATTCAGGATCTGGTAGCCGGAACTCTCGGACTTTTTCTTGGGCTTATTATAGCCAATCTGGTAGGAATTGCATTTATCAGCGTACCTTATATCGGTCCTTATGTTTCTGTAGCCCTTAGCATCATACTCGGCTATCTTGGAATGCATCTGGCAGTTTCCAAGAAAAAGGAAATGGCCGGGTGGTTTCATCTTCATTCTGAACCGGAAAAGAAAAAAGGAAAGGATAAGAAAGAAGGCAAACTGCTTGATACGAACATTATAATCGATGGCCGGATTGCCGATATTTACCGTTCAGGTTTTTTGGAGGGACCAATTTATGTTCCTGTCTTTGTTCTGGAAGAATTGCAGAAAATAGCTGACAGCGCAGATGTCCTGAAAAGAAACCGTGGCCGCCGGGGGCTGGATATTTTAAATCACATGAAGAAAAACAGCAGGGATTTTCAAATCATTACTGATGACTTTGAAGATATGACTGAAGTGGATTCCAAACTTGTCAAGCTTGCAAGGGAAAAAGGTTATAAAATCGTAACAAATGACTATAACCTTAATAAGGTAGCGGAGCTTCAGGGGGTCAGTGTATTGAACATCAATGAGCTGGCCATAGCTGTTAAACCTGCCGTAATTCCCGGGGAGCAGCTATTTGTACAGCTCGTAAAACAGGGTAAAGAAGAAGGCCAGGGAGTTGCATATCTTGAGGATGGTACTATGATAGTTGTGGAAAATGGTAATCAATGCATCGGGCGTGAAGTTCCCGTCATTATTACTTCTGTTCTTCAAACCTCTGCAGGTAAAATGATTTTTGCTAAATTGGAAACCAATGATTAACAGTATGATACTTGTAGCCGCAGGCAGCGGCGTCCGTATGGGAGCTTCCTGTAATAAACTCCTTTTATCCTGTGAGGGACATCCGGTTATTTACTACACTTTAAAGAATGTATTTCGCAGTCGGCTTTTATCGGAATTGATCCTTGTTATAAAAGAGGACGAATTTTCTGATTTTGAAGAGATTGTGAAATCTCTTCCTCACACGGTGCCTGTCATCTATGCTCCAGGCGGACGGGAAAGATTTGATTCAGTCATGAATGGGCTGGTCAGGGTCTCTGATCATTCTGACAAGGTTCTTATCCATGATGGGGCTAGACCTCTCGTTGACGGGGAAACTATAGATAAGGCATTCGAGTCTATTACACCTGAAAATCCGGCTGTTGTAGTGACTCTGCCCTGTGTGGATACCATAAAAAAGACAGATGGTAATTATGTGATTAATACTCCGGATCGCAGTATCCTTTTCAGGGCACAGACTCCCCAGGGGGCGATGACTGCGATTTTCAGAAAGGCGGCTGCCGGTCTGAAAAAAGATTTAAAAATAACAGATGATGCCTCAATTCTTGAGCAGTTTGGCGTTCCGGTCCATATGATTCGGGGAAAGGAAATTTTTTTCAAAGTAACTACCCCTGATGATTTAGAACGGTTCAATCACATTTTACAAAAGAATTTTTCTCCCATACGAATTGGACAGGGATATGATATTCATCAATTCAGCGATGACAGACCTCTTGTTCTTGGAGGAATTCGTATTTCTGACAAAAATGGCCTGTTGGGACATTCTGATGCAGATGTGCTGCTTCATGCCGTTATGGATGCTCTTCTCGGGGCGGCGGGACTTCCTGATATTGGTCATTATTTCCCTGATACGGATATCCGTTTTGAAGGGGCGGATAGTGCTGTACTTTTGGAAAAAGTAAGACAAATTATAGAGCAGAAAGGTTTTGCTGTCGGAAATATTGACAGTACTGTTATTGCTGAGAGACCTAAACTGGCCAAGCATATACCGGCAATGAAAAAAAGAATCGCTGATATATTAGATATAATACCGGATGCTGTTGGCATCAAGGCTACAACAAACGAAAAGCTTGGAGCTGTTGGCAGAGCAGAAGGAATAGCTGCTTTAGCTTCAGTCATATTATTCAGAAGGAGTTAATTCAATGGAAAAGAAATTAAAAGTTCGTTTTGCACCAAGTCCAACAGGACCTTTTCATATCGGAGGCGCCCGTTCTGCACTGTTTAATTGGCTTGTTGCTCGTCATTCCCAAGGTACATTCCTTGTCAGAATTGAAGATACAGATTTAAAACGCTCCAGCAGAGAATCCGAAGAAAACATCAAGGAATCCATGAAATGGCTTGGCCTTGACTGGGATGAAGGCATCGATGTAGGTGGAGAAAATGGTCCTTATCGTCAGACTGAAAGACTGGAGATCTATAAAAAGGAAGTTCAGCGTCTGCTTGATGAAGGAAAGGCCTATTATTGCTATTGCTCTGAAGAGGAGCTCGAAGCAAGCCGCCAGAAGCAGCTTGCTGCAGGGGAGACACCCGTTTATGATAATCATTGTCGCTCTTTGACTGAAGAACAGATTGCTCAGTATAAAGCTGAAGGCCGAAAACCTGTTATCCGCCTAAAAGTACGAAAAGATGGTGTTTTTGCATTCGATGATATGGTTCGCGGACATGTGGAATTTCAGGCAGCCCGTGTAGGTGATTTCATTATTGTTAAATCTGACGGCATTCCGGTTTACAATTTCGCCGTCGTTATTGATGACTCCCTGATGGGAGTGACTCATGTTATTCGTGCAGAGGAACATCTTTCCAACACCCCTCGTCAGCTTGCCATCTATGAAGCCCTCGGATATCCTGTCCCTGAATTCGGCCATATTTCTCTTATTCTTGGCTCTGACCATAAAAAAATGAGTAAGCGCCATGGCGCAACATCCGTAACAGAATATAAAAACATGGGATATCTTCCTGACGCGGTAGTTAATTATCTGGCTCTTCTTGGCTGGGCACCTAAAGGGGAACAGGAAATTTTTACCCGCGAAGAATTGATCAGGCAGTTCTCTATGAAGCGTGTTTCCTCGAACGATGCCGTATTTGATATCGAAAAATTAAACTGGATTAACTTCCAGTATATGAAGAAATTATCTCCGGAAGAACTTTTTGAACTTACTCTTCCGTTTATTGCTGATGCCGGGTATGTAAGTCTTCCTCTTACGAAAGAAAACAAAGATTGGCTGACCAAAGTGGTATGGTATGTAAGAGACCATCTTTATTATGGCGCCCAGGCTCCTGAAAATGTAAAGCTTTTCTTCGAGGACCTCCCTGTCATTACTGATTTGGAAACGCTGGATATTATGAAGCAGCCGACGAGCAGGGAAATCATTGAGAGATTTGCTGATGCTCTTGAGAAACTTGAATCTTTCGATGAAGCTTCCGTGAAGAAATGTTTCTCCGGTCTTATGAAGGAAACTGGAATCAAAGGCAAGGCCGCTTTTGAACCGGTAAGAATCGCATTGACTGGTGTTACTCATGGTCCCGGACTTTATGATATGATCGTCCTGTTTGGATTGAAGAAAACATTGACCCGGCTTCGGGATGGCCTTAAATATTGTTAAATTTGTCAGTCTGCTACAAATAGATCTCTGGAATAATTTCATTCTTTCGTATATAATTTAAATTAAGAATTTGACATAGCCTCTTTTTACATTTTTTGGAGCAATGAAGTTTCAAAGGATGAAAAGAGGCTTCTTTACTTTTATTTATTTTTAAGTCATTTATCTATTGACTGACTTTAATGCAGTGAGTAAAATTTATACAAGAAATGTTGCAATTATGCATAATTATGTAAGGAGAAGGGTCTTATGAACTTTGAACTGATTCAGCATGCCCTGCCTATGCTGCTGGTAGGCGCAGGAGTTACCATAGAAATTACCGCGGTCAGCGTCGCAGTTGGTTTCCTGATCGGGCTTTTCGTCGGGATTGCCCGTATTTCCCAGATGAAAGCTTTACGAATTCTTGCTACTGTGTATGCCGACTGTATTCGCGGGACACCATTACTGGTTCAGATTTTCCTCATTTATTTTGCGCTTCCTATTGTGACGGGACATCGTGTTGAACCTTTTGCGGCAGCCGTTGCAGCTTGTGGTATCAACAGCGGTGCTTATGTTTCTGAAATATTCAGAGCGGGCATTCAGGCTATTGATGCGGGCCAGATGGAAGCCGGCCGCTCCCTTGGGCTTACCTGGTGGCAGACTATGTATTACGTCATACTGCCACAGGCGGTACGTAATATTCTTCCTCCTCTTGGAAATGAGTTTATTGCTATGTTAAAGGATTCATCCCTTGTATCTGTAATTGGTTTTGAAGAGTTAACAAGGAGAGGCCAGCTTATTATTGCCCAGACCTATGGGTCATTTGAAATCTGGACAACCGTAGCGGTTCTTTACCTGATTATGACACTTGCTATTTCCCGGTTAGTTGCATGGTTAGAAAAGAGATAATTATGGCAGACAACAAGTATCTGATTGAAATCAATCACGTCGGAAAAAAATTTGGTGATCTTACCGTACTCAAAGATATTAGTGTTAAAGTGAAGGAAAAAGAAGTGGTTGTTATAATCGGGCCATCCGGTTCCGGTAAAAGTACACTCCTTCGCTGCATCAACGGTTTGGAACAGCCAACCAGCGGAGCCGTCCTTTTTGACGACATGCCTGTTAATGGTGAAAAAAACATTAATGAAGTACGTACGGAAGTGGGGATGGTTTTCCAGCGTTTTAATCTATTCCCACACATGACGGTTATCCAGAATATTATGCTTGCACCCATGAAAGTGCGTAAAATCAGCAAAAAGGAAGCTTATGACCGCGGTATGCTTCTTCTCAAGAAAGTGGGACTGGAAGACAAGGCAGATTACAAGCCGGGTCAGCTTTCCGGCGGACAGCAGCAGCGTGTTGCCATTGCACGAGCTCTTGCCATGAAGCCAAAAGCCCTTCTTTTTGATGAACCTACTTCAGCCCTTGATCCGGAAATGGTGCATGAAGTACTTGATGTCATGAAGGAGGTAGCTGAAGAGGGTATGACCATGGTCGTGGTTACTCATGAAATGGGTTTTGCCAAGGAAGTAGGAGATAGGGTCCTTTTTATAGATGGTGGTGTTATCGTTGAAGAAGGGACTCCTGAAGAAGTCTTTAATCACACCCGGGAGGAAAGAACAAAGCTGTTCCTGTCCCAGGTCCTCTGATAATTTATATTTACCATCTTCGTATATATTATCTATACCATCGTTTGCTGATTTATGAGAACGATGGTATTTTCTTGTTTTCGGTTGACGTAACTATAGAATTATGGTATTGTAAATCTATGCCCAAATTTAGAGCATAGTAGTAATTATTTTAGGAGGAATTTCCATGAAGGGTACAGTTAAGTGGTTCAGTGCTGAAAAAGGCTATGGCTTTATTGAAAGAGAAGAAGGCGGAGACGTATTTGTTCATTTTTCCGCTATCCAGGCTGATGGTTTCAAGACACTGAATGAAGGCCAGAAGGTTGACTTTGATATCATTGAAGGTAACAGAGGACCCCAGGCTGCAAACGTAAAAGTAGAAGGCTGAT